>Ga0180217_1000469_pt1 | contig 65538 bp, 68 predicted proteins | sample eDN3rd37CBELigOP_FD_128521 | JGI IMG/M metagenome (GOLD analysis project Ga0180217, IMG submission 128521) | Enriched Organic Plus compost microbial communities from Emeryville, California, USA - eDNA 3rd pass 37_C BE-Lig OP (version 2) (version 2) ...
CAAGAGCCATCGTGCGATGTGTCCTATCTGTGAGTTCTTTGATCGGTTCTCACTGACCATCGCACGATGGCTCACCTCAACGAGGCCAACACCGCGAACTACACCACCAGGTGGGACGTCACCGGCGGCCGTCGCGATGGCCCAGCCCAAACGCATCACGGGCGCTGACAGCAGGCAACGACCATCGGCTCCCAGCCACGTCTGTCATCTTTCCGACCTCACTCGCGATTCTTGCCACATCTCTGCCACATCTGACGACCCAAACTGCCTCTGACCTGCACAAACGCGCCGGATCAGTAGTACCAGGGGTACGGGGACCAGTCGGGGTCGCGCTTCTCGAGGAACTGGTCGCGTCCCTCCTGGGCCTCGTCGGTCATGTAGGCCAGGCGGGTGGTCTCGCCGGCGAACAGCTGTTGACCCACCAGACCGTCGTCGAGCAGGTTGAACGAGTACTTGAGCATGCGCTGGGCCGTCGGGCTCTTGCCGTTGATCAGCTTGCCCCACTCCAGCGCGGTCGCTTCAAGCTCCGCGTGCGGGACGGCGCGGTTGGCTGCGCCCATCCGAACCGCGTCGTCGGCTGAGTACTCCTGGCCGAGGAAGAAGATCTCGCGGGCGAACTTCTGGCCGACCTGTCGAGCCAGGTAGGCCGAGCCGTAGCCGCCGTCGAAGGAGCCGACGTCGGCGTCGGTCTGCTTGAAGCGAGCCTGCTCGGCAGAGGCCAACGCCAGGTCGCAGGTCACGAACAGGCTGTGTCCCCCTCCGGCGGCCCACCCGTTGACGACCGCGATGACGACCTTGGGCATGAACCGGATCAGTCGTTGGCACTCCAAGATGTGCAGGCGAGCCAGCTTGGCCTTGTCGATCGGTGACGGCTCCTCGGCACCGGTGTCGCCGGCGCTGGCTGCGACATCTTCGTACTGATAGCCCGCCTTGCCCCGGATGCGTTGGTCGCCGCCAGTGCAGAAGGCGTGCTTGCCGTTCTTCTCACTCGGGCCGTTGCCGGTCAGCAGGACGCAGCCGACGTCGGCGGACATGCGTGCGTGGTCCAGCGTGCGCAACAACTCGTCGACCGTGTGCGGACGGAAGGCGTTGAGCACGTCGGGGCGGTCGAAGGCGATCCGTACCGTGCCGTGGGCCCTGGCACGGTGATACGTCAGGTCCGTGAGGTCGTCGAACCCGGGGACGACGTCCCAAGCGTCCGGATCGAAGGTGTCCGAGACATTCGGCAGCGCACTCATGCATGCGACGGTATCGCCCCCGGTCCGCCGTCTCACCGCAGGCGACCAACGGAATGTGACATTCCTAATGGCGCATGTCCGGATACCGCCGGTATGTTGACCCGCATGGCACAGCGATTCAACGGCAAGGTGGCGCTCATCACCGGCGCAGCGCGAGGCATCGGCGAAGGTGTGGCCCGCGGATACGTCGCAGACGGCGGAAGGGTCGCGCTCGTCGGCCTCGAGCCCGAGCGACTCCAGGCGATCAGCGACGACCTCGGCGATGCCGCCTCGTGGTGGGAGGCCGACGTGCGGGACAGCGCCGCGATGAAAGCCGCCATCGACGCCGCCGCCGACCACTTCGGGCGCATCGACCACGTCCTGGCCAACGCCGGAATCGCGTCGTACGGCACGGTCCGCCAGATCGACGACGGCGCTTTCGAGCGTGTCGTGGACATCAACGTCAACGGTGTGTTCCGCACGCTGAAGTACTCCACACCGCACCTGGAGAAGACCAAGGGCTACTCGCTGACCGTCGCATCGCTCGCGTCGTTCACCCCGCTGGCCGGCTTGGCCGCGTACAACGCCAGCAAGGCCGGAGCCGAGTCGCTCGCGCTGGCGTACAAGCAGGAGGTCGCCCACCTGGGCATCGACGTCGGCGTGTGCCACCCCTCGTGGATCGACACCGACATCGTCCGCAACGCCGAGAAGGACTTGCCGACGTTCCGAGCGATCCGCAAGAAGCTGCCCTACCCCGCCAACGGCACCACGAGCGTGGAGGAGTGCGTCAGATTGATCCTGAAGGGGTTCGAGAAGCGCAAGGCTCGGGTCTACGTGCCGAAGGGCGTCAAGATCGCGAACTGGTCGAAGGCGTTCACCAACTCGCCCGTCGCCTGGCCGTACCTGAAGAAGATGGCGGGCGCCTCCGTTCCCCGGATGGAGGCCGAGGTGGCAGCCCTCGGGCGTTACCACCACGAGCACGTCCCCGGCGACGAATAGGATCCGGTCCCCGACCGCAGATGGCGAACGAAGAATCGCCCGGCGTCCTCGGCAAGGTGCGCCGACACCCCGGTGTGCCCCCGAGGTCGGCGTACAGGGTCGCTCAGGCGGCGGCCTTCAGGGCTGCGATCGAGTCATCGGTGCAGCTGTCCCAGAACCCGCCCACGACGTCGGTGACCTGACCGAACGACTCGGCGGCGAACAACACGTCCTGGTAGTGGGTGATGTCGTAGTCCTGGGTGCCCATCGCGACGATGTCCAGCGGCCGGATGGTGACGTCGCGGAACTCCTCGATCTCTCCGGGGCTCGACAAGATGCCGGCACCGTAGGCCTTGAGCCCGTCCGCCTCGTGCACCACACCGAACTCGAGGGTGAACCAGAAGACCTTGCTGACGAACTCGAGTGCAGCCTCTGACTCGACGCGGCGCGCAGCGGATCCGGCGGCCTCGTACAGGTCGGTGAAACGCCGGTCGGCCAGCGTGTTGCCGTGGCCGACGACCTCGTGCAGCACGTCCGGTTCCGGGGTGTACAACGGAACCGAGTGGTGCCGTAGGTACTGCGTCGCCCAGAACTTCTTGTCGGCCAGGGCGCCGTAGAAGTCACGCAACGGCACCAGACCCGCCGCCGGCTGATAGGCGAACCCCGTCAGCGGAGCGAGCGCGGCGGTCAGCTCCTCCAGCTGGGGCACGTGATCCTCGGGCAGGCCGAACGCAGCCTTGCCGTCCAGGAACTCGCGACAGGCGAACGTCCGGTGCTTCTCGCGCAGGTCGTCGCACACGACGCGCCACACGTCGTGCTCCTCGTCGGTGTAGTCGATGATCGGCGCGGGATCACCGGGTTCCCATCGATCGGCAGCGGTCGCGATGCGATCCCGTCGGTCACGGTAGACCGGGTCCTCCAGGCCGGGGTGTCCCTCGCCGAGCTGGACCGACAGGCTGCCGTCGGCCTTCTTGGTCACCGGTGCGAAGTACTGACCTTCGTCGAACATGGCTACTCCCCTCGTCCTTCGATGACGCTCACGACGTCGCCCAGCGGTATCAGCCCTCCAGGCGTTCGTGCAGCGGCGGCGATCGTCACCCGGTCACCGTCGTGGAGAAATCCGCGTGTGGACCCGTCGTCGAGCGTCACGGGCTCGGCCCCGTTGAGCGTCAGCTCCAACAGCGAACCGACCTGGTCACGCTCCGCGCCGCTGACGGTGCCGGAGGCGAACAGGTCACCGGTTCGCAGCGACGCCCCGTTGACCGTCAGATGGGCCAGCATCTGGGCCGGCGTCCACGCCATCGTCGCGAACGGCGGCCGCGAGACCACCGTGTCGTTGATCGTCACGGTCAGCTCCAGGTCGAGACCGTCACCCGCCGGCAGCAGGTACCGCTGCAGCTCGACCTGGGGTGCAACCGGTGGGACACGAGCGTCGTCGAGTGCCGCCCACGGAACGATCCACGGCGAGATCGAGGTGGCGAACGACTTGCCGAGGAAGGGTCCGAGCGGCACGTACTCCCAGGCCTGGATGTCGCGCGCGGACCAGTCGTTGACGACGCACACACCGAACACGTGCTGCTCGAAGTCCTCCGTCGACACCGGCTCGCCCAGCGTGGAGCCGACACCGACCACGAATCCGATCTCGGCCTCGATGTCCAAGCGGCCGCTCGGCCCGAACTCGACGGTTCCGTCCGCGCCGCGGGTCTGGCCCATCGGGCGACGAACAGCCGTGCCCGACACGACGACCGTGCCCGCACGACCGTGGTATCCGATCGGGACGTGGTCCCAGTTGGGTGTGAGCGGTTCACCGTCGGGACGGAAGATCCGTCCGACGTTCGTGGCGTGGTTCCGCGAGGCGTAGAAGTCCACGTAGTCCGCGACCGTGAACGGCATCAGCAAGTCAACGTCGGCAGCGCGCCGCGTCGGTGCCCCCGCGGCCACCCGGAGCAACGTGGTGCGCACCTCGTGCCAGGCAGCCGGCCCGGCCGCGAGGAAGGCGTCGAGCGTGCCCGAGCAGAACAGCGCAGCGTGCTCCGGCACGAGATCAGCAGCCTCGGTCGTCAGGTCGATGACGTCGGTCCCAATCCCAACGCCGACGTGAGGACCGTCGAGGTCCGGTGCGGTGAACGAGCAGTACGGGAGCGTGTTCGGTGCGAAGTCGGTCATGTCGGGCGGCCCCTCATCTGTGCCGTTCGTTGGGACGGACGGGATTCATGTGATCAGCCCCAGTCGGCGCAGGTCGGTCAGCGGCTCGTCGATGCTGCAGGTGCCGATCGACCTGAACAGCTCTCGCGCGCGGTGCAAAGTCGACAAATCGATCTCATCTGCCCATGCCATCAGGACCGGGGCAGGGTCCTCGCCGCGCTTGGCAGCGACGACCGCGGCCATGACGTTGACGAACCCGTGACCCTCCTCCGACGTGATCGCCCGGTGCAGACCCGCGGTGAGCTTGAACGGCTGCTCGTGATCGACGCAGAACGCGATCGCCTCGGCCAGCTCGGCAACAGTCGGTACGTAGTCGCCACCACACCGCAACTTCAGGATCGCTCCGGCCGGGACGTCGAAGCCGGAACCCCACGGCCGTTCGACGGCGATGGAGCCTGGACTCAACCCCTCGGTGGCCACGACGTTCACCCGTGGAAGCTCCCGCAGGCCGGTCAGCTCACCGTTTCCTGCGCGCACGACCACGACGTCCAGGGGTTCGACCAGCAGCTCGGCCAACGCCACCAAGCGAGCCTCATCGACCACGAACGGTCCGACATATCGCCCGTCCGGGGTCGCGGCGCGGTCCAGGTGTGCCTTGACCGCGACGTCGAGCGGCGCGTTGCCCGGCGGAAAGATCGCCGCGTCGTCGAAGAACCGGTCGAATGTCGAACTCACCATGGATAGCCCACACTCCTCATGGCATGCATGCCGTGGTGGGCGCGTGAACACCATGACCTCATGGTGTTCATGGGACACGCCCCCAGGACTGGTGGTAAGTGCCGTCGTCGACGGCGCGGCCGGCTTCGCCGAGCTCGAGGGGTCGGAAGGTGTCGATCATGACGGCCAGCTCGTCGAACGACTCGGCGCCCAGGCTCGCCTCGATCGCCGACGGTTGAGGTCCGTGGGAGTGGCCGCCCGGGTGCACCGTGATCGATCCTCGGCCGATGCCCGAGCCCTTGCGGGCCTCGTAGTCGCCGTCGACGTAGAACATGATCTCGTCCGAGTCGACGTTGGAGTGGAAGTACGGCACCGGGATCGCCAACGGGTGGTAGTCGACCTTGCGCGGCACGAAGTTGCAGATCACGAAGTTGGTGCCTTCGAAGACCTGGTGGACCGGTGGCGGCTGGTGCACGCGGCCGGTGATGGGTTCGAAGTCGCCGACGTTGAACGCGTACGGGTACAAGCAGCCGTCCCAGCCGACGACGTCGAACGGATGGTGCGGGACGACGTGCACCGTGCCGGCCAGCCCCGACGACCCCGAACCGCGATGCTTGACGTAGACCTCGACGTCGGTCTCGTCTCGCACCTCGACGTCTTCGGGGCCGCGCAGGTCGCGTTCGCAGTACGGAGCGTGCTCGAGCAGCTGGCCGAACCGCGACAGGTAGCGCTTGGGCGGTCCGATGTGGCTGTTCGCCTCGATGCAGTACGCCCGCACCGCCTCGTGCGGCACCCACCGGTGTGTCGTGGCACGCGGCACGATCAGGTAGTCGCCCGGCCCGAAGGGCAAGGGCCCGAACACCGTCTCGAGCACACCGCTGCCGGCCTCGATGAACACGCACTCGTCGCCGGTCGCGTTGCGGTACAGCGGCGAGCTCTGCGCGCCGGTGACGTACGAGATGCGGACGTCGCCGTTGCCCAGCACGAGTCGGCGTCCCGTCACCAGGTCCCGGTCGGCGTCGTCGAACAGGTCGGGGAGGCGCAGGTGCCGTGGCAGCAGCGGTTCGTTGGGCGTGGTCGCCTGGTCGGGCAGCTCCCACGGGCGCGCCTCGACGATCGCCGACGGCACGCCGACGTGATAGAGCAAGGAAGAATCGGAGCTGAATCCTTCCTCGCCCATCAGCTCCTCGCGGTACAGCGCGCCGCTGGGACTGCGGTGCTGTGTGTGCCGCTTCGGCGGGATGCTCCCTGACCTGCGGTAATACGCCATCGGTGGCTCCCTAGAAGTTGCCTCGCTTGGCCTGTTCGCGCTCGATCGCCTCGAACAACGCCTGGAAGTTGCCCTTCCCGAAACCGAGCGACCCGTGACGCTCGATCAGCTCGAAGAAGACCGTCGGTCGGTCGCCCACGGGCTTGGTGAAGATCTGCAGCAGGTAACCGTCCTCGTCACGGTCGACGAGGATCCCGCGCCGCTGCAGCTCCTCGATCGGCACCCGGACCTCGCCGATGCGCTCGCGCAGCTCGGGGTCGGTGTAGTACGAATCGGGAGTTGCCAGGAACTCGATGCCGGCGTCACGCAGCCAGTCCACCGTGGCCAGGATGTCGTTGGTCGCCAACGCCAGGTGCTGGGCTCCCGGACCCTGGTAGAACTCCAGGTACTCGTCGATCTGCGACTTCTTCTTTCCCGGAGCCGGCTCGTTCAGCGGGAACTTCACCCGGTGGTTGCCGCTGGCCACGACCTTGCTCATCAGCGCGCTGTACTCGGTGGCGATGTCGTCCCCGACGAACTCGGCCATGTTGGTGAAGCCCATGACGCGGTTGTAGAAGTCGACCCACTCGTCCATGCGACCCAGCTCGACGTTGCCGACGACGTGGTCCAGCGCCTGGAAGATGCGCTTCGGTGCTCCGTCGGGACGCTTGAGCGTCGACGAGCGCTCGACGTAGCCGGGCAGGTACGGGCCGTGGTACCGGCTGCGGTCGATCAGGGTGTGGCGTGTCTGGCCGTAGGCCGCGATCGCGGCCATCCGGACGGTGCCGTGCTCGTCGGTCGCGTCGTGCGGTTCCTGCACGATCGTGGCGCCCTGGCGACGCGCGTGATCGATGCAGGCGTCGACGTCCGGCACCTCGAGGGCGATGTCGACGATGCCGTCGCCGTGTCGGCGGTGGTGGTCGATGACGGGGCTGTGGGGGTCGACGCCGCCGTTGAGCACGAATCGCACCGCGCCGCTGGCCAGGACGTAGGAGTGGTGGTCGCGGTTGCCGGTCTCCGGTCCGCTGTAGGCCACCAGGTCCATCAGGTAGGCCGACATGAAGAAGTGGGCGGCCTGCGTCGCATTGCCGACGTTCCACACGACTGCGTCCCAACCGGTCACCGGGAACGGATCTCCGGTCGGATCGTGCTCGACCAGCCCCACGAGCTGCTGCAGCTGCTCGAGATCGAGCTGGGCCAGTCGTTCCGCGTCGGTCAGGTCGATCGTCATGTCACCAGCAGACGCCTTCCGGTCCGAGTAGACAACCGAGACCCGACACCATGATCAAGATAGACACTTCGTGCAGCACTACCTGTCAGTAAGTGCGCAGATTGCTAATCTGTGTACATGTTGGACCGGTTGGATGTCGCGCTCATCGAGGCGCTGGACGAGCATCCCCGCGTGGGCGACCTGGAGCTGTCCCGGCTGCTCGGAGTGGCGCGGGCGACGGTGCAGTCACGATTGCGCAAGCTCGAGGAGTCGGGGGTCATCACCGGCTACTCGGCCGACATCGACCTGGCAGCAGCCGGCCACCCGGTCCACGCCTTCGTGACCTTGCAGATCGTGCAGGGCTCGATCGACGCCGTCACGGAAGATCTGCGGTCCCTGCCCAACGTGCTCGAGGCCTACATCACCAGCGGCGAGGCCGACATCGTGTGCAAGATCGCCGCGACGTCGCACGAGGACCTCAAGGACACGCTCCTGCACATCAGCGGCTCGGGATCGGTGGCCCGCACCAGCAGCGTCATCGTGCTCTCCGAGCTCGTCACCCGCCGGGTGCTGCCGATGCTGCACGCAGGGGCGGTCGACGCTCCCGCTCGTGCGCCCGCTTTTCGCTGATCAGGCCTGGACCGACGCGGCCAGGGCCACGATGTGTCCCAGCCGGGCGATCTCCGAGTCGAGGAAGTCCGGGCCGCCGTGACGCCCGACGACCACGACGAACGGCTCACCGTCACGGCCCTTGGCCGGCACGCCGACGAGGGTGGTCGAGGGCCACGCGTCGACCGGCGGCAGCTGCTGGGTCTGGCTCAACCCGATCCAGCCGGACGCGACGGCGCTGACGTCCGGCGCGGTGGACGACGTGTGGCTGACCTGCGATGACCCATTACCCGGTCGAACCACGACGGCCCAGCTGGAGCGGAACGTCCCGGGCAGCAGCTCGACCATGCGCGCGAGCGCGTGAGTCGGTTCGGCGGTGAGCTCCTCGACCGTCTCCAGATCGCGAGTCAGGCTGGCTCCGGCGGCGTACCGCGAGATCCACTGAACCGTCACGCCGTCGATCGCGTGACAGGCCGTGACGAGTGCGTCGGGCATGACCGACGGGGGCAACGACAGCATGACGTCGTCGACGACGGTGCCGTCGTGGCGGCGCTCCACGATCTCGATCGCCTCGATGTCGGCGCCCGCTGAACCCAGAGCAGTGGCGACGGCACCGAGCGAGCCCGGAACGTCGGGCAGGCAGATGCGCAGCAGAAAGGCCATGTCGCCATTGTCTCGCGAACATGTTTCGGGCGCATGTCCCGCGTGCCCGACGTCCATGACTCCTACGTACAGTAGTAGGTGTGAATCCCCGAACGCTGTTCCGTACCGTCGCCGTCGCCGAGGCCATCTCCTGGGGGCTGTTGCTGGTGGCGATGTACCTCAAGTACGTCACCGAGTCCGAGCCGTTCGGCATCCCCGAGGGTGGCGTGCCCGTGGCCGGCGCCATCCACGGCGCGATGTTCGTGCTGTACCTGCTCATCACGCTGAACGTTCGCGACAAGTTCGGCTGGTCGGGACGTACGACGGTCATCGCGCTGCTGGCCGCGATCCCGCCGTTCTGCACCTACGTGTTCGAGGTCGTGGCGGACCGCCGCGGCCTGCTGCTGGCAACCCAGCGGTAGGACGCCGCGACCCTCCCCACGGCGGATGCTCCCGCTTGTGTGAGAACCCCTGTCGCGGGTACCAAGGAGACACGACAGGACCCGACACGGAGGTGCGCCATGGATCCCGAGCTGGAGATCGACGCCAACGAGGCGGACGTGGCCGAGCAGAACGAGGAATGGACCGCCGATCCGGACGATCAACCGGTCGTGCCCGACGAAGAGCGGATCGAGTCGTTCGAAAGCGATGACGAGTAACTCTGGTCACCCCGTGTGACTGCTGGGACACTTGAGCAATGCGAGCGATCTGGAAGGGCGCGATCAGCTTCGGACTGGTCAACGTGCCGGTGAAGGTCTACAGCGCGACGAAGAGCCACGACGTGTCGCTGCACCAGGTGCACGACAAGGACTCCGGGCGCATCCGGTACCAGCGCAAGTGCGAGGTGTGCGGCGAGGTCGTCCCGTTCGAGAACATCGCCAAGGCCTACGACGACGGTGAGCGCACGGTGGTCCTCGACGCCGAGGACTTCGAGGCGCTGCCGGCCGAGCGCACGCGGGAGATCGAGGTGCTCGAGTTCGTCCCACCCGAGCAGGTCGACGTGCTGCGCATGGATCGCAGCTACTTCCTGGAGCCCGAACCGGCCTCGCTCAAGCCGTACGCGTTGCTTCGCCGCGCCCTGGAGGAGACCGATCGCACCGCGATCGCCAAGTTCGCGATGCGCCAGCACACGCACCTGGCTGCCATCCGGGTGCGCGACGACGTGCTGGTGCTGCAGACGCTGCTGTGGGAGGACGAGATCCGGGTGCCGTCGTTCGACGTGCTCGACCGGGAGGTGAAGGTCACCAAGAAGGAGGCCGACATGGCCTCCCAGCTGGTCGAGTCGTTGTCCGGCGACTTCGAGTCCTCGGGCATGACCGATGAGTACCAGGAGCAGCTGCGCACCCTCATCGAGGCCAAGCTCGAACAGGGCGACGCCCTCGACACCGACGCGACGTTCGGCCGGGAGTCCGCCGAGGACGAGGCCGAGGTCATCGACTTGATGGAGGCGCTGCGGCGCAGCATCGACAAGCGCAAGGGCGACCGGTCCGATGACGAGGAACCCGCGAAGAAGCCGGCAGCCAAGAAGTCCGCGAAGAAGGCAGAGCCCAAGAAGAAGACCGGATAGCTCGTGGCGGCCCAGACGGTCCTGGTCGACGGCCACCGCCTGCGGCTGACCAACCCGGACAAGGTGATGTACCCGTCGTCGGGGACCACCAAGGCCGAGGTCATCTCGTACCTGATGCAGGTCGCGCCCCTGATGCTGCCGCATCTGGCTGACCGCATCTGCACGCGCAAGCGCTGGCCCGAGGGCGTCGGTGAGCCCGGGCGGCCCGGTGAGGTGTTCTTCGAGAAGAACCTGCCGTCCCATGCTCCGTCCTGGATGCGGCGGCAGCAGATCGAGCACGGGACGCATGCCGCGATGTACCCGATCGTGGAGTCAGCGGCCGACCTGGCGTGGATGGGTCAGATGAACGCTCTCGAGCTGCACGTACCGCAGTGGAGGGTGGGACCGGACGGCGAGCAGTCCAACCCCGACCGTCTCGTGCTGGACCTCGACCCCGGCCCGGGTGCCGATCTGGCACGGTGCGCCGAGGTCGCGCACGAGGCTCGCGCGCTGCTCAGCGACGTGGGCCTGGAGTTGTACCCGGTCACCAGCGGCAGCAAGGGTCTGCACCTGTACGCGCCGCTGGACGGGCAACACGATGCGGAGTACGTCAACGAGTTCGCCAAGACGGTGGCCAAGGCGCTTGAGCAGCAGCTGCCCAAGCTCGTGGTGAGCAGCCAGACCAAGAGCCTGCGCACCCGCAAGGTGCTGGTGGACTGGAGCCAGAACAACGCCGCGAAGACGACGGTGTCGCCGTACTCGCTGCGTGGCACTGCGCACCCGTACGTCGCTGCGCCGCGCACCTGGGACGAGATCGACGACCGTCTGACGCAGCTGGACCTGCACGACGTGCTGGAGCGACTCGACTCCGACCCGCTGGAGCCGCTGCGACCGGCGGGAACAGTCGCGAGCTCGTCGCTGGACCGCCGGGGACCGATCGAGGTCATGCTCGCCTCGCCGACCACGAGCAGGCACTTCGACCCCGATGACTGGGCGTTCGAGATGAAGTGGGACGGCTACCGCGCCGTCGCGATCGTCGACGGCGACGCGACGGTGCTGCGCAGTCGCAACGGCGTCGACCTGACGGCCAGCTGCCCCGAGATCGTCACCGCTCTGGGCTCGGCAGGCCTCGGCTCGGTGGTCCTGGACGGCGAGATCATCGCGTTCGACGAGGACGGGGTGCCGGACTTCGGACTGCTCCAGCAACGCATCGGGATGCATCGTTCGGCCAGGTCGTCGGGCCTGCCTGCGGACGCTCCGCTGCACTACATGGTGTTCGACCTGATCGAGCGCGACGGCACATCGCTGCGCTCCGAGACCTACGAGACCCGTCGGGCCGCGCTGGAGTCACTGGGCATCGGCGACGATCCTGAGGCGACGGTCCGGGTTCCACCGACGCTCACCGGCGACCTGAGCGACGCCGTGGCGGACAGCCTGAACCGCGGCTTGGAAGGCGTCATGGCCAAACGGCGCACCTCGACCTATCGCAGCGGCCGGTCCAAGTCGTGGTTGAAGATCAAGCACCAGCGCACCCAGGACGTCATCGTGATCGGCTGGACACCGGGGCAGGGCGGACGCCGCGGATCGATCGGCGCGCTCGTCCTCGCGGTGCACCGGGCCGGCGAGCTGTCGTACGTCGGAAAGGTCGGGTCGGGCTTCCGCGAACGTGACCTGGACGTCCTGGCGTCGCTGTTGCCCGAGTACGAAGTGGACCACCCCCCGGTCAGCGGCGTCCCGTCCGACGTGGCGGCCCAAGCACGCTGGACCCGCCCCGCGCTGGTGGCCGAGGTGGCCCACTCGACGTGGACCCACGGCGGTCATCTGCGCCACGCGACCTGGCGCGGCCTGCGCGACGATGTCGCCGTTGACGACGTCGTCGTCTATGACACGTAGGCTAAGGACCATGAAGCCCTTCAACCGCAAGAAGATCGCCGAGGCCGTCAAGGCTGCGTCCGACCTGGCTGCCGAGGCCGTCGCGAGCGCCGAGTCGTTCGTCGAGGACAAGGTCGACACCGACGCGCTCGAGGAGAAGCTGACGCGCAAGGGGCGCCGTCAGGCCAAGGAGCGTGCCGAGCGCGAGGAGAAGAAGGCCGCCAAGAAGCTCAAGCGCCGCACTCGCCGACGCCGCGTCCTCAAGCTGGGCGTCCTCGCCGGCATCGGCGCCGCCGTGTACTCAGCCGTGAAGAACACCGGCGGACCGAGCACCGCACCGACGCCTGCACCCACGCGGCCCGCACCGGCCCCGAAGCCCGCCACGACACCGGCCGCCACCCGAAGTGCCGTCACGCCCACCACCGACGCGCCGATCGCCGAGGCTCCGGCGGCGAAGAAGGCCCCGGCCAAGAAGGCGCCGGCGGCGAAGAAGACCCCGGCCAAGAAGGCGCCCACCAAGTCGACCGCTGCCAAGTCGACGGCAGCCAAGAAGGCACCGGCCAAGAAGAGCACGCCGGCCAAGAAGTCGGCTCCGCCCGCGCAGGACTGACCTGCTGGCCGACTGCGCGAGTCGGCCGGCGCAGGCCGGAGCCCTGCTATGACTGCTTGGCTCGCCGGCGGCTGAGGAACCATCCGATGCCGATGCCCACCAACGTCACGACCGTCAGGGTCAACCACAGCGGCCAGGTGACGTCGAGCATCAGGAAGCTGATGTTCGTGTCGTCGCGATTCTGACCGATGAACACGCCGACGACGATCACTAGGACGATGGCCGGCCAACGCTCTCGAAGGAATTCCTGCATGGCGCTTCCTGTCGTCGACACGCCAGGCGAGGCCCACCGTGCGAGGTTCCGAGACTCCTGCGGTCATCAGTGACTTCAGGAAGCCGGTTCGCCAGATGCTACACCGTCGATCCTCGTGACGCGGGGTTCTTCGTCGCCTCCAGCTCGTCGATCCGCTGCTCCAGCTGCAGCACCATGGCGACGCCGGCCAGATTCAACCCGTCGTCGTTCAGCAACGAGACGATGCGGCGGATCCGATCCACGTCGTTCTGGCTGTAGAGGCGGGTCCCGCCGGGCGTGCGGGTGGGTTCGACCAGGCCCCGGCGCTCGTAGAGTCGCAGGTTCTGCACGCCGGTGCCGACCATCTGGGAGGCAACCGAGATGCCGAAGACTCCGGTGGACGCAGAGAAGTCCGGTTCCATGGCTCACCTCCTCGTTCGTTCGGTTGGGTCCTTCATGCCGTCTTGACTTGTGATCGAGATCTTGCTATATAAAAACTATAACCGTTGATATAGATCATCAATGGTTCGCCCTATACCTTATCATCCACGGAGGTGACATCCATGTTTGTCCGTACCGACCCGTTCCGCGAGCTGGACCGCCTCACCAACCAAGTGTTCGGCACCGCCGCGCGCCCCGCCTTCATGCCGATGGACGCATGGAAGGACGGTGACACGTTCCGGATCCAGCTCGACCTGCCCGGAGTCGATCGCGACTCGATCGACCTGGACATCGAGCGCAACGTGCTGACCGTTCGCGCCGAACGTCCGATGACCGAGTCGACCAACGAGCTGCTGGCATCTGAGCGACCCCGCGGCGTGTTCAGCCGACAACTCATCCTCGGCGACAACCTCGACGTCGACAAGATCGAGGCCGAGTACGCCGACGGTGTCCTGGCACTTGCGATCCCGGTCGCCGAAGCAGCCAAGCCGCGGCGGATCGAGATCCGTCACGGTTCGTCGGATCAGGCCGCGATCAGCGCCTGATCACCTACTGCGAACCCCTTGCGCAGCGGTGTTCGCAGACGACAGTGGGCCCACTCCTCCCCGGAGTGGGCCCACCTGTGTCTACGTGGACTGCGCCGACCCGTGACGGTTCAGCGGTGACCCAGCTGGTCCAGCAGGTCACGAGCAGCGGTCAACAACACCTCGACCTCGGGCGTCGCGAGACGGTACTCGACCGCCGTGCCGCGCCGGTGCGACGTCACGAGACCCTCACGCCGCAGGACGGCCAGCTGCTGGGACAGACTCGACGCCTCGACATCGACGTCGTCCAAGAGCTCACGCACGATCTGCGGGCGGTCCCGCAGCAACTCGAGCACCCGGATGCGCACCGGGTGCCCCAGCGTGCGGAAGAGCGCGGCCTTCGCCCGGTTCAACGGGACGTGGGCCGGCACCGCATCGAGTGGGCTCACGCCTCGTCGAGGGCGGCGGCGACGCGTCGGTGCGCCTCCCAGATCTCCTCGGGCAAGCCATCGAACTGGTGCAGGTGCTTCTCGCGGTGCCCCATCTCCTGCTTCCAACGATCGACGTCGATCGTCAAGATCGCGTCGAGGTCGGCCAGGGCCTGCTCGTCCAGTCCCTCCAGGTTGAGCTCATCGCGCGCGGGCAGGACGCCGACGGGCGTCTTGACACCCTCGACCTCACCGTTCTTGTACTGCATCAGCCACACGAGCGGACGCAGGTTCTCGCGGTAGCCCGGCCACAGGAAGCGGCCGTCGTCGCCGCGCTGGAACCAGTTGACGTGCGCGAAGATCGGCTTGGTCGTGGCGCGACCGAGGACCTCCAGCCAGTGAGCGGCGTAGTCGCCCTCGCTGTAGGACATGAACGGACGCATCGACATCGGGTCGTAGCGCAGGACGCCCTCGAGACCATCAGCGGCAGCCGTGGCCTCGGCACCCAGGGTCAGGCCGTCGTAGACGCCCTCGGCGATGTCGTCGATGGCGCGGATCAGCGGTTCGCGGTCGCGCGTGCGGCCACCGAAGATGATGCCGTGGATCTCGACGCCCTTGGGGTCCTCGTAGTCCTTGGCCACGTTCGGGACGTTGTCGAGCGTCGTGGTGAAGCGGCTGTTCGGGTGCGCCCACGGATCGTCGACGGCCTCGCCGGTGCGGTCGGCGATGACCTCACCCTTCCAGTCGACCCAGCCGTCGAGATCGGTCGGCTTGGGGCCCTTGCCCTCCCACCAGACTTCCTCGGTCTTGTGGTTGTAGGCCACGTTGGTGAAGATCGCGCCCATGCCCGGCTGGATCGAGTCGATCGCCGTCGGGTTGGTCTTCTCGTTGGTGTCCTTGGCGACGCCGAACACGCCGTTCTCGGGGTTCATGCCGTACAACTTGCCGTCGTCGCCGACCCAGATCCAGGCGATGTCGTCGCCGTAGAACTCGACGTAGTAGCGGTCACCCAGGGCATCGGGCGCCAGCGTCATGGCCAGGTTCGTCTTGCCCGACGCCGACGGGAAGCCGCCGCAGATGTTGTACTTCTTGCCGGTCTGCTTGTCCGTGATGCCCAGCAGCATGAACTGCTCGACCAGGAAGCCATTCTTCCAGCCGTCGTAGGAGCCCTGGCGCAGGCCGTGGGCGATCTTGCCCAGCAGGGCGTTTCCGCCGTACGAGGAGCCGAAGTGCAAGATCGTGCGCTCGTCGGCGACGGTCACGAAGTAGCGCTTGTCGTCGGGGGTGCCCTGGCCGAGGTTCTCCAGGTCGCCGGTGACGTGCACCGCCTTGACGAACCAGTCGCCCAGGTCGTTGACGTACTCGACGCCGACGCGGGCCATGCGGATCATCTGCAGGACGACGTTGCGGTTGTCGGTCAGCTCGACACCGGCGGCGAACTTCTCGACCGGCGAGCCCTTCGGCGACATCAGGTAGGGGATGACGTACATCGTCTTGCCCTCGGAGGCGCCGGTCATCAGCTCGACGAGCTTCGGCTTCATCTCGGCCGCGGGACGCCAGTTGTTGTAGACGCCCTTGTCGTTCTCATCGCTCGTGGCGACGATCGTGCGCTCCTCGGCGCGTGCGGTGTCCTTGTGGTAGGAGCGGGAGTAGTACAGGCCTTCGCCCGCAGGAAGGAGCTCGCCGGCCTCCAACGACTCGGCGATCAGTCGCGCGTCGTCGGCCGCCGATACGACCTCGACCCGAGCCGCGCCGGTGATCCCGGCCCAGTGCTCGACGTAGTCACGAACGTGCTGATTGGTCAGTCCTGCTGCGTCAAGTGCTGCCTGCACATCTGCCATGGATGTTCGTCCTCCTTGGTGGGCGCATGTTTCGCCACGGTGAACCGCACAGTACCGGACTTGAAGAATTCTTCATGCAGAAGGTGCAGAACATCACATCTCAGTCCGGTCCGCTGCCGCTGCGCCAGGCAGATCGCGACAAGCTCGCCGACGCGACGCGTACCGTGGCGACATGGACGTGCGCGTGGGTGCAACCGAAGTCCACTACGTCGAGCACGGGACCGGTCGGCCCGTGCTGATCCTTCATGGCGCGGGCGTCGACCATCGCGAACCCGAGTCGTGCTTCGAGCCGATGTTCGCCGACGACTCAGGCTTCCGGCGGGTCTATCCCGACCTGCCCGGCATGGGGCGCACGGCCGCCACCGACGACATCGACAGCGCCGAGGACGTGCTGGGGCTGATGCTGCAGTTCGCCGATCGAGTCGCTGGAGCGGAGCCGTACCTGTTGGTGGGCCACTCCGCTGGTGGCTACTTCGCGCAGGCCATGGCGGACAGGCGACCAGATCGCGTCGCGGGTCTCGCGCTGATCTGCCCGTTGTTGTCGATCAGCGGGAGCGTGCCTGCCCACCGCGTCCTGGTCGGGTCCGACGTCGACCTCGGCGATGCACAGTTCCAGAGCTATTTCGTGATCCACACACCGCAGATGCTGGAGCGCTACGACCGTTTCGTCGCCCCCGGTGCACGGCTGGTCGACGAGACGGCGATGGCGCGCATCGGCGAACGCTGGGAGCTTCGATCCGACGGCGAGTCCACCTATGACAGACCGACCTTGATCGTCGCCGGCCGGTGGGATTCCGTCGTCGGGTACACCGCCGCCTCAAGTCTTGCGGGCCGCTATCCCCGAGCGACGACCGCCGTCGTGGCCGATGCGGGGCATGCGTTGCCGCACGAGCAGCCCGCCGTCCTGGCAGGCCTCATGACGGATTGGCTCGCTCGCGCCACCTCCGACGCGGACGTCACCTGATCACAGGGCGCGCAAGTGTAGAACAAGAAACAGCCTCTGTTCCACGTTTCCGCAGGCCAGAGGCTGTCTGTTGCGCGCCCGTAGGGATTCGAACCCCAGACCTTCTGATATCACCCGTCACCATCGTGGTCATCAATACTCGTCAATACTCGTTAGTCCCACACTGAAATCTCAGTGAATTCTGCGAGTGACTCGTCAACACTCGTCATCGCCCGCAGTGTGTGAGCAAAGGCAAAAAGTGGGCCAAACAGTGGGCTGAGACCCGACTGGGTTTGAATCGCCACGTCACCCGAACAGGTCGTCGAGAAGGTCGCTCGAATCAGGGGCGACGGCCGGACGCGCGATGTAGTAGGAGCGGGTGGTCGTGCTCTTGGAGTGGCCCAGCTGGGCTTGAGCCTGCTCCACCGAGAACTCGCGTTCCAGCAGAGTGGCCATTGCCTTGCGGAATGCCTTGAACGTGACGGTGTCGTTGACGCCCATGTCGGCGCGAAACAGCCTCCACTGGCGGTGGACGTTGTTGGTGGAGAGCCACGTGCCTTTCCGGGTCACGAAGACGCCGTCGATGGGGTTGAAGCCCTGCGCGACCTTGCGGCGCAGAAGCGTGTCGATGGCAAACCGGGGCAGTACGAGGGTGCGATGTCCGGCCTGAGTCTTGGGTGTCGGCTTTCGCATCGCGGTCTTCCCGTCACCCGTGATGATGGTCCCGCAGATAGTGACGGTACGGGCCTCGAAATCAATATCGCTCCAGCGCAACGCGAGGACTTCCCCGACGCGGGCACCTGTGGCCAGTGCAACGTCGGCGACTTCGGAGAGCAGTCGAGTTGGTTTAGGCCCGGAGACGTGCGTGGCGATACGCCGGTCGGTCCACTCACGTAGTTGCTCGCGCAGTCGGTGAAGCTCCTCGACCGATAGCGCGACGACTTCTTTCCGCGGCGGCCGACGCACGCCAGCGACGAGCCGAATCGGATTGTGCGCTAGGGCTTGATGGCGTACGGCCACGTCGAAGACTTGGCCAGCTTGGCAAGGCGATCGGTGCGCGGGTGATCGGCGTGGTCGGCAACGCGGCGAAAGCCGACTACGCACGAAGGCTGGGCGCCGAAGTCGTGATCGACCGGAGCCGGGAGGACTTCGTCGACGTCGTCAAGGCGGCCACGGACGGTCGCGGGGCCGATGTCGTCTACGACCCGGTCGGTGGTGAAACATATCGGCGATCCACGAAGTGCATCGCCTTCGAGGGACGGATCGTCTTGGTGGGCTTCGCCGGCGGCGAGATCCAGCAGGTGGCCCTCAATCACGCCTTGATCAAGAACTACACGATCGCCGGACTGCATTGGGGTCTCTATCGCGACGCGGACCCGCAGGCCGTTGCCGAGTGTCACGAGGCTCTCGGTGATCTCGCCGAGAAAGGTGCGATCCGGCCTTTGGTGGCGGCTGAGCTCGCGCTGGAGGATGTTCGTCAGGGTCTGGCCGAGCTCGCGGCCGGAACGACCGTGGGCCGCTATGTCTACGTGGCGTGACCAGGCCGACGATGTTGGTGCCGGTGTCCCAGGCGTTGATGGTCAACGTCTCGCCCGCGCGCGTCGTGGACAACTGCGTGACTCGACGTCGTAGCGCGGCTTCAGACTTCTAGGACCAAGGTGAGGTTAGCTGAAATGATGCCGCCCTCGCCATGAACAACGGCTCGTCGGACGCCAGCGACCTGGTTGGCGGCTTCGCCTCGCAGTTGACGCACCGCCTCGGTGATGTGGCAGATGCCTGGTCCACCGTGACTCAGGAGGCCTCCGTGCGTGTTCGTCGGCAACGACCCGCTCTGGGAGATCCCGCCTTCGGCGACGAAGCGACCCGCCGACCCTACGGGGGTGATTCCGAGCCCTTCAAGCTCCAACAGAACCGCGATCGTGTAGCTGTCGTAGAGCAGGGCGACATCGAACGCGGTGCTTGCGGAGGTGATCCCCGCTCGCTCGTAAGCGCGGGCGCTGCTCAGATAGCTTCCGGTGCGCCACGGCTCGTGGATCTGGTTGACCTGGTCGTAAACCATGCCGAACCCCCACCCGGTGAGGACCACGGGGGTGCGCTCGGTGATCTCGGAGCGACACACCACAACCGCGGCGCCACCGTCGGCGATCGGTCGACACTCGACCAGGTGCAACGGTGAGGCGATTATGCGTGACGTGAGGACGTCTTCAGTAGTCAAGACGTCGGTGTACAGCGCGCCAGGGTGAGTCACTGCATAACGCCTCTGTGCAGTGGCCACGGCTGCTCGTTCACCGTCTGATGAGTTGAACTCCGCCTGGTAGGCGGCAGCCAGGAGCGCATAGGCCGCTGCGTTCGACAGGCCGAAGGGGACCTCGTAGTCGGTGTCTCGCATCGCGGCGAACTGATCGACGGACGTGGTGCGCGATTGCCCAGTTCTTGGAATGTCGGCCATCACGATCGCGACGACATCACAGATGCCGCTGTCAACCAGACGAACCGCTTCCGCGACGCCCGAGAACGGGGTTGCTCCGCCGAGCGGGGAACCCCCCGCGTAGTGCAATTGCTCTGAGACGCCGAGGTACTCGGCGAGGGCACCCGCAGGCCTGTTGTAGTAGGCAACCTGCGACTCTGTGACGATCAGTCCGTCCAGACGCTCCATCGCGATTCCCGCGTCGGCCAGCGCTCCGGTCACGCATCGCGCGGACAAGCCCAAGTAGCTCGCGTTGGGAAGGCGACCGATCTGACTGTCGAAGATCCCGGCAAGAACTGCTGCGGTCATGCGTTCTCCTCGACGACGAATTCGTGGAGGAGGCAGCCGTTCCGGGTTCGTCGGCGCACCACTACTCTCTCGCCGATCGTGACCATCGGGTGCGTGTCCCGGTTCTCCGGTGAACGCACGTTGGTCAGGATCTTCACTCCCGCTGTGTCATCAAGCTCGACCAGAGCGATCAGATACGGGACAGCATCCGCGAACGCAGAGGTTGCGGCCCGCTCCACCTGCGTGATCGAAGCGACTACCCCACGACCTGAGTGGATCACCCACTCCAGAGAAGTGCCGTGGCAATACCGGCAGAGGACCCGGGGATAGTACTGATGCCGTTGACATCGGGTGCATCGTTGTAACGGGAATCGTCGATCGTTGATCTCTTCCCAGAAGTGCGTGACGTCCCGTGCCGTGCGTGCCGCCAGTTCCGTCTGCTCGCTCACTTGTCTGAATCTCAGGGATTCGACGGATTCGCGGACGATTCGTCGGATCTGAACGCTCGTCGCAAGATCTTGCCGCTGACCGTCTTGGGCAGGTCGTCGAGCACATGGACGTCTCGCGGGCACTTGTAGGCGGCCAGGTGTGCTCGACAATGGGCCTTGACCGCGTCGGGATCCACCAGGTGTCCGGCGGACGCTGAAACATACGCTGCAACGGCTTCGCCGCGATAGCTGTCGTCCACACCGACGACAGCAACCTCTCGCACGCCGGGAAGTCGGTAGATCACGTCCTCGACCTCGCGCGGCCAGACTTTGAAACCTGAGGAGACGATCATGTCCTTCTTCCGGTCGACCAAGTAAACCCAGCCGTGCTGGTCAACGAATCCGACATCGCCAGTGAGGAAGTAGCCGTCGCGGGTTGCCGCGGCCGTCGCGCAGGGATTGTTCCAGTACCCCGGTGTTACGGCCGGCGAAGAAATCGCCAACTCGCCCAACTCTCCCGCGCGGAGCTGTTGCCCGAACTCGTCGAGCACCCGAAGACTCGTGCCGGCGATGACCTTGCCGATCGAAAGAGTGCCGCTGGACTCATCCACCGGAGCAGGTTCCTCCGGTTGTACGGAGACGCATCCCGCGGCCGTCTCCGTCAGGCCATAACCATTGAGCAGATACAGCGAGAACCGTCGCTGGAACTCGTCCACGACTTTCGGAGGTAGCGGTGCGCCGCCACAGGAGGCTGATTGGAACGATGCAAAATGCTGGGGAGACGCGCCCGGAGCGTTCAGTAACGCAATGTATGCCGTCGATGGGCCGACGGTCCAGTGCGGTTCGAACTGCAGGAACTCCTGCAGAGCCACGTGCGGAGAGAATCGACCAGGGACCATCAAGGTTCCTGCCAGCGTGATGCACCCGCCGATCTCGCACACCATGCCGGTGATGTGAAACAGGGGCGCCATGGCATACACGCGTGCTGCTGGCTCGAGGCGGAGATGTTCGACGAGCCGGGTGGCGCTCCAGGCGAGGTTCGCATGCGTGTTGATGGCCCCCTTCGGCGGCCCAGACGTTCCCGACGTGTACGAAAGCAGCGCGGGGGCATCGGGATCGATGGTCCACTCGACCCGCCCCGTGTCGGGCGGCAGGTCGGTCAGGAGGTCGGACACTACCCGCGGCGGATTCTGTTCTTCTGTCCTCGGGGATGCCAGATCGTCGTCATCGGTCAGAAATGTCCAGCGAACGCCGCACTCGGCAGCGGCCTGCTGCATGCCGTCGGTGTAGGTGCCGCGATCGGTGATCACCACCGTTGCGCCCGAGTCGGTCAGAACGTGTGCCAGCTCGCCGTAGCGGTACATCGGGTTGATGGGGACAACGATGCACCCGGCTCGCCATGCCCCGAACAGGCTCGCCACGAACTGCGGCGTCGACTGCAGTTGCATCGCGACCACTGTCCCAGGCCCGATCTGCCGAGCTCGACATGCCGAAGCGATGCGTTCGACTAGCTCGCCCAGCTCGCTGTAGGTCCACGTCCTGTCGCGGTAGATCAGCGCTTCCCTGCCCGGGTGGCTTGCTATCGCCGCGTTCAGCGCCGCCGGCAACGTCGGGATGTTCACAGCAGGTTCTCCTGTCGTCTGAGGTTTGGTTGCTAGACACGTGCCCGGCCGGCAGGAGGCTGACCGGCCGGACACGCGAGCCGTGTCTGGCTCAGAGCGGTACTCGGCTCACCCGCGGGCCGCGGGGTAGACAGCGTCGTCATAGGACACGCCGTACTTCTTGGGCGCCAGCTTCTCGAATCCGTCGAACGAAGACTTTGGGAAGGAAACGTCCGTGGGGTAGGCGCCGATCACGTTGGGCCAGGCGACGTTCCAGAGTTCGTCCTTGAAGTCGGGGAAGAACTCCGCCTTGATCTTGGCGCCGACACCGTCGGGGTCCTTCCGGATTGCGTCGCCAGCTTCTGCAAGCGCATCTCGGAAGGCCTCGACGACGTCACCGTTGCTCTCGGCGTACTTCGTAGTGGAGATGAGCGACAGCCCTCTGAGGTCGCTGATGCCCTTGGTGTCGTCTACGCCGACGGTGAACCACAGATCGGCGGAGCCGTCAGCGATCGTCTGCTCGATGGATCCAGTACCGAAGATCGCTGCGTCGAACTTGCCCTGATCAATCCCGGCGATCATTGCCGACGGTTCGGACACACCGATGATCTTCATGTCCTTGTCGGGGTCCATCCCGTAGTCCTCAATGATGCTGCGCAGCAGGAGGTTGGTCCCGGACCCAGGTGGTGTCGTCGCGATCGTCAACCCCTTGAGTGCGGCGACTCGTTCACCGATCGAGCTCTTCGGCGTGATGGGGGCGAGTTCGGCCGTCTGCTCCTTGCGCATGACCATCGTGCTGCCGTGCTTGAAGGTAGCGGCAAGAATCTGCGCCGGCGCACCCTGCGAGATAGCGTCAAGGGCCGTGGACGAGGCAGCCTGGGCGAAGTCGAACTCGCCGGACAGCAATCCCGACATGACGACCGTGCTGGAGGTACCGGTCGCGTTGTACTCGACCTCGAGCCCATGCTTCGCGTCGAGATCGAGTGCAAGCATGGCTAGCAGGACTCCGTAGGACAGGCTGGGGGCGGTGGCGCCGACGCTCACCTTGGTGAGACCGTCGGCATCAGGTTGATCCGCTTCGCTGCTGGAGCTACATCCCGCAGCGAGGGCCAGCACCAATGTTGCTGCCAGCACCTGCCGAGGTAGCCGGGTGGATCGGATTCTCATCTTGTTCCTCTCAGTTCAATACCGACGTTCGCGGCATTCTCTTGCTCCCGAGTCATGGGGAATCAGGTCTCGTCGTGTTGAGCTGTCCATCGAGCGAGCAATTCGTCTGTGTGCTCACCCAGCAGTGGTGGGGCGTGGTGCTGACCGTTGTCGACGAGCCCGATCAACGGGGACCCGATGATGTCGACCGCGCCATAGTCAGCGTGCTCGACTCGGGCGAGCATGCCGCGCTGGATCGCATGGTCGCTGTGCAGTGCAGCCTCGACCGAGGCGATCGCCGAACATGGCACCGATGCCGCAGTTAGTCGGTCCAGAACGTCGGCAGTCGTTCGACCAGACGTGTGTGCCTCGAGCCAGTCGTTGACTTCATCACGTCGTCGGGCTCGCCCTTCCACCCGGCGCAGTTCGAGGTCCCCGGCAGCGACTTCGTCGTCGAAAGCCTTGCACACGCCCTGCCAGGCGGGATCGGTGATGACGGCGATCGCCACCGATCCGTCTTGCGTGGGGAATATCCCGTATGGCGCCGTATGGTAGTGCCGAGTGCCGTATCGCTGAGGCGTAACTCCTGAAACGGTCTGCAGGGTCCCGACGTTGGCCAGCAGCGCGGTGGTCGCGTCGACACAGCTCAGGTCGATCAATGCGCCCTCGCCTGTGCGTTGCCTTTGGATGACGGCACCGAGTACGCCGATAGCGGCGTACAGTGCGGGTGCGACGTCGGCAATCGGTATGCCGACGCGCATCGGTGGACCGTCCGGTGTCCCGTTGACACTCATCACGCCGGACTCGGCCTGAGTGATGATGTCATAGATCTTGCGGTCTCGGCCCGGGCTGGTACGACCGAATCCCGAGATGCCGCAGTAGATCAATGATGGATTGATGGCTCGCAGCGCTTCGTACCCAAGCCCTAACCGGTCCATGACACCGGGGCGGAAGTTCTCGACCACCACGTCGGCCTCGCTGGCCGCACGCATGACGACCTCTCGGCCTTCATCAGTTCGGATGTCGAGCACGACGCTCTTCTTATTGCGATTGAACGCCAAGAAGTAGTGGCTCGCTCCCTGGTGGAAGGGGGCGGTGCGACGCCCCACGTCTCCGTCTCCTGGTGGTTCGATCTTGACGACCTCGGCTCCCAGATCGGCAAGGATCTGTGTCGCGAACGGGCCCGCGATGACATGCGAGAAGTCCAAGACCTTGATCCCCGCGAGTGCGTTCCCCGGGAGCGTTGTCACGTGTATCTCCTCAATCTGATTCAAATGTGAATCAGGATCTGATTGGTCTAGACGCACGTTATGTGGATCACATTTCCCCTGTCAATACCAGAACATGGGTGAAATATATCGATGCACAGGGCACTTGACTCACTCGATGTGACTCTGTACGTTCGATCTATTGTCGCAGATTGGTTCGAATATGAAACAGGAGATTGGGATGAAGTCACCGCCTCAACGAGAGCGCCAGCTCTCCGCGGCGCAGCCCGCGACCGCTGGGATCCCCGACCCTGTGGTCGAGTTCGAACACGTCAATGTCGGCTACGGGGCAACTCCGGTCCTCATTGACATGAACTTCTCGGTCGAGCGGGGTGACTTTGTCAGTCTGCTTGGACCGTCAGGCTGCGGGAAGTCGACCTGTTTGAACGTCACCGCCGGCCTCTTGAAGGTGCACAGTGGCGCGGCGCGGTTCAACGGCGAGCCGATCGTTCGGACCAACACATCGACGGGATACATGACGCAGGACGACACTTTGCTCCCGTGGAAGAACGTTCGAGACAACATCGCCCTCCCACTGCGGATTAAGCGGCGGCCGGCCACGGAGATCCGCGAACGAACGAACTTCTACCTTGAGTTGCTCGACGTGGCGCATGCGGCCGACAAGTACCCCTCGCAGCTGTCTGGCGGCATGAAACGCCGCGTCCTGCTTGCTCGTTCGATGATCTACGACCCCGAGATCCTGCTCATGGACGAGCCGTTTGCCGCGCTGGACGCGCAGATGCGTGCCGACTTGCACGTCGAGCTTCGCCGTATGTGCAACGAGTTGAACCAGACCGTTCTCTTCGTGACACACGATATCGGCGAAGCTGCGGTTCTGTCCGACCGGGTGATCGTGGTCGGCGGCGGACCGCCGTCCAGTGTATGCGCGAACTTCGACGTCGGATTCGGCCGTCACCGAGATCTTGAGGCCATTCGGTATAGCCAAGAGCTTCGCGAACTGGAGGCGGAGTTGCATGCGGCCGTGGCCGGCAGTGGATTCCATCAATCGAATCGAGACGACCGATGACCGACACCTCCATCGGCCTGGTGCCTGCCGAGAACAAGACCGCTTCGATCGGCCGGTCGAGGCGCCGTGAGAACGCTCGCGTTCTGGCTTGCCAGGTCGGTCTCGCCGTCGTGCTGCTGCTGCTGTGGGAATGGGCTTCGGGTCGGCTGGTCAAGGAGTTCTTTATCTCCAAGCCCTCGGCGATCGCGGACACGCTGTGGACCTGGATCCGCACCGGCGTCCTGTGGGACAACGCGGAACCAACATTGATCGCATCGGCCTGGGGTTTCGCCATCGGTGGCATCGCGGCGGTGGTGATTGGCTACATCCTCGCGCAGTCGGCCTTCCTCGCGCGCGTGCTCGAACCGTTCATCACTGCGTTGTACGGAACTCCGAAACAGGCGCTGGTGCCCGTCTTGATCATCATCCTGGGCATCGGACGTCCCTTGCAGGTGGCGATCTCGGCGGTGATCACCTTCTTCTTGATGTTCTACAACGTCTTTGCCGGGGTGAACGAGGTGAGTCGTTCACTCGTGGACCAAGTGCGGATCATGGGCGGGTCGAGCCTGGACATCGCACGATTCGTCAAGTTTCCGTCAGCGATGGTGTGGGTGGTCGCGGGCCTCAAGCTGTCGGTGCCTCAAGCGCTCGTAGGTGTCGTGATTGCCGAGATGCTCGCCGGAAATGTCGGCTTGGGATATCTGCTCATGCTGAACTCTGGCCAGTTCAACTCGGCTGGCACCTACGCGGCATTGATGTCGCTGATAACCATCGTCTTCGTCGTCAACAAGTTGGTGACACTCGCGACGCGGCGGTCGTTGGTGTGGAAGGCGCCGGTGTGATGCGAGCGGATCCGTGCACCGACCATAGGCGGGACAACCTCACGGTATGGGACGGATTGCGTTCGGTCGCCGAACGATCGCCGGACCAAGACGCGATCGTGATCGATGATGACCGCGTCAGTTTCGCTGAGCTCCACCGCCGAGCGCTCGCGTTGGCGGCAGGGTTGGCGGCGGACGGACTTCGGTCGCGCGACCACGTCGTCGTCGCGTTGCGAGATGGCGTGGTGTGGATCGAACTGTTCTATGCTCTAGCGCGGCTTGGCGCCGTGATGGTGCCGGCGAACCCCCGGTGGACTCCGAGCGAGCTGCGGTACGTCGTCCAGCGCACGCGTGCACGGGCCGTGGTGGTCCACGGAGACGGTGCACATCTCTCGTTGCGGGACGAGGCGATACCACTGGCGCCGACGTTCTATACTGACGAGCCGGGTTTCGGAGTCGCGCATCTCGCCGAAGTGCGCTCAGACGATCGGCCCTTGCCAGGCGAGCCGCCGGCAGACGCTTTGGCGCTAATCCAGTTCACGTCGGGATCGACGGCCGAGCCGAAAGGTGTGCAGCTGACGGGCGCCTCGATCTGCGGAGTAGCCGATGCCGTCGCAGGAAGACTCGAGATCGACGCGCGCGATCGCGTCTTCGGGGCCGTCCCGTTGTTCCACATCGGTGGGACGGTCCTGCACCTGTTGTTGTCCCATCGGATCGGTGCCACGTTCGTCGGGATCGCTCAGTTCAACGCTGCCCAAGCCCTACGGGTCGTTGAGCGCACCCGTTCTACGGTGATCGCAGCCATCGATGCGCACTTCCTGCGGATGATGGCGGACAGCACGTTCGGCACTACAGACCTTTCGTCGGTCACGAAGGCACTCGCTACTGGCACCGGCGCGGTGCTGAGGCGTGTCGAGCGGGAGTTCGGAGTGCGGGCGGTGGCCCTTTACGGCATGTCAGAGACGTCGTCTAACACCGCCATGGCCAGCATCCGCGACTCTGAAGTGGCACGCCTGGATTCATGTGGTTATCCGTCGGGAGGCGCCCAAGTGGCGATCCGAGACCCCCACACGGGGGTGTTCTTGGACCCTCCAGCAATCGGCGAGATCTGTGTCCGTGGCCCGAACGTGATGGTCGGCTACCTCGATGAGCCCGGTCTGACAGCCGAGGTCTTCCATGACGACGGCTGGCTGCGAAGTGGCGACCTGGGCTCGATTGATGGTGGAATGCTGCACTTTCGTGGCCGCGTCAAGGAGATCATCCGGGTCGGGGGAGAGAACGTCAGTCTGGCTGAGGTCGAGTCAGCGGTGCAGTCCGCCGATGTGGTCGTCGACGTTGCGATCATCGCTGCTGAGGATGCCGTGCTGGGGCAGGTCCCCGTCGCGGTCGTCGCGCTTCAGCCCGGTATCGAACCGCCTCAAGCTATCGCAGCGCTTCGGCAGACCATCCAAGACCTCAGTCGATTCAAGCATCCGCGGCACTGGGCATTCATCGACGAACTGCCCTACACCGGCAGCGGCAAACCAGACCGCCCAGCTCTGATCCAGCGGTGGGCAGCGGACGCCTTCGAATGCGTTCTGCCAGCCATCGAGCCGAGATAACCAGAAAAGAGAAACTTCGCCATGTCCTTGCCTCCGCGCCTTACGGCTGCCGACGAAAGTCTGACCCACCAGATCATCGAAACCTTCCATACCGTGGCCGACTCAACCCCGTCGTGGACCGAGAAGGTGTGGGTCTCGGTGTTCTCTCCCGACGGCGCCGTCCAGGTCGACTTCGGGGTCGGCAAGTACACCAACCGCGGAGTCATGGATGGATTCGGAGGCGTTTCGCGCGGCGTCGAGCAGTGGACTCTGCGCGCGAGCCGCGAGCTGGGCGACGACGTGGAGTCAGTTGCCGTGGGTCCGCTGGAGTACAGCGTGGTCGAGCCGCTCAAGCAAGTGCGGGTGCGCTTGATGTCGCACGACCGCTGCGCGATCTCATTCGATCTACTGCTGACAGGTGTGCTGCCGCCGTTCTTCGAAGATCGTCATGAGCGGTGGGACCCGACGCGGACGCGTCGCACGAACGATGTGCTGCGCTACCACCAGGCGGTCACTGTCACCGGAGTAGTGCGGATCGGCGATGACGTGATCGAGGTTCAGGATTGGGTGGGCTTCCGCGACCACTCATGGGGTATTCGACGCAACGTCGGGAACCCGCCGTCGGACCTCAAGCCAGCCAGGAAGTCGATGACCGAGTCCAGCTATGCGATGCACTGGTGTCCGCTCCTGGTGCAGGACGGCGAGTCGACCTTCGAGTTGCACTACTTCCTCGAGTACAGCCGGCATGGTCGCATCTACTTGTCGGCCTACCGCAACGATGCCGACGGAACCCAGACGCCGGCCGAGGACGTGATGAGCGATCTACGGTTCGATCCTCGGACGAGACGGCTCATAGGCGGCAGCGTCAGCTTTGCCTTCTCCACTGGTACGACAGAGCTTTCGATCACTCCGATGTCAGAAACCGGTTTCATGCTAGCTACTGGTCTGTACATCGGGTACCGCGGACGACACCACGGTTCCTGGGTCGGCGAGTTGAGCGTCGACTACGACTACATCGCGGACTGCACGCTCGATGAGTCAGTCGCCGAGCTGGGCCAGCTGCGTGACTGCGTGGTGAGCGTCCATGGTGCCGATGGCCAGACCGGCGTGGGGATCATCGAGACGATTGTTCCGAGGCAAGGCGAAACGGAATGACCGAGACGAGGACCCACAGGTCTGACGACCTCGACGTGGAGGTCCTTCTCAAGTGGCTCAGGTCCGCTCTACCCGACGGTCCGAGGCTGCGAGCGGTCGTTCCGCTCGGCGAAGGCATGTCGAACCACACCTATCTACTCGACGGCCTGGATGCCGTCATCAGGATCGCTCCACCTCGAGGTGGCCTGATGCCCAGCTATGACCTTGATCGGGAGTTCCACCTCCTTGAGTTGCTGTCCCATTCGGATGGCCCGCCGGTCCCTGGCCTACGGTCAGCTGCTGTCGACCGTTCCACTCTTGGACGCCCGTACTACGTGATGGACCGGATCATCGGCAGCACCACAAACTGGGGGGTGAACGAATGGCTGGCGCCGTCAGTGCCGACGGATCGTGCAGCGATGTCGGCAGCATGGATCGATGCCATGGCCACATTGCATCGAATGCCAGTTGAACCTTTCTCGTTCTTACCGTCGGTTGGGTTCGTCGAGGAGTCCGAGCGCTGGCTGCGTATGACCGTTGATTCCGAGGGTCCTCCATCGCTCATTGCGTTGCTCCAAGAACTCGTTCGGCGTCCGGCCGTCGAGTCAGGACCACGTTCTGTGGTCCATGGCGACTTCAAGTTCGGCAATATGCTGTGGTCCGATACGTTCGAGCTCGTGGGTCTGCTCGACTGGGAATTCACTCAGGTGTCCGAACCTCTTCTCGATCTCGGGTACGTGTTGGGCCTCTGGCCGAAGGGCCCTGGTGACCGCTTCCACCGCCCATACACTCAGTTGGACGGGTGGTGGTCACACACGGACATGATTCGCTCGTGGAGTGAGTTGACGGGCCGAGATGTGGTCGACCTTGAGCGCTATGAGCAGCTTGGCATGGCCAAGATCGGTGCGATCTTCGCACGTGGCTGGCATATCTACCGGACGGGTCTGAGTCGCGACGCACGGTTGGGGCGATGGGACCGTGCGCTCGGCAAACACCTCGACGCGATGCAAAGCCGTGGCCTGTTGTGACGGGTGTGAGAGAGGCCGTCGTCTCGGGCGCGGCGGCGCTTGACGGCCATGCCGGCTACGCGGGTTGGAGTCCGGCCGATCTGGCGACGAGGGTCGTGATCGACGCCGTGCGGAACGCGGGCCTCGAGGCCGCGGCGATCGATGCCGTCTATGCGGGCGATCCGCTGGTGGAGCGCCACTCGGACTTCTCTGCCGTCGTTGCCCAACAGCTCGGGATCCAACCGCGTGCGGGTGGGACGGTGGCTCGGGGCGGCGCCACAGGCGTCTCCTTGCTCGCGATTGCGACGCAGGCGATCGCAGCTGGACACATCGATCACGCGGTCTGCGTCTGGGCAGACAATCGCCGATCGGCTGCCCGGGGGGCCGCGGTCCAGACGCTCGCAGGTGAGATCGCGTGGCACGAGCGTGCCTGCGGCCCACTCCCTGCCACGCAGTACGCCCTGATCACCCATCTCTACATGCAGAGGTTCGGGGCAACGCCAGAACAGTTCGCCGCTGTCCCGGTGGTGTTCCGCAGTCATGCGGCCCTCAACCCTGCTGCTCGCCATCGCGACCCGATCAACATTGCAGATGTGCTGGACTCGCCGATGGTCTCCTCACCGATACATCGGTTGGAATGTGCGCTGGTCACCGATTTTGCCGGTGCTGTGGTGGTCTCACGCGACGGCGGCGCGCCAGGGCCGAGCGTCAGGATCAGCGGCGTCGGGCAATCGACCACCCACGACAATCTCACGGCAGGCGGTGATCTGATCGAGCAGTTGGTGACTGGAGCCGCCCACACCGGTCAGACCGCCTTCCGACAGGCTGGGACGTCGGCGGCAGATGTCGATCTAGCGATGCTGTACGACTGCTTTCCGATCGCGGTGGCACTGCAGCTTGAGATGTTCGGTTTCTGTGGTCGCGGCGAAGCGCTGGAGCTGGTCGACGCCGGTACGCTCTCACGCGGTGGGCCGCTCCCGTGCAACACCCACGGCGGGATGATGTCGTGCGCGACCAGCGGGATGTTGCACGTGGTCGAAGCGGTGCTCCAGCTGCGCGGCGAAGCCGGGGCACATCAGCTCGAGCGGCGGCCTGCGCGCGCGCTGGTCCACGGTAATGGCGGGGTGTTCTCTACGCATGCAACGGTCATCTTGGAGGCATGAATGCTCAAGCTCACTGACAACTCGCCGGCGTCCTACTGGGCCGGATGTGCCCAGGGAGCCTTGCGGTTGAGCCGGTGCGAGGACTGCCAGAGTGTTCAGATGCTCGGGACTCAGCATTGTTCAACCTGTTGGTCTGCCGAGTTGGCTGTGATCGAGGCTCAGCTCACCGGCACATTGGTAGCAGACAGCGTGGTCCACCGAGCCCCGCGGGCCGAGCTTGAGTCATTGACGCCGTACCGGATCGGAGTTGTGAAGCTCGACGCCGGGCCGTACCTGCAGATATGGGTCGGGGATCCGCGAGACGATGTGGACCACGGCCGGGGAGCGCCGGCGGCAGTGACGATCTCGTTCGTATCAGTCAACGGCTGCACGTACCCGGTCGCCGTGCATAGGCCTCCGTCATGACCCGTCGATATCCACGATTCGCGGACCTGCCGATTCGCCCGAGTCTGCCGCCCATGTCGGCATGGGGGCTGTGGGGAGATAGTGATACCCGCGGCACCCTGAACTTCTTGGACGCAGACAGTCGAGCAGCGGGCCTGGCGTCGGTGCGATCTGGGCAGGTGTTTCCGCTCGAGGCGCCGTTTGAACGCTACCGTCCACCACTTTTCGGTCGGGCGCGATTCTCGCGTCGAGCGGAGCTCTTCCCAGGCGGCCGTGACGAGGTGCTCGACGACGTCAATCTCCAGGTGTCGAGCCACTGGGACGCCTTGGCGCACGTGGAACACCGCCACCACGGGTATTACAACAACCAACCGGTCGACCGATTGGGAATCGACAACCTCGCCAGCACGGGACTTGTCACGCGAGGGGTGTTGATCGATATCGAAGGCTGGTGCCGACGCCGCGGAGAGTCGGTTGGACACGAGGCGTCGCGGTCGTTCGAGGTCGCCGATCTGGTCGACTGCTTGGCCGAACAAGGGGCCTCGCTGACGTCCGGGTCCGTCGTGGTGCTCCACACCGGGTGGAACGGCGAGCAATTCACAGACGGCACGGTACGGTGTGCTGGGCTTCGACCGTCGCCTGAACTTCTGGAATACATCTGGGATCACCAATTGGCCGCGCTCGCCGCAGATAATCCAACCGTGGAACCCTGTCCCATCGGCAGTACTGCAGACGCCCGCACACGACGTCTGGCGCGTGAAGACGGTGTAGCGCTGGCGAGCGTGTCTCTGCACCAGACCGCCATTCCGCTGCTCGGACTGATGCTCGGAGAGATGTGGGCCACCGGAGATCTGGTGGAGCACTGCCGAACGGAAGATCAGTGGAGCTTCTTGTTGACGTCGTCTCCTATCCATCTGGCAGGTAGCGTTGCGGCCCCATGTGCGGCGCTGGCGGTGGTCTGAATGGTTGGGCGACGACTTCCCCATCCTGAGGAGAAACCTACCTACTTCACGCCGTCGGTCGATATTGCCGCGCGTGTTCTCTTGACTCTGGCCGGCCCGGAGTCGGCGAATGCGTCCCTTGCTGAGCTGGCGCGGGACTTGGGTGCCAACAAGACCACCTGTCTGCGTGTGGTGCGAACGCTGCAACAGCATGCCCTGCTCCACTACGACGAGAGCACCCAGACCTACAGTCTGGGAACTGCCGCAGTGACGCTGGCAGCTACCGGGTCCACGGCCATTGCCGCAGTGAGCCGGATCCAGCCGGTCCTTGACGATCTGACGGCCAAGACGGGAATGACGTCGGTGCTGGCGTGCCCGACCTGGCCAGGAGAGATGACCTACTTGGCTGTTCGCGACGGAACCTCCAGGCTGCGCATCAGCGTTTCGGTCGGTCAGTCCTATCGCGTCACCGAAAGCAGCGGTGGCCTGTGGTACCTGGCGTACCTGCCGTCAGAACTGCGACACGAGATCATTTCACGGATTCCTGCCGAGAAACGCCGGGCCTCCCTGCGGGATCCCGAGGCGCTGGATCGCAAGGTCGAACAGATGAAGGGCACGGGTGTATTGACCTCGGTCAATGACTTCGTCGCGGGCGTCACCACGGTCACCAGCCCGGTCTTCGATCGTCGCGGCAAATTCTTCGGCGTGGTCGCGATCATCGGCCTGTCCGCGTCTGATCTCAGCCAGTCGCTGGAATCAACAGCGGCGATGGTCAAGGCCGGAGCACAGCGGGCTTCCGAGGCCTAAGAGCAGCATTTCGAGACTGGCACGGATCGGGAGGATTCCGCGTCTCGTTCGTGGCTTCTGGACAGTCCCACGAAAGGTGTCTCATGTAACGTGGCGACGACCGGTTCACCAACCTGATGGTCAACTCACTACGCGGTGATTCTGCAGTCGTTCAGGGCGGGGCGGTGGTCGTCGTCGACCGTGGCCGAGACGACAACGTCGGCGCCGGTGTCCCAGGCATTGATGGTCAACCTCTCGCCGGGGAACACCACGCCTGCGAACCGGGCGTCGTACGAGCGCACCGCGCCGGAGTCGCCGTCGAAGAGGTGGTCGACGACCTCGCGCAGCACGATGCCGTAGGTACACAGGCCATGAAGGATCGGTGCCGGGAAGCCGGCCGACTTCGCGAACTCCGGATCCGCGTGCAAGGGGTTCCGGTCCCCGCACAGCCGGTACAGCAGTGCCTGCTGAGGGGTGACGTCGTACGTCAACACCGCGTCGGCGGGACGCTCGGGGACCTCGACGGCGGTGCTGCTGCCGCGGTCGCCCCCGAAGCCGCCTTCACCGCGCACGAAGATCGACGACCGGACCCGCCACAGTTCCTCGCCGGTCGCTGCGGTCGCCACGCCCTCCTGCCAGATCACCGCGGCCTTGCCCTTGTCCCAGACATCGGTGATGCGGGTCGTCAGCGATGCCTCTCCTGAAGTGGGGATCGAGCCGGTAACCTCGACCGCCTGCGATCCATGGACGACCTGCGCGAGGTTGATGTCGCAGCCCGGCAACTCCAGGCTCGGCCGATCGGTCTCGTGGAACGTCGGGGCGACGACCGCGAAACTCGGCAGCACCTGCAGTCCTGCGGTCTCCAGCGTGTAGCTGAGATCGGTCGCGCCGACGCCCAGGTGGTACAGCAGGACGTCGCTCTCGGTCCAGGAGAATTGGCGGGTGCCGACCTCGGCACCGATCGCGGCGGACGGATCGATCGGCATGTCAGTTCCCTGAAGCGATGTCGAGTGCGGCCAGGTAGCCGAACGTCATGGCGGGGCCGATCGTCGCGCCGGGACCTGCGTACGTGTGGCCCATGACGGCCGATGAGCAGTTGCCCGCGGCGTATAGGCCCTCGATGACCGAGCCGTCGGGACGCAGGGCGCGGGCGCGCTCGTCCGTCACGATCCCGCCCTTCGTGCCCAGATCGCCGGGCACGATCTTGACCGCGTAGAACGGGCCCTGGTCGATGCGCGCCAGTGACGGATTGGGCGTCACCTTCGGATCGGCGTAGTAGCGGTCGTAGGCGCTGTCGCCACGCCTGAAATCCTCGTCGACACCAGTCGACGCGAATCCGTTGAACCGTTCGACGGTCGCGTTCAGGCCGTCCGCCGGGACACCGATCTTCTCGGCCAGCGATCCTGCCTTCACGACCGAGCCGTTCTTGTACCAGCGGCCCGGGAACGGCTGGCGCGGCGACAGCCCGGCGAACAGATAGCGATTGCGGTACCGCTGGTCGATGATCATCCAGGCCGGGACGTGGGAGACGCCCGTGGCCTCGCCCTTGTAGATCTCGTGGGTCGCCTCGACGTAGGGGAGCGCCTCGTTCATGAAGCGCTGACCGGTGGAGTTCACGATGATCGACCCGGGCAGATTGCGCTCGGCCAGACAGAACCACGGGCCTGACGGCAGCGGGATCGTGGGCCCCCACCACGCGTCGTCCATCATGTCCAGCGCAGCCCCGGCCGCCTCACCGGCCTGGATCGCGGCACCGGTGTTGAACTGCGATGCAGTACTCCAGCCCGGATCGGTGGGGCTGGGAAGGTACTTATTGCGCATCTCCTCGTTCTTCTCGAAGCCGCCGGCACCCAGGATCACGCCACGGGTCGCGCGCAATTCGACCTCCTGGCCGTCGTGGTTGACGCGGACGCCCACGACCTTGTCGTCCTCGACGATCAGATCGATCAGCTCGGAGTTGTACTCGATCGGGACCCCGGCGTCCAGCAGGCCCTTGCGCAGGCTGATGGTCAGGGCGTTGCCCATCGCGTACATCTTGCGGCCGCGGAACGTGTTGATCATCTTGCTGAGCAAGATGCGGATCATGGTGCGTGCCGCCCGGAACGTGCGCAGCGGGCCCAGGCTGATCTTGCGGAAGTCGGCCTGGGTGACGATCAGATTCGCCGGTGCCTTGGTGTAGGCCGGGTGCAGGCGCTCGAGTTCGTCGCCGAGGAAGCGGGCGTCCATCGGGACCGGCTCGATGGACCGGCCGCGGACACGGCCGCCGGGCTGTTCGGGCAGGTAGTCGGCGTACTCGGGGACCCACGCGAGTTGCAGCGGGGTGTGATCCAGGACGAAGTCGATCATCTCGGGGCCGCGGTCGATGAACGTGTCGCGACGCACCGCCGGGACGTCGTCGCCGACGATCGACCGCAGATACAACTTGGCCTGTTCGGCGTCGTCGGGATCGACCTGCCCGGCCTCGCGCAGCACGCGGTTGCCAGGGACCCAGACGCCGCCGCCCGACCGTGCGGTGGACCCGCCGAAGTAGTCGGACTTCTCGAGCACGACCGTCGAGAGACCCTGGTGCAGGACGCACCAGCACCTCCAGGCCCCCGACGTCGCGCGTGGTTTCGCCGCCGGAAGGCTGCCGACCCAGAGCTGGCGGACATCATCGAACTTCCCCTCCCCCGCCGGGGAACGCCCGGCGGCGCCGCCTAGAACCCGAAGGAGAACGCAAATGACTCGACTCACATCGAATGCGTATGGCAACCTCGTCGTCGACGAGCTCAAGTACCTCGACCCCGCCGTCCAGGTCTACGTCGGTGGCCGAATCCCGGCCGCCCACGCAACCCTGGACGCCGCTGGCGTCCACCGCATCGAGGTCATCTCGTTCGATGGATGGCGCGGTTTTCCTGCCCATCGCGGTTGGGTTCTCGACGCCGATTGGGAGGAGAAGGTCGCCGCATATCGCGCCACCGTGAAGCGCGCTCCGCGCAGCACCACCCCGGACCCGGCCCGTCAGGCCGCGGCGCGCCTCGCCGCAGCGACCCGCCGATTGAACCGGCTCGCCGAGGACGACCCGTACGTCGCGGTGCTCGTCTCGTTGCGGGATGCTCAACGCGCGTCCGACTCCGCGAAGCACCGTGCCGCGTCCGGAACGTACTACGACGACTGGGACAGTGGCCGAGGCGCGTACCGGATGAGTCGAAGGGCCGTCGAAAACGACTACCGCGAGAAGGAGTGGGCGCTCGGCCGCGCCTGTCAGCTCCTCGGCCAGACGGACCTGACCTGGGGCTGGGGTCGCGATTTGGACTGCCCTGGAGTCACCTGGGTCCTTTACGTCGACCTCCCGACCGGCCAGGTCTCGTTCCACTGTCCGTCCCGGGGCGATGGCCCTGACTACCCCGGCGAGTGGGACGGGGTCGAAGGGGTGTCCGCGCAGCGCATCGACGAGGCAATCGACCAGGTCCTCGCCTCGACTCAGGCCGCATCTGCCCCTGTCGCCGCGTAACCGACCAGTAGAACGAGGAGCACCCATGACGACCGACGTCGCGATTCGCCGCGCCACCGCTACGGCCACCCTCACCGTGGCGGTGGCATCGGCGGTGCTCTCGTACGCCGGGCTCCGCGACATGGGACTGGCCGCCGGCTTCAGCCCCGCCCTTGCCGTGCTGTTGCCTGTCGCCGTCGACGGGATGGTCGTGGCCGGAATGCTCGGCGTGCTGCATGCGACACTCGCAAAATCCTCCGCCGCGTACAGCTGGCTGCTGGTGATCCTCGGCCTCGGGTTCTCCGTGTACGGCAACGTCAGCCAGGCTGAAACGTTGAGCGATCGCCTCGCCCACGGTGTGGCTCCCGTCGCGCTTGCGCTGAGCCTCGAGGCACTGGTCGCAACTACCCGCCGGCGAGTCGTCGACGAGCGCGCCGAGCTGGAAGCCGCTGAACGGGCACGCCGCGCAGCGGAACGAGCCCAGGCCCGCGCGGCGCAACCGCAACGTCCCCGGGCCGCGTCGTCGCGCAGTCGTCTGTCCGCCGAGCAGCGGCAGGAGATTCTCGATCTGCATCGTGCGGGCGGACTGACCGGAGCGGAGATCGCCCGCCACATCGGGACCAGTCCCGCGACGGTTTCGCGGGTCGTGACGAAGGCGCAGCGCGACGCCGCGTGAGCGGACTGTCTGCCTGGATCGGTCGTTCTGCTCCCGACACATTGCCGCAACAGTAGACACTCTTGGCATCAAAAAGTGGGCCAAAAAGTGGGCCAGACTGGATTCTGTTCAGAACAGAAACAGCCTCTGCTCTACGTTTCCGCAGGTCAGAGGCTATTTCTGTTGCGCGCCCGTAGGGATTCGAACCCCAGACCTTCTGATCCGTAGTCAGACGCTCTATCCAGCTGAGCTACGGGCGCTCGTCCCAGTGGGACCAGATGAGTCTAGCGGGTCCACTGGCATCGGTGAAATCGGCCTGCTTCACCACCTGCCTGATTGACTGGAAGTCATGTCGGGGAGGGATTCGCGCATCGACGCCGCCAAGGGCATGCTGATCACCCTGGTCGTGGTCGCACACTTCGTGGGTGCTTCGCCGGGGACGGCCGACGTCGGCAACGGCTGGCACGTCGAGCCACAGCGGTTCCTGCTGCTGGGGGTCTACCTGGCCCACATGCCACTGTTCATCTTCTTCGTCGGCGTGACCGCGTCGGCCGATCGGCTCGCCGAGCGCGTCACCAAGCTCTTGGTGCTGCTGGTCTCACTGCACGCCATCTACTCGACCGTGATGCGGTTGCTGACCGGCTCGTGGCCGCACGAGGTCTTCATCATCCCGTTCTGGGTCCTGTGGTTTCTCGGAGCGATGATCTGGTGGCTGATCGCACTTCCCTTGGTGCAGCGGGCGCCCAGGACCTCACTCGCTGCCTCGATAGCCGGCTCGATCGCCGTCGGCTTCGCGCCGATCGACGGCTACATCGCCACCTTCAGCCGTGCGGTGGTGTTCTTGCCGTTCTTCATCATCGGCCATCTCTACGGCCGCCGGATCCTCGACGCCGTCGGCCGCCTCGACCTGGCCCATCGGCTGGCCGCGGCACTCGCGCTGCTGCTCCTGACCGTCGCGGTGTGGTCGCGCGACCCCGCACAGCAGTGGTTCTACGGCAGCCACACGTTCGACCAGCTGGGAGTCGACCCGGCTTCCGGTGTGGTCGATCGGCTCGGTGTCCTCGCTGTCACCTTCGTCGCCTCGGCGCTCATGCTGTGCCTGATGCCCCAGCGGGCCAGCCGGTTCGAGGGAGCAGGCCGGAACAGCTTGGCGATCTACGCGCTGCACCCCGCCGCGGTGCTGTTGTACGACCGCCTGCCGTGGCCGGCGAATCCACACAGCTTCCCTCCACCGATCCAGACGGTCGTCGCGATCGTGATCGGTCTTGCCGTTGTCGCCGTCTTCGCGCGGCCGATCTTCGATCGCTCCCTACGGGTGTACTCCAGTCGCACGACCAAGGTGCTGCACGGCATCGTGCGGTAGCGACTTGTCAGTGCTGCCCCTGCAACGCGCTCAGCATGCGTTCGTCGTGCGCGGGAAACACGGTGACACCGTCCTGACCGTGCAACCGCGCCAGCGCGGCGTGATTGGCGGCGATGCGCTTGGCGTCGACGGCCATCACCTTCTCGAACAGCCGAAGCAGTCGGGTCGGCGTCAGATGAGCACCCGACGGTGAGACATCGGTGTAGACCGATGCGTCGAACACCGCGTCACCGGCGTGCACCAAGAGTCCGTGATCACTGTCGACCGCCACGGCCGTGTGCCCCCGCGTGTGCCCGGGCATCGGAACCATCGTGATGCCGGGAAGGACCTCGATCCCGGTCAGGCCGTCGCGCCATGCATCGCCTGGGCCCTCGTGGATCTGCCAGCGGACCCCATGGTCGAGCTGGACCGGGCGGTATCGCGCGCGGTCCCGAAGGCTCGGCTTCGGCAACGCGGCAGCGTGTTCTTGCGCCGTCGTGTGGACCCGCGCGCCCGGGAAGTCGGCCAGGCCACCGACGTGGTCCAGGTCCAGGTGAGTCAGCACGATGTCGGTCACGTCGTCGACCGAATGACCCAGCGCCTCGACGGCCCCGGCGGCGGTCGAGCTGTCGTCAGGATCCGGACGCAGGAGCAGGCGCGACGAGCCCAGCCGCGACGGGTCGCGATGATCTGCTCGGCCGAAACCGGTGTCGACCAGCACCAGACCTCGACTGTGCTCGACGACCAGGACGTGCGCGACGAGTCCTGACAGGAACGGCGGATTCATCAGTGCCGCGTTCACGTGATGTACCAACATGCGCCCATGCTGCACCACGAAATGCCGGCGCATCCACCGGCACCGGCAGGAAGTGCTTCCGGCAGCCGTGCTCCTGAAGTAGTTGGCGGAGCAAGCTCCGCCCAACCACCACACGACTCACCAGCACAAGCACGATCACATTCTAGATAGCCGCGCTCGTAACGTAGTTGGCGGAGATGGCGGTGTGCTGGTTCAGGACATAGGCAAGGGATCTCTCAAGACATAGGCAAGACTCCCGGCCACTGTTTCGCAGGTGTCCAAAGCCCGCCTCGTCATCACCGCGATCACCGTCCAAGGCCTGTCACAAGCTCAAGCCGCACGCACCTACGGACTGTCCGAAGCCTGGGTCTCACGACTCATGGCCCGCTACCGGACCGAAGGCGAAGCAGCATTCGAGCCCAAGTCCCGACGTCCCATGTCCTCACCGAACGCGACACCGCCGGCGACTGTCGAGTTGATCATCAGACTTCGCAAAGAGCTATCGGAGGTCGGTCTGGATGCTGGCCCCGACACCATCAAGTGGCACCTGGCACAGCGTCACCAGATCACGATCTCTGCCGCGACCATCAGCCGACACCTCGCCAGAGCCGGCCTCGTCACACCGGAGCCGAAGAAGCGGCCCAAGTCGTCCTACATCCGGTTCCAAGCCGCCATGCCCAACGAGACCTGGCAATCAGACTTCACCCACTACCGGCTCGCGGGCGGCACTGACACCGAGATCCTGACCTGGCTCGACGACTGCACCCGCATGGCAGTCCGCGTCACCGCCCACCACCGAGTCACGACACCCATCGTCCTCGCCGAGTTCAGGGCAGCGATCAAAACCCACGGCATTCCAGCCTCAACGCTCACCGACAACGGCATGGTCTTCACCACCCGCCTGGCCGGCGAAGGTCGTCGCGGCGGACGCAACAGCTTCGAAGCAGAACTCCGGCGCCTCCACGTGACCCAGAAGAACGGCCGACCCAACCACCCCACCACCCAGGGCAAGGTCGAAAGATTCCAGCAGACTCTCAAGAAATGGCTCCGCGCTCAGCCGACCCACCCCGCCACGATCGCCGAGCTCCAGACGCTCCTCGACATGTTCGTCGACGAATACAACAACCGACGACCACACCGCTCCCTGCCGCATGCCGCAACACCAGCGACCTTGTTCGACTCGATGCCCAAAGCACTGCCCGGCAACAGCCGCGACACCGACACTCATGACCGGGTCCGTCACGACCGCATCGACAAAACCGGCTGCGTGACACTGCGCGTCAACGGCAAACTGCACCACATCGGCGTCGGACGAACCCACGCCCGAACCCACGTCATCCTGCTCATCCAGGACCTCGAGGTTCGCATCGTCAACGCCATCACAGGCGAGCTGCTCAGAGAGCTACAAATCGACCCCAGCCGCGACTACCAGCGCATGACATGACAAAGGCCCGAACCCACTTCCGTGGGTTCGGGCCTTGCCTATCTCTTGCGAGATCACATTGGCGGAGATGGCGGGATTTGAACCCGCGAGAGGTATCAACCTCAACCCGCTTAGCAGGCGGGCGCACTAGGCCACTATGCGACATCTCCTGGCACCGACGAATCGGTGTCCCAGGAAGGATACCTAGACCGTGAGGCGGACCCCTAATCGGGCGTTCCAGGGGCAGGATTCGCGATCACCAGCGGTGGTTCACACGGTGTGAGAAACTCCAAATATGGCCAACGAGACAGACCCCATCGAAATCTTGGACGCCACCGAATGCTGGCGACTGTTGCGCACGTCGGACATCGCACGACTCGCGGTCAGCGTCTCGGGCCAGCCGGACATCTTCCCCCTCAACTACGTCGTGGACGGCGAGCGTCTGCTCTTCCGCACGGCACAGGGCACCAAGCTGGTCCATGTCCTGGTCAACGAACGAGTCGCCCTCGAGGTCGACGGCATCCACAGCGACGAGGTGTGGAGCGTCGTCGTGAAGGGCACTGCTCGGATCCTGGACGATCAGTCCGAGATCGATGCCGCCGATCGGCTACCGCTGCGTCCGCTCGCGCCGACCCTGAAGTACGTGTACGTCGAAGTGACGCCGCACGAGCTGACCGGTCGCCGTTTCGTTCCCGGCCCGGAGCCCGAACGGTACTGGCATCCGCTGCCGAGCATCTGACGCCTGTGGTGCCCCTGAGCCTCACTCGTCGGGGTCGAAGCGCCGGTACCCGTTGGCGACGTTGAGCCGGTCGTAGATCTCACGGGCCAGGTCGCGAGCCTGGCCGCCGACCAGGTGGAGCGGGAACACCACGACGCGGTCGCCGCCACGGTCGAGCAGCAGACGACCGTCGTCGAGCACCGACACGTTCTCGACCTCGGACCAGTTGATCGACACCGGCTTGACGGTCAACGCGCCACCGAGCGTCAGGCCCTCGTCGTCCAGACGCGCCACGGGCGGGGGACGGAACCACAGCAGTCCCGCACGGACGACCGCCGCGGCGGCCACGACCCACAGCACCAGGATCGCCCACGTCGCGTCGACGATCATGCTGACCGCCAACGCGATCCCGGCGATGAACAGCGTCAGTCCGATGGCCTGCAGGACGAACCGGCGGTTCAGGCGGTACGTCGTCACGAGGCAGCGGTCCTATCGTTCGATGAGCAGAGGGGGCGGGATTCGAACCCGCGACTGACATTTCTGCCAGTGACCGCTTTCAAGGCGGTTCCGTTCGGCCACTCCGGCACCCCTCCTGGGCGCCTCCATCGTAGAGGAGGCACCGGATCGTCGACGTGGCAGCGCCGCACCCGGTGTTACTGCAGAGGGGCGAAGCGCCCGGGCTCGACGCGACGTTCCTCCTCGAACTGGCGCGCCGCCCGCGCCGAGCGCTCCACCATCACCCGCGAGCGCACCACCAGGCCGACGATGGCGCCCAGGACGATCGAGTACAGCGTCGAGAACCCGATGTAGGACGGGAAGGCGCCCGGGGACACCAGGGAGGCGGTCACCGCGGCGGTCCCCACGACCGCGAACACCAGCACCCACCAGCCTTCGCGGCGCCGAGAGCGCATGCTGACGCCCACGATCAGCGCCGGGAAGCCCACGAACACCTCGACCGGCCGTGGGACGCCGCGGATGGTCTCCCGCATCCAGATCGTCAGGTCGGTGATGACGTTGATCAACGACTGGGAGCCGTGGGTGCGCACGAAGCTGGAGTACAACAACACGATGAGCAGCAGCGTGGCGATGCCGACGAGGATCAAGAAGCCCTGTTTGCCCAGCCCGTGCAGACCGGCGCCCAGACTCCACACCAACGCGATCACGATCGCCAAGGACGCGGCCATCAGCACCAGTGCGAACCGTTGGGAATCGACCTCGACGTTCCAGGCCGCTACGCCGATCGCCCCGCTGATCGCCGCCAGCAACGCGATCCCGAACTCGCGCAGCACCGCGACCAGCGACGCTGCCGGTCGGGTGACCATGACGGCCCACACGGCCGAGAGCACACCCGTCAGCAGCGCAGCCGACGCCAGCAGGCCCTGGCGATCGCTGACCAGGGCCGCGACGGCCAGGACGCCGGCGAGCGGGGCCCACAAGCGCATCAGACCGCCGGACCGATGGACCAGCCCGACCGTGAACACGACCAACAACAACGCTGCGGACGGTCGGGCGATCCAGTGCGGCACGTCGACCGCGATCACGGCCGTGGACGCGCCGATCGTGCCGATCAACCACAACGTCGTGATGCCGGTCATGACCAGACGTGCGATCTCCGGCGACGCGATCCGCGGCGCGCGGGTCGGGACGTCGTACTCCTCGGGGATCGAGGCGTCGAGCCGGCGTCGTCCGCCTGCCTGTCGTGTCGCCATCATCGGATCCTTCGATTCGCCAGGGACGGGTTGACGTCGCGGGCCGCCGTGACGGTACCAGGTGAGATGTCGGCCGAGATCGTCTCGTCGCCGGAGCCCGCCTCCGCGATCACCCGACCCAGCGGATCGACCACGATCGAGTGCCCCGTGTAGCGGGCACCGCCCTGAGCCGCTGCGACCACGTACACGGTGTTCTCGATCGCGCGGGCGGTCGCCAGGGTGCGCCAGTGGTGCAGCTTGTCGTCGCCCGCGACCCATGCCGCCGGCAGCACCAGCACCTCGGCGCCTGCGTCGACCACGATGCGCGCGTGCTCGGGGAACCGCAGGTCGTAGCACGTCATCAACCCCAAGCGGACGTCGGCGACGTCGAGCACGACCGGTTGGATCGGGCCCGCGGCGAGCCGGTCGGACTCGCGGTAGCCGAACGAGTCGTACAGGTGGATCTTGCGATACGAGGCGACGAGCCCGTCCGGGTTGACGGCCACCAGCGTGTTGAACGGCAGCCCACCGTCGACCTGCTCGAACATGCCGGCCACGATCGTGGTGTCCAGGCGGGCGGCGTGCGAGGTCAGCAGGCTCACGAACGGCCCGTCGAGCGGCTCGGCCACTGCCGCGAGATCGTGGTCGACCGACCCGAAGTCGTGCATCGTCGCCTCCGGCAGGACGACCAGATCGGCCGAACCGGCCTCGATCACGTCCAGGCGCTGAGCGACCAGGTCACGGTTGCGCGCCGAGTCGATCGTCGACTCCAGCTGCACCAGGACTGACCGCATGGCGCCATCATCCCAGGTGGGCCGATACCGTGGTGGGATGCGTGCAGTCGTGGTCCCCACCCCCGGAGGTGTCGAAGCTCTCGAGATCGTCGACCGGCCGATCCCCGAGCCCGGTCCCGGCGAAGTGCTGATCAAGGTCACCACGGCCGGGGTCAACCGCGCCGACCTGCTGCAACGACGCGGCTTCTACGATCCGCCGTCCGGTGCGACCGACATCCTCGGGCTGGAGTGCTCCGGCGAGATCGAGGCGGTCGGTCAGGGCGTCACGTCGCTGAAGCCCGGCGCCCACGTGTGCGCGCTGCTCACCGGTGGCGGCTACGCGGAGTACGTGACCGTCCCGGTCGGCCAGGTCGCCACGATCCCGAAGAGCATCACCCTGCACGACTCGGGCGCCCTGATGGAGGTCGTCGCGACCGTGTGGTCGAACGTGTTCATGATGGGCAAGCTTCAGGCCGGCGAGACCCTGCTCCTGCACGGCGGCGGCAGCGGCATCGGCACGATGGGAATCCAGCTGGGCAGCGCTTTCGGCGCAACGGTCGTGACGACTGTCGGGTCCGAGGAGAAGGCCGAGGCGTGTCGTGCCCTGGGTGCCGACGTCGTCATCAACTACCGCGAGCACGACTTCGCCGAACACATGAAGGCAGCGGGACTGAAGGCCGACGTCATCCTCGACATCATCGGCGCGAAGTACCTCAGTCCGAACATCGCCGCACTCGGCACCGCAGGCCGGCTCGTCATCATCGGCATGCAGGGCGGGGTCAAGGCCGAGCTCGACATCGGTGCCCTGCTGGCCAAGCGTGCCGCCGTGATGGCCACGTCCCTGCGGGCGCGTCCTGCCGAGGAGAAGGCGGCGATCGTGTCGGCGATGGTCGCCCAGGTGTGGCCGCTGCTGGCCGACGGCACGGTGCGTCCCATCGTCCACCGCACACTCCCGCTGGACGACGTGCGTGAAGCGCACCAGATCGTCGAGGACTCCTCCCACATCGGCAAGGTGCTGCTCGCCCTCTGAGTGAAGCCGGCTGGCGGCCCTTGGCTAATGTGGACGTCATGTCCGAGACTCCCGACGAATCAGTCGCCAAGCCCCAGGTCATCGGACCGGACGGGCACGAGATCGAAACGTCCGACGATGACACCCCGCTGAACCAGCTGGTAGAGCAGCCGGCGAAGGTCATGCGCATCGGCAGCATGATCCGTCAGCTGCTCGACGAGGTGAAGGCTGCTCCGCTCGACGAGGCCAGTCGGGCCCGCCTGCGCGACATCTACGACACGTCGATCTCCGAGCTCAAGGACGGGCTGGCACCCGAGCTGGTCGAGGAGCTGGAGCGGCTGCACCTGCCGTTCGACGAGGAGTCGCCCAGCGACGCCGAGCTGCGCATCGCGCAGGCTCAGCTGGTCGGCTGGCTCGAGGGCCTGTTCCACGGGATCCAAGCCGCGTTGTACGCCCAACAGGTGCAGGCGCAGAGCCAGATCCAGAACATGCGACTGGCCCTGCCGGGGGCACCCGACGGCGCGGCCGGAGCGGCCGATGCGGCAAAGTCCGACCAATCGGCTGACTCCGCAGGCATGTACCTCTAACATCTGAGGTGATGCCAACGGGATGGGAGCCCGTCGGCGTCGAGATGTGAACGGGAGAGGGAGCCCATGACCATCCTGCTGAATGACCTCGATCTGCCTCCGTGCGCCAGGGAGCCGGAAGTGTATCGAGACGAAGTGCTGCACAGCGCGCCGCGACGATCGCAGGTGAGCGCACTGGAGTGGCAGAAGTTCGAGGCGCTGCGCGCGCAGGCGCACCGGCGCTGTGCCGCCTGTCCCGTGCTCGTCGACTGCCTGTACCGGGCGGTCGTCGAGGTGGACGTGTCCGGGTTCGCCGCGTGCACCACCGAGCGCGACCGAGCGCGGATCCGTCGCGAGCTGGGCATCGTGGTCCAGTCGCCGGCGCCCCAGGCGTTCGGCATGCCGCGCGTCGGCAACGGGCCGGTCAGCCACGAGTCCGTGCTCGACATGCGCCAGGCGCACCCCGACGACACCTGTCAGCAGCTGGCCGAGCGGCTGGGTTGCTCGACGTCGACGGTCAAACGCCACCTGCGCAGGGCGCGCCAGGGCACCGCCGCCCCGACGACCGCGGCGTCACGTGCGCCCCAGCCCGCCCCGACCGTGGAGATGGTGCTCGACTGCTTCGACCGGCTGGCCTCCAGCCAGGTCACGTGACGGCGGACTACAGGTAGCGGCGCAGCTCGGCGACGAGTCCGTCCTCCTCGATCGACCCGGTGACGTCGTCGGCGACGTCCTTGAGCAGGTCCGGCGCCTGCCCCATGGCCACGCCCCGACCGGCCCACTGCAGCATCTCGACGTCGTTGTTGCCGTCACCCACGGCCAGGACGTCGGACGCATCGACTCCCAGCCTGTCGCACAGCACCTGCAGTCCCGACGCCTTCGAGACGCCCTGCGGGGCGATGTCCAGCCACGCGGTGTACCCGACGTAGTAGTTGGTGTCCTCCAGGCCGAGCTCGTCGGCCAAGGTGTGGAACTCGTCCACGCTGCGCTCGGGCGCGCGAACGATGACGCGGGTGACCGGCTCGGCAACCAGCTCCTCGACGGACTGCACTGTGATGGTGCCGGTGATCTCGCCGGCCGGGAACGGTGCACTGACGCGGTAGCCGACACCGATCTCCTCGACGGCGACCAGCGCGTCGGGAATGCGCTCGACGATCCGCCCCACGGCCTCGGAGGCGTCGAAGGTCACGGCGTTGAGGATCTCCAGCGGCCGGTAGGAGATGACCAGCGCGCCGTTGCTGGCGATCGCGTAGCCCTCGAACCCCAGCTTGTCGGCACAGTTCAACACGCCGGGCACGGCCCGACCCGTCGCGATCACGACCTCCACGCCACTGTCCCGCATGGCGTTGACCGAGGCGTGGACTGCGGGCGACAGCTGGTTGGCGTAGTCGACCACCGTCCCGTCCACGTCGAGCGCGACGAGCCGCGGCCTCCAATCGCTCACAGCGGCTTCAACACCTCACCGAGGTACGGATGCAGGGCAGCCGGCAGCCGCACCGAGCCGTCGGCCTGCTGCCCGTTCTCGAACAGCGCGACGATCGTGCGGGTCATGGCGCACAGCGTGCCGTTGAGGGTCGCGGCCGGCCGGGTTCCCTCCTCGCCCCTGATCCGGATGTCGAGACGCCGCGACTGGAACTCGGTACAGTTCGACGCCGACGACACCTCGCGATAGCGCTCCTGGCTGGGGATCCACGCCTCGCAGTCGAACTTGCGGACCGCCGAGGCGCCCAGGTCGCCGGCCGCGACGTCGATCACCCGGTACGGCAGCTCCAGCGCGTCGAGCCAGTCCCGTTCCCACCGCAGGATCCGCTCGTGCTCGGCGAACGACTCCTCCAGCGTCGTGTAGACGAACATCTCGACCTTGTCGAACCAGTGCACCCGGAAGATTCCGCGAGTGTCCTTGCCGTGGGATCCGGCCTCGCGACGGAAGCACGGACTGTAGGCCGCGTACCGCAGCGGCAGACGATCCGCTTCGAGGATCTCGTCGCTGTGGTACGCCGCGAGCGCCACCTCCGAGGTGCCCACGAGGTACAGGTCGTCCTTCTCCAGGTAGTAGACGTCGTCGGCTGCCTGCCCGAGGAATCCGGTGCCCTCCATCGCCCGCGGACGCACCAGCGACGGGGGGATCATCGGCGTCAGACCCCATGCGGCGGCCTTGGCCATCGCCAGCTGGGTCAGCGCCAGCTCCAGCTGGGCGCCGACCCCGGTCAGGAAGTAGAACCGCGAACCGCTGACCTTCGCGCCCCGCTCGACGTCGATCGCGCCGAGCAGCTGCCCGATCTCCACGTGGTCGCGCGGCGCGAATCCCTCCGCCGCGAAGTCGCGCGGAGTGCCGACGGTGTCGAGCACCACGAAGTCGTCCTCGCCACCCTCGGGGGCATCCGGGGACGCGATGTTCGGCAGCTGCTTGACCAGCAGGTCGAACGCCTCGTTGGCTTCGCCCTGGCGTGTCTCGGCCTGCTTGACCTGGGCGCTGAGCTCCTTGGTGCGAGCCAGCAGCTCCTGCTTCTCGTCGCCCTGCGCCTTCGGGATCAGTCCGCCGAGCCGCTTCTGCTCGGCACGCACGGCCTCGAATGCGGCGATCGCCGCCCGGCGTGACTCGTCGGCCGCGATCACCTGGTCGACGATGTCGTCGGACGCCCCGCGCCGCCGTTGGGACTCACGGATCCGGTCGGGGTCGTCGCGCAGAATTCGAGGATCGATCACGCACTCAGCCTAACGATCAGCGTTCTATAGGCTGTACCGACCGCATCGCAGAGACCGAGGGAGGGTTGCGTGACGTTCGACCTGCGTCGGGCCAACCCTTCTCGACCCCACGTCCTGCCGATCACGATCGGCTCGCTGACGGCGGCATTCGTGGTCGTCTCCTTGTGGACGACGGTCGGCATCTGGCCGCTTCCGGGGCTCGATCACGCAGTCGCCGACGCCGCGTACGACTTCAGCGCCGCTCGACCCGGACTCGTCGACTTCCTCGACGCCGTTGCCGTCGCGTTCAGCACCGTCGGCTGCGTCGTGGGTCTGCTGGTCATCTTCGCCTTCGCACTCGGGCGCCGCGAGTGGCGCATCGCCGAGTGGGTCGTCGCGAGCGGCGTGCTCGCGCTGGCCGGCAACGCGCTGCTCAAGCTGCTGTTCCGTCGGGATCGGCCCATCGCCGGCTGGTTCGGGGACGATCGTCCCGCACTTCACGAGATCGGCGGGTTCTCCTATCCCAGTGGCCACTCCACGGGCGCTGCGATGTTCTTCACGGTGTGCATCCTGTGCACCGTCGTGCTGACCGGGCGCGGCTGGAGACGCCGTCTGCTGATCACGGTGTTCGCCGTGCTCGGGGTGGGCGTGGGTGCCAGTCGCGTCCTGCTGGGCGTCCACTGGTTCAGCGATGTCGTCGCGGGGTTGATCCTCGGCGCGCTCGTGACGGTGATCGCCTGGACGTTGCTGGTCTCGAACGCCACCTCGGTGCCCCAACAGCTGGCCGCGATCACCGGCACGGGGCGCAAGCGTGCGGCGGTCGTGCTCAACCCGGCCAAGGTCGGTTCCGTCGCGGACTTCAAGGCCCGCGTCCGCACCGTCGCCGCACATTCGGGCTGGTCCGAACCGCTGTGGTTCGAGACCACCGTCGATGACCCCGGCCACGGCCAGACGGCCGAGGCGCTGGCCGCCGGAGTCGACCTGATCATCGCCGCCGGCGGAGACGGCACCGTCCGGGCCGTGTGCGAGGAGGCCGCCCGCACCGGGGTCGCGATCGGTATCCTGCCGCACGGCACCGGCAACTTGCTGGCCCGCAACCTCGCGATCCCGCTGAACACCCGTGACGCACTCGACGTCGTCTTCGAGGGCCAGGACCGGGCCATCGATCTGGCGTCGTTCTCGACCGATTCCGGGGTCGACACCAGCTTCTTGGTCATGGCCGGGCTCGGCATGGACGCCATGATCATGACCGGCGTCAACGACGACCTCAAGGCCAAGGTCGGGTGGTTGGCCTACTTCGTGTCAGGGGTCAAGGCTGCACGGTTCCCGGCGATGAAGGTGCAGATCTCGGTCGACGACGGCGAGTTCAAGAAGTTTCGGGCCCGCACCGTCGTGGTCGGCAACGTCGGCTTCCTGCAAGGTGGCATCCCGCTGCTGCCCGAGGCGCAGATCGACGACGGCGAGCTCGACGTCGTGGTGATCGCACCCAAGCGGTTCATCGGCTGGCTGGCCATCGTGGTGCGCGTCATCACCCGCGGCAAGCGCACCAACGAACGACTGGACCGGCTGACCGGACGCAAGGTGGTGATCCGGGCCGAGCACGACGTGCCGATGCAGCTCGACGGCGATCCTGCTGGAGAAGGTCGGGAGATCCGCGCCGAGGTCAACCAAGGCGTCCTGTTGGTGCGGGTCCCCCTCACCCCTCCGTCTGCGTGATCGACAGGTTGGTCACAAGCCCGCGAGCAGCGGGTCGAGCCGGTGGTAGCCGCCGTCGCCCATCGTGTCGTACATGCCGTCGCGGTCCTCGGCCGAGAGGTAGACCGCCGTGGCTTCGATGCGCGTCCGGTCGCCGCCCAGGTCGGTGAAGGTCAGGCGCTCGAACGACACGTGGCCCGGCATGCCGAGCCACTCGAACGTCCGAAAGCTGCCCGCCTCGGCGGAGGGCTGACCGTGGACGACACCACGGAACTCATACGTGTTGCCCTCGGTGTCCTGGTGCACCAACGTCCAGGTGTCGCCGTGCGCGGTTCCGCCGGTGACCTCGGTGACCTCGAGCTGTTCGGGCCCGATCCACTGCGCAACCAGCTCTGGATCGTGCATGGCCCTGAAGACCTTCTCGGGTCCTGCGGCGAACTCCCGCGTCATCGAGATGGCGTGGTCCCCGACCTTGGCGACGACCGTGCCGTCGCGGTTCTCGGTGGTACTCATGATGAATCTCTCCTCAACAGGTCGTCGAGACGGTCGAAGCTCGCGGACCAGTACTCCCGGTACGTGCCCAGCCAGCGGCTCGCCGTCTGCAACGGCTCGGCCTCCAGCCGACTCAGGCGCATGGTCCCCTGCCTGGTCCGCGAGATCAGCCCCGCGTGCTCGAGCACCTTGAGGTGCTTGGACACTGCCGGCTGACTGATCCGGAACAGGCTCGTCAGCTCGTTGACGCTGGCGTCCCCGTCGGCCAGGCGTGCCAGGATGGCGCGCCGGGTGCGATCGGCGAGGGCGCCGAACACCAGGTCGAGTTGATCGTCAGTCATAACCATCTCTTTCTATAACTATTAGGCTATAGATAACGGCGTGGTGATGAACCCGTCAAGGGCCGTCCCGGGGACCTACTGCTCGACGTACGCGGTGATCTCGTTCAGGATCTGGGTCTTGACCTCGGCGGGGGCGAACGAGGCGTCGACCGCGGCACGAGCCAGCTCGGCCACGCCCGCCTCGTCGAGACCCAGGAGATCTGCGGCCACCTGGTACTCGCGGTTCAGTGTCGTGCCGAACATCGGCGGATCGTCGGAGTTGATGGTGAACCGAACTCCTGCGGCGGCCAGAAGCGGCAGCGGGTGCTCCTCGAGTGACGGCACCGACCGCGTGCACACGTTCGACGTCGGTGACACCTCGAGCACGATGCCCTCGCGGGCCAACCGCTCCATGAGGGCCGGGTCCTGCGCAGCGGCGATGCCGTGGCCGATGCGCTCGGCGCCGAGATGGTCCAGTGCGTCGCGGATCGTCTGTGGACCGGTCGACTCGCCGGCGTGCGGCACCGAGTGCAACCCGGCCGCTCGTGCCGCGTCGAAGTGCGGCGCGAACTGGGGTCGCGGGACGCCGATCTCGGGTCCGCCCAGACCGAAGCCCACCAGTCCGTCGGGCTGCAGGCGCAGCGCGACGTCGAGCGTCACGTCGGCGGACGGCACACCTGACTCCCCGGGGATGTCGAAGATCCAGCGCATCTGCAGTCCGAAGTCCTTCTCGGCGCGACGCCGGGCGTCCTCGAGTGCCTCGACGTACGCCTCGGCCGCGACCCCGACCTGCATCGACGTGTACGGCGTGCACGTCAGCTCGACGTAACGCACCCGCTGGTCCGCCAGGCCGCGCGCGACGTCGTACGTCAGCGTCCACAGGTCGTCGGGTGTGCGTAACAGGTCCACCGTCGCGAGGTAGACCTCGATGAAGTGGGCGAAGTCGGTGAACGTGAAGAACTCGACCAGACCCTCGGGGTCGGTCGGCACCGACGTCGTCCCAGCGTGGCGTTCGGCCAGCTTGGCCACCGTCTCCAACGACGCGGAGCCGACATGGTGGACGTGCAGCTCGGCCTTCGGCAGGCCCGCGATGAAGTCGCTCAGATCGGTCACACGTCAGAATCTACGCGCTGACGTCGACTCGTGGATCGGCCGAGACGCGAGGTTCGACCTCGACCTGCAACGACACGACGACGACGTCGCGGACGACCAGCTGGACGTGGCTGGTGCCCTCGACCAGATGACCCGCCGTGCCCTCGTCGAGCCACTGCTCGCTGCCGTCGGGGCCGGCGATCGTGACGCGAGCACCGTTCTCACGCTGTCCGCGGAACACGACGGGTCCGGCTGCGGTCTCACGCACCACCATCGCGGTGCGACTGACCATCGGGTTGTCGACCACGACCGTCGTCGCGCCATCGCCGTCACCGGCCGCGCGACCGATGCTCCATCGGGTGCCCGCGTCCAGGGTCAGCGATCCGGTGCGCCCGTCGTCACACGTCCATCGCACCGTGATCATCGGGAGTCCCATCGTCGTACTGCGCAGATCCCCCGATCTCACCCCCCAGGGTACGACCAGCGCCCGAATTTTGCGGGGTGTTGCACCACTCGCGGGGGCCGAAGTGGTGCAACACCCCGCAAAATTTGGTCAGTGGCCCGGGAGGGGGTCGGTGCCGGGGACGATCGCGGCGATGACGGTGCCGTCGGCCCGGACGCGGCCCGCGACGGGCGGCGGAGTGCCCTCGATCCTGGGGCCCTGATCGGCGAGCGGAACCGTCACGACGCCGCCGTCAGCGCTGACCTCGACCTCGGTTCCACGGACATCGAGCGTCGCCGACGCACCGTCCTCGACGACCAGCTCGACGGCGTCCTGGCGCACCGTCACCCGCACCCGGGTGCCGTGCAGCGTGATCCGATAGGTCAGCTCCTGCCACGAGGCCGGCAGCCGGGGATCGATCGTGAAGCGGCCCCGGTGGTCGCGGAAGCCACCGAAGCCACACGCCAGGGCGTTCCACACGCCGCCCGTGGAGGCCACGTGGACCCCGTCGGTCGTGTTGTTGTGCCGGTCGGCCAGGTCGACGTACAGCGAGGACAAGAAGTACCGCAGCGCCAGGTCGTGGTACCCCACCTCGGCGGCGATGATCGACTGGACCACGGCCGACAGCGTCGAGTCGCCCGTCGTGATCGGGTCGTAGTACTCGAAGTCCGCACGCTTCTCCGCGGCGGTGAACTCATCACCGAGCAGGAACAACGCCAGCACCACGTCGGCCTGCTTGATCACCTGGAAGCGGTAGATCACCAGGGGGTGGAAGTGCAGCAGCAGCGGCCGCTTGTCCAGCGGCGTGTTCGCCAGGTCCCACACCTCGCGTTCCAGGAAGTGCTGGTGCTGCGGGTGCACCCCGAGGTGCTCGTCCAACGGGATGGCCATGTCGTCCGCAGCCTGTTCCCACGCCACCACCTCGGCCGGTCGCAGGTCGAGCCGGGCGACCAGCTGGTCGTACGCCAGTCCGTCACGATCGGCCAGCTCACGCACCGCCGCGGCCGCCGCACGCAGGTTGAACCGCGCCATCGCGTTGGTGAACAGGTTGTCGTTGACGACGGTCGTGTACTCGTCCGGACCGGTCACCCCGTGGATGTGGAACGACCCGTCCTCCTCGTGGCGCCGAAATCCCAGGTCGGCCCACATCCGAGCGGTCTCGACCAGGATGTCGATCCCCTCGCGCACCAGGAAGTCGATGTCGCCGGTGGCCCGGACGTACTTGTCCAACGCGTACGAGATGTCGGCATCGATGTGGTACTGCGCGGTTCCGGCGGCGTAGTAGGCCGACGCCTCCTCGCCGTTGATCGTCCGCCACGGGAACAACGCCCCGTGCTGGGACAGCTCACCGGCCCGGCGACGTGCGGCGTCGAGCATCTGGTGTCGGAAGCGCAGGGCGTTGCGGGCCGTCTGCGGGGAGGTGTAGGTCAGGAATGGCAGGACGTAGACCTCGGTGTCCCAGAAGTAGTGGCCGCCGTACCCCGTACCCGTGACACCCTTGGCCGCGATGCCGGTGCCTTCCGCGCGGGCCGACGCCTGCGCGATCTGGAACAGATTCCACCGCACCGCCTGTTGCATCGCGGGGTGACCGGGGACCTCGACGTCGGAGCGGGCCCAGAAGTCGTCGAGCCAGGCTCGTTGGTCGGCCCACTGCTGGTCGACGCCCTCCTCTCGCGCCCGGTCGAGCGTGCGGTGACACCGGTCGAGCAGCTCACGCGACGGCACCCCGCGCGACGTGTGATAGCTGAGCAGCTTCGTCAGCCGGATCGGTTGACCGGGTCGGGCCGCGACCCGGAATGTCATCTTGGCCAGGTCGTCGTCGGTGTGGACGCGTGCCGAGTACTCGTTGTCGGTCTCGATGCGGTGGTCGGCGGCGACGCCGATCGTCATGCCGCTGTTCGCGCACCGATAGCCCAGCGTGACGCGTCCCGATTCGACGTCGCCGCCGTTGCTCTGCGGCACCAGCACCCGGTCGCTGAGCTGGTCGGCCTTGCGCGGGTCGAAGCCTTCGCCCATCGCCTTGGAACGCACGTGGTACTCGTCTTCGCCGTCCTGCCGGTTGAGCACCTGAGAGGAGATCGCGACGGCGGCCGGTTCGTCGAGGAGCGTCACCTCGAACGACAGGACCGCAAGATGCTTCTGCGTGAAGGAGACCATCCGGCTGGACCGCACCCGGACCCGCTTGCCGCCCGGGGTGCGCCACAGCAGGTCGCGCGACAGCACACCGGCGCGGAAGTCGACGGCCCGTTCGTACTCCAGCACGTCGGCGATCGACAGCAGCAACGGTTCGTCGTCGACGTACAGGCGGATGACCTTCGCGTCCGGCGCGTTGACGATCGTCTGGCCCACCTGGGCGAACCCGAAGGCCGCTTCGGCGTGGTGGATCGCCCACGTCTCGTGGAAGCCGTTGACGAACGTGCCGTGGGTGTGGGAGTCGCGGCCTTCGGGGACGTTGCCGCGCAGACCCAGGTAGCCGTTGCCGACCGCGAATAACGTCTCGGTGGGACCGAGCTCGTCGATCGTCGGTGGGCGCACCTCCACCAACCGCCACTCGTCGACGGGGAATCGGGTGCGATCCATCGGATCGTGCACCGAAGGCGGCACGTGGGACGGTCCGAACTGGTTCACACCAGCTCCTGGAGGTCCTGCACGACGACGTCGGCACCGTGCTCGGTCAATGCCGTCGCACCCGCGCCTCGATCGACACCCACGACGAGCCCGAAGCGGCCCGCACGACCGGCTTCGACGCCCGACAACGCATCCTCGAACACCACCGCCCGGTCCGGCGACACGCCCAGCCGGCCTGCGGCCGACAGGAACGTGTCGGGCGCCGGCTTGCCCGGCAGGGCCTGCTCCCGGGCGACCGCGCCGTCGACGACGATCTCGAAGTGGCCCAGCAACCCGGCAGCGGTCAGGACCGATCGTGCGTTCCGCGAGCTGGAGACGACCGCCATGGCCGTCCCCCGCGCTTCCAGCGCCTCGACCAGCGCGACCGATCCCGGGTAGGGCTCGACCCCCTCCTGATCGAGAATCGCCTGGAAGTCGGCGTTCTTGCGATTGCCCAACCCGCTGACCGTGCGCGCGTCGGGGGCGTCCTCCGGCGCACCCTCCGGCAGCGTGATCCCACGCGAGGCGAGGAAGGACCGGACCCCGTCGTAGCGCGGCTTGCCGTCGACGTAGCGGAAGTAGTCCTCCTCGGTGTACGGCTCGACCACCCCCTCAGCGGTCAGGAAGTCGTTGAACATCTGAACCCACGCGCGCATGTGCACCAGCGCCGTCGGCGTCAGCACACCGTCGAGATCGAACAGAGCAGCGTCGTACAGGTTCCAATCCACCCTCCGAGGGTAAGCACGAGACATGACGGTGCGCTAAGCGCAGGCGTCGATCTTCTCCTACTCTGGTTGTCATGACGCTCGGAGCAGCCAGTGAGGTCGGTCGGCTGCGGACCGTCATGCTGCACCGCCCGGGCCCGGAGATCGCCCGACTGACGCCACGCAACAACGACAGCCTGCTGTTCGACGGGATCCCGTGGCTGGGTCGGGCCCAGGAGGAGCACGACGCGTTCGCCGACGCATTGCGGTCCCACGACGTCGAGGTGCTGTACCTGACCGATCTGCTGCGCGAGACGCTCGCGCTGGCCGACGCACGGGCCCAGATCATCGAGAGCACGACGGCCTCGTTGCGCCTCGGCGACTCGTTGCGCGAGCACCTGACCGGGCTGTTGAGTGAGCTGGACTCGGCAGCCCTGGCAGAGGTCCTGACGGCCGGACTGCGCAACGACGAGGTGTCGCACCGCTCGATCGTCACCACCTTGCTGCAGCCCGAGGACTTCGTGATCGAGCCACTGCCGAACCTGCTGTTCACGCGCGACTCGTCGTTCTGGCTGCCCGGTCACGTCGTCGTCACCAGCCTGGCGATGCCGGCCCGCGCCCGCGAGACCCAGCTGACCGGGCTGATCTACCAGCACCACCCGCGGTTCGCGGACGTTCCGCGACTGCACGGCCCGCACCGTGAACACCTCGAGGGTGGTGACGTCTTGCTGCTGGCGCCCGGCGTCATGGCGGTCGGTGTCGGTGAACGCACCACGCCCGCCGGGTTCGAGCGCCTGGCCCGCCAGGTGCTGGCGTCGGGTCTGGCCCGCGTCGTGCTCGCCGTGCCGATCGCCCAGGAGCGCGCCACGATGCATCTCGACACGATCGTCACGATGGTCGACGTCGACACGGTCGTGATCTATCCGAACGTCGCCGAGCAGCTGCGTGCCGTCCCGGTCACGGCAGGTGAGGACGGTTCACTCGTGATCGGTACCACGGGGTCGTTCTTCGACGTCGCGGCCGAGGCCATGGGGATCGAGCGACTGCATGCGATCGACACGGGCCTCGATGCCGTCACTGCCGAGCGCGAGCAGTGGGACGACGGCAACAACACGCTCGCGATCGACGCGCGGTTGGCCGTCGCTTATGAGCGCAACGAGCAGACCAACGCCCGCTTGACCGAGCACGGCATCGACGTCATCGCGATCAGCGGGTCGGAGGTCGGCTCCGGGCGCGGCGGCCCCAGGTGCATGTCGTGTCCCATCCGTCGGGACTGAGTGCGCTCAGCGGCGTAGGTCGCCGCCCCGGCTAGATCGCCACTTGGCGGCTGATGATGTTCTGACGCGCAGCGCGCTCGGCCTGCGTCAGGGGCGCATCCTGGCCCAGCGCACGCTCCAGGCGCTCCTGGAACGCCACCGCGGGTTGCTCCAGCTCGGTCGCCTCCACCTCGATGCGCCACACCGGGACGAGCAGGCCGTGGGCCCGGAAGTGTCCGATCAGCTCGCTGTCGTCGATCAGTCGGTCCTCACCGGCTGCCTGCAGGCGCGCCAAGGCGTCGAGCAGAGCCGTGTCGTCGTGATCCATGACCCAGCGAAGGAAGCGTTCGTGGCCCATCTGCGTCCAGTACGCGCCGTCGACCGACGACAGCTTGACCGACGGTGCGATGGTCTCGTTGGCCTCGGCCAACAGTGCTTCGGCGTCGGAGTCCACGTCGACGTCGGTGAGCCAGAAGTCGAACCCGTCATGGATCGTGACCTCGAAGGGTGCAGACACATCCAGCACGTCCTGCAGCCGCGGCCCGACACCCGGGTCCGTCATCGGGACAGGGTTGCCCGGCTCGGTCTGCTGCGCGAGCGCGATCGCATGAGCCAGGTCGCGTGAGATGTCGCCGTAGTTGTGCGGGACCTGCAGACCGACCCAGATCGATCCGTCCGGACGCACCAGTGCCGCACCGCCACCCGGGAGCAGGGAGCAGATCAGCACCTCGCCGCCGTCGGCGAGCTTCGCGGTGGCCGTCGCGGACGACACGAACTCGCGCATCGCGATCCAGTCGGTCTCTGCCGGCAATCCCTCGAAGGTGCGAGCGACGAACGGCATCCGTTCGCGCTTGTTGGCCCGATTCTTCAGTCGCGACTTCTTACCCACGAGAGGCCACTGTAGTCAGCCGACGGTCGCGTCAGCGCGACTGGGACATCGTGAGCTCGGCGTTGACGCGCGTGCCCTGCTCCAGATCGACCCACCAGCGATCGGCGACGCGACGGATGATCGACAGTCCGCGCCCGCTCAACGAGTCCTCGTCGAAGTCGATGGGCTTGAGCGAGGCTCCCTCGCCGGCGTCCATCACGCTGAGCTCGAGCAGATCGCCGTTGATGGCCCAGCTGATCTCCATCGTCCCCTCGGGGTCGGGCGAGCCGTGGCTGACAGCGTTCGCGATCATCTCGCTCAACACGATCAAGGCGTCGTCGATGACTTGCGGGGACGCCTGGTGAATCGTCAAGAACCCGGCCAGTCGGGTGCGCGCGATGGCAGGCGTGGACGCTTCGAAGGGCATGTTCAGCACGACATGCGCGTCCATCGCTCACCTCCAAGGGGCGAAACCGGGTGTCCCCCTTGCTGCGCTTTCCACCAGGGATTCGACTCCACGATATCGGCATGCCGAGCCAGATGCGAATGTGACGGCCCTTCGGGGGTCACGTGGGGCGGCCAGAATAGGGGTATGAACGACCTGCCGTCCGTGCCGTCCGTGACCGTTGCCGACCTTCCGGACCCGCTGCCCGACGACCTGGTCGTCGTCGACGTGCGGGAGCCGTTCGAGTGGGAGGCCGGGCACATCGACGGTGCCGTCCACGTGCCGCTGGGCGACCTGAGCCGGCGCGTCGGCGAGCTCGATCCGCAGGCTCGCACCCTCGTGGTCTGCCACCTGGGTGGACGGTCCGCACGGGCCACTGCGTGGTTGTCCGCGCAGGGACACGACGTCACGAACCTGACCGGTGGCATGGACGCCTGGGAGGCTGCGGGACGGCCCGTCGTGAGCTGACCGAGCCCCACGACGGATTCGGGGGCGTCACCCCGAAAGGTGACGCCCCCGAATCTGAGGTGAAGCACTTACTTGGCAGCAGCCTTCAGGCGCGAGCCGACGCTGACCTTGACGCCGAAGCCGGCGGGGATGTTGATGGTCTCGCCGGTTGCGGGGTTGCGACCCGTGCGAGCAGCACGCGAGACGCGCTCGACCGACAAGATGCCGGGGATGGCGACCTTCTCGCCCTTGGCGACGGACTCGATCAGCACGTCGCTGAACGCGGACAGGACCTTGTCGGCGTCGGACTTGGTGAGTTCGGACTTCGCGGCCAGCGCGGCCACGAGGTCGTTGCGGGACAGTGCCACAAGATCTCCTAGAAGTGATGGGGTTTTTCGGTTGTGCTGCCAGTGTATGGACCACGCCGACCTCACCGGTGACCGCGGGGGTCCCGCGTGTCGCGATCAGGCTGTCGTGTAAGGGGGACGCGGTCACGACCAGACGTCGCGCGGGGGCCGATCGACCAGATCGGCGATCAGGCTCAGGTAGTCGATGCGCGGCAGCTCGCTCACCCCGAGCGACGCCAGGTGCGGAGTGGACCACTGGGTGTCGATCAGCCACGGCTCACCGGGTCCGCTCCACCGCCGCACCAGCTCCACGAGCGCGACCTTCGACGCGTCCGTCGCACGGTGGAACATCGACTCACCGGCGAACAACCCGCCGACCGCGACCCCGTAGAGCCCGCCGACGAGATCAGGTCCGTCCCACACCTCCACCGAGTGCGTCCAGCCCAACCGGTGCAACCGCACGTACGCGTCGCGGATCGAGTCGTCGATCCACGCGCCGGGTCGGGCCCGGTCCGCACACGCATCGATGACGGCCTCGAACGCCGTGTCCGCCGTCACCTGGTACCGGCGCATCGATCTGCGCAGCGACCGGGAGATGCGCAGGTCACCGGGTCGTAGCACGCCCCGGTACATCGGCGACCACCAGCGCAGGAGACCGTCGACCGGCATCGGGAACGCGCCGACCTTGTAGGCGTCCACCAGTGTGCTCGGCTCCAGGTCGGCGCCTGCCGCGACGCAGTCGTCCGGCGGCCAGCCGGCCGGATCGAAGTCCCAGACGCCCCGCGGCAGCGGTCGCGGAGTCATCGGGCCAAGGCCCGCTGCAGGTGGAACAACGGCGCATCCCCCCACTCCGCCCACTCCTCGGCCGACGCATCGGTCAGGCAGGTCCACCACGTCAAGACCCGGTTGACCGCCTGGGTCAGCTCAGCGGCTCGCCAGTCGTCCGCCAGGTCGGCCGGCGTCAGGTCCCAGGCGTTGGCGTAGGCCGCGAACACCGGGCCCCACGGCACGTCGCTCCTCTCGGTCAGCCAGCCGAACGGCACGCACAAGATCTCCACGGCGTGAGCCCACTGCGAGTCGCCCAGGTCGAACAGTCGCGGACGTCCGTCGACGACGAACACGTTCCACGGATGCAGATCGCCGTGCTGCCATGTCACCGGCAGCACCGAGCGATCCAATGTCGCCACGGCACGTTCCAGCGCGCGGCGGCTGTCGTCGACGACGTCCTGCGTGACGGCCAGGAAGGACGGGTGGTCTTCCGGCAGGTCGCTCAACAGTCCGACGAATCGGTCGAATCGGCCGAGGACCGTGCCAGGAGAACAGTCGGGCAGGCCCACGGCCGACACGGTCGGTCCTGCGGTCAGCAGTCGTTGCTGCACCCGGGCGGCTTCGGTGACCAGCTCGCACCACTGGTCCAGTCCCGGCTCGGCCTGATCGCCCCACGGCATGCCGCGGTCGACGGTCACCATCAGGCCCCGGTCCGGGTCGTGCGCGATCGGGGCGTCGAACGACTCCGGCGCCAGGTCGGACAGCACCACCTGCAGCGCCGGCTCGAACCGCTGTGCCGGACAGTTCGCCTTGAGCCACATCCGCCCCTCGGACGTCTCGAGGCGCAGCTGGGTCGACCACGGCCGGATCCGGGTCTGCTCGAGGCCCGTGATCTCGATGTCGACCAGCTCGGCTTGCAGCCAGCCGAGCACTTCGTGCCGCCACGCCGGATCCGCCACTCGAGCGGAGAACGGCCGGGTCATGACCGCCAGACTAGGGTGCCCGACGGTCACCGGCCTACGATGTTCGGCATGGGTGTCACAGGGAAAGTGGCCGGGACGGCCGGCGCCAAGCTCGCACCCAGCTACGGTTCGGGCATCGCGCGTTCGGTCCTGGCACGAGCGATCGACGGCATCGGGCCGCTCCGGTCGGCCGCGGCCGCTGCCGACGATCGCCTGATCGTCCACGGGGGCGACGTGGAGCGGACCATCAGCGCGCTGATCCGTCGACACGCGACGGCTGCCGGCGCCCAGGGATTCGTGACGAACCTGGGCGGCCTGGCCACGTACGCGGCGACGATTCCGGCCAACGTCGCGGGCGTCATGCTCGTGCAGTGTCACCTGGTCGCCTCCATCGCTCACCTGCGCGGGTACGACCTGGACGATCCCCGCGTGCGCGACGCGATCCTCGCGTGCTTGCTGGGGGAGGACAACATCAAGACATTGGTCAGGAGGAAGAAGCTGCCGTCGACCCCCATGGTCATCGCGACGGCACCGGCCCACTCGCCGACGATCGGCGACGTGCTGGGGCGCGAAGTCGTCACCGAGCTGCTGGCCCGGGCGACCGGCAAACGGGCGGTGTCGTTCGTCGCCCGCAAGATCCCGGTGCTCGGCGGCGGTATCGCCGCGTCGAACGACGCCCTGGCCACCTGGCAGATCGGCCAGTACGCGGCAGATCAGCTCAAGGACCGACGGATCCCTTCCCGCTGAGTGCTCGGGCCACCGCCGACGCGGGGTCCTTGCCGAGCACGCCCGCCATCCAGGCACTGGTGTCGACGACGGCCTGCAGGTCGACGCCGTGCTCGATGCCCAGGCCGTTGAGCATCCAGACCAGGTCCTCGGTCGCCAAGTTGCCGGTCGCGCTCTCCGCATAGGGGCAGCCACCAAGGCCGCCCGCCGACGCGTCGAACGTCGTCACGCCGCGTTGCAGGGCGGCGTAGGTGTTCGCGAGCGCCTGACCGTACGTGTCGTGGAAGTGCATCGCGAGCCGGTCGACCCCGACGCCGACTGCGTCGAACGCGTCGATCAGCTCGCCCACCTGGTTGGCCGTGCCGACGCCGATCGTGTCACCGAGCGACAGCTGGTACGCGCCGAGGTCGAGCAGGCGCTTTCCCACCGCGACGACCTGGTCGACCGGCACAGCACCCTCCCACGGGTCCCCGAAGCACATCGAGACGTAGGCGCGCACGTCCAGACCCGCCTCGAGCGCGCGTCGGACGGTCGGTTCGAACATCGCGAACTGACCGTCGAGGGTGCTGTTGAGGTTCTTGGCTGCGAACGTCTCCGTCGCGCTCGCGAACACGGCGACGTGGCGGCAACCGGCGTCCACGGCTCGGTCGAGACCGCGCTCGTTGGGCACCAGCACGGGCATCGGGATCGGACCGTCGACCGGCAGCTGAGCGACCAGCTCAGCCGCGTCGGCCAGCTGTGGCACCCACGCCGGATGGACGAAGCTGGTGACCTCGACGACGGGCAGTCCGGCAGCGACCAGGCGTTCGACCAGCTCGCGCTTGGCCGCAAGCGGCACGACGACCGACTCGTTCTGCAGGCCGTCGCGGGGCCCGACCTCGTAGATCGTGACTCGATCAGGCAGCATCGCCGGCCTCCACCACGAACAGCACCGCACCCAGTGGCACTTGTGCGCCCGGTGACGTCGCGACCGTGGTGACGACCCCGTCGTACGGGGCAGTCAGCGTCAGCTCCATCTTCATCGCCTCCATGACACCCAGCGTCTCACCGGCGGCCACGGGTTGGCCCTCACCGACCGTCACCGTCAGCACCGTGCCGGGCATGGGCGCCGTGACCTCGGCATCACCGGCACCATGCGCCGTCGCGCGACGGCGCGTCGCGTCCGGAAGCGTGAACGTCCAGGTCTGGCCGTGCTCGGCGACCGCCACCCCGCCGCGCACGGGCTGCACGACGACGTGGTCGGTCAGCTCGGCGACCGGCGCGAAGTGGCCGTCACCGACCGTTTCGAACGGCAGTCGATGGCCGACACCCGAGGGATCGACCACCGTGATCTGACGGACCGAAGGACCACCGCTGCGCCAGCCATCGGCCGAGCCGAACGCCGTGCCGTCGGCGGCATACCGTTCGCCCAGCGTCTCGGCGGCCGCCCGCAGCACGGCCGGGCCGGGCTCGGGGGCGACGACCAGCTCGTCTGGGACGTGCTCGTCGAGCCAGTCGGTCGAGACGGGCCCACTCGTGAATGCCTCACTCGCGACCAACCGCCGCAGGAAGCCCAGATTGGTCGTGACGCCGGCGATCAGCGAATCATCCAGCGCTGAAGTCATGGCCGCCAAGGCGCTCTGCCGGTCGTGGCCGTGCGTGATGAGCTTGGCGATCATCGGGTCGTACGCGGTGCTGACCTCGCCGACCCGCGCGTAGGCCGACTCGATCCGAGCACCCGAGCCCCAGACCATCTGCTCGATCGTCCCAGCCTGGGGCAAGAACCCCGCGTAGGGGTCCTCGGCGTAGACGCGCACCTCGAGCGCGTGGCCGGTGAAGACGATCTGCTCCTGGGTCAGTGGCAGCGTCTGGCCGGCGGCCACGTCGAGCTGCCAGGCGACCAGGTCCGTGCCGGTGATCTCCTCGGTCACGGGGTGCTCGACCTGCAGGCGGGTGTTCATCTCCAGGAAGAACGCCTCGTCGCCGGAGACCAGGAACTCGACCGTGCCGGCTCCGGTGTACCCGACCTCGCGAGCCAAGGCGACCGATGCGTCGTGCAGCCGGGCGCGCAGCGGCTCGGACAGGTCCGGGGCCGGCGCCTCCTCGAGCACCTTTTGGTGGCGCCGTTGAGCCGAGCAGTCGCGCGTGCCCAGGTGCACGACGTTGCCGTGCTGGTCGCCGAACACCTGCACCTCGACGTGCCGTCCACCTTCGACGTAGCGCTCGATCAACAAGGTGTCGTCCCCGAACGACGTGGCCGCCTCGCGAGCGGCGCGGGCCAGCGCATCGGCGAGGTCGCGTGCGTCGCGGACCACGTGCATGCCCTTGCCCCCGCCACCGGCCGCGGCCTTGACCAGGACGGGATAGGCCTCGGCCGGCACGGCGCCGACCTCGTAGCGCGGGGTCACCGGCACGCCGGCTCGCTCGGCGACCTCGCGAGCGCGATCCTTGCGTCCCATCAGCTCGATGACGTCCGGGGCGGGACCGATCCAGGTCAGCCCGGCGTCGATCACCGCGCGCGCGAAACGGGCGTTCTCCGACAAGAAGCCGTATCCGGGGTGGATCGCGTCGGCGCCGGCTTCTCGTGCCGCGCCGAGCACCTTCTCGATCGACAGGTACGACTCGGCTGCCACGGTCGGCCCGATGGCAACGGCCACGTCGGCCTCGAGCGTGAACGGTGCGCCGGCATCCGCGGTGGAGTGGACGGCGACGGTGCGCAAGCCACGTTCGCGACACGTGCGGAAGATTCGACGGGCGATCTCGCCGCGGTTGGCGACGAGGACGGTGCTGATGGTCATCTGCTGCTCACATCCGGAAGACGCCGAACTGCGGCGTGGCGGGAATCGGGGCGTGGGAGACGATCTCGAGGCTCATCCCGACCACGCGACGGGTGTCAGCCGGTTCGATGATGCCGTCGTCCCAGAGCCGTGCCGTCGAGTAGTACGCCGAGCCCTGCTCCTCGTACTGGGCCATGATCGGCGCCTTGAACTCGGCTTCCTCCTCGGCCGACCACTGACCGCCCTTGGCCTCGATCCCGTCGCGGCGGACGGTCGCGAGCACCGAGGCGGCCTGCTCGCCGCCCATGACGGAGGTCCGCGCGTTCGGCCAGACCCACAAGAAGCGCGGGTCGTAGGCGCGACCGCACATGCCGTAGTTGCCTGCTCCGAACGACCCGCCGATCACGACGGTCAGCTTGGGCACGACGGACGTCGCGACGGCGGTGACCAGCTTGGCCCCGTCCTTGGCGATACCGCCGTTCTCGTAGTCCCGGCCCACCATGAACCCGCTGATGTTCTGCAGGAACAGCAGCGGGATGCCGCGCTGGTTGGCCAGCTCGATGAAGTGCGCGCCCTTCAACGCGGACTCGCTGAACAAGATGCCGTTGTTCGCCACGATGGCCACGGGGTAACCCATCACGTGGGCGAACCCGCAGACCAGCGTGTCGCCGTACAGCGGCTTGAACTCGTGCAGGCGCGAGTCGTCGACGATCCGGCTGATGACCTCGCGGACGTCGTAGGGGATGCGGGTGTCCTCGGGCACCACGTCACCGATCGTCGCGGGGTCCTCGCGCGGGGGGAGCGCTGGTTGTCGCGGCAGACTCGGCTCGGGTGCCGGCCGCAGCGTGCCGACGATCGACCGGACGATGTGCAGGGCGTGCTCGTCGTCGTCGGCCAGGTGATCGACCACACCGGACCTGCGGGCGTGCACGTCGCCGCCGCCGAGCTCCTCGGCCGTCACGACCTCACCCGTGGCGGCCTTCACCAGCGGCGGGCCGCCCAGGAAGATCGTGCCCTGCTCCTTGACGATGACGGTCTCGTCGCTCATCGCCGGCACGTAGGCGCCACCGGCGGTGCACGATCCCATCACCGCAGCAACTTGTGGAATGCCCTGGGCCGACATGTTGGCCTGGTTGAAGAAGATCCGACCGAAGTGCTCGCGGTCGGGGAACACCTCGTCCTGCATCGGCAGGAAGGCGCCGCCGGAGTCCACCAGGTACACGCACGGCAGGTGGTTCTGCTGGGCCACGGTCTGCGCGC
>Ga0180217_1000470_pt1 | contig 65467 bp, 58 predicted proteins | sample eDN3rd37CBELigOP_FD_128521 | JGI IMG/M metagenome (GOLD analysis project Ga0180217, IMG submission 128521) | Enriched Organic Plus compost microbial communities from Emeryville, California, USA - eDNA 3rd pass 37_C BE-Lig OP (version 2) (version 2) ...
GGAGGATCGTGGGCACGGGCTCGCTCCGGCTGGCGGCCTGTGGGGCTTCCACAGGCCCGCCGGGATCCCTCGGGTGCCCCCGTCGCTGCGTCCGGGGCGACCACAGCAGTGGTCCTCTACCCAAGGGCCGCCGTCACGGTTTGTGCGCAATGTGCGCGATGTTTGCGATCGCTTACTGAGCGCAAGTCCAGCGGGGACAAGGGACAAAAAAATCTTGGCGGAGTTCGAATTTTCTCGTCTGGCGCGCACGATCTGTGCGCAAAACCGTTGATAAGCACACGGTTGAGGCGGGGAGGAGGGGGAGAGGGGGGAGTCCGCTCACTGCGTTCGCGGCTGTCGTGGGGGCGTTGGGTGTTTCCGGCGCGAGGGGAAAGAACGAGGCGATGGGGTGAGGGCTCATTCCCGACGTGACCCTCGTGCAGTGCCTCGTGCCTAGTGCCTGGTGCCTGGTGCCTGGTGCCTCGTGCCTGATGCCCTCAGACGGGGACGGGGCCGGTGAGGGCTTCGCGGGTGATGAGTTCGAAGAGGCCGAGGGGGGCGGGTTTGCCGGTCCAGGCTTCGAACTGGGCGGCGGCCTGGCGGACGAACATGGCGACGCCGTCGATCGTGCCAAGGCCGGCGGCCTCGGCGTGGCGGAGCAGGGGGGTGATGATGGGGTTGTAGACCGTGTCGAGAACCACGGTTTCGGGTGTGCAGCCGCGGAGTTCGCAGACGTTGATGGGCACCCCGTCGGGGTCGGGGCCGCCGGTCATGCCGACCGGCGTGCAGTTGACGATCGCGTCCAGCGGCATGTCGGCGAGGTCGGCAAGATCGACGGCGGCGATCGTGCCGGGGCCGAAGTAGTGCTTGGGGACGAACTCGCTGAGTTGCGAGGCGAGCAGGTCCGCGCGGTTACGCGTGCGGTTGGCGACGACGACCGCGGCGTCGGCCATCATCAGGGCGGCGGCGATGGAACGGGCGACGCCGCCGGCGCCGATGATGGCGATCCGGCGCGGGGCGAGGTCGCCCAGGCGGGTCTTGAGGCACTCGACGGCGGCGGAGCCGTCGGTGTTGGCGATCATGGCGCCGGTGGCGCGGCTGCCGCCGTGGGGCGACGGCTCGCGGTCGATCATGAGCGTGTTGGCGGCGCCGCAGGCGGCGGCGGAGGCGTCGATGCTCCAGCGGACGGTCGGGTGGATCGCGCCGTGGGCGGACTGGGCCTTCTCGCGCTGCTCCAGCGCGAAGCGGTAGAGGTTCTCCTTGTGCGGGATCGTGACCGAGCAGCCGTGGAAGTCGAGGCGCGGGTGCTCGATCAGCGCCGTCATGGTGGCCTTGAAGTGCTCGTACTCCGGCGGGATGGGGATGGGGACGTAGACGGCGTCGATGCCGGAGGTGTGGAAGGCGGCGTTGTGCACCAGCGGCGAGAGGGAGTGCTCCACGGGCCAGCCGACGACGCCGTAGACGGCGGTGGTGGGGCGGATGGAGCGGAAGTGGTACGTGCAGAGCAGTTCGCGGAGCGTCGGCTGGCCGGGGGCGGTGCTGGAGGTGGGGCGGAGGGAGGCGAAGGTGAGGAAGCCGCCGAACTTCGGGGCGAGGATGCGCGAGAGGAGGCCGAACTCGCCGATGCCGACGGCGATGGTGGGCTTGCCGGTCTCGGCGGGGAGTTCGAGCAGTTCGAGATTGTCGCGGACGGAGCGGCAGCGGTAGGCCACCTTGCAGACGGCGGCGCCGGGTTCTTCGCGCATGCGGAGGATCCGGCGCGTGAGGTCCATGGGGCGGCCGGTGAAGTCGTGGGTGGAGAGGACCAGCGATGGCTGCGTGTCGCGGACCTGCTCGGGGTGGTGAACGGCAAGGCGGATCTTCTGTTTGATATCGGGGGAGCGCTCGTAGGTGGAGAGTTCGACGTCGATGAAGCGCGGGGGCTTCTCGCCGGGGCCGAAGGCGGTGCCGAGACGCTCGAAGAGGGTGATGCGTGCCTCATCCGGGCCGTCGTAGTCGCCGCCTTCGGGGCCTTCGGGTCGGCAGGTGACGATGCAGGGAAGCGGGGATTCGGCGACGAGGCGGAGGATCGCTCGCTCTTCGGCGGCGAGGCCGTCGGGGCTGTCGGTGGTGTTCGCGGCGGTTCCGGAGAAGAACTGATCGATGCGGTACTCGACGAGGTCGGCGCCGGAGGCCTTGGCCTGACGGGCGTCGGCGAGCGCGGACTCGGGATCGCGGACGACGATCGGGACGCAGACGAGCGTGGAGGCGCTGGTCATTCGGCGGCGGCTCCGCGGGGCCTGTGACGCGAGCGGCGGGGGTGCGGCTCGGCGTGGGCGGCGGGGGGCGGCGGTGTCACACCCGGACTCCTCGGGGACGACGAGGATTCAAGATGCCATGTTAGGGTCCCCGGGTAAAGGGCAGGGGCGCAAACTGGGCCTGACACAACCCTGCTTGTGATCGTGCGCTCATGCGCCGAGCGCCGCGGACATGCCCGGCCGTTCGCTCAACGCCGGGTGAAACGGCGCTCAGCGGCCGTTGGGGGGCAGGCGAGTGTGCGCGGGGCGCGGTGGTCAGGGGCGCGGCGCCGCGTCCGACGCGGCGGCGAGGGCGCGGGCGGCGCCGGTTCCCGCGGTAAAGCCGCTGGCCCAGGCCCATTGGAAGTTGAAGCCGCCGATGCGGCCGTCCACGTCGAGGATCTCGCCGCAGAGGTGCAGGCCGGGCGTGATGCGGGATTCCATCGTGTCGAGGTGGACTTCGGCGAGGGGGACGCCGCCGGCGGTGACCTCGGCGTGGGCGAAGCCGCGGTCGCCGGTGATGGGGAGTTCGAGGGCGGTGGCGGCGGTTGCGAGGGCGCGGCGGCGCTCGCGAGTCAGCGTATGGCCGCCGCCGGGGGCGGAGGGGTCTATGCCGGCGTGCTCACAGAGGGCGCGGGCGAGGCGGTCGGGGAGGTTGTAGGGCGGGTCGGAGAGCAGACGCGCGGCGGAGCGGGAGCGGAGGTTCTGGAGGGCGGCGTCGAGGGACTCGGTTGTGTGGGATGGAAGGAAGTTGATGAGCAGGCGCGGCGGCGGGGCGCCGGTCTGCCGCGCGTGGGCGGCGGCGTCGAGGTAGTAGCGGCTGATGTCGAGCACGGCGGGGCCGGAGAGGCCGAAGTGGGTCAGGAGCGTGGAGTTGGTGAAGGCGACGAGTTTCTTGCCGGTGCCGGAGCGGAGGTCGAGCGTTGCTTCGATCGTGATGCCGGAGAGGGAGCAGAGGAAGTGGCCCTCGGGGAGCGTGAGAGGCACGAGGGCGGGGAAGATGCGCGGGGTGAGGGAGTGACCCAGGGCGCGGGCGAGGGTGTAGCCGTGGCCGTCGGAGCCGGTCCTGGGGAGGCTGCGGCCGCCGGTGGCGAGGATGATGCGGCGAGCGGTGAGTTGGTCGCCGGTGATGGAGGTGATGGTGAAGCCGTGGTCGGCGCGGGCGATGGACTCGACGCGCCACGGGTGGCGGATCTCGACGCCGGCGTCGCGGGCGGCGGCGAGAAGGGCGTCGAGGATGGTGCGGGCGCGGTCGGTGGTGGGGAAGAGTTTGCCGGTCGGCTCGCGCTTGAGTTCGACGCCGCGCTCGCGGAAGAAGCGGACGGTGTCGTCCACGGTGAAGCGTCGGAGGACGTTGCGGATGGCGTTGCGCGAGGAGCCGGCGTAGGCGGTCTCGTCCACGCGGTGGTGGGTGACGTTGCAGCGGCCGCCGCCGGCGACGAGGATCTTGGCGCCGAGGGTGCGGGCGCCGTCGAGGGCGACGATGCGGAGCGGAGCGCCGGCGGCGCGGGCCGTGCGACCGGCGGAGATGGCGGCGAAGAGGCCGGCAGCGCCGGCGCCGACGACGGCGAGGTCGCACGAGTCCGTGCCGGAGGGGGAGGGGGCGGTGGTCACAGTTCGGCGAGCCGGCGCGCGGTCTCCTGCTCGAGGAGGGCCTCGAAGAGGTCGTCCATGTCGCCGTCGAGGATGTCGCGGAGGTTGTACTCGCCGGGGAGTCGCTCGTCGGCGACGATGCCCTCCTTGTAGCGGTAGGTGCGGATCTTCTCGCTGCGGCCGGCGGTGCCGATCTGGCCCTTGCGGGCGGCGGAGCGCTCGGCGTGCTGGCGCTGGCGCTCGAGTTCGTAGAGGCGGGCGGCGAGGAGGCGCCGGGCCTTCTCGCGGTTCTGCTGGAGGCTCTTGGACTCCTGCATGCGCACCTCGATGCCGGTGGGCTTGTGGATGAGGTGGCAGGCGGTGGTGACCTTGTTGACGTTCTGGCCGCCAGGGCCCTGAGCGGTGGTGAGGTGCTCGGTGACGTCGTTGGCCCAGTCGATCTTGACGTCCACCTCTTCGGGCTCGGGGAGGACGGCGACGGAGGCGGTGGAGGTGTGCACGCGGCCCTGGGCCTCGGTGGCGGGGACGCGCTTGACGGAGTGGACGCCGGCCTCGAAGGCGAGGTAGGTCCACACGCCGGGGCCGCGAACGCTGATGATCGCGGAGCGCACGCCGCCGACGGAAGGCTCGGGGGCGAGGTCGAGCATCTCGAAGGACCAGCCTCGCTTGGCGGCGAGTTTGGAGTACATGTCGATGAGGTCGCGTGCCCAGAGGGAGGCTTCATCGCCGCCGGTGCCGGCGCGGACCTCGAGGATGACCGAGTCGATCGCCTGGTCGTCGGAGTGGACGAGTTTCTTCTTGACGCGCTCGAGGATGGCGGCGGCGCGGGCCTCGACCTGGGGGAGTTCCTCCTCGGCCAGCGCGGCGAGGTCGGCGTCCCCGCCTTCGCGGTCGCGCGCGTCGATCACCGAGCGCAGGCTGGCGGCCTCGTCGGCGAGGCGCCGGAACTCGCGGTAGTCGTTGACGACGGGGTCGAGGGCGGCGCGGCGGATGGAGAGGGCGCGGGCGGCGCGGTGGTCCGAGGCGACGCTCGGATCCATGAGTTTGCGCTCGGTCTCGGCGTGCTCGGCGGCGAGCGCATCGAGTTTGGCGAGCAGCGGCTGGGGGATGGCGGCGAGGAGGTCGGGCATGGTGGGGGGCGCGGCCGGGCCCGGATGGGCGTGCAATCGCGCATGGTGGGGTCGGAATCAGATGGTAGAGAGCGCGATCCCGGGTCTGGCCGCGAACCGGCGGCAGCCCCGGGTGTATTATCGGATTCTTAGGCCGCCGACCTATCCCAGCCATCGCCGCGGTCGGCGAAGACCGGAGCAGCCCACGTGAGCGACGCCATCGTCATCGAGGGTCTGACGAAGACCTTCGGGCCCAAGGTCGCCGTCGATGATGTCTCGCTGCGGATCCCCGCGGGGACCGTGTGCGGGTTCATCGGGCCCAACGGGGCCGGCAAGACGACGACGATCCGCATGATCATGTCGATCATCTTCCCGGACCGGGGGCGGATCGAGGTGCTGGGCCGGAGTTCGGCGATCGAGAGCAAGGACCGCATCGGGTACCTCCCGGAGGAGCGGGGGGTGTACCGCAAGATGCGGGTGACGAACTTCCTGACCTACATGGCGCGGCTCAAGGGGGTGGACTCGCGCGGGCTGAAGGACAAGATCCGAGTCTGGCTCGACCGGGTGGGGCTGGCGGACGCGGCGCGGAAGCGGTGCGAGGAGTTGTCCAAGGGGATGCAGCAGAAGGTGCAGTTCCTCGCGGCGGTGCTGCACGAGCCGGACCTGCTGATCCTGGACGAGGTGTTCAGCGGGCTGGACCCGGTGAACCGGCGGCTGATGCGCCAACTGATCGACGAGCAGCACCGGCTGGGGCGGACGATCATCTTCTCGACGCACAACATGTACGAAGCGGAGCAGTTGTGCGACCGCATCTTCATGATCCACCACGGGCGGAAGATGCTGGACGCGAGCCTGCGCGAGATCCTGGCGAGGTTCGACCCGCGGGCGGTGCTCGTGGAGCCGATGTCGGACGACGGAATCGAGGCGATCCGGGCGGTCGATGGGATCGCGGACGTGGTGCGCGGCGTGGGGGCCGGGGCGCGGAACCACGTGTACGAGGCGAAACTGGAGGAGGGGGTGGAGGCGTCGGCGGCGCTGGCGCGGATCGCGGCGGCGGTGCCGGTACGGCGGCTGGAACTCAAGCGGGTGAACCTGGAGGACGTGTTCATCGAACTGGTGGAGCGCTCCGGGGAGCGCCCGCCGTCGCGCGAGGAGTTGAGCGACGCGGCGGCCGCCGCGGCGGCGGAGGAGGCGACGGCCAATGTCTAGCAAGATGCTGCACGTCGCGCTCCGCGAGTTCAACTCGACGGTGCTGACCAAGGGGTTCATCCTCGGCATCGTGATGACGCCGGTGATCATCGTGCTGGTCGTGGCGGCGGTGGGGCTGGTGGCGGCGCTGCAGGGGCCGAAGGTGGCGGGGACGGTGGCGGTGATCGACCGTACGGGGCTGGGTGTGGGGGAGGCGGTGGCGCAGCGGTTCACGGAGGAGGCGGCCAAGGCCGAGGCGGAGCAGACCGAGAAGGCTTTGGCGCAGACGATGGACCGGACGGCGGCGCGGTTCGGCAGCGATGAGAAGCAGCGCGAGCGGATGCAGGGGCTGATGGCGGGGCGGATCAAGCCGCTGACGCACCTGTCGGTCGAGGTGCTGCCGCCGGACGCGGACGTGGAGGAGGCAAAGGCGAAGGTCGCGGCAGCGGACGCCAAAAAGGCGCCCGGGAGCGCCGAGGGGGAGGAGAAGCCGCGCATCGCCCTGGCGGTGATCGATAGCGGGGTGGTGTACATGTCGGAGGAGGGGACGTACTCGACGTTCGACCTGTTCCTAGCGCCGAAGATGGACTTCGAGATCGCCGGGCGGATCGAGCAGCGCATCCGCGAGGCGATCCTCGATGCGAGGATCGCCGCCGACCCGCGGGTGAGGGCGAGCGGCATGGACCCGGCCGACGTGCGGGCGCTGACCAAGGCCCCCGAGGCCAACGCGCGGACCGTGACCAAGGACGGGGAGCGCAAGACCAGCGAGATCGCGTCGCTGGTGATCCCGGTGGGGTTCATGGTGCTGCTGCTGGTGGCGGTGATGACGGCGGGGCAGTACCTGCTGACGACGACCATCGAGGAGAAGGGCAGCCGCGTGATGGAGGTGCTCCTGAGCGCGGTGTCGCCGATGGAACTGATGGTCGGCAAGATCCTCGGTCAGATGGGGGTTGGGCTGCTGATCCTGGTGCTCTACTCGGGGCTGGGGATGGCGTCGCTGGTGGCCTTCAGCCTGCAGCACCTGGTGGACCCGATGAACGTGGTGTACCTGGTGATCTTCTTCCTGATCGCGTTCTTCCTGATCGCGTCGTTCATGGCGGCGATCGGGTCGGCGGTGACGGAACTGCGCGAGGCGCAGACGCTGATGACGCCGGTGATGGCGGCGATGATGGTGCCGTGGATCCTGTGGATGCCCATCAGCCGCGCGCCCAACAGCCTGTTCTCGACGATCCTGAGTTTCGTGCCGGGGGTCAACCCGTTCGTGATGATGATCCGGCTGTCGGGGAGCGAGCGGGTGCCGGCGTGGCAGATCCCGGCGTCGATCCTGGTGGGCGTCGTGTCGGCGATGCTCGCGGCGTGGGCGGCGGCGAAGATCTTCCGCGTGGGCGTGCTGATGTACGGCAAGCCGCCGGACTTCCGGACGCTGGTGCGGTGGGTGAGGATGGCGTAGGGGGGAGGGACGAAGGCACAGAGGCACGCAGGCACGAAGGAGAACGAAAGAGGCCCGCGTCCACCCGGGCGGGCCTCCGAACATCGTTCCCTTCGTGCCTCCGTGCCTTCGTGCCTCAGTGCCTATCTTCCACCCCATGCTCGATCGATTCGACTTGTACGAACTGTGCGCCCAGTCGCCGGATGCGGAGGCTCGTTTTCTGCGGGCTGTTCACGGCGGCTCGCCGCGAACGCTGCGCGAGGATTTCTGCGGGCCGGGCGGGATCGCGCGGGCGTGGCTGCGGCTGGGGGCGCGGCAGCGGGCGATCGTGGTGGACCGGGACCCGGAGCCGCTGGCACGGGCGATGGGCGGCGGGATCGGAGCGCCCGCCGATGTGCCGGCGGACCCGCGTCTGACGGGCGTGTGCGAGGATGTGCTGCGGGTGCGCGTGAAAGCGGACGTGATCGCGGCGCTGAACTTCGCGGTGTGCGAGTTGCACGACCGGGGGACGCTGATGAAGTACCTGCGGGGGGCGCGGTCTTCGCTGAGCCCTCGCGGCGTGCTCGTGGTGGACGTCTACGGCGGGAGCGAGGCGTACATCCCCGGGCGGTACACGCGCAAACTCCGCGGCCCGGGCGGGGAGCGGGTCGAGTACACGTGGGAGCAGCGGGCGGCGGACCCGGTCACGGCCCGCGTCGTCAACGCGATGCACTTCCGGGTGACCGAGCGCGGCGGCGGGCGGGGGCGGGTGCTGCGGGATGCGTTTGTGTACGACTGGCGGCTCTGGACGATCGCCGAACTGCGCGAGGCGATGCTGGAGGCGGGGTTCAGGTCTGTGGACGTGTACGACCGGCTCGGCGATGCGACCGACAGCGAAGGGAACGTGTACGTGCGCCCGGTGGAGCCGGGGGAGGGGTTGGATGAGAACTGGGTGGCGTATGTGGTGGGGCGGCGGTAAGTGGTGGCGGGGTTCTGGCGGATTGGCCTGGGAGTGTCTCGCCCCGAAGGGGCGCCGGAATGTCGCCACGGGTGGCGCGAGCGCAGCGACCGGAACCCGTGGGGGACGGCCAAGAACTGTGTTTCGTTTATGCGTCCCGCCCCGGAGGGGCGGAGGAGTGTTCGCACGTGACGGGATCGTCCTCCGCCCCTTCGGGGCGGCATGATGAAACAACACAAGAGTGATGTGTGCATCCTTCCCATGGGTTCCGCTCGCCCCCTTCGGGGGCTCGCTCCACCCATGGCTACATTCCTGCGCCCCTTCGGGGCGGCCCAAAGACAGAGTGCTCAGCGGGTCGGCCATTCCGGCGCACTTCGGGGCGTGACCTTCGCGCCCGCCGCGGAGCGGCGGGCCACCCTTGCGGGTCAATCCGCGGACAAAAAGGCCGCGGGCCCCCGGGTGTCCGGGGGCCCGCGCTCGGTCGGTGCGGACGTGTAAGCCGAGTTCTGTGCTCACCGCCGGTTCCCCTCCCTGTCCTTGACGGGGGCTCGGGAGAGGCCTGGCGGCGGCCGCGGCCATTTCTCTTGCCGCGCCGTTGCCGACGCGGTCGGGCTCGCTCCGCGGGGGAGGTCGCCCAGCGGTCCACCCGCCCTCTTCCGGCCGGACCGGCCGTCGCCCGGTTTCCCGGGCGCGAGGACTGCGTGACCTTGCACGCGGTGGGGTTTACCGTGCCCCGCCTGTCACCAGGCGGGCGGTGCGCTCTTACCGCACCGTTTCACCCTTGCCTGATCCCTGCCTTTGGGGCCGGGCCATCGGCGGTCTGTTCTCTGTGGCACTTTCCCTCGCCCGGGACCGACTCTTTCGAGGGGGGGCCGGGCGGGTGGGTGTTACCCACCACCGTGTCCTGCCGTGCTCGGACTTTCCTCCGCGGGTCGCCGGTCGCCCGACGCCCGCGGCGGCCGCGTGTCCGCACCGAACGATTCTATGCGCGCACGACCTTCCACATTCGACGCGGCGCGCCACGTTCGACGCGCGGTGCGGTAGCATCTGCGCAGCCATGACCGGCTCATCCTCCACTCTGCCCCCGACGCTCGTCTGGCTCGACCCGGAGCAGTTGCCGCTCGTGCGCACCATCGTGGAGCGGATCAACCTGCCGGTCGCCGCCGCGGGGTCGCCGACGCGCGGGCGCTCGCGCGAGGTCGCAGAGGCTCTGGCGGAGGGGCAGGGGTCAGAGGTCGAGCCGGTGGACGACCTGCGCGCGGCGCTCGCCTCGTGGCAGTCCGGGGCGGTGTGGATCGCCGCGGCGGGGACGTTTGATGGGCAGAGCGCGGGAGGCGGCGGGGGGAGTGCGGCGGATATCGAGGCCCTGCGGGCCTGCCGCGCCCGCGGCGTGCGGATCGCGACGATGGAGCCGATCCCGGCCTCCGCGCTGGAACTGGCCGGCGCGGGGCCGACGGACGACCCGGGAGCGCCGGAACTGGTGCGGTTCATTCCGCGCACACGCCTCAGCCGCGCTGTGCTGGAGGCGGCAGAGGTGCTCGACGCCTTCGGCGCGGTGCGGACGGTCGCATTCGAGGGGTGGAGCGGGCGAGGCGAGGGGTCGCTGGGCGCGCGGCTGCTGGACGCGATGGACGTCGTGCTCTGGCTGCTGGGCGAGCCGGAGACGATCGACGCGGCGTACATGTGGCCCGGCAAGGGCGTGCGCGAGCGGGGGGCGAGTGTTGGCGCTGGGGCGCAGGGGCACGCCGACGGCGCCGCGGCGGCGGGCGCGGTGAGCGGTGGTGGGGGGAGTGGGGGGGGAGGAGGGGCGGTGCACCTGCTGCCGGCGGAGACGCTGCGCGGGCTGCACGGCGATATGACGCTCAACTGCCGCTTTGCGGATGGGCGTGGCGCGGCCGTCGTGATTTCGGATCAGGCGGGGCGGTGGAACCGGTCACTGATGCTCGTTGGGCCTGGGGGGCGGATCCGCGTGTACGACGATGGGTTCGAGTGGGTGGCGCCGGATGGCGCGCGGGTCGATGCCTCGCGCGCTCTCGGGGCCTCGCGGGCTTCGGACGCCGTCGGCTCCGCTGCGGGCGGGGCCGCGCCGGGGCGGAGCGCGGCGGTGATCGCCGAGGCTCTGGAGCGGTACCTTGGCGGGCGCGAGGGGACGGTGCCGCCGCTGGACAGCGGGCGGGTGCTGGCGATGGCGGGGGCGGCGCTGCTCAGCGCGCGGACCGGGGAGGGGGAGTCGCCGGCGACGATCGCGAGGATGGCGTCGCTGGCGGGGTGAGTTTGTCCACAACGTAAGGGCAGGTGGGACAAGCACTTGAGCACAGGTGCCGAGAATCGGCACTCACCCGTTGCGTGTTTGTTCGGTTTTGGTATGCTGACTCCGAACGTTCACCGATCGGAGGGCTGTCCATGTCCCGGCTCATCGTGCTGTCCCTGGCTGTCCTGCTTGCGGGCCCGTGCGGCGGGTGCGTCTCGACGCCGCCGGAGGTGATCAAACTGCACGCGAAGCAGGCGATGCTCCTGAACGAACTGGAGCGTTCGCACCTGGCGCTGCTGGAGGCGTACATCGAGGAGAAACTTTCGAGTTTCGAGCGGTTCTACTTCGAGACATACGGCCCCCGCTACCGGGCGAACTGGCTTGCGGCATTCGAGCAGCAGCACGGGCGGCCGTATGACGAGGAACGCGACTTCCCGCTGCTGTACAACGACCTGGTCGCCGAGTACCAGGAGCGGATCGAGCCGATCCAGAGTCTGCGGCGGGAACTCACGGCGGCGGTGCGGTCCGCGTACGCGGACATGGCGGTGGCGCACAGCGTCACGGGCGACTGGATCGAGTCGGTGCAGAGCCTCAGCGGGTCGCAGCGGCGCACCGCGGACACGGTGCTGGGAGCGGTCAACCCATCGCTGAGCGTCGAGGCGATCGACGAGCAGATCGATCGGCTGCGCCGGCTTCTGGGCGGCAAGGAGGAGTGAACGCCATGGCGAAGAAGAGCAGCGTGGGGCAGGCGGCGTCGCAGGTCACGCGGCAGGAACTGGCGACGCAGTTGGCGGCGGCGACGCGGCTGTCGGTGGCGGACATCGAAGACCTGTTCCCCCGGCAGGCGGACCAGGCGGCGCTGCTGGAGTTGGTCAACGTCGTGAAAAGTGCCGCGAGCGAGAACGCGGCCAAGGCGGCGATCACGTCGCGGATCGACGACTTCGCCAGGGTGCTGGTGAAGATCGTCAAGCACGTTGTCGTGTAGCGCATGCGGGCGGCCGCCGCGCGGCGAGCGGGTCCGCGCGGCGCAACCCGCTACCCCCTCGTGATGTATTCCTCGAGGACGGTGATCGTCTGCATGAGCGACTCGGTCTCGAAGGCGTTGAGGTCGCCGATGGAGATCAGGCCGACGAGCCGGCCGTCGTCGAGCACGGGGATGTGGCGGATGCGGCGGTGGCGCATGAGGTTCTTGAGTTCCGCCAGCGGGGTGCGTCGGGTGCAGTAGACCACGTGGGGGGTCATGACGTCGCCGACGCGGGTGGTGCGAGGGTCTCGCTCGGCGGCGACGACCCGCATCAGCACGTCGCGCTCGGTGAACATGCCGACGACCTGTCGCAGCCCGCCGCCTGCTCCGTCGCCGCCCCGCTCGTCCACGACGACCAGCGCCCCGATCCGCCGCAGGTTCATCTCTCGCGCGGCCTCGAGAACCGTGTTCTCCGGCCGGATAGTGACGACCTCGAACCCCTTCAGACGCAGGACCTCCGTGGCGGTGGACATTCGGCGGCTCCTTGCTCGGGTTGTCGATGGTCCACTATGCGCCGTTGGCGAGCGGCGTTCAAGGGGGTTGCGGCGGATTCACACGGTGGGGCGGATGCGATGGGGTTTCCGCATGACCGCCGGGCGCACGATCGCCGCGGGGCGAGATGTGGCTGCTTTCATCCCGCGAGCGGGGTCACTCCCACCGCGTGACGTGCCAGGTCTTCTTGCCGCGGCGCAGCGCGATGATGCGGCCATGGAGAAGGTCGGCCGTGGTGAGGCGGGCGTCGGGCGCGGCTTTGCGGCCGTTGATGGAGATGGCGCCCTCCGAGAGATACTGCCGCGCCTGGCTCTTGCTCTGGGCGATGCTCGTCTGCGGGAGCAGTTCGACCAGCGACAGTCCCTCGCCCTCGAGTGCCGAGCGCGGGTGCGACGAACTGGGCGCGGCGGCGAGGACCTCGTCGAGCGTCCGCTCGGGGAGCGAGGCCAGGTCGCCGGAGAAGAGCGCCTTGGCCGCGGCCTCGGCGGCCTCACGCTCGGTGCGGCCGTGGACCAGGTCGGTGACCTCGTTGGCCAGCACGCGGTGGGCTTCGCGGGCGCCGGGGTTGGCGGCGTGGCGGGCCTCCAGGTCCTCGATCTGCTCGTGGGGGAGCAGCGTGAAGATGCGGAGGTACCGCGGCACGTCCGCGTCGGCGGTGTTGAGCCAGAACTGGTGGAAGGCGTACGGGCTGGTGCGCTCGGCGGTGAGCCAGATCGCGCCGGATTCGGTCTTGCCGAACTTGCCGCCGTCGGCCTTGGTGACCAGAGGGGCGGTGAGGCCGAAAACCACATCTTCGTGTGCGGCCTGCGGGTCGGCGGCGGGGCCGGCCTCGGCCGCGCGGAGGCGGCGGATGAGGTCGATGCCGGCGACGATGTTGCCCCACTGGTCGCTGCCGCCCATCTGGAGCGTGACGCCGTGGTTGCGGTAGAGGTGGGCGAAGTCGTAGGCCTGGAGGATCATGTAACTGAACTCGGTGTAACTGATCCCCTGGTCGCGGCCGTGGAGTCGCTCGCGGACGGACTCCTTCTGGATCATCATGTTGACCGAGAAGTGCTTGCCGACGTCGCGCAGGACCTGGAGGAAGCCGAGTTTGCCGAGCCAGTCGAGGTTGTTGAGGATGACGGCGCGGTTGGAGAGGCCTTCGGAGAAGTCGAGGATGCGGCCGAAGATCCGCATCTGGCTCTCGACGTTGGCCCGGACGCGCTCCTCGGTCTGGAGTTCACGCTCGGCGGACTTGCCGGAGGGATCGCCGATGAGCCCGGTGCCGCCGCCGGCGACGACGACGGGCATGTGCCCGGCGAGTTGGAGGCGTCGCAGGAGGATGATCGGCACGAGGTTGCCGATGGTCAGCGAGTCGCTGGTGGGGTCGAAGCCGACGTAGCCGCGGCGGGGGGAACGTGCCGGATCGGCCAGGTGCGCGCGGAGGGCCTCCTCGTGCGTGACCTGATGGATCAGGCCGCGCCAGCGGAGGTCGTCGAGGAAGTGAGGGGTTTGAGCGGCCATGGCCCGGAGCGTAGCAGCGTGGGGGCACGGCGGGCCAGCCCGCCCGGGCGGGCGAGACTACTCCTCGACGCGGACGCGGAAGTCGATGGGCTGGCCGGACGCGAGGCTGTCGACCACCTCCCGGACCGCCGCGAGGTCCTCATCGAACTGGACGATCCCCTCGACGATCACCGTCTGCCCATCCGCCGCGACATAGGCGGAGACCTCGCCGAAGCGATCGGGATCGGCGGCGAACCGGTCCGTGACCGTGGCGGCGGCGATCTCGGCCGGCGAGGTGGGCTTGTACGCCGGTGGTCTGTCCACGACGTTGGCGATGGAGAGCCCCAGCGCGACGGTCGAGATGGTGACCAGCGCGCCAGCCTTGATCAGCGTCTTGCGTTCCATTCTGTGCAGCGGCTTTCAGCGGTCGCGGGTGGGGTGCGGGGTCCAGTTGTCGCCGCGGGCTCGGTTGGCCCAGTAGCGCATGCTGCGGAGTTGCTGGACTTTCTTGTCGGCCTCGACGTGCCCGTCGACAAAGCCGACGACGGGCTTGTTGAAGTGCCGGCCGTCGAGGCTGCCCCACTTCTGGTAAGAGGTGGAATAGGGGTTGAACTCCTCGGTCGGCGAGGACGTCCACCAGTTGCGGGTCTCGAGCGTCCAGTTGGCGCCGCTGCCGGAACGGACCACATACTTCGGTGCGTACAGGCGGTACCACCCGGGAATGGTGCCGCGAGAGCCCGGGTTGTCGTAGTAACTGGTCATGCCGTCGCGGTAGTGCCGGCCACGCGTCGAGGCGAAGACGATGAGTTCGAACGGGCGTTCGACTTCGGTGATCTTGTCAACGATCTGCTTGGTGCGCCATGTGTCGCTGCGGGTCGACGGCAGATTGATGGTGCCCTGGTAGATGCTGTCGCCGCCGATCCAGAGGGAGTTGTAGCCGAAGCTGGGGCTGTTCGCGAGGGCGAGTTGGAACCCGTTGGAGCCGCTTGGCGAGCTGGGCAACGTCAAAGCGTCCTTGAGCAGATCGCGGTCCAGCCACATTCCGCGCAGGTCGTAGTTGCCGACATACGGCATCAGGCGCCAGAACCAGCGCTTGCCCACCCAGTAACGGACCTCGTTGCCGTGGTGGTCGTAGGCGGGCCACTCGGTCGCGCCCGACTGCGGCGTTTCAGTCGCCGAGATGTAGCCGTGGAAAACGCCGTCCTTGTTGTCCGCGGTATACATGGCGAACGAAAGGGTCGCCTGATGCATGACCGACATCTCGCGGATCTTCAGCGCGGTCTTGCGCGCTTCTTTCAGCGCCGGCAGCAGGATCGAGACAAGCAGGGCGATGACGGTGATCACCACGAGCAGTTCGATCAGCGTGAAGGCGCGGCGAAGTTGGCAAGCCACAGTGGGCCGCCACGGGCGGGACAGGGTGGGCACGGGTTGACCTCCGCAACGAGACAGACAAAGAGGCGGGAGAACTCCCGCCCGCAAGATGCTGCGAGTGTACCCGGATAGCCCCCGGCCGCAAGTTCGGATGTGGAAAAGTTCCCCGAAGGTCCGGAATTCGTTATCTGGCGGTCGTTCTAGCAACGAACAACTCGGCGATCTGGACAGCGTTGAGAGCGGCGCCTTTGCGGAGTTGGTCGCCGCAGACAAAGAGGTCGAAGCCGACGGAGGGGGTGTCGTCCGGCGATGTGGTGGTGGATTGGGAGGAATGGGCGGGCTGGCTGGGGTCGAGGCGGATGCGGCCGACGAGGACGTCATCGCCGCCGGAAGCCTTCAGCGGGGTGGGGAAGCGGTTGCCGGCGCGGTCGTCGATGATGCGGACGCCGGGGAAGGACTCCAGGGCAGCGCGGACCTGGGCGGTGGTGGCGGGGCGGGAGAGGGTGATGTTGACGGCCTGGGCGTGGGCTCGCATGACCGGGACGCGGACGCACATGGCGGTCAGCCGCAGGCCCGGGTCGGACCAGATCTTGCGGCTCTCCTCGATCATCTTGGCCTCTTCGCCGTTGAGGCCGGTGACGGGGTCCACCGGGGCGTTGTGGCAGAAGAGGTTGAAGGCGTAGGGCTCGTGGAAGACCTGCGGGCGGGGCTCCTTGCCGGCCAGGACGTCGCGGGTCTGGGTCTCGAGTTCCTCCATCGCCTTGGCGCCGGCGCCGGAGGCGGCCTGGTAGGTGGCGACGACGACTCGCTCGATGCCGAAGGCGCGGCGGAGCGGCGTGAGGGCCATGAGGAGGATGATCGCCGAGCAGTTGGGGTTGGCGATGATGCGCCCCGTGCCGCTCTTTGGAGCGGTCTGCTCGATGGCCTCCGCGTTGATCTCCGGGATCACGAGCGGGACGGCGGGGTCCATGCGGAAGGCGGAGGAGTTGTCGATGACGACCGCGCCCGCGGCGGCAGCGATGGGGGCGAAGCGCTTGGATGGACCGGAGCCGGCGGAGAAGAGGGCGATGTCCACGCCGCCGAAGGCGTCCTCGGTCAGCGGCTCGACGGTGAGGTGCTTGCCGCGGTAGGGGAGTTTGGACCCGGCGGAGCGCTCGGAGGCCAGGACGCGGACCTCCCGGTGGGGGAAGTCGCGCTGCTCGAGGACGGCCAGCATCTCGCGGCCGACGGCGCCGGTGGCGCCCACGATGGCGATGGTCGGGTTCTGGAACATCGGTGGCTCGGGTCCGTTCCCCGGCGCGGCCGTTGTGGTCAGGCAGGCGCGCAGGCGGGGGCGCGCGGCCGCGGCGGGAAGGCTCAACGGTAGAACGGTCAGAACGCGCGATCGACCACGGCCTCGGCCATCAGCAGCAGCACACGCTTGGCGGGGCTGTCGGGGACGGGGTCGAGGGCGGCGCGGGCGCGGGCGACGAGAGCGATCGCGGACTCACGGGCGTGCTCGATCGAGCCGGTCTCGCTGAGGACCGCCTGGAGAAGGCTCTTGGCGCCGCGGCCGCCGACCGCCGCCGCGCCGGCGGCGTCCGGGCCGTCGGCGCCGATGAGGGCGAGCGTGCGGCCGCGCTGGCGCTGGCCGGCGGCGGCGAGGTGGTGGATGAGCGGGAGGGTGAGTTTGCCGAGTTCGACGTCGCGGCGGAGGGGTTTGCCGACGACGGCCTCGGAGCCGGTGAGGTCGAGCAGGTCGTCCTGGATCTGAAAGGCGACGCCGAGGCGCATGCCGAACTCGGCGAACCGCTCCGCCAGGTCGTCCGGAGCGCCCGCGTGGAGGGCGCCGAGGCGGCAGGAGGCGGCGATGAGCGAGGCGGTCTTGCGCTCGACGATCTCGAAGTAGGTTGCCTCGTCGAGGGAGTAGTCCTCGCGGTGGTGGAGTTGGAGCAGTTCGCCGGCGCAGAGGGTCATGCCGGTCTGGCCGATCAGCAGGGCGGTACGCTGGCCGAGGGGGCCGGGGATGCTGGAGCAGAGGCGGTAGGCGGCGGAGAAAAGGTAATCGCCGAGGATGACGGCGGCCTCGTTGCCGTGGAGGCGGTTGACGGTGGCGCCTTTGCGGCGGACGTCGGCCTCGTCGAGCACATCGTCGTGGACGAGGGTGGCCATGTGGATCATCTCGCACACGGCGCCGACGGTGATGTGGTCCTCCGACACGGTGGAGCCCGGGTCGGCGGCCAGGCCGCAAAGGGCGACTAGGGCGGGGCGGAGCATCTTGCCGCGGTAGGACTCGATGTGGCGGCAGAGGGCCTCGACGGGGGGGAGGTCGGTCCTCAGCGCGTCGTTGAAGCGCTGCTCGACGCGGGCCATGGCGTCCGCGATGGTCTGCTGGACGCCGAGAAGGTCGGGGGGAACGTCGAGGATGGCGGACATGGGGGAAGGGTAGGGAGGGGGCGTCAGAGCGGCCGCGGATGCTCGACGGTTCGCTCGCTTCGGACGTTCCCGGTGTTGAGCGTGGAGGCGGGCTCGAAGAGGAGGACGTGGGTCTCTTCTTCGGCGACGGGGCAGTGCTCGACGCCGCGGGGGACGATGATGAACTCGCCGGGGCCGAGCGTGACGTCGCCATCGCGGAGGCGCATGGTCAGGCGGCCCCGCACGACGAGGAACAACTCATCCTCGTGCTCGTGGTGGTGCCAGACGAACTCGCCCGTGAGTTTGACGAGTTTGACGGCGCAGTCGTTGACCTGGCCGGCGATGCGCGGGCTCCAGTGCTCGGAGAAGCGGGCGAAGGCGTCGGCGAGCGTGACCTTCTCGAGCATGACGGGCTCCATCAGTGCGCCAGTGGTGGCCCGCCGGCGCTCCTGCTGGGCGCTTCGCGCCGGCTTACTTCTCCGCCACGATGTACGTGATGTACGCCCGATCCGGGTCGCCGACTTCGCGCGGGCGGAAGATGCCGTTGCCGCCGCCCTTGCCGTCGTCGCCCTCCCAGTAGACGGTGGTCTTGCTGAATCCCGCGTCGGCGAGGATGTCGCGCAGTTCGGGGAGGGACCAGGTGCGCCAGTTGTACTCGAAGGCCCGGTTCATCTTCGAACCGTCCGGGAAGCGGAAGTGGATGAAGCACTGCATCTCGCCGGTGATGGGGTTGAGCCAGTGCTGGTCCCAGATGTAGGTGAAGCGGCGTCCGCGGCGGGTTTCGGTGGTCACCAGGGCGACGTCGGACCCGCCGTAGTGGTCCATGAAGAGGATGCCGTCGGGCTTGAGCGAGGCGCGGACGGTGCGGAAGTACTCGAGCATCACCTTGCGCTGTTTGAAGCACCAGTAGGAGAAGTTCATCGCCAGGACGCAGTCGAAGCCGCGGCGCGGCGTGGGGCGGCCGTCGTCGCGCGGGAAGGGGCGGGCCGCGGCGGGGTCGAGGACGTTGCCGCGGAGCAGCCGGACGCGGGCCTGCTGCTCGGGTTCGAGTTTGGCGACGTTGTGGGCGATGCCCCAGCCCAGGGGATCGGCGTCGAGGTCGATCCCGACGGCGATGTTCTCGCGGCGGCGGCGGACCCACTCGCAGGAGGTGTTGGCCGTGCCGCAGAAGTCCTCGCGGAGCAGGGTGGCGCGCCGGCCGCGGAGTTTGCGGAAAGTGCGGTCCACGAAGTCGATCTCGCTCTCGACGTTCTGGACGGACTGCTGGTAGAGCTCGTGCCTGTCGGCGGTCCGGGCCGTGAGGGGCGCTTTGCGGGAGGTTGAACGACGCTGCGAACGGTGAGTGGTCTTCGGCATAAGGGGCGGGAGTGTACGGCCCCGGGGCCGCGGCGGGGCTTGAAGGAGGTGGTGTGAGGAACGGGGTGGGTCGCGGCCGATGAAGACCCCGGGGATCTGCGACGGCCTTCATCGCCCGGCCGATCCGGGTGAAGCCGGAACCTATACTCGGCCCACGTGGGGTGCGGGCAGGACCGATGGGCGGGAGGGGCACGGGGAGGGCAGGAGAACGTCGATGCGTCTGAGCATGGTCGGCACGGGCTACGTGGGGCTGGTTACGGGCGTGTGCCTGGCGAACACGGGCAACCACGTGACGTGCCTGGACGTGGACGCGAAGAAGATCGAGCGGCTGCGGCGGGGGGAGTGCCCGATCTACGAGCCGGGGCTGACGGAGTTGATGGAGCGGAACGTGGCCGCGGGGCGGCTGGCGTTCTCCACCGACCCGATGGAGGCGCACCGGGACGCCGACATGATCTTCATCTGCGTCGGCACGCCCAGCGACGAGCGCGGGCACACGGACCTGAAGTACATCTTCTCCGCGGCCGACGACGTGGCGGCGGTGCTCAAGGCGCTGGGGCCGCAGCAGAAGCCCAAGGTGGTGGTGGTCAAGAGCACCGTGCCGGTGGGGACGACGCTCCAGGTCAAGACCCGGATCCGCGACAAGGTGGGGCCGGACATCCCCTTCGAGGTGGCGAACAACCCTGAGTTCCTCAAGGAGGGGGCGGCGATCGAGGACTTCAACAAGCCCGACCGCGTGGTGTGCGGGGTGGAGAAGGACTCGGTGGGGGAGCAGATGAAGTTGCTGTACGACCCGTTCGTGCGCAACGGGCACCCGATCTTCGTGATGGACATTCTGTCCAGCGAGATGGTGAAGTACGCGGCGAACAACTTCCTTGCGACGAAGATCTCGTTCATCAACGAGATGGCGAACCTGTGCGAGGCGTACGGGGCGGACATCAACAAGGTCCGCGAGGGGATGTGCTCAGACAAGCGGATCGGGTACGCCTTCCTGCACCCGGGGCTGGGGTACGGGGGGAGTTGCTTCCCGAAGGACACGCTGGCGTGCATCATGATGGGGGACAAGAGCGGGATTCCCGCCAGGCTCTCCCAGGCCGTGCACGAGGTGAACCAGAAGCAGCGCGACCGCTTCTTCGACAAGATCATGGGGCACTTCGACGGGAAGAACGGCGGGCTTCAGGGGAAGAAACTCGCGTTCTGGGGGATCGCGTTCAAGCCGCGGACGGACGACATCCGCGAGGCGCCGGCGCTGACGCTGATCCGCAAGGCCCTGGGGTACGGGGCGAAGATCAGCGCCTTCGACCCGGTGGCCAACGCCAACGCGCGGCAGGAACTGGGGCCGACGGTCGAGGTCGTGGAGGACATGTACGAGGCGCTCAAGGGCGCCGATGCGCTGGTGATCTCCACCGACTGGGATGAGTTCAAGAGCCCGGACTTCGACCGGATGAAGCAGTTGATGGCGGGGAAGGTGATCTTCGACGGGCGGAACCTGTACCGGCAGTCGCTGATGCGGGAGCAGGGGTTCACGTATTACAGCGTGGGGCGGGCGCCGGTGAAGGCGGGGTAACCCTGCGCGCCGGAACCGATGCCCGCTCCTGAGGGCGGCTGCTCGTTCTCGCGCGGGAACTCGTGTACGCTGGTCTCATGACCACCATGCGCTGGTTCCTGGTCGTTCTCGCCGTGGCCGATGTGCTGCTCGGCGTGTACTGGGGGTTCATGATCGGGGCCGCCGCGGGCGTGGCCGAGAAGGAGCCGGCGCGTCTCGCGACGGCGCTGACCGCGGCGCACGACTGGGAGCCGGAGCGGCTGCGGCCGTATCTGGATCCGCCGTGGGCCGCGGACAGTCCGGATGCGTTCGGCCGCGCGGCCGCCGCGCCCGCGCGGAGCGTGCTCGACCCGATGTCGCTGAAGGTGCTCGGACTGCTGTGCTTCAACGGGATCGTGCTGGTGGGCGCGAGCGTGGCTCTGCGGCGGGCGGGGCAGCACGATGTCCAGGCGGGTGACCGCAAGAACGCAGGGGACAGAGATGCCGCCTGAATCCGTGGTTGTTTGCGACTGGCTGACGTTCGCCGCGGGGCTCGCGCCGGCGTCGGTCGATCTGGTCTACGCCGATCCGCCGTTCAACACCGGCTCCGCGAAGACCGGCCGCAACGGCTCGTACGAGGATGTGTTCCCCTCGACCGCGGCGTACATCGAGTGGCTCCGCGAGCGGCTGGCGGCGACGCTGCCGGCGATCAAGCCCAGCGGCGGCATCCTGCTGCACGTGGACTGGCGCACGAGCCACCGCGTGCGCGTCCTGCTGGACGAACTGCTGGGAGAGGACCGGTTCGTCAATCACCTGGTCTGGTGGTACGGCCTGGGGGGCTCGTCGCCGCGGCGGTTTGCGCGCAAGCACGACGACATCCTGTGGTACTGCATCGACCCGGAGCGGTATTGGTTCGAAGCGCCGATGGTGCCGGCGACGAGCCGGCGGATGGCGGGGAGGCTGAAGAAGGCGACGGACGTGCTGGCCGTGCCGAGCATCAACAACATGGCCGCGGAGCGCACGGGGTACCCGACGCAGAAGCCGCTGGCGCTGCTGGAACTGCTGGTGAAGGCGTGCTGTCCGCCGGGCGGGGTGGTGCTGGACCCGTGCTGCGGGAGCGGGACGACGCTGGTGGCGGCGGCGCGGACCGGGCGGGTGGGCGTGGGGTGCGACATCAGCGAGCGGGCCGTGGCCCTGGCGCGGGGGCGGCTGGAGGCGGAGGCCGCGGCGGCGACGGCGCGGTGACGTCCGCGGCGGGCGGCGGGACCGACGAGCGGGGCGCTAGCATGGGAGCGGATGGTCCGCCGCCTGGGCAAGCTCTATCGCCGCCGCATCATCAACGTGAACGTGAACATCGTTCTCGCGGGGGTGCTTGCGCTGATCCCGACGGTGGGGATCGTGCACCTGACGCGGTACATGGGGATCGGCGAGGAGGGGGAGGGGCCGCTGACGTCCGGCGACAAACTCATCATCTCCGGCGTGACGCTGATCTCGGATGTGATCTTCGACGTCGCGATCTATTACCTGCTGCACTGGCTGGCGAACCATTGGCCCAACCGCTGGCGCAAGGCCGGAGAGGACCCCGACACGCCGCACCTGCCGTTCTTCAAGGACGCGACGCTGGTGCAGTTCCAGCGGATGATGCTCTCGCCGGTGCTGTACACGATCTGGCTGGGGACGCAGTTCACGCTGATCAAGTGGGGCGTGCACCGCGAGTGGGCGACGGTGTGGGGGTTCGTCCTCGGGGTGGGGACGGCGCGGACGCTGCACACGATGTGGATGCTGCGGTCCGAGCGGGCGAGGGCGAAGCAGGTGGAGCAGGCCGTGCGCGTGGGGCCGTAAGAGGCTCACCACGGAGGCAGGGAGGGCGCAGAGAAGAGCAGGAATCGGTCTGGCTCGCGCGGGACCTTCCGGCCTGCCCTGCTTTCCCTCTGTGTTCTCTGTGCCTCTGTGGTGAGCCCGCTGTCAACGCTCCACCGGCACCGGCTGCATGCCGAAGCGTGTGCGGATGAACCAGCGGCCGAAGTAGATCAGCGGCGTTACGGCGACGGCGATGACGAACTTGAGGATGTAGCCCGTCAGGGCCGTGCGGGTGACCCATGCCACGTCGGCCGGGGGCGGGTGGCCCGGGTCGATCATCCGCAGCAGGATGGGCGCGAGCCAGAAGAAGAAGTACGAGATCAGGATGCTGTCGAAGAGTTGGGAGATGATGGTGCTGCCGGTGGCGCGGAGCCAGACCATGCGGCCGCGGGTGAGGCGTTTGAAGACGCCGAAGAGGAAGATGTCCAGCAGCGAACTGAGCAGGAAGGCCGCGAGGCTGCAGACGTACATGAGCGTGGCGGCGCCGAAGATGTTCTCGTAGGCCGCGTCGGTGGCCGTGCCGGGGATTCCCTCGAGCGTGGGGAACTTGCGAGAGAGTTGGATCAGCAGGAACGTGAGGCCGCCCATCGCGAAGCCGATGTACGCCACGCGCCGGGCGCCGCGCTTGCCGTAGTACTCGTTGAGCAGGTCCGTCAGGAGGAACGTGATCGGGAACGGGAGCATCCCGATCGTGTGCTCGACGGTGAACTCGCCGACCAGGGGCAGACGCATCGGGATCGCGAAGACCTTGACCCCGACGATGTTGGCCAGCAGGAGGGCGGTGACGAAGACGGCGGTGAGCCAGAGGTAGACCTTGGCGCGGATGTCCAGCGCGGAAGGATCGGCGGGGACGCGTGCGGTCGGGTCGTCGGGCATCGGGCCTCCGTGGGCGTGAGTCTACCGGCGGTTGCGGGTGGTGGGGGGCGAACAGGCGGCCGCGGCGGCGAGTATCGTGATGGCCCATGTGCGGCATCGCGGGCATCCTGCGCATCCACGAGGCCGGCTCCCCGGCGCCGCCGCCGGAGGTCGCCATCCCGGAGGCGTGGCTCGACGTGCTGGACGAGTCGATCCGCCACCGCGGGCCGGATGGGCAGGGGCGATTCCGCGACCGTGTGGTGCGGGGCGACGGGGCCACCGTAGACGTGGCGCTGGTGCACCGGCGGCTGGCGGTGATCGACCCGGCGGGGGGGCATCAGCCGATGGTCTCGGAGCGGGGCCGTCCGGGCCGCGACGAGGGGTTGGTTGCGGTCGCCTTCAACGGGTGCATCTACAACCACCGCGAGTTGCGGCAGGAACTTCAGCGCGCCGGGCACGAGTTCGCCACGGACCACAGCGACACGGAGGTGCTGATCCACGGGTGGCGGGAGTGGGGACAGGACATGCCGCGCCGCCTGGACGGCATGTTCGCGTTCGCGCTGTGGGACCGGAGGCAGGCCAGCCTTGTCATGGCGCGCGACCTGGCCGGCGAGAAGCCTCTCTACGAAGGGCTCTCGGAGGACGGTCGGCTGTGCGTCTTCGGCAGCACGGTTCCCGCAGTGATTCGCGGCCTGCGTGCCGCGGGGTTCGGCCGCGTGATGGAGATGACCGATCGGGTCCTGCATGAGTGGATCCGGTTCGGATACGGACATCGGCCGCCGATGACGTGGGTGCACGAGGTCGAGCCCGGCGGCGTGCGCCTCGCACGAGGGCCGGAGGGGCGGGAGATCGTGACCATCGGGCAGCGCGAGCCGTTGCCCGAGCGCGACGATCGGCGTCGGCTGTCCGCGGACGACCTCGATGGTCTTCTCGAGCGGGCGGTGGTGGAGCGATTGGAGGCGGACGTGCCGCTGGGCTGTTTTCTGTCCGGCGGCGTGGATTCGTCCCTGATCGCGCATTACGCGAAGAAGGCCGCCGGAACGCTCCGCACATTTACGGTGGCGATGCCGGAGCCGCGATACGACGAGTCCGCGTATGCGGAGGCGGCGGCGCGGCATCTTGGAACGGACCATGTGCCGTTGGCGTGCGAGGCTCGTCCTGCGGAGGATCTGGTTCGGCTGGTCGAGGGGCTCGGCCTTCCGTTCGGCGACAGTTCCTTGCTGCCCGCGGCGTGGCTGAGCCGCGCGGCGAGATCGCACGTCACGGTCTGCCTGAGCGGGGATGGCGGCGACGAACTCTTCGGGGGCTACGAGCGCCACGTGGTCGGTCGTGCGCTCGGGCGGTACCGACGGGTGCTGGCGATGTTCCCCAGCGGGCTGGTGCGAGAGCGGGATCCGAAGTCGCGGGCGTCGAAACTGTCGCGTCTGGCGCGGGCCGCGCGGCATGGGGGCTACGCGGACCTTCGCTCGATCTTCGCGGCCGACGATCTTCGCCGGCTCGGCGTCGGCGTCGATGTTCCGGTGGCGCTGATCGATGACCCGCTGAGAGACGACTTCCTCACGTACCTGCCGCAGGACCTGCTGCGAAAGTCCGACACGGCGTCCATGGCGGTCGCGCTGGAACTGCGAGCACCGTTTCTGGCGAGGTCGATCGTTCATGCCGCTATGGGAGCCCCGCTGTCCGTGCTCATGCCCCGCGGCCAGCGGAAGGGGCTCCTGCGGCAGGTCGCACGCAAGCACCTCCCGGCCGAGATCGTGGACCGGCCGAAGATGGGGTTTGCGATCCCCATTTCCGAGTGGCTGCGGACGGACTACGGTGGGTTGCGGACGCTGCTGATGGACCGGCTGAACTCGACCGAGCCGTTCGGGCCGCCGTCGCTGGGGATCGACCTGGACCGGGCGTTCATCGATCGGATGGTGCGCGAACACATGGAGCGCCGCCGCGATCACGGGCAGCGGCTATACATGCTCTTGGTGCTGTCGATCTGGGCAGACTGGATGGGGCGCGTGATGCGCGGGGCCGCGTAGTCGCGGCGGTGGCAGGGGGGAGGAGGGATCAGCCGCCGGAGAGATCGGAGTCGAGCGCGGCGTCGGCGTCCGGCCGCGGGAAGGCCTGCGGCGATGTCGGGTCGGACGCGGGCTGGGGCGGGGTGACTTGCTTGGCCGCGAGGCGGAACTTCAGGATCGCGATCGCCGCGAGGCGGGCCTCCTTGGGGTCGGAGAGGTCCTGGCAGATCGCCCGCAGGCAGCGGAGCGCCTCGATCTGAGCGCAGGTGAGTTCGTAGGCGAGGAGGGCGTCGAGTTGGGCCTGGGTGGGGTGGTGGTTCATCGACGACGGTCTCCCAAGCGAGGGTGCGGTTGGGAGGACGATATCGTCGGAGCCGCCCGGTTGCAAGGGTAATGTTCGGATTTTCGGCCCAAGGTCGCAGACAAAGCCGCCGCCCGTCATGAGGTGGGGTGGGGCTGTGGGCGAGCGTGCTGTCGGCTGGCAGGCCCGGCGGCGGTTACCAGGGGATCACGAGCAGGATGAAGTAGTCGAAGTCGTTCCGCTTCCGGCCCTCCGGCGTGCTGTCGTAGCGGTCCTCGATCCCCATCTTCAGCGAGATCTTGCTCTTGGGGTCGAGCAGGAGTTCGTACGCGGCCTTCGCGACGAAGCGGTACGGACCGAACTCATCCAGCGCCGGGAAGAAGTCGAAGTTGGCGGTCACCCGCGAGCGATCGTCGATCCGGTGGGCAAAGTCCAGACCGAGTAAGCCCTCGGGGGTGATGTCCTCGTTTTCGCCGCCGACTTCCTGCGAGATACCGGCACCGGCCCGGAGGTTGAGCAGCGTGTCCTCGGTCCGGATCGCCTCGTAACCGATACCGCCGAAGACGCCCCAGCGGACGTCCCAATCCTGGAACTCGTCGTACTCGAGGAAGCCCAGCACGAACGGCCGCCAGCGGCTTTCCCCCTGCGGGAGCCAGTCGTTGCGGGCGTCGATGCGAGCCTTGTTCTCGGTGTTGTTCCCTTCCTCGGTGGCGTAGATGTAGCGGGCGTCGAAACTGGTTTCGATGAACGTGTCGTTGCGCTTGCCGTTCACGCCGCCGCGGAGGCTGAGGCGCTCGGTGTTGCCGGAGGAGCCGGTGAGACCGAGGTCGATGCTCCCCGACCACCCCTGGAAGAAGCCCGGACGCGGGGGCGGAGGGGGCGGGGGCGGGGCCTCGCCGGTGGCGACCAGCGTCCGCAGCGATTCCTTTGGAATCGTGATCGTGCCCAGAACGGGGTGCTCGATGACAAGGCCGTCGCCCTTGCGTTCCTTCAGCGTGCCGTCGAGGATCTCACCGGTGGTGAGCGTGGCCTTGACAGGCGTGCCCGGGACGCTGGGCGAGTCAGTCTGGCCAAGGGCGATGGGAGCGGAGCAGAGCAGCCCGGCAGCGGCGAGCCGGAGCATGGATTGGAGCGTTGTGGGCATGGCATCGGTCCTACGGGCCCGGCGCTTCCCCCAAGCGTCGGGCTCGGCTGGACACGCTACAGGGCGGCGGCGGCTGGTGCAAGCCCCGGCCTTGCCCCGGGAGAGGCCGTGGACCGAGTGAACCGGCGTGCGCCGCGTACGATCCGCGTTCCATGCCGCTGCTTTCGGCCACGAACGTCTGTTATTCGATCGGGCAGGAGCCGATCCTCGACCGCGTCTCGCTGGGCGTCGAACCCGGGGAGCGTGTCGGGATGGTCGGGCGCAACGGCTGCGGCAAAAGCACGCTGCTGAAGGTCCTGGCGGGGATCTACAAGCCCGACTCCGGCGAAGTGGTGCTCCAGCGCGGGGCCCGGGCGGGGTACCTGACGCAGGACCCGGACCTGAAGCCCGAGCGGACGCTGCGCGAAGAGGCGGGGGCGGCGTTCGTCGAACTGGCGCGCCTGCACGCGGAACTCGACGGCGTCTTCCGTGAGATGGAGACGGCGGACGAGGCCGCGCTGGAGCGCCTGCTGCGCCGGCAGGGCGAACTGGAGAAGCAGATCGAGGCCGCCGGTGGCTACGCGGTGGACCACAAGATCGACGCGATCCTGCACGGCCTGGGGTTCGTTGATGCGCAGTTCTCGGTGAAGGTCGCGCACCTCTCCGGCGGGCAGAAGGGGCGGCTGGCGCTGGCGAAACTGCTGCTGGACGATCCGGACATCCTGCTGCTGGACGAGCCGACCAACCACCTCGACATCGCCGGGCGCGAGTGGCTGGAGACGTTCCTGCGCGAGGAGTACCGCGGCGCGGTGATCATGGTCAGCCACGACCGCTACATGCTGGACAACGTGGTGACGCGGATCATCGAGGTCGAGCGTCCGCCGGGGGGGCAGGTCGGCGGGCGGCTGATCGAGTATCCCGGCAACTACAGCGCGTTCGTCGAACTGCGGGCCGAGCGGCGGTTGGCGCAGTTGCGGGCGTACGAGAATCAGCAGACCAAGTTCCGGCACGAGGAGGCGTACATCCGCCGCTACAAGGCGGGCCAGCGGGCCAAGCAGGCCCGCGGCCGCGCCACGAAACTCGAGCGAGAAAAGCGGGACAACATGCTCGAGCGTCCCGCGGAACTGGCGGCGATGAAGTTGGATCTGCCCAAGGCGCCGCGCTCGGGCGACCTGGTCGTGGTCGTGCGCGACGCCTCGAAGGCGTACACGCTGCGCGCCGGCGATGTGCAGGAGGACGGCGCCGCCGCCGGGACGCGCAAGGTGCTCTTCCAGAACCTGACGGTGACGATCTCGCGCGGCGAGCGCTGGGCGGTGATCGGCCCCAACGGCGCCGGCAAGACGACGCTGGTGCGGGCGATCCTCGGCGAGTTGCCGCTGGATTCGGGGACGGCGAGGCTCGGGGCGAACGTCGTCATCGGCTACTACTCGCAGCTCCCGACCGAGCCGGACGCCGACCTGAACGTGTACCAGTTCCTGCAGGCGGCGATCCGACGCGAGCGCCCCGACTTGACGCTCAGCGAGCAACAGGCGCGGAACCTGGCCGGGGCGTTCCTGTTCGCCGGGAGCGAGCAGGAGAAGCCGATGGGCGTCCTCAGCGGCGGCGAGCGCAGCCGCGCACGCCTCGCGGCGCTGCTGGCGAGCGCCAAGAACCTGCTGATCCTCGACGAGCCGACGAACCACCTCGACATCATGTCCGCCGAGCGGCTGGAGGAAGCCCTCGCGCTGCCGGACGAGGAGGACGACGAGTGGGGGTACGACGGCACGCTGATCCTCATCAGCCATGACCGCGCGCTGATCGACGCGACGTGTGACCACCTGCTCGTGCTCGACGGGCACGGCGGCGTTGAGGTCTTCCACGGCACGTACAGCGAGTGGCACGAGAAGGAACTGGCCCGCAAGCGCGAGCAGGCGCAGCGCGAGGCCGAGGCCAAGCGGCGCCAGGAGGAGCAGGAGCGCAAACGTGCCGCGGCTCAGGAGGCCGCCGCGAAGCCCGACGGAGGGAACGGGAGCGGGAAGCGTTCCAAGGGGAGCAAGGGTTCCGGCGGGCTGAGTTGGATGCCGGTGCAGCGGCTTGAGGAGGAGATCGCCCGCCTGGCCAAGAGGCTCAGCGAACTGGACCTCGAACTGGACCGGGAGGAGGTCTATCGCGACCGCGACCGGTGCACGGCACTGCTCGAGGAGCGGGCGGCCATTCAGGCCGAGCAGGCGAAGTACGAGGAGGAGTGGCTGCGGCGGGCGGAGTAGGGGAGTGGCCGGGGGGGACAGTGGGCGCAGGATTTGCGCCGCCGTTACGACCGATCCAGTTTGACCAGCAGCCCGGGTTTCCCGGGGCCGCTGCCCGGCGTCGTGCCGGATGGCACAGGCCGGCGCGGTATACTCGGCTTGAAGCCGGCGAAGCCGGTGTGCCGATGCACCTACGAACGACGGACGGGGCCGGCAGGCGGGGTTGCGAGCCGCGTATGAACGACGAGCGAGTGCATCTGACGCGCCGCGAGGTGCTGATTTCCGGCGGGCTCCTGGCGGGGGCCGCGCTGATGGGGAGCTTGTCGGGGTGCGGCGGGACTCGCGGGCCCTCGAGCGCCCTCCCCGGTCCGCTGTGGCCGTCGGATTCCAGCGGGCCGGTCGTCGCGCAGCCCACGCCCACGCGGCTGCCGCAACCGGCGCCCGACCTGTCGCTCCCGGAGGGGGTGATGCCGCGGTCGGCGTGGACGCGGGCCGGCGTGGCCAACCCGCGCGACATCAACCCGATGAACGGGATCAACCGGATCACCGTGCACCATGACGGGATGCCGCCGGTGGACCTGCGGCACGAGGGGGACGTCAAGGCGCGGCTGGAGCAGATCCGGCGGGCGCACGTCACGCGGCGCGACGGGCCGTTCGCCGACATCGGGTACCACTACATCATCGACCCGACCGGGCGGATCTGGGAGGGTCGGTCGATCCGCTACCAGGGCGCGCACGTCAAGGACGCCAACGAGCACAACCTGGGCATCATGCTGCTGGGGCACTTCAACCACCAGCGGCCGACGCCGCAGGCCCTGGCGGCGCTGGACCGGTTCGTGGCGAGCCAGATGGCGCGGTACAACGTGCCCCTCTCCCGGGTGTACACGCACCAGGAGATCAAGCCGACCGAGTGCCCCGGGTATCACCTGCAGCGGTACATGCTGCAGACGCGCGGGCGCGGCGGGACGCTGGCCCTCGCCGCCAGCCGCGGCGGGCTCGCGGGGTGATCAGGCGTGCGGTTCTGACGACGCGGGGGCGCGGAGGGCTTTGAGCACATTGGGAAGCGAGGCCACCAGCCGCGCGGCGGCGCGCGGGCGGGTGCGGCCGCGCCGCCACGCCACGGCCAACTGCCGCGTCGGCCGGCTCTGGCGCAGGTGCAGATAGCGCCAGCGGCTCTGGCCGTAGGCCGCCGCGGCGCACTCGGGAACGATCGAGACGCCCATGCCGGCGGCGACGAGTTCGAAGACGGTCGCGAGTTGCGCGGTGCGGCACACGATCGTGGGTGAGACGCCGCGCGAGGCGCAGAAGCCCTGGATCTGCCGCCCGAGGCAGTGGGCCTCGTCCAGCGCGATGGCGGGCTGCCCGCGGAGGTCGGCGAGCGTGATGAAGGGGCGGGTCGCGGAGGCATGGCCGGCCGGGACCGCGACGAGCAGTTCCTCCTGCGCGAGCACCTCGACGTCGAGGCGGTCGTCCTCCAGCGGGGTGCTGACCAGGGCGCAGTCGATCTCGCCGGCGGCCAGGGCCTCGACAAGGTTTTCGGTGTAGTCCTCGCGCAGCGTGACGCGGCAGGCGGGCATCTCGCTCCGCAGAGCCGCGAGGGCGGCGGGGACGACGTACGGCGCGATCGTTGGGATCGCGCCCAGCGCGAGGCTGCCGGCGCCGGCCTCGACGTCGGCGGTCAGGCCGCTCTCGATCGACTCGATCTCCGCGAGGATGCGCCTTGCCCGCGGGAGCAGGGCTCTGCCCGCGTCGGTGGGGCACATGCCGCGCGGCGTGCGGTCGAACAGGGGCGTGCCGAGGCTCTCCTCGAGTTTGCGCAGCGCGAGGCTCAGCGACGGCTGCGCGACGCCGCACCGGGCTGCGGCGCGGCTGACCGAGCCGGTCTCGGCGGTGGCGACGAAGTAGCGGAGTTGGCGCGTATCCATAGGCAACAACTATACCTGATCGAGACAAAGCATATTGGACATCTATGGATCGGCGTCTACGCTCCGGTCCCGGGCGCACCGTGCGCCGGCTTCGACCCGCACCCCGAGAGGAGAAGGCACCACGATGACCACCGAGAACTGCCCCAGGCTCACCACCGCCAACGGCGCTCCCGTCGGCACGCAGCAGGCGCTCACCGCGGGCCCTCGCGGGCCGCTGCTGATGCAGGACGTGCAACTGCTTGAGCAGATGCAGCACTTCAACCGCGAGCGCATCCCCGAGCGCGTCGTGCACGCCAAGGGGAGCGGGGCCTACGGGACGTTCACCGTCACCGGCGACATCACGCGGTACACCAAGGCCAAACTGTTCGAGAAGGTCGGGAAGAAGACCGACGTGTTCGTCCGCTTCTCGACCGTCGCCGGCGAGCGCGGCGCGGCCGACGCCGAGCGCGACGTCCGCGGCTTCGCCGTCAAGTTCTACACCGAGGAGGGGAACTGGGACCTGGTCGGCAACAACACCCCGGTCTTCTTCGTGCGCGATCCCTACAAGTTCCAGATGTTCATCCACACGCAGAAGCGTCATCCCAAGACGAACCTGCGCGACATGGACATGCAGTGGGACTTCTGGTCGCTGTGCCCCGAGGCGCTGCACCAGGTGACAATCCTCTTCTCCGACCGCGGCATCCCCAACGGCTACCGCTTCATGAACGGCTACGGGAGCCACACGTACTCGCTCATCAACGCCGCGGGCGAGCGAGTCTGGTGCAAGTTCCACTTCAAGAGCATGCAGGGCATCAAGAACCTGATGGACGAGGAGGCGGAGGCGATCATCGGCCGCGACCGCGAGAGCGCCCAGCGCGACCTGTTCGAGGCGATCGAGCGGGGCGAGTACCCACGCTGGCGCCTGTGCATCCAGGTCATGACCCAGCAGCAGGCCGAGACCTTCCGCTGGAACCCGTTTGACCTGACGAAAGTCTGGCCGCACGCCGAGTTCCCCCTGATCGAGGTCGGCGTGATGGAACTGAACCGCAACCCGGAGAACTACTTCGCGGAGGTCGAGCAGGCGGCGTTCAAGCCCAGCGCGCTGGTGCCCGGCATCGGCCCCAGCCCGGACAAGATGCTCCAGGCCCGGCTGATGAGTTACGCCGACACGCACCTGCACCGCCTGGGCGTGAACCACCACCAGGTGCCGGTGAATCGGCCGCGGTGCCCGGTGGCGAACTACATCCGCGACGGGGCCCTCACGATGGGCTCGTACGGCTCGGCGCCGAACTATCTGCCCAACAGCCACGCCGGCGCCCCCAAGCCCGACCCGGCGTACAACGACCCCGCCTGGTCGCTCGGGCAGGCGATCGTGGATCGGTACGACTCGACCGTCGAGCACGACGACTACACGCAGGCCGGCACGCTCTACCGGATGTTCGACGAGGCCCACCGCGAGCGGCTGGCGACGCGGATCGCCGCGGGGCTGAGCCAGGCGCGGCGCGAGGTGCAGATGCGGATGGTCTGCCACTTCGCCCGGGCGGACGCCGACTACGGCGCCCGGGTGGCCCGCAAGTTGGGCATCGACCTGTCGGCCGCGGAGGCCGCCGCGCCCGCGGCACGGTGAGCCTTGCATGGCGGGGGCGGTGCGGCTTTCTATGATCCCGTCCCGCGGCCGCCGAAAGGCGTCCGCGGGCATTACCGAGGAGACCGGGCATGCCCGACCGAGCGGCGGTGGCCGCCACCATCGCGAAACCGACACCGACGAAAGTCACGCCGTGGCGCTGGAGCCTGGCGGCGGTGGGACTCTTCATGTTCGGGATGGGAGGCGTCGGCGCGGTCGTGCCCGGCATGCCGACGACGATCTTCGTCCTCATCGGCTCGTTCTGCCTGACCAAGAGTTGCCCGTGGCTGGAGGAGCGGCTGCTGCGGACGCGGCTGTTCCGCCCCTACGCCGAGTTCGTGCGCTCGACCGAGCCGATGAGCCGCCGCGCGCGGCTGGTCGCGATGGGGATGATGTGGCTCTCGATCCTCGTGTCGATGAGCGTGCTGACGCTGGCGGGGAAGATGACGCCGGTGATGGCGGCAATCTTCGTGGGCTTGGGGCTGATCGGGACGGTGTCGATCGCGCTGTTCCGGCGCCGGCCCGGGCGGGCGTGGTGACAACGTACAACTGACTTGAACGAACCGATCAGCCGGCCGGGATGTCGAACGGCCGGATCGCCGTGGCGCGCCGCTCGGCGGTGTCGATGGTGATGATGCACCCCTGCGCCCGCGGGTCGTCGGTCGCGACGTCGAGCGGGGTGGGGGACTGCGTCGCCATCGCGTCGAGCACGGCCGGGACGGAGCGCCCGATGACGCTGCGGTGCGGGCCCGACATCCCCAGGTCGGTCATCGCCGCGAGCCGGTGCTCCAGCAGGCGGGCGTCGGCGGTCTGCACGTGCGTGTGCGTGCCGACGACGGCGACGACCGCGGGGCGACCGGGGCTGGTCCAGCGGTTGAGGGCGTACCACGCGAGCGCCGACTTCTCGCTCGTGGCCTCCGCGTGCACCTCCACAAGAACGAGGGCGTCGGGCTCCGGGATCGCCGCGAGTTCGCGGTCCAGACAGTCGAACGGGTTGTCCGCCGGGACGGACATGAACAGCCGCCCCATGAGCGTGATGATGTACAGCGGCGGCCCGTCCACTCCCGGCGGCGTCAGGCGGATGAGCCGCTTCCCCGGCGAGCGGGCGCCGAGGTTCGCCGGACGCGAGATCGGCTCGGCCGGGTCGGCGAGGATCGGGATGATCTGCTTCTCGCGGAAGCAGTGGTCGCCGAGGGTCACGGCGTCCACGCCGCGGACGCCGGGGACCGGATCGCGCCGCAGGTCGCGGTAGTTGTCCGGCGAAATGCCCGAGCCGTGGCGCGAGTTCTCGCCGTTGGCGATGATGACCGCTGCGCCGTACTCGGCGCGGAGGATGGGGATTGCGTGACTGACGGCGCGGCGCCCCGGGGAGCCGACCACGTCGCCGAACATGGCCAGCACCAGGTCCGCCACTTCAAACTCCTGCAAGGGCCACGGGCTCGTTGACGATGAGCCCTGGGATGAACGGGGTAATCAGCCGCGGGTCACGCGGCACAATGCGCACGGCCAGGCCGTGCAGATCCGATGTCGCCTCAAGATCGACCCGGCCGGTGAACCGCATGAGGTTCGGCACACCGCCGGGCATGGGGCCGGTGGGCGTCAGCGTCTGTGTCCGCACCGTCTCGGTTCCTTCCACATCACCGGGTTCGACGCGGTACGCCTGCACCTCCACCTCGTCTGGGCTCAGCCCGCCCAGGCTCACGTCGGCGCTCACCTGCACCGATCCCGATGAACCGTCGCGCGACGCAACAGCGGAGGCGATGCGGACGCCGTGCCAGTGGGCCCGCCAGCGGTCGATGTGGTCCGACACGGCGCGGGCGTCGGCAAGGCCGCCGGCCGACAGGGCCGCGGCCGCGCGATGGGCGGGGAAGTAGTACCGGCGGGCGTACTCGGCGACCATGCGGTGCGTGCTGAAGCGCGGCGCCAGCGCGGCGATCGACCGCTTCATGCGGGCGATCCACTGTCGCGGCAGCGGCGCCGCCGCGCCGTCGGCCTGCGGCCGGTCGAAGAACTCCGGGACCACCTGCTCCTCGAGCGTGTGGAACAGGGCGAGACTCTCGGCCTCGTCGCGCGTCGCGGGCTCCTGGTCCAGCGCGTGCGAGCGGCTGCCGATCGCGAAACCGATCTCCGGGGCATACGCCTCGTCCCACCACCCGTCGAGGATCGAGCAGTTGATCCCGCCGTTCATCGCGGCCTTCATGCCGCTGGTGCCGGACGCCTCCATGGGCCGGATCGGGTTGGTGAGCCACACGTCCACGCCCTGCACGAGGTGGCGGGCGACGTCGATGTCGTAGTCCTCGAGGAACAGGATGTGCCCGGCCAGCCCCTCCTCGCGGGCAAGACGCAGCACCTCGCGGACCATCGCCTTGCCGATCTCGTCGCTGGGGTACGCCTTGCCGGCGATGAGGATCTGCACCTTCCGCCCGCGCGGCCCGGCGAGCAGCCGCCGCAGACGCGGCAGGTCGCGGAACAGCAGCGTCGCCCGCTTGTACGGCGCAAAGCGACGGGCGAACCCGATCGTGAGCGCCTCGGGGTCGAGCCCCGCGGCGGCGACAGCGCCGAAGAGGTCCGGTCTCGCCGCGGCTCGCCGGCGGCAGAACTCCAGCAGCCGCGCCTTGCACGCCATGTGGGCCGCCCACAGTTCTGCGTCCGGGATCGACTCCACGCCGGCCCAAGCCGCGGGGTCGTCGGGGTGCGTCCGCCAGCGCTGCTTCTCGCCGAGGTGCTTGTCGAAGAGCGCCGCCAGTTCCGGCGCAATCCACGTCTCGGGATGCACGCCGTTGGTCACGTGGCCGATCGGGATGTCCGGCTCCGGCGTGCCCGGCCAGATGTTGCGCCACATCCTGCGCGACACCGCCCCGTGCAGGCGCGACACGCCGTTGGCCCAGCGGCTGGTGCGCAGGGCGAGCACGGCCATCGAGAACATCTCCGACCGGTCCGCGACGTTCTCCCGCCCCAGCGCCAGGAACCCTTCGGCGTTAAGCCCGATCCGCGGCAGCATCCGCATGAAGAACGGCCGCACCAACTCCGGGTGGAAGCGGTCGATCCCGGCCGGGACCGGCGTGTGCGTCGTGAACAGGTGCGCCGCCGCCGCGGCCTCGCGGACCTGGTCGAACGAGAGTTCGTGCGCCGCCGATTCGCGGAGTTTCGCGATCCGCTCCAGCGCCAGGAACGCGGAGTGCCCCTCGTTCATGTGGAAGACGGTCGCCCGCTCCCCCAGCACCTCCAGCGCCCGCACCCCGCCGACTCCCAGGATGATCTCCTGTTTCACGCGCTGGTGGTGGTCGCCCAGATACAGGTTGCGTGTGATGTGCCGGTCGGCCTCGGCGTTCTCCGGCAGGTCCGTGTCCAGCAGGTACAGCGGCACGTTGCCGACGTCGCACCGCCACACGGCCGCGTGCACCGCGCGGCCGGGGAACTCCACCGTCACCCGAAGTTGCCGCCCCGTCGCGGCATCCGGCACGCGCTGGATCGGCAACTCATCCGGCTCGATGTACGGCATTTCCTCCTGCTGGCCGCCGCTCTCGTCGAGCCGCTGGCGGAAGAACCCGTGCGAGTACAGCAGCCCGACGCCGACCATCGGCAGCCCGAGTTGCGCAGCGGACTTGAGATGGTCCCCCGCCAGCAGGCCCAGCCCGCCGCAGTAGATCGGCAGGCACTCGTGCAGCCCGAACTCGGCGCAGAAGTACGCGACCTTGAATCCGGCGGGGGCGCGTTCCTCGGCGCCGTCGCGATCGGCCATGCGGCCCGTGGCCGCGAGGAACGCCCGCAGCGCCTCGTGGATCCGGCGCACCTCGGCCGCGTAGGACCCGTCGGCCGCTGCGCGGGCGACGGTCTCCTCCGGCGTGTGCAGCAGCACCTTGACCGGGTTGTGCCCCGAGGATTCCCAGAGGCTCCCATCCAGGCGACGGAACAGGTCCTGTGCACCGGGCGTCCACGTCCACCACAGGTTCCACGCGATCTCCGCAAGCGGGGCGAGCGGGGGCGGAAGGCGGTCCAGCGCACGCCGCATGGCCGATGGGCACGCAGGGGCGGGAGCGGACGCGGGATGGACGGACCGATCGGTCATACCGGGACTTGCATCGCATCGTCGGGCGTCGTGAAGGATGCCGCGGCGGACCAAAGCGTGGCGGGCCCGCCGCGTCCATCCGTGGACGCGTACAGGGTAGCGAATGGACTCGGGTCGGGTACGAGCCGCGAACGAAGTGAGCGGACTCTTCCCCTTCGCCTTCTCCCCGTCTCATCAAACCGAGGGCGCTGGCGAAGACCGCTTACTTTGTTCGCGACTCGTTCCTGGGCCTGGGCGGGCGCCGCCTCCTGGCCGCTTGCACGTCGTTTACCGCCCGCGCTGGTCCCGCAGCGCTGCCACCTTCATCGGCAGCCCGAACAGGTCGATGAACCCGCGGGCCGCCGTCACGTCGTACCCGTCCATCGCGAAACTCGCCAGTTTGGGGTCGTACAGCGAGCGCGGGCTCGTCGCACTGACCGCGGTCGCGTGGCCCTTGTACAACTCGATCGTGACCTCGCCGGTGACGTTCTTCTGCGTGTGGTCCACGAACGCCTGCAGCGCCTCGCGCAGCGGGTGGAACCACTGCCCGTAGTACACCAGTTCCGCGTACCGGATCGCCACCTGCTGCTTGAAGTGCAGCGTGTCGCGCTCGATCGTCAGTTGCTCGAGGGCCTTGTGGGCCTCGTACAGGATCGTGCCCCCCGGCGTCTCGTACGCCCCGCGCGACTTCATTCCCACCAGCCGGTTCTCGACCATGACGATCTGCCCGACGGCGTGCCGCCCGCCCATTTCGTTGAGCGCCGCGATCATGTCGTCGCCGCGGAGGCGCTCGCCGTTGAGGTGCGTCGGGTTCCCCTCGTCGAACGTCAGCGTCAGCGTCTCCGGCTCATCCGGGGCCTCGCTCAGCGGCTCGGTCATCAGCCACACTTCGTCGCTGACCCGCTGGTCGGGGTGCTCGATCTCCGCCCCCTCGTGCGAGCAGTGCCACAGGTTGCGGTCGCGCGAATAGATCTTCTTCTTCGTCTGCGCGATCGGCACGCCCTTCTTCTGGGCGTAGTCGATCGCCGCCTCGCGGCTGGTCAGTTCGAACGTCGGGTCCTTCCACGGCGCGATGATCCGCAGGTCCGGCGCCAGGGCCATGTACGTCAGTTCGAAGCGGACCTGGTCGTTCCCCTTGCCGGTAGCGCCGTGGGCGACGGCATCGGCGCCGACCTTCCTCGCCGCGTCCACCTGCCCGCGGGCGATCAGCGGCCGTGCGATCGACGTCCCGAGGAGGTAGTCCCCCTCGTACGTCGCGTGGGCCCGGAGCATCGGGTAGCAGTACTCCTCCGCGAACTCCCGCCGCAGGTCGTCGACGATCACCTCGTCGGCCCCGGACTTGAGCGCCTTCTCCTCGATCCCCTCCAGTTCCCCCGCGCCCTGCCCCAGGTCCGCCGCGTAGGCGACCAGTTTGACGCCCGGGTAGCGGTCCTTGAGCCACGGGAGGATGACGGACGTATCCAGACCGCCGGAATAGGCGAGGACGATCTTGCGGGGCGACGGCTGCGCGGACATGGTGAATCTCCTGGGGGCCTCAGGATATTCACCGCCGCCGCCGGCAGGAGATCGGGCTGCCGGGCGCGTGGGAAAGCCGTCTTTCAGCCGCGGATCAGCGCAGGTTCACGCAGGTCAGAGCAGGCAGGGAAGCAGCATCGGCAGAAACAGGTCCTGTTTCGGCTCCGTGCCCTCTGTGCTCTCCGTGGTGAACCTCTTTCTACTCCTCGTCGTCGCCGTCGTCCTGCTCCGCGACCCCCGCCGGCGGCTCGCCGAAGATGCTCGTGCCGACGCGAACGAGGTTCGCCCCCTCCTCGATCGCAACCTCAAAGTCGTGCGACATCCCCATCGAGAGGATGTTGAAGTGCCCGGCCCCGCGCCCGGTGGACCCGATCCCCGCCTGGCGCATCTCCTCGAACAGTTCCCGCAGGCGGGCGAAGTGCGGCCGCGCGTCCTCCGGGTTGGGCGACAGCGGGGCCATCGTCATCAGCCCGCGCAGGCGGACCTGCACCATCGTCTCGATCTGCTCCGCCAGCGGCAGCGCCGCCGGCAGGGCGCACCCGTGCTTGGAGGGCTCGCCCGAGACGTTCACCTGGAGCAGGATGTCCACCGTCTGGTCCCGCTTGTTGGCGACGGCCTGGATCTCCTCGGCGATCCGCAGCGAGTCCACCGAGTGGATCAGCCGCGCACACTCCAGCGCCTTGCGGACCTTGTTCCGCTGGAGGTGGCCGATCATGTGCCACCGGACCCCGCCGCCCGCCCCCGCGACCCCGCTGGCCGTGACGGCGCCCCCCTGCGACGACAGCGCCCGCGCCGCCCCCGGCATCGACTTCTGCCGCCCCAGCCATTCGTCGATCACCGCCGCCCGCTGGACCAGTTGCTGCACCTTGTTCTCGCCGAAGTCGCGGTGGCCGAGGGAGATCAGTTCGCGGATCTGGTCCGGTTCGGCGTACTTGGTGACGGCGACCAGGATGATGTCGCTCTCGCGCCGCCCCCCCCGGGCGGCGGCGCGGGCGATGCGCTCCCGGACGTCCATGTACCGTTCTTTCAGCGTCAGAGCGGTGGGGTTGGTGGGGGGAGGGGGGGATGGGGTCACCGGTTTCTCCTTCCTTGGCCGGCGTTGCCGGATGCAAGCGACAGAAGATGGGCAAGCGCGGAAAGGGCGGGAAGACCGAACGCGGGAGGATAGTGCCCGGGCCTCCGCGTGCCAAGGCCGCTGGCTCAATGCGGCGGCCGGGCCTAGGGTGGGCCGGGTGTGGGGCGCGGGCGGGGGGCCAGGAGCAGCACCGATGGCCAACGAGCACCTCAAGCCGCGCGAGCAGCCGATCGGCGTGGGCGAGATCGCCCCGGACTTCACCCTCATGGACCAGAACCGTGCGGAGTGGAAACTGTCCGACCAACTCAAGAAGGGGGACGTGGTCCTCTGCTTCTACCCGCTGGACTTCTCCCCGGTCTGCTCGACGGAGATGAAGTGCGTCACCGACGAGATGGACAAGTGGACGGCCAAGGGGGCCCAGGTCGTCGGGATCTCCTGCGACTCGTTCTTCGTCCACAAGGCCTGGGCCGACGCCCTGGGCCTGAAGCAGACGCTCCTGTCTGACATGCACCGAGCGGTGTGCAAGGCCTATGGCATGTACTGGCCCGACATGAACGTCAGCACCCGCGGCACGGTCGTGATCGGCCGCGACGGCCGCGTCAAGTGGGCCCAGCACCGCGAGATCAAGACCGCGATGAACTTCGACGAGGTCCTCGCGGCGATCGGGTGAGCACAGAGCGGGGTGAGCCGTGAGCGACCTCGTCGAGCAATGGGCCGACGTGCTCGCGCGCGTGCCGCGTGCGAGCAGGCTGCTCGGGATCGCGGTCGTGGTCCTTCCGACACATCTTGGCCGCCTTTGCGACGATCCTGCTCCCGTCGCTCTGGACGCCGCCGCGTCCGGTCACGGCCGAGCCGTCGCCACGCCATAAACGCCGTGCCTGGCTCATGACGGGCGTGATCGTTCTGTTTCTCGTCGCAGTCGCCGTCACCATGGCAGTGGTCCATGTTCGCGCAGTCAATCTCCTGCTCGCCGAGGGGGTATTCCTGCCCCGGAGATGGCAACAGCGGGCGCTACCGGCCTTCAGCGTGATCTTCGCGATTGGCGTTGTTGCGCTGTGGTGGGGCGAACGCCGGAGGTGGCGGAAAGCAACGGCGGACCAGCCGACCGATCGGGCGTGATGCCCGACCACCTTCGGCCGCCTACTCGGCCTGTGGCGCTGTCTGAGGCGGGTTGATTACCGTGAACAAAAGGCGTACATTCGATCTTTGTTCGATGTGCCCTGTGTTCGCGGGCAACCCTTGAAGCGTGCGGCTGGGCGGTCAGGTTCACCCGATGACGGCTGGCCGGACCGCGGCCGCACGCTCAAAACTTGCAGTTTCTGCAACTTTCTGTAGTTTTCTGCGGACAGGGATGTACATTCCCGCCGCGGGCCCGGAGGTCAGCATGCCGGACTCGACCGACGTGGAGCGGGCGCAGGAAGGCGGTAGGGGGGAAGGGGGCGGGGAGGGGTGGACGCGCGACTACTTCGACGATGCCCCGGCCCAGCGCCTGCGGCATCGGCTGACGGGACGTGAACTGGATGAACTCTGCTACTTCGTCGGCTTGCTGGATCACGGGGGGCGCTGGCCGCCGCCCGTGCGCGAGGCAGACGACGCCGGCGGACCATTCAGTCTGGCGACGGTCGCCTCGCCCGTCGGTCCGGTGTACGTGCAGCACATCGTCGGGCGGCCGGCAGGAGCCGGGACGCGCGACGTGGCGGTCTTCTTCACCGTGCTTCCGGCGAGGCGGCGGATCCGGATCGTCAGCATCGTCGACGCCAGGCGGCTGCGCCGCGAGCGGGAGCGACGCGTGATCGTCGCGGCCGCCGCGATGCGGGCGCTCGTGGCGGCCGAAGTGCCCTAGACCCGGAGGTGTGCGGTGGCGACCCTCGCCAGTTCGGTTCGAGCGATCGAGAGCCTGCTGGGGGGGGGAGGGGGGCAGCCCGGCGGATGGCCCGTGCGCTTCGCGGCCGCGGCGGAGGCGGCCAACCGCCACCTGACCCCGGAGCAACTCGCTCGCGTCATCATCGAACTCTCCGACGAAGCATGGGCCGAACTGCGCTCGCTGCGTGAAACGGTGGGCGAGACCTTGCGAGCGGCGGGCCCATCGCAGACGGCCTTCGGCCAACTCCTGCGGGTCGAGGACCGCGTGTGGGAGACCATCGACCGCCTCCGCGCCGAGTGCCGCGGCGGCAGCGCGAGGGACGCGGGGATCCACGCCGTCGCCCTGGGTGCGATCCGCGCCGCGGTCACGCCGCCGCGACAGCAGAAGATCACCAGCGCCGCCAGGGCCGAGCGCCGCGACGGCGATGACCCTCGCATGGCCGACGCCGATGAGGCCGTTGCGAAGGCGCGCGGCCGCGCGTTCCTTGAAAACTACCGTCGCCTGCGCGCCGCGGCCGCGGAGCAGCGGCCGGAACTGCGGACGCAGAAGGGCCTCGCCGCCGCCGCGGGCCTCAGCCCCGCCACGATCAACGCGATCGAGACGGGCAAGGTCGTCCCGCACCTGGGGACGATCCTGAAACTCGCCCGGGCCCTCGGCGTGCCGGCCGAAGAACTGATGCGGGGGCGGTAGCGACCCGTCACATCCGTGTAACAACCGCCAATCGCGCGACAATGCGGCGATACGCTGCGGCGTTGTGACTTGAGCAGGGAGGGCCGGGGGAGGGCGGGGAGGGGGGGCGAGGAGGCTGCCCATGCTCGCCGCGGTTGTCGCCGTGCTCGTGGCCGTTCTGGGGATCGACCTGCACGTTATCGTGCGGACGGCCGACGGGGGAACCGTCGAGGGGACGGTGTCGATCCAGACGCTGCGCATCGACACCGCCTACGGACACGCGGAGGTGCTGGCGGAACATCTGGAGCGCATCGAGTGCGGCGAGACGGACACAGTCGTGGCTGCCGGGGCGACGATCGGCGGCAAGGCCGATCTCGGTGATCTGGAGATCCGGCCGCGCGACGGCCGCGAGCCGGTGACCATCCCGAAGAACCGGATCAGGTCGATCACGGTGATCCGCGAGGCGGCGCTGACGCCGGGGCGGATCACCACCGGCGTCGCCCGCAACGGCCTGACGTACCACCTGCGCATGCCCGAGGACGCCGCGGAGGGCGCGAAAGTCCCGGCGATCCTGATCCTCCACGGCTCGAACATGAACTCCAAGGACTACGTCGCCACGATCGCGGCGACGTGGCCGGACCTCGCACGCGACTTCCTGCTCATCGGGATCGACGGCGAGCAGCGCTCGTCCAGCAGCACGCCCCAGTCGCCGCGCTTCAACTACACGTACGTCAACTACGTCGGCCGCAGCACGTACAAGGGCTACCCCGGCACCGATCGCGAGAGCCCAGCGCTGGTGGCCGAGGCCCTGCGCGAGATCACAGCGCGGGCGCCCGTGTCGAAGGTCTTTGTCGGCGGGCACTCGCAGGGCGGGTACCTGACATACAGCCTGCTGATGAACACCCCGGAACTCTTCGCCGGGGCGTTCCCGATGTCGTGCGCCCTGATCATCCAGTGCGAGCCGCGGGCGTACGCGGACGAGGAACTGAAGGCCGCGCAGCGCCGGCTGCCGATCGCGATCGTGCACGCGAAGGACGACCGGGTCGTCGGGTTCGGCGAGGGGCTCTACGCGTACGAGGCCTTCGAGGACGCCGGCTGGCCCGGCCTGCGGATGTTCGCGCCCGAGGGGCCGGGGCACCGCTTCGCGCACCTGCCGTTGGAGCACGCCGTGCGATGGCTCGAGGCGATGACCAGCGACGACCCCGCCGCGCTGGCCCGCTTCGCGGAGCGGGCGGCAGAGGAGGGCCGCTGGCGCGATGTGTGCGCAGCAGCGCAGCACGCCCGCGACCTCGGCGCAGCCGGCGACGTCGCCCAGCGCCTCGCCGCGGCCCTGGCGCGGGCCGAGGAAGGGGCCTCCGCCGCGGCGTCGGACCTCGCGGACGCGCCGGACGCGGCCGGCCAGCGCGAGTGGGTTGAGCGGTACCTCACCTTCCGCGAGGTCTTCGGTCTCACGCAGGCCGCGGCCGCGCCGACGGCGATCTACGCGGCGATGCGCGCCGAGCAGCAGCCCCGGGCGGACGACCTCTTCGGCCGGGCGAGGCAGGCGTACGGTCGGGGCGACCACGAGGAGGGGAAGCGGTTGGCCCGGCTGATCCTCGAAGAATGCCCGGCCTCGGACAAGTTCCGGCTCGTGAAGCGCTGGCTGGAGTGATGCGCGTAGACGGGCCGGTCCGGCGGCGGCGGCTAAACTCGGCGCATGGCCGCCACCACCCCCACGAAGAACACGCCCCTGGTCCTCATCATCCGCGACGGCTGGGGCGAAAACCCCAACCCGCAGCACGATGCGTTCAACGCGGTGAAACTCGCCGCCAAGCCGGTTGACGACCGGCTGCGGCAGCAGTGGCCGTGGACCCTGATCCGGACCAGCGGCGAGGACGTCGGGCTCCCCGACGGGACGATGGGCAACTCAGAGGTGGGGCACCAGAACATCGGCGCCGGGCGCGTGGTGGACCAGGAGTCGGTGGCGATCACCAAGGCCGCGCGGGCGGGGTTCGAGAAGAACGAGATCCTCGCCGCGGCGATCGCGCGGGCGCGCGACACCGGCAAGTCGGTGCACCTGATGGGCATCAACTCCGACGCCGGCGTGCACGGGCTGCTGGCCCACCTGTTTGCGCTGCTGCGGGCATGCCGGGCGCTGGGGATGCCGGGCGAGCGCGTCTTCGTCCACCTGTTCACCGACGGGCGCGACACCGGGCCGTTCACGGGGCTGGAATACGCGCGCGAGGTGGAGCGGCAGTGCCGCGACATCGGCGTGGGGCGCGTCGCGAGCGTGATCGGGCGGTACTGGGCGATGGACCGCGACTTCCGGTGGGAGCGCGTCGGCCGGGCCTACGGCTGCCTGACCGGGCGCGGCGAGTTCTCCGTCGATCACCCGATCCGGCCGACGGCCGCCGAGGCCGTCCAGCGCTACTACGACAAGCCCACCGGCGGCAAGGGGGGCAGCCAGGAAGGCGACGAGTTCATCGTCCCGACCGTGGTCGCCTTGTCCGTGCAGGACGCGGAGGCGTCGCGGATCACCGACGGCGACACGGTGATCTTCTACAACTACCGCGGCGACCGGCCGCGGGAGATCTCGCTGGCGTTCGTGCTCCCCGACGAGGCGTGGGCGCAGGTGAAGCCCTCGCCGGACAGCGGCCGCCGCGGGTTCGATCGCGGGAAGAAACTCAACATTGAGTACGTGACGATGACGGCATACTCGGAGGAACTGGCGCCGTACGTGAAGGTCGCGTACCCCAAGCCGCCGAAGATGGTCAACATCGCGGGGGCGTACCTCTCGTCGCTGGGCGTGCGGCAGTTCCGCTGCGCCGAGACGGAGAAGTACCCGCACGTGACGTTCTTCTTCAACGACTACCGCGACGAGCCGTTCCCCGGCGAGCGCCGCGAGAACCCGCAGAGCCCGAAGGTCGCGACGTACGACCTCAAGCCCGAGATGTCGGCCTTCGAGGTCCGCGACGCCGTGCTGCGCCGGCTCGCGGCGGCGGACTGCGAGGAGTTCATGGTCGTCAACTTCGCCAACGGCGACATGGTCGGGCACACGGGGAACCTCGCGGCGGCGGTGCGGGCGTGCGAGGCGGTCGATGCGTGCGTGGGCGAGATCGTGGACGCGACGCTTGCGCGGGGCGGGTCGCTCATCGTCACGGCGGACCACGGCAACGCCGAGCAGATGTTCGACCCGGAGACGGGGACGCCGCACACGGCGCACACGGTGTACGACGTGCCGCTGATCGTCGTGGGGGAGGCGTTCAAGGGCCGGCGCCTGCGCGGCGACACGGACGCCGCGGGGTGGTTCAACCCGGACGTGCGGGAGCGGCGCGGGCGGCTGGCGGACATCGTGCCCACGGCGTTGGAGATGATGGGCCTGCCGCAGCCGCCCGAGATGACGGGGCGGTCGCTGCTGCTGGCCTGAGGCGCGGGGGCGGAGGGGTCAACTCGGCGGCGGGCCGGCGGCGTGCGGGGGCCGGGCCGGCGAGGCGTCGAGGTCCGCCTCATCCTGGGCGGCGGCGCGGCGCTCGAGGGCTTCGAGTCTGCGGAGGGCATCGGCCAGCCGGCGGCCGAGGGCGGCGACCTCGGCGCTGACCTGCTCCAGTTCGTGCTGGGTGAAGGCGCACGCCTCCTCCACCTTGATGAGACGCTGAGCGAGGTCGGGGTGGTCGGCCATGCGAGCATCCTACGGGGGCCGCCGCCCGCGCCGGGGCGGGATGTGCTACGCTCCGCGGCCATGAACGTCGCGAGGGGAGCACCGGTCTGGATCGCCGCCGTCGCTGTGCTGGCGGCGGGCGCGAGGCCCGCGCACGCGGAGGACGACGGCGAGTGCCTGACGCTGAGCCTGAGCGCGGCGGTGCTCGCGGCGGCGCAGCCGGAGGCGGGCGCCGAGCCTGAGCCGCGGGAGCGAGCGGACGCGGCGATCGACACGGGCGAGAAACAACGCGTCCCCTTCGGGCACGCCGGGTCGTCGTGGCTGACGTTCGGCGCGATGTTCGCGTACGACCTGGGGGAGGAGAAGGACACCAACATCCACGTCGCGTACAGCCACTTCCTGGCCGACGAACTGGAGTTCGCGGTCCAGATCAGCGGCTGGTACTTCGCGCAGGATGATGACGACACCGGGGGGATCAGCGGGCAGATGATCTTCCGCTGGCACGCGTGGCACGCGGACGACTGGGACTGGAGCCTCTACGGCGAGGCCGGCATCGGCCTGCTGGCGGGGTTTGACGAAGTCCCCAACGGCGGCCAGGAGTTCAACTTTGTGCCACGCGCGGCCGTGGGGTTCACCAAGCGCCTGTGGGACGATTCCCCGACGCGCCTTCAGGTGGGCGTGGGCTGGCACCACATCAGCAACGGCCGCTACACCGGCGACGTGAACAACCCGTCGCGCGACTCGGTCATGGTGTACGCGGGGATCATGATTCCTTTTTGAGGCATCAGGCACTGGGCACGAGGTCACGTCGGGAATGAGCCAGTCCTTAGTCCTCCGTCCTTCTCTGCGCACTCCGCGTCCTCTGCGCCCTGTGCGTTCTCCGTGGTGAACCTGCGTTGGGCGGGGCGGAGGGACCGAACATTTGTGTGTCTCAGCCGGCCCTGGCGAGAGGGGGCGCCGTGGTGGCGTCGACGGAGGAGGTGACGGTGCGGTTGCGGCCCTGGTGCTTGGCGGTGTAGAGGTTGCGGTCGGCCAGTTCCAGCCAGGTTTCCTCGTCGGGCAGGTCGGCGCCCCCGGTGGCGCCGGCGACGCCGACGGAGACCGTCACCGGCGTCTCGGGGTGGCGGGGCCATTCGAGGCGGGAGATGGCCTCGCGAATGCGCTCGGCGACCAGGGCGGCGTCGCTCGGCGGAGTTTCGGGCATGATGATCGCGAACTCCTCTCCGCCGTAGCGGCAAGCCACGTCGGGCTTGCGGCACTCGCGCGCCAGCAGCGCGGCGATCCCCTGGAGGACCTCGTCGCCGGCGGGGTGGCCGAAGGTGTCGTTGATGCGTTTGAAGTCGTCCACGTCGAGGAGGGCGAGGGAGAGGGGCTTGCGGTGGCGCTGGGCCTCGGCGACGCGCTCGGACCAGCGCTTGTTGAAGTGGGAGCGGTTGCCCAGGCCGGTGAGGCCGTCCACCTCGGCTCGCTCGGCCAGGAGGCGCACGAGGTGGTGCATCCGGAGGCAGGCGCGCAGGCGGGCGCGCAGTTCGGCCATGTCGAAGGGCTTGGTGACGTAATCGGCCGCGCCAAGGTCGAAGGCGGTGACCTTGTCCTCGGAACTCTGGAGGCCCGAGAGGATGATGACGGGGATGTTGTGGGTCGCCGCGTTGTCCTTGAGCAGGCGGAGGACCTCGAAGCCGTCCATGTCGGGCATGTCGAGGTCGAGGAGAATCGTCGCGGGGGGATCGGCGGCGATCATCTCCAGCGCCTGGCGGGCGTTGGTGGCGGTGGTGAGGTTGATGTGCTCGTGGCGCAGGCGCGCGTGCAGCAGCCGATGAACATCGACCGAGTCGTCGATCAGCAGGACCGTCGGCTTGGAGTTGCGGGCTGACACGCTGTCGCTGGCTCCGGCCCGCGTGGCGGGCGCTGATCGGTCTGCTGGCCGCGTCGCGGCGGCCGTGGAATCACCTCACGCTGATGCTCCGGCACAGGTCGAGGAGGGCGTTGAACTCCGACTGGAGACGCGCCAGGGCGACGGGCGCGCCGTCCTCGACCAGTTGTTTGAGGGTCTGCTCGAGTTTGCCGGCGGCTTCGCCCAGGGCCGGGTAGCCGTAGCCGCCGCCGGCGCCTTTCAGTTGATGGGCCAGTCGGGCGAGGCGGTCGAGTTCGCGGCGTTCCCAGCAGTCGCGGAACTCGGCGATGCGCTGGGGCATTTCGCTGACGAACATCTCGATGATGTCCACCATCTCGGGGTCGTCGGCGAAGATGCTGCGTGTGGCCGGCGTCCGCTCCCGCGAATCGCCGGCCCGGCCGCCGGGATTGGCGGCGGGTTTGTCGTTGTCAGGCATGCCGGACCTCCCGGGGAACGGAATCGGCGTTCCGGGAGCGCGAGTTGATCGCGGCCGCGGAGCCCATCGCACAACGGTGGGCCAAGATGGGCGTGGGGTGTTCGGGCGTCCCGGGGGATCGGCCCAAAGGTCCGAGAATTGGTAAAGCCCTGTCGTGCGGGCGCGGGTCAGGCGGGCGGAGGACCCCAGCCGCCGCCGCCGGGGGTTTCGAGGGTCAGCAGGTCGCCGGGGGCGACGGGGCGGGAGTCGGTGGGGGCCAGGTCGATCGTCCGGCCGGCGGCGGTGGTAAGGCGCTGGCGGCCGGGGAGGCCGTCGTGGCCCCCGTGGAGGCCCCGCGGACCACGGACACGGTTCTGGGTGACGAGGGAGAGCGAAAGCGGCGCGAGGAAGCGGTACTCGCGGATGACGCCGTCGCCGCCGCGGAAGGCGCCGTCGCCGCCGGAGCCGCGGCGGATGGCGAAACGCTCGAGGCGGACGGGGTAGCGGTGCTCGAGGATTTCGGGGTCGGTGATGCGGGTGTTGGTCATGTGCGTGTGGACGGCGCTGGCGCCGTCGAAGCCGGGGCCGGCGCCCGCACCGCCGCAGACGGTCTCGTAGTAGCCGAAGGTGGGGGAGCCGAAGATGACGTTGTTCATGGTGCCCTGGCTGCCGGAGGCGAGATCGAACGCTTCCAGGAGCGTGTCCACGATGCGCTGCGAGGTCTCAACGTTGCCGGCGGAGACGGGTGGGCAGCGGGCGGGGTCGGGGTCGAAGGGGGGATTCAGCATCCCTGGCGGGAGGCGCAGGTCGATCGCGCGCATGAGGCCCTCGTTGAGCGGCAGCGGCTCGTCGATGAGCAGGCGAAGGACGTAGATGACGGCGCTGCGGACGACGCCGGCGGGGGCGTTGAAGCCGCCGCCGTGGACGGGAGCAGAGCCGGCGAAGTCGATGGTTGCGGATCCGTCGGCGGCGACGTCGATACGGACGCGGATGGGGGAGCCGTCGTCGAGGTGTTGCTCGGCGCGAAGCGTGCGGCCGGCCCGGGGGCGCAGCGCCGCGCGGAGGCGGTGCTCGGCGCGGTCCTGGAGGCCGCGCATGGCGGCGGCGAGGGCGGGGAGGCCCATCGACTCGGCCAGGGCGCGGAGGGCCTGCGCGCCGAGGCGGTTGGCGGCGGCTTGGGCGGCGAGGTCGGCCATGTTCTCATCGGGCGCGCGGCTGGGGTGGGACGCGGAGGTCAGCAGGGCTCGGAGGGCGTCGGAGCGGTCCTCGCCGCGACGGATGAGGTGGGTGGGCGGGATGACGACGCCCTCCTCGGCGAGACAGCGGGCGGCGGGGGGCATGGAGCCTGGGGCGATGCCGCCGATCTCGGCGTGGTGGGCGCGGCTGGCGACGTAGCCGATGAGATCACCCGAAGCCGTGTGGACGGGGGAGACGACGGTGATGTCGGGGAGGTGCGAGCCGCCGAAGGCGGGGTGGTTGGTCACGACGACGTCGTCGGGACCCATGTCGATGGCGTCGCGCAGGGCGCGGACGCATGGGCCCAGGGCGCCGAGGTGCACGGGAATGTGCGGGGCGTTGACGATAAGGTTGCCGTCGGCGTCGAGGATGGCGCAGGAGAAGTCGAGCCGCTCCTTGACGTTGGTGGACAGGGCGGTGCGCTGGAGGGTCTGGCCCATCTCGGCGGCGATGGCGGCGAGGCGGGCGGCGCTGAGGGCGTCGGCGACGGCGGCGGGGGTGTGGGTGGTGGTGGTGGGGCGGGGCGACGGTGTCTGGGTGTGAGCGGTGAGGAGAAGTGCGCCGGCGCGATCCACGGCGGCGTCCCAGCCGGGGGGAACAACGGTGGTGCCGAAGGATTCGACGATGAGGGCGGGGCCGGTGAGGTGTGCGCCGGGTGGGAGCGAGGCGCGGTCGTAGATGGGCGTCGGGTGGGTCGTGCCGCCGAAGCGGGCCTCTTGGGTGGAGATGGGCTGGGGCGAGGTCGTGGTGGCAGGCGCAGCGGAGGGGGCCGCAGGGGGCTCGGTGCGCGAGGAGGCGACGATTCGCACAGAAACGAGTTCAATGGCGCGACTCGGCGGCGGGGCGTAGCCGAAGATGGCGCGGTAGCGCTGGAGGAAGGCGGCGCGGGCGGCGGCCGCCCAGCCGGCGGGGGAGTCGGCCAGGTCGATGGTGAGGCTGGACTCCTGGCCGACGAGGCGGAGTTGAGCGAGGCGGCGTGTGACCGCGGCGTCCGCAGGGGGGACGCCCTCGGCGGCGAGGGCGTTAAGGGCTTCGGATTCGAGGTCGGCGATGAGCGAGGCGAGAGTGGGAGCAGCATCGTCGAGGGGGCGGAGGACCTGGCGCTCGGCGAAGCGCTCGATGGCGGCCCAGCGGAGGCCAACGGCGCTGAGGAGGCCGACGTCCGGCGGGATGAGGATGCGCGTGATGCCCAGTCGCGCGGCGACGGCGCAGGCGTGCTGGCCGCCCGCGCCGCCGAAGGCCACGAGCGTGTGCTCTGCGGGGTCGTAGCCGCGGCGGATGGAGACGGCGCGGATGGCCTCGGCCATGTGCTCATCGGCGAGGTCGGCGAGGCCTTCGAGGAGTTGTTCGAGGGGCGGGGCGGAGCCGGTGTGCTCGCGGAGTTCGTCGAGGAGTTCCTGTGCGCGGGCCGCCGCGGCGTCGCGGTCCACGGGGATCTCGAAGCGCGAGGGGTCGAGGCGGCCCAGGAGGAGGTTGACGTCGGTGACGGTGAGCGGGCCACCGGCGCCGTAGCAGGCGGGGCCGGGGTGTGCGCCGGCGCTGCGGGGGCCGACGCGGAGGAGGCGCTGGGCGTGGTCGAACCAGCAGATGCTGCCGCCGCCGGCCGCGACGCTCTCGACGGCGACGGCGGGAGCGACGACTCGCGCCGGGCCGACCTGGTGCTCGAACACGTAATCGTGGGAGCCGTCGAAGCGGGCGACGTCGGTGCTGGTGCCGCCCATGTCGAAGGTGATGATGCGGTGGAAGCCCGGGGCGCGGGCGGCCGCGGCGGCGCCGACGACGCCCCCGGCAGGGCCGCTGAGGAGGGCGTCCTTGGGGCGGAAGGATTCGGCGCTGACCAGCCCGCCACCGCTGGTCATGACGTGGAGCCGGCCGCTGCGCAGGGCGCGGCGGACGCCGCCGAGGTAGGCCTCCATGATGGGGGCGAGGGCGGCGTTGACGCAGGCGGTCTGCGTGCGCTCGAGCATCTTGATCGCGGGGGCGAGGTCGGAGGAGACGGAGATGTGCGTAAAGCCGCGGGCGCGGAGGTACTCGGCAAGGCGGCGCTCGTGGTCGGGGTTCTTCCAACTGTGAAGCAGGGCGACGGCGGCGACGCGCACGCCGCGGGCCAGAAGGTCGTCGATCGCGCCGTCGAGGGCGGCCAAGTCGAGGGGGCGGAGGACGGAGCCGTCGGCGGCGAGACGCTCATCGACCTCGATGATGTGGCTCGGGAGCGGCTCGGGCTTGACGATGCGGAGGGCGAAGAGATCGGGACGCTGCTGGGTGCCGATGGCGAGGAGATCGGCCAGGCCGCCGGTGGTGAAGAGGGCGACTTCGGCGGTGCGACGCTCGAGAAGGGCGTTGGTGCCTCGGGTGGTGGCCAGACGCATGGAAATGGGTGGGAGGGGCGCGCCGGCGGGGGTGGCGGTCGCGAGGCGGGCGGCGAGGATGGGGGGCTCCTCCTCGGAGAGGACTTCGAAGGGAGCGCCCGCGGCGGGGGCGGGGTCGAGGGGCGCGGCGAGTTCGATGATGGAGTGCTCACCGGCGGAGCGGAAAGCGGTGATGAGGATGGGCTCGGCGCTGGAACCGAGCAGGCGGAAGCCCATGCCGGCGGCGAACCCATCGGGGGCATCCCAGGATTGTGCGACGACCAGGCGCGTTGGGGAGTCGATGCGCACGACGCGGCCGCGGAGACTGGAGGAACTGAGCACCTTGATCCGGCGCTCGCGGCCATCGGGGGCGATGGCGATGCAGTCGGTAAACGTGCCGCCGGTGTCGATGCAGAGGCGCCAGGGGTGTGGGGTGTCGTCGGTCGGCACGCGCGGCTCCCGATGGAGAGCCGGACGATAGGAAGCGGGTCAGACGCCCCGGGGGAGCACGCCGCGGGTGCGCGGGGCCGGCGGCGCCCCGGCGGCGAGCAGCCTCCTGGCGACGATGGCAGCCAGGCCGACGCCGATCAACGCGGCGGCGACGATGCCGCGGTGGGTGTTGGCCCAGAGTTGCGGGCTGTGGGCGTGCGCACGGTCGTCGAAGCGGCCGTGGGTGGTGTGGAGGCCGGGCACGGGTTTGTAAAGGTTGTCGGGGCGGCTCGGGTCCTCGGGATCGCCGGTCTGCTGCAACTGGTAGCCGGTGCGGGCGAGGTAGCGGTCAACGTAGGCGGGGGCGATGCGGTTGCCGATGATCGCCGCGAGGGTCGGGTAGCCGACGTACAACTCGCGGCGATCGTGGTCGGCGGCCCAGGCGATGGCGCGAGCGGCGACCTCGGGCTGGTAGATGGGAGGCACGGGCTGGGCCTTGCTGGGCATGCGGGAACGGGCCCAGTCGAACTGCGGCGTGTTGAGCGCCGGGAGTTGCACCATGCAGAGGCGGATGGGGATCCTGTCGTGCAGAAGTTCGGTGCGGAGAGATTCGGTGAAGCCCTGGAGCGCGTGCTTGGCGGCGCAGTACGCAGCCTGGAGGGGGATGCCGCGATAGGCCAGCGCGGAGCCGACCTGGATGATCGCGCCGCCGCGGCGGGGGCGCATGCGCCGCAGCGCGGCGAGCGTGCCGTGGACCGCGCCGAGGTACGTGACCTCGGTGACGCGGCGGAACTCCTCGGGCGTGGTCTCGTGCACGGGCGCGAAGACGGAGACCATCGCGTTGTTGATCCACACATCGATGGGGCCGAGGCGCTCCTCGACGAGTTGGGCGGCGCGCTCCAGCGCGGCGGCATCGGCGACGTCGACGGGAACGGCGATGATGCGGCCGTCGGCGCCGGCGGCACGCTCGGCCTCTCGCGCGGCCGAGGCGAGGCCGGACTCGCCGCGGGCCAGCAGCGCCACGTTGCACCCGCGGCGGGCGAACTCGATCGCGGTGGCGCGGCCGACGCCGGCGGAGGCCCCGGTGACGACGACGGTCCTGCCCCGCTGCCTGGCGACCATGCGTGCTCCAAGCGGCCGCCCGCGCGGCGGCGTGGGCCGCGCGCGGGGCCGCGGCAACTCTACTTGCGCGCAGCGCCACGGGGCGTGAAGCGCACCTCAGCACGGCCTCCCGCCCGGTTCATCCAGGCGAGCCACGATCGCGGGATGCCGACGATGCTCGCGGGCCTGGTCTCCGGTCTGGCGGCGACGGCCCCGATGACGGTTGCGATGGAACTGCTGCACCGCGGCCTGCCGGAGCGCGAGCGGTACCCATTGCCGCCGCGGCGGATCACGGACCGCGTGCTGGAGGCCACGGGCGTGGAGCCGTGGGAACTCAGCGAGACGCGGCGGCGCGAACTGGCGCTGCTGAACCACTTCGCGTACGGCGCCGCGGCGGGGGCGCTGTACGGGCCGGTGATGGGACGGACGCCGCTGCCGCCGGTGCCGGCGGGCGTCGCGTACGGGCTCGGAGTGTGGGCCGCGAGTTACCTCGGGTGGCTGCCGGCGGCGGGGATCCTGCCGCCGGCGACGCGGCAACCGGCGCGGCACAACGCGCTGATGATCGCGGCGCACGTGGTGTGGGGGGCGGCGACGGGGTACGTCGCGAGCAAACTCGACGAGCGCTCAGAGCGGAGCGCGATCGCCCGGTTCCGGCCGACGCACCGATGATCTCCGCAGCGCCCTGTTCGATGCGCTGAACGAAGAAGAAGCCTCAACCTGCTGCCTGCCGATGCAGCCCGGACAGAGGCACGTCGACGGAGAGCGACCGTGGCTCTCCGTCGACGTCTGTTTGTGTGTGGACGTCGCCCGCGACTCGGAGGCCGACGAGTTCACCTTACCACCGGCGCATGAGCGCCCGGCTCACGTTTACCCAGTTTCACGCGCCGCCGGATCTTCGCTCCCGCCTGCGCACGCACAACCTCAGGGGAGCGGCTCCAGCCACGCCGGGTCCGGCTCACGGGCCGTGCGTGCCGACCCATCGAGGAACACAACATTGAACCCCGTGTCGCGGTCGTGGAACTTCGCCAGCCGCGCCTCCACGTGCGCCGGCTGGCGGAAGTCGATCGTCCCGATGCACCGCGTCGCCGGCGGCGCATCGCCCACCACCGGGGCGCGCTGCGAGTCCACCAGCAGCGCCGCCGCGTGCGGCCGAAGCACGAGGTCGAAGCGGATGTGCCCCGGCCGCTCCGGGTCGTCGAAGTTGTCCGGGTCGGTGCCCCCCGCGTGCCCCGTCGCGTTCATCGCGTATGTGCGCGTCATCGCCTCGGGGTACCGCGCATCGACCGTCGGGCACACCAGCGCCGAGCGGTTCGCGTAGATCGCGTTGGTCTCCTCGCTCGGCGTGGGCGTCGGCGTCTCGAGCACCTCGGCCGCCACGTCCTTTCCCGCCGCCGACTGCACGATGTACGCCCAGTTCGGCGGCCGGTTGTACGGCTGCCCGATCGCCGGCCCCACGCCCCTGTTCTCATCCGCGTACGCGCGGCACGCCACGTACGCCTGCCGCAGGTTCGACAGGCACACCGTCCGCCGCGCCGATTCCCGCGCCCCGGACAGCGCCGGCAGCAGCACCGCCACGAGCACGCCGATCACCGCGATGATGACCAGCACCTCGATGAGCGTGAAGCCCGCGCCTTGCCCCGAGCCCGCGGGATGCACCGCCCGGCCCCATCTAGACTCTGCGGCCTTCATGCCCGTGTCGGTCCTCTCGCTCCCGCACCGGCGCACCACCCGCCTCCCGGTCCGTGAGCGGCGGATGGTACGCTGAGCGAACAACAGATTCGGCGCGGCACGCGACAGGTCCGCGAAGGAGGTTTGATGCTCCGCTGGCTCCCGGCGCTCTCGGTCCTCATCGCTCTGCTCGCCCCGGCCGCTGCTCCGGCCCAGTCGTCCGCACCGCCGCGGGAGGCTCCGGCTCGCCAATGGTGGGCCGGCCACGTCGAGATGCTCGGCCCGATCGGCCCCGTGCGGCTTCCCATCATGCTCACGCTGGCGCAGGACGAGGCGGGCGCATGGCACGCATCGCTGGACATCGCGCCGGAATCAAACCCCGGCCTGCTCGCGGCCGAGTGCACGGACGTGCGGGTCACGCGCGAGGCCCTCTCGTTGACGCTCGCGCTCAGCCCGCCCATGTCGTTCCACGCCGAGCGCATGCCCCCGGGCGGCGATGAGGCCCGCGGCGAGTTCCATGCCGATGGCATGCCGCCGCTCTCCGCGACGCTGCGCCGCGTGACCCAGGCCGAAGCGGCCGCGATCGTTCCCGCGCGCCCGCAGACGCCGCGCCCGCCGTTCCCGTACCCGCGCACCGAAGTCCGCGTGACGAATCCCACCGACGGTGTCTCCCTCGCGGGCACCCTCACGCTGCCGGCTACCGAGGGACCACACCCCGCCGTGCTGCTGGTCACCGGCGGCGGCCTGCAAGACCGCGACCACCAGGTCGGTTTCCACCGCCCGTTCCTCGTCATCGCCGATCACCTCACGCGCGCCGGCGTCGCGACGCTGCGGCTGGACGATCGCGGCATGGCTCCTTCGGGCGGCTCGCCGCTGGACGCCACGCCGGATCTGCTCGCGGGCGACATCCGCGCCGCGGTCGCGATGCTCCGCGCGACCGATGGGATCGACCCGCAGCGCATCGGCGTGCTTGCGCTGGGCGAGGGCACGCTTCCGGCCGCGATGGCCGCCGCGGAGGACGAGACGATCGCGTGGCTCGCGCTGATCGCGCCGCAAGGGCTCCCCGGCGGCGACGTGATCGTGCTCCGCGAGCAGCGCCGGATGGAGGCCGAGGGCGAAGACCCCGCGTACATCGCCGCGCAGACCGAGGCGACGCGCCGCCTCATGGACCTGCTCGCCGGCCGCGGCAACCACGAGCAGGTCGCCGCCGCCATCCGCGAGGCGATGCTCACTGGCATCCACTCGCTCCGCGGCGAGGGGCTGCGTCCGGAAGAATGGGAACTCGAGGAGGCTGTCTCCTCGCAACTGCACGAGTACACAAGCCCTTCGGTCCGAGCCTGGATCGCCGCCGACCCGCGCACGGCCCTCGCGAAGGTCCGCGTGCCGGTGCTGCTGGTCGCGGGCGAACTGGACCGCGTGATGCCGGTTGGCGACACGTTCCCCGCCGCCGAAGCGGCCCTCCGCGAGGCGGGCGCTGAGGTTGCCGCCCACCGCCTCCCGGGGCTCAACTACTTGCTCCAACCTGCCGTCACGGGATTCAACGACGAGATCGCGACGATCCGCACGACGATCGACGCGGCGGCGCTGGAACTGATCACGCAATGGATCAAGGCCCGCGCTCCGCGCGAGCGCTGAATATCACGCGGGACGGGGAGTGGGGGGCAACAGTGGGGGGGCAAGAGGATCAACGATGCTGATGCCGAGCATGACAGTGATCGCGATGGCCGCCGCGGCCGGGACCGGAACGGCCCAGCAGGATGGGGCCGCCGACCTCTCCGCCCGGTTCCGAGTCCGCGATGGCTACATCTGCACCGCGGTGGCGCCGGACGTGCCGGGGGCCCGGTTCCTGGAGGTTGATGACCGCGGCACGCTCTACATCTCCCGCCCGCGCCCGTGGGGCGACATCCTCGCCCTGCGCGACGAGGACGGCGACGGCGTGTACGAGAAGCGGACCGTCTTCGTCGCCGACCGTCCTTCCGTTCACGGCCTCTGCTGGCGCGACGGCTGGCTCTGGTTCACCACGACCGGCACCGTTGAGAAGGCCCGCGACGCCGACGGCGACGGGGTCGCCGACGAGACCGTCGCCGTCATCCCAGCCGGCCAACTCCCCGCCGGCGGCGGGCACTGGTGGCGGTCGCTGCTGGTGACCGAGGACGCGATCTACACCTCCATCGGCGACAGCGGCAATATCTCCGATCAGCGCGACACCGAGCGTCAGAAGATCTGGCGCTTCAACCTCGACGGCGCCGGCAAGACGCTCTTCGCCTCCGGCATCCGGAACACCGAGAAACTCCGCCTCCGTCCGGGAACCACGGAAGTGTGGGGTATCGACCACGGCTCGGACTGGTTCGGGCGCCCCTTGGGCGACACGCCGGGGAACCAGCCCATCACCGACGTCTACCCGCCCGACGAACTGAACCACTACGTCGAAGGGGGCTTCTACGGCCACCCCTTCATCGTCGGCGACCGTATCCCGCGCGACGAGTACCGCGACCGCGAGGACATCCACGACCTCGCCGCCCGCACCATCACGCCCGCGTGGAACTTCGGGGCCCACTGGGCCGGCAACGGCTTCTGCTTCGTGGACCCGGAGATCAACGCGAAGACCGGCGCCCTCCCCGCCGACCACGGCGGCGACCTCTTCGCCGCCTTCCACGGCAGTTGGAACAGCACGCATCCGGTCGGGTACTGCATCGCCCGCGTCCTCTTCGACGAGCAGACCGGCCGCCCCTACGGCCTGCTCAAGATCGTGGACACGCTCGATCCCGCGACAGGGCGCCCGCTCGTCCGGCCCGTGGACTGCGTGCAGGCCCCGGATGGGTCGATCATCTGGTCCAGCGATGCGCCGGGTTCGGTGTACCGCCTCCGGGCCGTCAAGCCCTAGAGTTCGAGGCGTTGCCCAGAGAGACCAGACAGAGACAGGCGATCCGGGGGGCGATCGAGGCGGCCGACCGCCCGCTCAGCCCGGCGGAGGTGCTGGCCGTCGCGCAGCAGACCGTGCCGAGCCTCGGCCTGGCGACGGTGTACCGCACCATCAACGCACTGGTGGACGAAGGATGGATTGTCCCGGTGGAAGTCCCCGGCTGTCCGCCTCACTACGAGCGGGCCGGCAAGGAGCACCACCACCACTTCCATTGCCGCGGGTGCGGCAAGGTCTACGAACTCGAGGCGGCTCGCGGCGGGTGCCCGGCCGGCATCAAATCACTGGCCCCCGCCGGGTTCCGCGTCGAGGGCCATGAACTGACGCTTTACGGGGTGTGCCCGGGGTGCCGGGCCGGGGCGTAGGCTTGGCCGGCGTGCCTGGGTTGGGGGGAACGTGGGGATCGCGCATGCGGTGGTCGTTGAAGATCGGCAGCGTCTCGGGCATCGGGATCTACGTCCACTGGACGTTCGTCCTCCTGATCGCGTGGGTCTTCTGGGCCAACTACTCGCCGCAGACCGGCCTGGCCCAGGCGCTCGAAGCCGTGGCGCTGGTCGTGGCGATCTTCGGCTGCGTCGTCCTGCACGAACTGGGCCACTCGCTGACGGCGCTGCGCTACGGCATCCGCACCCGCGACATCACGCTCCTGCCCATCGGCGGCGTCGCCTCCCTGGAGCGCATCCCCGAGAATCCGAAGCAGGAACTGTGGATCACGATCAACGGCCCGCTGGTGAACCTGATCATCGCCGGGGCGCTGTACATCGGCCTCTCCGCGACCGGGGCCCTGGGTGAGGAAGTGCGCCGGCTGTCGGAGGCCATGGAGAACCTCCAGCCTGGCGACCAGCCGCCGCGGCCGAGTTTCCTCTTTTCGCTGATGGCGATCAACCTCTTCCTGGTCCTCTTCAACCTGCTCCCAGCGTTTCCGATGGACGGTGGGCGGATCCTGCGGGCCACGCTCGCGTTCTTCCTCGACTACCCGACCGCCACGCGCATCGCCGCCCGCGTGGGGCAACTCATGGCGATCCTCTTCGCCACGGCGGGGCTCTTCTGGAATCCGTTCCTGCTGCTGATCGCGCTGTTCGTGTTCCTCGGCGCCGAGGCCGAGTCGCAGGCCGCCGCGATGCGGGCCGCCTTCCGCGGCCTGCAGGTGCGCGACGGCATGATGACCCGTTTCCGCGTCCTGCACCCGGACGACACGCTCCGTCACGCGGCGGACGAACTCCTCGCTGGCTCGCAGCAGGACTTCCCGGTGGTCACCAACGGCGAGGGCGGCCCCGCGCAGGTCGTGGGGATGCTGCCGCGGGCGGCTCTGCTGCGGGCCCTGGCCGCCGGCGGGCTGGAGGCCCCCGTTGCGCAGGCGATGGTGCGCGACTGCCCCGTCGTGCAGGAGCACGAGCCGATCGAACTCGTCTACCAGCGCATGCGCGAGAACGGCTGCGCCGCGCTCCCCGTCGTGCGCCAGGGCGAACTGGTCGGGCTTCTGTCGCTCGAGAACGTCAGCGAGATGGTGATGATCCGCTCGGCGCTGGAGGGCAGCGCCGATCGGGCCGTCACGGGCTGAGTTTCGCGCCGTCGGCGTTCGCGATCGCTGTCAGGCGGATCAGTGCACGACGCTGGTCGCGCTCTCGATCGCCTCGACCACCTGCCGCACCTGGAACGGCTTCTTCAGGTAGCCGTCGAAGCCAACCGTCCGCAGGCCCTGGAGTTGGCCGTCGGTCATCCGGCCGCTCATGGCGATGATCCGCGTCATCTGAAGATCGTCGTCGGCGCGGACGAGTTTGGCGACCTCCTTCGCGTCGCTCCCCTCCACGTGCATGTCCATCAGCATCACGTGCGGCTTGAAGCGCTCGGCCTCCATGCCCGCCTCGAACCCGGTCCGGGCCGTGCGGACCTCGTAGTTGGTCTGCTGGGCCAGCACCTTCTCGAGCGTCTCGAGGATCTCGCGCTCACCATCCACGATCAGCACGCGGGTCTTGCCGCCCGCGATCCCATCGAAGGGGATGCCGTGCTCCTTCATGAAGCGGACGAGCTGGGCGACGGGGATGCGGCGGTCCTTGGACCCGGGGATCCGGTACCCCTTCAGGGCGCCGGAGTCGAACCACTTGGAAACCGTGCGGGGGGCCACGTTGCAGATCTTGGCGACTTCCCCGGTGGTCAGCACGTCCTTGTCGAAGGGCATCGTCTCGTCCTCGCTACGAATGGCCGCCGCCGGGGTCCCCGGGCGCGGGCGCGGGGGAAGTGGGACGGTCCGCACGGCGCAGACCCGGCTCCCCGCAGCACCCGTGCATCGGTCAGAAACGCCACTCGCTTAATGGCCCCCCTCACAGCCCTCCCAAGCGGCCCCGGCTGGGGCCCGTTATCGGGAGCATCCCGGGGGAGGAATCGGCACGGATTGACACTTTTCAGCCCCTTCCCGTACATTGCTCCTCCGGTCCCGGCCCCGAGCCAGGCGGCGCCGCCAGATCCCCCAGGGTTCCTCGCCCGCGGGGATCCGTTTGGTGCCGTCCGCCGTAAGGGCGGGGAGCCGGCGCGCCGCCCGCTTTACGCCGCTTGCCGCTCGCGGGCATCGCGAAAATCACCGGAAAAGTCGCCGAGCCCGGCCCGCGCCGACCCGCGGGCGACGCGGGCCGGACGAGGAGTCGCCAGTGCCCCCTCTCTCTCCCAGCACCCGCCCATCGATCCTCTCCGTCCGCACCCGCCCCGTTCTCCGCGCCGCCGCGGCCCTGGCCCTCGCGGCCGGACTCGCCGCCCCGGCGGCCTTCGGGCAGTCGTCCTCCCAGCCGGGGACGTCCGTGACGGACAACCGTGTCACCGACCTCCAACTCCTCCGCGACTTCTCGCACTACGTGCGGATCGACGCCAACGAGCGGGCCATCGCCACCGGCCAGCAACTGCTCGACCGCGGCCTGAAGCCCGCCGATTTCGCGGCCCTCGTGGACGACTCCCCCGAGGCGCAGCGGTTCGAAGAGACAATCATCCGGGCCCAGAAGAAGCCCGAGGTCGAGACGATCGCCGCCCAACTCCTGGCGCTCTACGAGCAGGGCAAACTCGACCAGGCCCGCGACCCCGCGGCCATCTCGAAGAACATCAGCCTGCTGACCGGCACCAGCCGCCAGCGGCAGTTCGCGGTTGACCGGCTCATCGCCGCCGGCGAGTACGCGATGCCGCAACTGCTCAACGCGCTGATCAACCGCCGCGACCCGCTGCTCCAGGCGGAGGTGCGTCAGGTGATCGTGGCGCTCCGCCGGCAGGCGATCATCCCGATGGCGACGGCGCTGCCGGGCCTGGATCCATCGAGCCAGGAGATCGTCGTCGGGGTGCTGGGCGACCTGGGGTACCTGACGTCGCTGCCGTACCTGTACGACCTGCACCAGAGCACGACGGTCGACAGCGTCCGCCGCGCGATCGAGACCGCTGTGACGAAGTTGGCGGGCGAGTTCCGCCCGGGCGTGTCGGTCGCCGGCCTGTACCTGGCCCTGGGCGAGGAGTTCTACACCGAGCCGCCGAGCCTGACGAGTTTCCGCGACGAGGAGCACCAGTTGCTCTGGACGTTCGATCCGGGGCTCGGGCTGGTGCCGCAGGCGATCCTGACCGAGGTGTACCACGAGGCGATGGCGATGCGCTGCGCCGAGCGGGCGCTGGCGATCGAGCCGGCAAGCAGCGCGGCGTTGTCGCTGTGGCTGAGCGCGAACTTCTCTCGCGAGATCGACTCGCCGGCGGGGTACGAGAACCCCGCGTACGGCTCCGACCGGCGTGACGCGACCTACTACGCCGTGGCGGCGGGCCCGGCGCCGTGCGAGCGTGTGCTCGCTCGCGGCCTTGTGACCCGCGACACGCCGCTGGCTCGCCGCGCGATCGCGGCGATCGAGCGGACCGCCGGCCCGGCCGCGATGTTCAGCGGCGGCGGCGGGGCCAACTCGCTGCTGGAGGCGCTGCGGTATCCGAGCCGCCGCGTGCAGTACGAGGCGGCGATGGCGATCGGCGCGGCCCAGCCGCGGCAGCCCTTCACCGGGTCCGACCGCGTCGTGCCGATCCTGGCCAGCGCGGTCCGCGACGCGGCGGCGCGGTTCGCGGTCGTCGTCGCGAGCGACACCGAGAAGCAGACTTCCATCGCGGAGACGCTGCGGTCTCGCGGCTACACGGTCCTCCCGCCGGTGAGCCAACTGGCCGCGGCCGAGGCGGCGATCGCCGAGGCCCCGGGCGTTGACATCATCGTCTGCGACCTGACGGCGTCCGCGACCGAGACGCTGATCAACACCGCCCGCGGCATGACCCGCCTGGCGGCGACGCCGGTGCTCGCGCTGTCGCACTTCGAGGACTTCGTGAACCTGACCAACCGGTTCGATCGCGACCCGGGCGTGCGGATCGCCCGCGCGGGCATTGACTCGGATCAACTCGGCGAGGCGGTGGACCAACTGCTCGAGGCGTCGGTCGGCGGGCCGATCACGGCGGAAGAGGCCCACTCCTACAAGGAGCGGGCGCTGGCGGTGCTGCGCGACCTGGCGGTCAGCGGCAACAGCGTGCTGAACGTCTCGGATGCGTCGCTGCCGCTGATCGGCGCGCTCTTCTCGCACCAGGGCGACCTGCGTCTGCGGATCGCCGAGGTGCTGAGTTACATCAACTCCAAGCGGGCGCAGGTGGCGATCATGGACGCCGCGCTGCAGGACCAGGGGACCGACCGCGTCGCCATGCTGGGCCTGGTGGCCGAGTCGGCCAAGCGGAACGGCAATCTGCTCGAGCCGCGTCAGGTTGACCGCGTGATCGAGATGGCCCGCACGGGCGACGGCGAGGAAGCGACGGCCGCGGCGGCGCTGATGGGCGCGCTGAACCTGCCCAACGATCAACTGATCCCGCTGATCCTGAGCGCGAAGTAAGCCGCGTCTCGACAACGAGTTCGTGTCCACGGGCCCCGCTGGTCGGGGCCCGTGGTCGTTTTGGCAGTGGGTCAGGCCGCGGCGCGGTTGCGGCTTGTGCGCTGGAGGTAGATGACCACGCCGATGGCCAGCAGTGAGATCAGCCAGGGCACGATGTAGAAGCAGAGCCTGAAGAGCAGCACCAGCGCGGTCGCGGCGCCGGAGCCGATGCCGGCGCGGGAGAGTTGGAGGATCCATGCGCCGTCGGCGGTGCCCAGGCCGCCGGGGACCATGCTCACCAGGCCGATCAGTTGGCCGATGAACAGCACGCGCATGGACTGGGCGACGTTGAAGTCGGCGCCGACGGCGTGGCCGGTGAGGGAGAAACTGACCAGGACCGCGCCCCAGTCGATGCCGCCGACCAGGCCGAGCAGGAGCATCGTGCGCAGCGGCGTGCCGGCGCGGTCGCGGGCGCGGAAGGGGGAGCGGATGAAGCCTGCGGCGCCGGCGATCAGCGGCGCCAGGACCAGCGCGACGATGGAGCGGCCCAGGCCGGTGGCGGCCTCTCCGGTGAGCGGGAGGACCGCCGCGAGCGTCCACGCGGCCAGACCCGCGCCCATGCCGACGTAGAGACGCGCGACGCCGCGGATGACCTCGGCGGCGGGCATGCCCGCGCGGCCGTACCAGTGCAGTCGCAGGAACGGCACGCCCACCGGCCCCAGCGCGACGAAGTTGGTCCAGCAGAAGAAAAGCGTCCCCAGCCCCCAGCGGCGCGCCGAGCGCTGCGTCGGCGTGTGCGGGAAGGCGAGGACGTCGTAGAGGCCCGTGGCGAGCACGGCCGCGATCGCGGTCAGCGCCGCGAGGATGAGCAGGTCCACCTGCGCGCCGGCGATGGCGGCGCGGACGGCGCGGAGGCTGATGTCATTCAGTTCCTCCCAGAGGATCCAGAGGATGGCGACGGGGATGACGACCTGGAGGACGTGCCGGAGGGTGTTCCAGAGCCGCGACCGGGGGGCGGCGCCGGGGCGGGGGTGGATTGTGATCGTGTCGCTGACGTGCGGCGTGTCCGGCGGCGCGGCGGGAGCGGGGGCGGCGGGAGAGTCGGTGGGCGCGGGAGGGGCGGGGGCGGCAGGGGGCGTGTCTTGGTCCGGCGTCATGCGAGGGGCGGGATGGCGGAGCGGGCGAAGCCCGGAGAGGGGGTGCGGGAGAAGAGACCGGCATCGTTGGCGCGCACGGGTGGGGGCGCCGGCCGAGCGACGGGGCCGCCTGGGCGGTACCCTTGAGCCATGCCGCTGACCCGCGATCAGATCACCATGCGTGCCGCCCGCGAACTGCGGGACGGGTTTGTCGTCAACCTCGGGATCGGGATGCCCACGCTCGTGGCCAACCACATCCCGCCGGGGATGGACGTGTGGCTCCAGAGCGAGAACGGGCTGCTGGGGATCGGGCCGTTCCCGCGCGAGGACGAGGTGGACGCGGACCTGATCAACGCGGGGAAGCAGACGGTGACGGCGCGGCCGGGGGCGAGTTACTTTTCGTCGGCCGACTCGTTCGCGATGATCCGCGGCGGGCACATCGACATGTGCATCCTCGGGGCGATGCAGGTGAGCCAGGAGGGGGACATCGCCAACTGGATGATCCCGGGGAAGATGGTCAAGGGGATGGGGGGCGCGATGGACCTGGTGGCGGGGGTGAAGAAGGTCGTCGTGACGATGGAGCACAACGCGAAGGACGGGTCGGCGAAGATCGTCAGGGAGTGCACGCTGCCGCTGACGGGGCGGCGGTGCGTGCACATGGTGATCACGGACCTGTGCGTGCTGGAGTTCGACGAGGGGCGGTCGCGGTTCGTGCTGACGGAACTGGCGCCGGGGGTGACGGTGGACGAGGTGAAGGCCAAGACGGAGGCGGAGATCCTCGTGGCGCCGGAGGTCCGGACGATCGAGGTGTAGGAAGGGCGCATGCGCGGCGGGGCCGAGGCTCTGGACGGGCTTGGCGGGGCTGCGGTGGCCGGTGGGGCCACGGTGTTGCGCGACATGCACGGGCGGCACGGCGCGGCCGCGGGCGCCATGGCGGGAGCGCCGGGATGAGCGCCGAACGGTTTGCGCGTGGCCGCTGCGTGGCGCTGATCGCCCTCACGATCGTGTGCAGTTGGTACGGCATGATGCTCGTGCACGAACTGGGGCACGCGCTGCACGCGGTGGTCAGCGGCGGGACGGTCGAGCGGAGCGTGTGGACGCCGTTTGCCTTCTCGCGCACGGAGGTGGGGCGCAACCCGCACCCGGCGCTGGTCGCGTGGGGCGGGTTCGTGTGGGGTGTGCTGATCCCGCTGGCGATGGTGGGTGCAGCGCGGCTGGCGCGCCTGCCGCACGGGTTCCTGCTGCGGTTTTTCGCGGGGTTCTGCCTGATCGCCAACGGGGCGTATCTCGCCGCGGGGGCTGTCGCGCCGGTGGGGGATACCGAGGACCTCGTGCGTCTGGGGACGCCGGCGTGGGTGCTCGCTGCGGCGGGGACGCCGATGGTGGCGGGCGGGCTGTGGATGTGGAACGGGCTGGGGCGGAGGTTCGGGCCGGGAGGGGAGGCGCCGCGGCGCGGGGCGCTGGGTGCAGCGGCGGGCGCGGCATTGGCGCTGGCGGCGATGATGGCGGCGGTGAACCTCGTGTGAGGTGTGAGGAGACGCCATGGGCGGGCAGGAGGTGCGGGAGTACCGGGTGTCGCGGCGGAACGCGGCGTTCGGCGTCGCCGTGGGGGCCGCGCTGGGCGCGGCGTGGGTGTGGCTGCTGCGGATGCCGCTGGCGGCGGGGGCCACGTCCGCGAGGTTGCTGGCCGCCGTGTACCTTGGGTGGATCGTCCCGACGTTGCTGCTGAGCGTGTACTGGTACCAGTTGATCGCGCACCCCGCGGTGCTGGTGCTGGACGGCGCGGGGCTCCGCCGCCGCACGCTGATGCGGGAGACGCTGATCTGCTGGGAGGATGTCGCCAAGGTCGTGGTGCACCGGTACAGGAAGGCGCGGAAGGTCGATGTCGTGCTGCACTCGGCGGAGCGGACCGAGGCGGAGCGGGTGCGAGCGGCGGCGCTGGCCGGGCCGTGGACGCGGATCCAGGAGCGCGGGACGACCGTGCGGATCGAGCACGGGCTGACGATCCTGCCGCTGGAGGAGATCGCGACGGAGATCGCGGCGCGGGTGGGGCCGCGGGCGGCGCTGGTCGCGGTGGATTACCCGACGGTGAAACAGTTCAATGATGCATGAACGTGAGGACTGAGGACTGAGTTGTGGTGGGTCGGGGCGCTCTTCGTCGCTTGGCCCTTTGCTGCTTTGGTGCTTTGCTGGTTTGCTGCTTTGTCCTGCCGTCCTGCCAGAGTTCCGCAGGGACACACGTGGCGAGCCCACGGCCGCCTCCCGGAGGCCCCTTCGCTGTTCAAGGGGCCTCAGACAAGGTCGGCACGGCCGATGGCACGTGCGCCTGCGGCCGGCTGATCCGCTCCCGGCGTGCAC
>Ga0180217_1000471_pt1 | contig 65444 bp, 58 predicted proteins | sample eDN3rd37CBELigOP_FD_128521 | JGI IMG/M metagenome (GOLD analysis project Ga0180217, IMG submission 128521) | Enriched Organic Plus compost microbial communities from Emeryville, California, USA - eDNA 3rd pass 37_C BE-Lig OP (version 2) (version 2) ...
GACCGCCACCGCCGTCGTCCCCCGCCCGATCTGCGCCGGCAGGTTCGGCATCACGCGCACCACCGCGACCGCCCCGCCCAGCGCCTCCCGAATCCGCCGCGACGGCATCCCCGCCAGGATCGACACCACCACCCGCCGCTCCGCCCCCAGCCCCCCGCGCACCTCCTCCGCCACACCCCCGAGTGACTGCGGCTTCACCGCCAGCACCACCTGCCCCTGCCCCGGCACGCTCTCGACCTTCCGCAGCCACGCCACCCCCTCCGCCGCCGTCGCCACAACCGCCCCCGCCAACGGCGCAAGGGCCCGCCGCTTCCCCTCATCCACCTCCGCCACCGCAACCCGCGCGGGATCCAGCGCCCCACTCGCCGCGCCCCCGCGCAGGATTGCTTGCGCCATGTTCCCCCCGCCGATGAACACCACCGGCGGATGCGCTGCCTCACCCATCGCAAAATCTCCAGCCCCCCACCATCCGCCGCACGATAGCCGCCCCGCGCCGCCCGGCCAGCCCCGCGCCGCCCCGGCCGCCCCCCTAAACTCTCCCCTGTCCGTCACCCGGGCCGCCCATCACACGGACCACGCATGAGCAAGTACTACAAACTCGATTTCGAGAAGCCCGCCGAGGAACTCGACCGCCGCATCACGGCCATCGAGGACCGCCTCCGCAAACTCGCCGCCGGGCAGCCCGTCCCCGACGCCCCCGATCTCCCCCAGGACCAGGACCAACTCGCCCAACTCCTCGCCGACCTCCGCAAGGAGTACCAGCAGACCCTCGCGAACATCTACGCCAACCTCACCCCGGTCCAGATCGTCCAGGTCGCCCGCCACCCCCAGCGCCCCCAGACCCGCGACTACATCGAGCGCATCTGCAAGGACTTCTGCGAACTCCACGGCGACCGCCGCTTCCGCGACGACCCCGCCATGGTCGTCGGCTTCGGCCGCATCGGCTCCGTCAAGTGCCTCATCGTCGGCCACCAGAAGGGCCGCACCACCGCCGAACGCGTCGCCTGCCACTTCGGCTGCGCCCACCCCGAGGGCTACCGCAAGGCCCTCCTCAAGATGCGCCTCGCCGAGAAGTTCGGCCTCCCCGTCGTCACCCTCGTGGACACCCAGGGCGCCTACCCCGGCATCGGCGCCGAGCAGCGCGGCCAGGCCGAGGCCATCGCCGTCAACCTCCGGGAGATGAGCCGCCTCAAAACCCCCATCGTCTCCATCGTCATCGGCGAGGGCGGCTCCGGCGGCGCGCTGGGCATCGCCGTCGCCGACCGCGTCGCGATGCTCGAGAACTCCTGGTACTCCGTCATCAGCCCCGAGGGCTGCGCCGCGATCCTGTGGAAGCAGGCCAACGAGCAGACCAACGCCGCGGCCGCCCGCGCCCTCCGCCTCACCGCCCGGGACAACCTCGAACTGGGCATCATCGACGACGTCATCCCCGAGCCCGTCGGCGGCGCTCACCGCGACCCCGCCGCCGCCGCCGCCAACCTCGAGCGCTGGATCCTCCGCAGCCTCGACGAACTCCGCTCGCAGAACCCGGCGACCCTCCCCGCCCGCCGCTACGAGCGCTTCCGCCGGATCGGCTCCTTCACCGAACTCGCCCCCGCCGCCACCGCCTGACGCGCCGCGCCCCGGGAGCCCCCGCCGGGATGGCACACATTTCATCGCTTTGACTGACCCGGCCTCCGGCCGTACACTTGCCCGCTTTTTTGGCCGCGTGCGTGCGGCTACCCCGGATCTGAGACACAGCGGCCCCGGCCGCGCGAGGCGATAGAGACCGTGGGAAAGACGCCCCGTCCCTCCAAGACGCAGAAGAAGGCGCCGACCAAGGCCAAATCCCCCGCCAAATCGTCCGCCCCCAAGGCGGCCGCCAAGGCCGGTGAGAAGAAGCCGGCCGGCAAGGACGCAAAGGGCGCCAAGCCCAAGACCACCGCCGCCGCTGCCCGCAAACCGGCCGCAACGCCGGCTCCGAAGGCGGCGGCTGGCAAGAAGGCTCCCGCCGCGTCCGCCACCACGCCCAAGGCCCCGCCCGTGAAGGCGGCCGAACCCGTCGCCACGCCCGCGGCCCCCGCCGCGGACAAGAAGGGCGGCCCCAAGGGCATCACCATCGTCACGCCCAAGCCGAGCAAGCCCAGCAAGCCCAAGCCCAAGTTCCAGATGCCGGTGAGCGAGCCGCTCCTCCGGCCCGGGACCAAGTGGAAGCCGCTGATCCCCTCCGGCCCCTCTGCTCCCCCGCGCACCGACCTCCAGCAGGTCGTCAGCGATGAGCCGATCAAGACCAAACTCTCCAAGAAGGAACTCGAGCGCTACCGCGCCATCCTCCTCCAGAAGCGGGCCGAACTCGTCGGCGACGTCCGCAACATGGAGGACGAGGCCCTGCGCCAGTCCAGCGGCTCGCTCTCCCACACTCCGCAGCACATGGCCGAGCAGGGGACCGACGTCTTCGATCAGTCCCTCAGCCTCGACCTGGCTCAGGTTGACCGCAACCTGATCCGCGAGATCGACGCCGCCCTCGAGCGGATCGACAACGGCACCTACGGCGTCTGCGAGTTGACCGGCAAGATGATCTCGCCGGACCGGCTCGAAGAACTTCCCTGGGCTCGCTACTCGATCGAGGCCGCCCGCGAGCGCGAGCGCCGGTCCTACCAACTGTGACCGATCAGCCTCCCGCCTCCCCCCCAACCCCGCCCGCGGCCACCCCGCCGGCCGAGCCGGCTCTTCGTGCGCCCACTCCTCCCCCGGCGCCCGCTCCCCCACAGCCTCCCGAGCCCGCAAGCAGCCCCTGCGCCGGCCGCTCGCGCCGCGCGTGGATCATCCTGCTGATCACCGTGCTCCTTTCGCTGGTCGCGGACCTGGCGAGCAAGCACTTCGCATTCAAGCACGTCGCCGGCATGCCGGTTGAGGTCCGCCGCGACGAGGTCATGGCCATCGCCGCGACCGACCCGCGCGCCGTCGGGTCGCTCATCCCGCTCCACCGCCCCGTCGTCGTCGTCCCTCACCTCCTCGAGTTCACCCTGGTCCTCAACCCCGGCGCCGTCTTCGGCATGGGCCCCGGCCAGCGGTGGTTCTTCGTCTGCTTCACCGCCGCTGCGCTGGCCTTCGGTCTGTGGATGTTCTCGCGCTGGACCCGCGCCGGCGACGACGCCGCCCACATCGGCATCGGCATGCTCATCGGCGGCGGCCTGGGCAACCTCTACGACCGCCTTGTCTACGGCGTCGTCCGCGACTTCCTCCACCCCCTCCCCGGCGTCCACTGGCCCTTCGGCCTCCGCCCCCTCGGCGGCAGCGGCGAGATCTGGCCCTACGTCTCCAACGTCGCCGACGCCCTCCTGCTCGTCGGCATCGCCATCCTCCTCATCTATCTCTGGCGCCGCGAACGCGCCGAACGCGCTCCAACGCCCCCAAGCCGGGGATGAGGCCTCTCCCCAATCTCGTGCCTCTCCTCCCCCTCTACGTGAATCCCCGGGTCTCTTCCTCTCCCTCCCCTCTATACCGTGGCACGGGCTTTCCAGCCCGTGTCTCCCTTCCCGTTCCTCTTTTATCCTCTCGCAATGTCCACTCCCCTCACCCCCCGCGACATCCTCCGCCCCGGCATCGCCGGCTACATCGACCCCTCCCACCCCTCGATCGCCGAGACCGGCGAAGGCGAACTCAAGGTCTTCCGCCGCGCCGTCTACGCCGCCGCGATCGCCGTCTCCGGCCGCATCACTCACTTCGCCCCCGCCGACCCCGGCAGTTACTACGCCGCGACCATCAAGTCCCCCCACGGCGCCACCGAGCACATCCTCTGCCACGCCGTCTTCCCCTACGTCGCGTTCGTCGCCGCCCTCGACCCGTTCGACCTGCGTTTCATCGACAACCCGCGCCTCATCCCCTTCTTCGCACCCCCGCTCCTCATCCTCCCCCCCACCCTCCTCGAGGCCCCGCTCACCATTGATGACGACACGCTCAAATCGCTCGACAAGGGCACCCAGTCCGCCATCAAGTGCTTTAAACCCAGGCGCCTCGGCGACCTCATCTTCAACTGGTACGACTGACCCCCCCGCTCAGCACCGCCGACCACGACTCCACACGAACCCACCGCGCAAGCGGTGGACCGAACGTGCGCTTGCGCCCGGATGCAAAGCCAGTTTCAACGCGAAGCCCGCGAAGACCTCGAAGAAGCGCCCCGCCCCAGAACCCACCCCAAGCCCCCACGACGAGCCGCGAACGAAGTGAGCGGGTGCGAGTCCACCCCACCTCCCCGCTCCTCCGTGGCACGGGCTTTCCAGCCCGTGTCTCCCCCTCCCCATCTCCCCTCTCCCCACACCCACTCAACAAACCCCAATCAACCCCCTTGACACCAACCGCCAACCAACCGTACGTTATCCAACCGTGACCCCCGCCCAGGCCGCAGCGACCGCCCCCTTCAATCCCTCAGCCGAAGAGGCCGAGCGTCTGTTGGCCCTCTACCACGACCCCTCCCTCTCCTTGGCCGATCTGGCCCGCGAGGCCGGAACCACCCTCTGCCAGTTGCAGCGCTGGCTGGCCAGCCCCGAGATCAGCGCCCAACTGGACGCCATCGAGCAGGCCAGCGCCCTGCGCCTGCGAGCCCTGGCCGCCCAGCATCTCCCCGTCGCCGTCGGCGTGCTCACCGCCCTGCTGCGTGAGCACCTGGAGGCCCATCGCGCCGGCAGACTGGCCGACGACCCGCTGATCCGCCAGCGTCAGCACGAGACCGCCCGCAAGGCCGCCACGCTGCTGACCCGCCTCTCCCGCTGGATCCCTGGCCCCTCCTCCTCGCGCCCGACCAGCGCGAGCGCCAACAACGGCGCCGCTGCGCCCACCACCAGCGCCACTCCCAAGTCAACGCGTCACCACACCCCCGACCCCGCCTTCCTGGCCCGCCTGCTGGGTCTGACCGCCGCCTCCCCCACCAACCGCATCGCCGCCTACACCGACGACGCTGAGGCTGCTCCAGCAGAGCCCGATCCCGCCCCGGCCGAACCACACGCCGAGGCCCCCGACGAGGCGCACACCGAGCCGGCAGCGGACAGCGCCAATGCCAACGGCGCCGCGCCCGACACCCCCCTCAGCGCCACGCACCCCACCAACCTGAACCCCGAAACCCTCACCGCCCTCGAGCGTCTCTCGACGATCCCCGACGACGCCGACCCGCAAGAGGTGAACGCCCTGGTCGCCACCGTCCTGCGCGACCCCTTCCTCCCGACCCTCATCGCCCTCGCCCCCGTGATCAACTCCACCTCCCCCACCTCCGCACCCCTCCCCGACTCCGGCTAGTGCCTCATGCCTAGTGCCTAATGCCTAGTGCCTGATGCCTCGTGCCTCCCTAGTTCGGCTGCGGCGCATTCGCCTCCGACAGGATCCGGTCCATCATCTCCCGGACCTCCGTCGCCATGCGCGTGTTGGGGAACTCGTTGATGATCCGCCGCCCGATCGCCGCGGCGTGCGCCCAGCGCCGGTCCTGCACGGCGATCTTGAACTGCGCCCCGAGGTTCTCGCGCGCCTTGCCGATGACCCCGCGTGCCACCTCGCGGTACGGAGCCGCCTCCGTCTCCGTCAGGTACCCGTCGAGTTCCTTCAGCAGTTCCATCGCGTCCTCGATGCGGTTCTCCTGCGCCGCATCCAGGAACCGCCGCTCCAGGTCCGCCTTGTACACCGACCGGGCCTGCTCCACCCGCTGCCGCAGGTTCTCCACCCGCGGCGAATCCGGGAACAGCCGCCTGATCCGCGCCGCCTCGCGCAGCGCCGCGTCCCACCGCCGCTGCACGATGAGCCCGTCCAACTGCGCAATCGCGTCCGACACGCGCCGCTCCGTCGTCGCCGCGCGCGCCTGGTCGATCCGCGAGCGGAACTGCTCCGCCTCCTGCCTGTACCCGAAGCGCTCGGCCAGTTCGCCGCACAGCACCGTCGCCGCGTCCCACTCCTCCGCGGCGATGTCCTCCTCGATCGCGCGGACCAGCAGTTCGCGCTCGCTCGCGCGGTTCAGCAGCCGCCGCGCATCGTCGGACAGCACCGAGTGCTCGGCGAAGCGCCGCACCGCCGCCGAGATCTCGGCGAGTTGCGCGTCGATGCGGCTCTCCTCGATCGACCGCCGCAGCCCCTGCATCGCCCAGATCAGCGTCAGCACGCACACGATCGCAAAGAACGCCGCCGCCAGCACCAGCGCCAGTTGCGGCGTCAGCGTCTGCGCCTGCACCGCGCCGATCACCACGACCGCGATCAGCGGCGCCGCCCCCGCCCACAGCAGCGCCGACGCCTGCCACAGCCGCACCCCGCGCCGCCGCGGCAACGCCGCCGCGGGCGTGAACGTCACAGGCTGTCCGTTGGGCATAACACCGGGAGGCGTGGAGAGGTGGCCCGCCATAGCGTCCGCTCCTTTCCCCCGCACCCCGCTCTCCCCCGCCCGCGCGGTCCGAACGCGGCATTGGGCGAGGGGCGCCTCAACTCCCCGGCGTCGCCTCGCCGCAGTTGCGCGTCACCGGCACCAGGCACAGGAACCGCATCCCTTCGGCGCCGGCCTTGAACTGGTGCTCTTCATCGGCCGGAACGTACACGACGTCCCCCGGCTTCAGCGGCCGTTCCTTCCCGCCCAGCAGCACCGTCCCGCCGCCGCTGACGACGAAGACCTCGTGCTCGTAGTCGTGGCTGTGCCGCGGCGAATGGCCCCCCGGCTCGACGCGGAACTGGCGCAGCGCGAAGTTCGGCGCCCCGTCCTCGCGGCCGACCATCACGGCCATCTTCACGCCCTTCACGCCGTCCATCTGGACCGGCTTGCCTTCCACGTCATCGATGTTTCGGATCACCAAGGCGCTTCTCCCGAGTCAGGGGCCCCGCCGCTCCGCGCCGGGACCGGGTTGACCGTCCACCACTATTATCCACCGATGCCGAGCCCGCCGCCCGACCAACCTCGCCCGACCCACGAACCAAAGCCGGAAATCGAGATCTTCACGCTCGGCCCGTTCGAAACCAACACCCTCCTCGTCCGCCCATCGGGCGGCCAAGGCGATGGCCCCGCGGCCACCCCGGAACTCTGCTGGGTCGTCGATCCCAGTTTCACGCCCACGCCGGTCCTGCGCCGAATGACGGCGCTGAACCTCCGCCCCGCGGCGGTCGTGCTCACCCACGCCCACGTGGACCACATCGCCGGTGTCGCGGACATCCTCCGTGCTTACCCGGGAACGCCCGTCTGGGTGCACGCCGCCGAGGCCGAGTGGCTCGGCGACCCGCTGCTGAATCTGTCGGCCATGTCGGGCCTGTCCATCACCGCCCCCGGCCCGCACCGCCTCCTCGCCGAGAACGAGGTCCTCGAACTCGGCCCGACGCGCTGGCGCGTTCTGCACACGCCGGGGCATTCCCCGGGCGGCATCACGCTCCACCACGCCGAGTCGGCGCAGGCCATCTGCGGCGACGCGATCTTCGCCGGGTCCATCGGGCGCACCGACTTCCCCGGCTCCGACTCCGCGACCCTGGGGCGCTCGATCCGCACGCGGATCTACACGCTCCCGGATCAGACACGCCTGTACCCCGGCCACGGACCGCCGACGACCGTCGGGCGCGAGAAGCGGAGCAATCCGTTCGTGCGCCCGTGATCGATCGGCGGCCCGACGGCCGACGACGGCTCAGTTCCCGGCCGCCGGGTGACCCGCGACCGCCGGACGGCTGTCGAGGTTGTCCATCAACTGCCGCGCGGAGGCGTTCTTCGGGTCGATCTTCAGCGCCGCCAGCAGGCTCTTGCGGGCGTCGGCACGCCGGCCGAGGTCCTGCTGGATCAGGGCCTTGAGGATGTGCGGCCCGGGATCGGTCGTGCTCAACTTCGCCGCGGTGTCGGCGCTGGCCAGCGCGCCGTTGTAGTCGCCCTGCCGCCGCAGGTGCAGCGCCTTGAGGAAGTACCCCTCGTACGACTCGGGCGCCAGCGCGATCACGCGCTGCGACGCGGTCCGCAGCCGGCCGGCGTCGTTGAGCGTCGCCGCGACCTGGCCGAGCATGATCCACGCCTCCAGGTCGCCGGCGCCCTCGGCGCCGCTGGTGAGCTGCTGCAGGATCGACCGCGCCTCGACCGGCCGGTCAAGTTTGACCAGGCACCGCGCACGCAGGTGCATCAGGTCGCGCCGGGTCTGGTCCTTGGACGCCTCGATCAGCCGCCCGAGGTGGTACTCAGCCTCGGCGAAGCGGCCGCAGGCGATCTGCGCCCGCGCCAGGTCCTCGACGATCGCATTATCATCCGGGGCCAGCAGCCGCGCCTCGTCGAAGTACCGCACCGCGGCCTCGTGCTCGCGGCGGATCGTCTTGATCTGGCCGAGGGTCTGGCAGATCGCGGCGTTGTACTGGAAGTCGCTGCGGCGCTCCATCAGCAGCGACTCGGCCTCGTCAAGCCGGTCCATGTAGATGAGCATCTCGGCCGACGCGACGACGTACTGCGGGTTGCTCGGCTCGCACGCGGAGGCCTTGCGGTAGCGGGCGAGGGCCTCCTGGGGCTGGTTGAACCGCTCGTGGATGATGCCCAGGTAGTACTGCGGCTCGGCCATGGTCGGGTCAAGCCGCTCGGCCTCCAGCAGCGACGCCCGCGCCTCCTCCAGGCGGCCCTTCTCGATCAGGATCCGCCCGCGGAGCACGTGGCTCTTGGGAACCTTGCTGTTGAGCGCGATCGAGTGATCCACGCTCTTGAGTGCCTTGTCCAGGTCGCCCGCCATGAACTGCTGGTGGGCCATGTTCCACTCGGTGCCGCTCTTTATGAGGCTCAGTTTCTCCTCGGCGGCGCTCTTGTGGGCCCCGGTGTACTTGCCCTGCCCGCACCCCGCCATCGTGGTCAGGAGAGCGGCGGCGGTCAGCGTCAGGGCGGTGGTGGCGGCGTTGCGGCGCATCGGGTGGCTCCTAAGGAAGCCCGCCCGCGCCGTGCTCGGCGCGGGCGGGGCTTGGTTGTCTCACGTGTTATCGGCAGGCCGGAGGGGCAACCTCAGCCTCACTCGATGTCAGTCGGAACATTCGTGAAGGTCGGCGAGTTCTGCGCACCGGCCTCGTACGCCGGGTTGCTGACGCGGAAGAAGTTGTGGAGCGAGGCCATCCAGGTCCGGCTCGTCAGGCCGCCGAACCAGGGGCTCAGCCGCGGCTGGGGAATCCCCTCGCCCGAGGCCGACGCGAACCCGGCCGTCGTGGGCTGCTGGCCCGTGGACGCCGTGCCCGTCACCGGGGTCGAGGACTGCGACTGGGCCGTCGTGGACGAGACGCTCTCCGACGGCTGCGGGTCCGAAGAGGCGACCGTCGTCTGGGTCCGCTGCGAAGACGGCTGCTGAGACTGCGACTGCTCGTCGAAGAACTTGGGGTTGATGCCCAGGGCGCTGGCGCTGGGCGGGGTCGTCTCGGCCGCGACCGGCTCGGACGCCTCGTTGAGCGACCCGTCGAAGGACTCCGACTGGTCCTCGAAGGCGACCGACTCGTCGTACGTCGGCTGCGTGCCGTTGAGGACCGACTCATTCAGGAACATCGAGTGGTGCTTCGGCTCGCGCGACTCGAACCACTGGCCGTCCGTGTTGAAGTTGGAGGTCGGCTCGGCGGACGCGCCGGCTTCGCCGCCGCCCACGGCCGGGGGCGCGAAGGGCTGGCGCGGAACCGGGTGGTGGCCGTAGGGCGTGTAGTGCTCCTGCGGCTCGGCCGGGGGCTGGACGTTCTCGAGGAACTCGCGCGTCTCGTGGCCCAGGGCGTCCTGGAGCAGGCTGCGGTGGCCCCAGACCTCCTTCTCACCCGTGATCCGCTCGCGGAGGCGGTAGGCCTCGGGCTGGCGCGGGTTGAGGGCAAGCGAGCTCTGGATCGCCCACAGGGCCTTCTCGTAGTTCCCCTCGCGGGCGAACTTCTCGGCCTCGAGGTTCTTGATCGCGGTCATCTTGTCGCGGCTCCAGGGGAGGAGACCCTGGCGGGCGCCGGCGCGGAGACGCTCCATGTCGCCCATCGCCATGGCGGCGGACGCGTCGATCATCGTGTCGGTCACGATCGTGGGCGTGACCATGAAGATGATCTCGCTGCGGTCCGTGTCGTCCTCCTGACCGCGGAAGGCCGTCCCGATGAAGGGGATGTCGCCGAGGAACGGCACCTGGCGGCGGGTGAACTGCGTGCTCTCGCGGAAGAGGCCGCCGAGGACGACGGTCTGGCCGTCGCGGACGATCACGTTGGTCGTGATCTCCTGCGTGACCTCATCCGGGATCGAGACGGCGGCGCCGGTGGCGTCGGTGGCCTCGCGGATGATCGCCTCCGAGACCTGCGGCTTGAGTTCCATGCGGATCGAGCCGTCACGCGAGACGAACGGGCGGAAGTAGAGCTGGGTACCAGTGTCGAGGAACTCGACGGTCTGCGTCGTGCTCGTCTCGGTGGAGGTCGTGTTCAGGTAGCCGACCCGGCGACCGACCAGGACGCGGCTGGGCATGCGGTTGAGCGAGAGGATCTTGGGGTTGGAGAGGATCGTGGTGTCCGAGACCTCGTCGAGCATCTTGACGAAGATCGAGATGTCGTCGGCGATCACGCCCACCTTGAAGGTGCCGGGGCCGTCGGTCTTGCCGGGGGTGCTGGTGATGGCCTCACCCTGGTTGTCGGCCGGGCTGAGACCGTCGCTGCCGCCGAGGATCAGGTTGTCGGCGGCGCGGCGGGGGCCGCCCAGGCCGATGAAGTCCGTGAAGTTGAGGTCATGGATGAGCGCGAAGTCGACGCCGAAGGCGTTGGCCTCGGTCAGGGCGGTCTGGAGCACGGTCGCCTCGACGAGCACCTGGGCCGGCTTGGTGTCGATCTCGGCCAGGAGGCGCTCGATGGCCTCGATGTTCTGCTCGTAGTCGATGACGACGATGCTGGAGGCCAGGGCGTAGTCCTCGCCGCCGGCGGGGGCGTTGTCGGGGAGGTTGAACTTCTCGGTCTTGGTCGGGACCTTGACCTCGCCGCCCTGGGAGACCAGCGGCTTGACGAACTCCGCCGCGTCCACGGCGTTGAGATAGTTCAGGTACAGCACCTTGGCGACGCGCTTGGAGAGGGCCTTCTGGATCTCCTCGAGTTCCTGGGTGGTGTAGACGTAGATGAAGTTGCCCTGCTCCATGTAGCCGAAGCCGTTGACGTGCAGGATCGCGTCGAGGGCCTCGTAGAACGTCACGTTGTACAGCGTCGCGGTGACGCGGGCGGAGACGTTCTTGCTGCAGATGATGTTCTTCTGCGTCTGGATCGACAGCAGTTCGAGGACGCTGGCCAGGTCCTCGTCCTTGACGTGCAGGTCCACGGTCATGTGGTCGCTGACCTTGACCTGCGGGCCGTCGCCGGACTGGCGGCCGGGCTGCTTGGTGGCCGCGGGCATGGAGACGTGGGTGATCGCGCGGGACCCCAGGGCGGGCGAGCCGCTCGTCTGGGCGCTGGCGCCGGCGGCAGCGACCGCGAGCGCGGCAGCGGCAACCGGCACACGGCCGGCCTTGGTGACGAGGTCGCGGGGGGTCTGGGGCGTTCGACGCGGGGTGCTCAGGGCCATGGTGGTGCTCCGAGGGAGGGTGCTCTCGAGCGGCTCTGCTGGCCGCGCGGCGCCCGGGATCGTGCTGCCCATGCCTCCGCGCGGGCGCTGCGCGTCGGCCAATGCTCCTCAGTAGTCGTCACGAGAAAGGGGGCACTTTGGGGAAGTTCGCGACATTTGAGAGACTGGGGGGATTGGGTGATCTGACGGCGCGGGCGCGTTATAAGACCCGCGCCGAGGTAGCCTTCGCGGCGCGGGTCGTTCGCGGGTGCGCTGGTTGTCAGGAGGGCGTTACGGCGTGTCCGTCGGCGCCGACGCGGTCGCCGGCGCGGCGGGGGTCACGGGCGGGTCGGCGATGGCCGTCCGCGGGTGGTTGGTCACCAGCAGCAGCCTGGCCCACAGCAGCAGGCCGAAGACGGCGGCGATGAGCAGGGTCGCGCCGTGCCGACCCCTGCGTGACGTTCCGCGCTGGCTCTTCTGACTCATGATTGTGCTGCCCACGCTGCTGCGGCGCCGGCTCAGTCGAGCCGTTCCACCGTGGTGCGGCCCGTGAAGGCCTCGACGTTGATGACGAAGACGTACCCGCTGCCCTCGATGCGGATCGTACCGCCCGAGCCGGGCTGGTTGCCGCTGGGGTCGCGCACCGGGCCGCCCAAGGCGTCGAAGATCAGGTTCGGGGTCTCATCGAACTCCGCGCTGACGATCCGCGAGTTGCCGAACTTCTCGTGGTTGAAGTTCACGACGTACTTGCCGTCGGGAGAGGCGGGGTCGTACATCGTGTTGGTATCAGGCTCGAGCGTGTCGCCGGGGACCTCGACGAGGCGGTAACTGGACGTCGGGACGTCGAACATGATCGCCCGCCGCTCCTGGAAGGCGATGGCGTCCGACTGGGCGTAGGTGATGTCGGAGATGACGGTGCGGACGGCGGCCTGGACGCGGAGGATGTGCATCTCCCCCATCGCCGGGATGACCATCGCGCCCGCGATCCCGAGGATCACGACCGTGATGAGGATCTCGATGAGGGTGAACCCACGGCGCAGGCAACTGATGGGCGCATTCACGGCGGGTTCCTCCGGGCTACAGGACCGTCGGCGGGCCGGCGGCTTACCGCCGCTCGGGCCGCTCCTCAACACGGACAGGCGGCATCTCGATGACCTTGACGTTCAGGCCTTTGTCGAGCTTGCTCTCCAGCGAGGTGACGCGCCGGTTGAGCAGTTCGAGGAGGGCGATCATCTGCTTGCGCTGCTCGGCGGAGTTGAAGGGGGGGCTGCTGGAATCATCGGCCGAGACAGACTGAGCAACCGCCGCGGCGGGGCTCGTGTGCTGGCCGGTGACCTGGACGAGCAGGTTGAGGGCCATGAGCACGGCGATGACGGTCAGGACGGCGTTGAGGTACGAGCGGTTGCTGCGCATGCTGGGGCTCCGGGGGTCCGAAAGGCTGGACTCGGGGAGAGTATCGCCCGGACCGCAGGACGGCTTGAGGCCGGACCGCCATCACGCGACCGTTACGGCCGCGGGATCGGCTTGTCGTTGGCGTCGAAGCAACCGGCGTACACCTCGCCGTTGTCCGGGTTGTACAGCCAGCCGACTTCTTCCTGCCACTGGATGTCGGGGCCGCTGGCGAACCCGACCCTGCGGGCGTTCGGCCCGCCCATGTAGGAGTTGACGGGCGCCTGCTTGAAGAACTGGCCCGGCTTGCCCTCGTCGTCCATCACGTCGACAAGCGGCCCCCAGGGCCCGGACCCGTCGTCGATGCCGGTGGCGTCGCCCTCGGTGATGGGCGGGAGTTCGCCGTAGCGGGCGCGATAGACGCCGACGGCGCGCCGGAGTTTCTGGAGGTCGGTGTAGGTTGCGCTGATGGCCGCTTCCTCACCGGCCTTCGCCAGGGATGGCATGATGATGGCGGCGAGGATGCCCAGGATGATGACAACGATCAGGATCTCGACCAGGGTGAACGCGCGGGACTTGCCGGGGAACATTGTGGTTCTCTCGATGAAAGGCGTTCGGGCTGATCTTCGTCCGTGAATCCAGCCGGCCCGCTTTCGCAGACCGGCTGGGAAGAAATCATGCACTTTCGTGGCAGATTACTCGGGGACGACCCACTTGCCGCTGGACTCATCGAAGCCCGCGGCGTAGATGCTGCCGCTGTTGGGGTCGTAGAACCAGCCGACGGCGAGCGACACAGCGTCACCGGCCGCAGCGGCATCACGAGCCGCCTCAGCGCTGTCCTCGACGCTGACGGTGTCGAGCTTGTTGCGCGGGTTGACCGGCGCCTTCTTCAGGTAGGGCTCCTGCTCGACGTCGTCCAGGTTCGTCTCGGGGAGGCCGTGCGTGTTGCCGCGGCCACAGAGGAGTTCATAGAAGGGGGTGTTGTTGCTGTCGAGGTTGGGGGCCCGGCCGTTGTTCCGCACGCGGAACAGCTCGATCTGGCCGCGGATCGTGGACAGCTGGGTCTGGATGTTGCCGACCTGGGCTTCCTCGCTGGCGCTGGTGAACTGCGGGATGACGATCGCGGCGAGGATCCCGAGGATCACCACCACGATCAAGATCTCGACCAGCGTGAAGGCCTTCGAAACACGCGTACGCATCCTTGGTCTCCTTACGAACGTTCCTACGGACCGTCGGTCCAACTCTCGGCGCGCGCCGAGCATGCTCCGTGCCGGGGGCTGGCTTGGTGGTCCGCCCGCCGCGGGTCCCCGTCCCCACCGGTCGCGAACGCCGCGGCCGGAACCCGTGGGCGCCGGACGTGCTGGTCCGGGCGCACCGGCGGGTCACGAGGAGAGATCGGATACGCGCGGGCGTGCGTTCAACCCGGCACAAGCGCGTGTTGGACGCGGGGGAGGACTGTGACGCCTGCGCCGAGCGGGAGTGTGCGGGAGCCGCGGAAAGGGTGGATGCCGGCGGTCAGGCGGCGAGCCGATAACGTCCGGTCGCGAACTGCTCGGTGAGTTTGGCGCGGTCGCCGGCGCCGGCGAAATGCTCGAAGGCGGCGGCGGTGCGCACCGGGCCGGGCTCGTCGGCGTCTTCGGTCCACACGACCGTGGCGACGGCGAGGATGCTGCGGTCGGCATCGTTGCCGGCGGCGCCCGGGAACGTGACACGGACGCCGATCCGCGTGCCGGGCTCCAGAGCGCGGTCCACCTCGAAGCGGACGCCGCCCTCGGAAATGTTGTACGCATGGCCCTCGAGTTCCTCGCCGCCGCGGCCGTCGAGGATGCGCACGGCGACCGGGGTGTACGCGGGGTTGGTGGTGTAGCGGGGGAACCGGCGGCGGTTGATCTGCGTGCTCACGGTCGGCCTCCGGCCCGGCGGTCCGAGCGGAACGCCGGGGGCCAACCATGGCTATCGGTCCGTCTGAGAACCGTCTTCAGCGGAGGCGGGGGCGGGGCAAGCGGCCTCGGCGTCGTCGGCCAGGAAGCCGATGCTGACGCGCCGGATGCGCATCCCCATGCGCTCTTCGATACGCCGCACGAGGCCGTCGGGGAGGTGGGAGAGAACCTCGCGGCCGAGATCCTCGGGGACGTCCAGCACGCGGCCGTCGGAGGTGACCAGGTGCAGGTGGTCGGAGAGGTCGGCGTCGTACCGGCAGGGGCCGCCGCCGGAGGGAGTCACCTTGCGGCAGAGGCCGGCGCGGGTGAAGGTCTCGAGCGTGTTATAGACGGTGGCGAGGCTGATGCCCGGCTGGGAGGTACGGACGGCGCGGAGGAGTTCCTCGGCGGTTGGATGCGAGCGGGAGGCCGCGAGGGCCTGGTAGATCTCCTCGCGTTGGCGGGTCAGCCGGATGTCGTGCTTGGCGAGGAGGTCGCGCAGGTTCTGGCAGCAGCGGCCCTGACCTGGGTCGTGTTGAACAGGGGGGGCAACGGCTGGGCGCGGGGCGTTCATCGCTGGCGTGGCTCGAAGTTCCGGCTCGATCGGGCCCGGTTCGGGCCAGGGAAGTATTGGCCGCGCGACGCCTCGCGACAACGCCCGGTGGGAAAGGACGTTGCGCACGGATGAGCGGGACACGCCGCGGAGCGGCGTGCCACCTGGGCTGCCACCGGGGAGGTCAGAGGATGAGGTCGTCCGGCTCGGGCTCGGGGCGGAAGAACATGCGGCGGTGCGGGATGCCGGCCTCGGTGAAGGTCTCGCCGTCGAGCGTCCAGCCGAGGGAGGAGTAGAACCCAACGGCCCCGACCTGGGCATGGCAGTAGAGTTCGCGCAGGCCGAGTTCGCCGAACGCGCGACGCTCGACCGCGACGACCAGGCGGCGACCGATGCCCTCGCCCTGGCGCTGGAGGTCCACCGCCATCTGCATGAGTTTGCCGCTGCCGGGAGATGGATGGTCCGGGAGCAGGGCAGCGCAGCCGACGACGCGGGGGCCGGAGGGGTGGTCGAAGACGGCGACGAAGTGCTCCAGTTTCTCCTCGATCCCCGGGAACTCGCGGTGGAAGTCCGCCATTGACAGGCCCAGCGGGCCCAGGAGCACCGATTCGCGGAGGGCGCACTGCTGCGGGTACAGCGGGTCGTCGGTGGTGATGCGGCGGATGTGGATCATCGGCGTGGGCGGGTCGCGGGGCGTCAGCGGGGGCAGAGCATACCCGCGCCGGGCGGATGGCGCAGGGGGCAAGCGCGGCGGCGGTCTGCTTTTCCGGCTGCGTGCAACGGGGGGCACGGCTGCCAATGCCGGCGCACAAACCCCGGACATTGACCGCTACGATCCGAGTCGCAGCACGGAGGCGGAGCGTGGCCAACATCTACACGACAGCCCGTGAGGCCGCCGGGGAGGGGCCGGAAGAGCCGGAGGGCTCTGCGCCACCGACAACCGCGGCAACGGACGCCCCCGCCCCCCCACTCTCGCCGGCAGCCCCGGGCCCGACGGGTCCGGCGTGGCTCGGCGTGCTGCGTCACCGAGCGTTCCGCAACGTCTGGCTCGGGGCCTTCGGCTCGAGCATCGGCGGGTGGATGGAGATCGTCGGCGTCCAGTGGGTGATGACGGTGCAGACGTTGTCGCCCGAGTGGGTCGCGAGCGGACGGCCGGGGGCGACGCTGATGCTGGGCTATCTGTCGGCGGCGCAGTTGGGGCCGACGCTGGCGCTGGGGCTGTGGGGCGGCCTGGTGGCGGACCGGGTCGATCGCAAGCGGCTGCTGCTGGTGACGCAGGTGGTGATGATGCTGATCGCCGCGGCGCTGCTGGTGGCGAGCGCGGCGGGGCGGCTGACGCCGGCCGTGATGCTTGTGCTGTCGCTGCTCAACGGGGTGGCGATGGCGTTCAACATGCCGGCGTGGCAAGTGCTGACGCCGCGGCTGGTGCCGCGCGAGGAACTGACCAAGGCGATCACGCTCAACGGGATGCAGTTCAACATGGCCCGGGTGATCGGGCCGGGGCTGGCGGGGGTGCTGATGGCGCAGTTCGGGGCGACGGTGCTGTTCGCGGTCAACACGCTGAGTTTCCTCGGCGTGTTGCTGGCGGTTTCGTCCACGCCGCCGGCGCCGCCGCCGCCGCGCGAGGATGTGAAGGCGTGGTCGCAGATCCGCGAGGCGCTGAGATTCACGTTCCGGCAGCGCGGGCCGCTGGCGATCTTCACGGCGCTGGTGCTGTTCAGCGCGCTGGCGGCGCCGCTGGTGCGGATGCTGCCGGTGTTCGTGCAGGAGGTGTATCACGCCGAGGAGCGGGTGTACGGCTTGTTGCTGGCGCTGATGGGCGCCGGGGCGGTCGTTGGAGGGCTGTCGCTGAAATGGCTGCCGCCGTGGTACCCCAAGCACCACTTCATCCCGCTTTCGGTGCTGGGCGGGGGGGCGATGATCGCGGCGTTCAGCGTGATGGACTCGGTGCTCGGGGCGTCGGTGTTCATCTTCCTGTGCGGGGCGTTCTGGCTGTGGGCGTTCAACAGTTGCATGGCGGCGATGCAGTTGCTGGTGGATGACCGGATGCGGGGGCGGGTGATGGCGGTGTGCAACACGGCGGTGTTCGGCGTGATGCCGCTGGGGGCGATCGCCGCCGGGTGGATCAGCCACATCGCCTCGGGGCGGGCCGACAGCGGGCTGGGAACGCAGGTGGGGGTGGGCACGCTCGGCGCCGTGCTGGCGGCGGCCGGGCTGGTGATGCTCATCTGGCGGACGCCCGAGGTGGACGGGCTGCGCCCGGGCGACCCGGGGTATGAGCGGCGGCCGTCGCTGCTGGCGGGGATCACGGCCCGCGCTCACCGGCCGGGGCCACAGTAAGAACCTTCGCCCGCGCCCGGCCTCACGCCGGTTTCAGGGGCTGTGCCGAACCTTCCGTTGCATGCTGCGCGGCGTTTGACCGGAGCGCCGCCGGAGCACGGAAGGAGTTCGCCATGCCGCAGGTTGTGATCGACCGAAGTTCGCTCCAGGAGTGCATCACCAACTGCCAGGAGTGCCACTCGATCTGCGTCGAGACCTCGGCCCATTGCCTCGACCTGGGCGGGGAGCGTTCGTCGCGGGGGCACATGGTGCTGCTGGCCGACTGCGCGCAGATCTGCGCCGTGAGCGCGAACTTCATGCTCCGCGGGTCGCCGCGGCACGGGCGGACGTGCGCGGTGTGCGCGGAGGTCTGCCGCGAGTGCGCCGAGGAGTGCGAGCGGCTGGCCGGCGGGGACCAGATGCTGATGCGGTGCGCCGAGGTGTGCCGGCGGTGCGCGGAGTCGTGCGACCGGATGGCCGCGGCGGCCCGGCTGCGCTGACGGGCGGCGGACCGGAGGCGGACTGACCCGCCGCGGAGCGGCGGGCCACCGGAAGGCAGCCCGGACGCTCGGAGGTGCAGGGGCCGCTACGATGCTGTCCGTATGCACCCACGACGCCCAACGCGCCAAGTCCGGGTCGGCGACGACCGGGTCGGCATCGTCCGGATCGGCGGCGGCCTGCCCGCCCGTGACGGCACCCCGACCACCCCCGCGCCGGTCTCGGTCCAGACGATGACCGCCGGCTACACGCACAAGGTCGATTCCTGCGTGGCGGAGATCAACAAACTCGCCGCGGCGGGGGCGGACATCGTGCGCGTAGCGGTGCCGGAGAAGAAGGACACCGAGGCGCTGCGGGAGATCCTGCCGCAGGTGCGGGTGCCGATCGTGGCGGACGTGCACTTCCACTTCCAGCGGGCGCTGGAGGCGATCGAGGCGGGGGTGCACAAGATTCGCCTCAACCCGGGGAACATCAACGACCGCAAGCAGGTGATCGACGTCATCCAGGCGTGCAAGGCCAGGGGGCTGCCGATCCGGGTCGGGGTCAACGAGGGCTCGATCATCGAGCGCCGCGACAAGCAGAAGCGGATGAAGGAACTCGGGCAGGTTTTCAGCGAGCACAAGCACGGGTACCTGCTCGCGATCATGATCACCAAACTCGAGGAATACCTCGACATCTTCTACGAGCAGGACTTCTACGACATCACGATCAGCGCCAAGAGCATGGACCCGGCGATCGTGATCGATGCCTACACGGAGATCTCCAAGCGCTTCGACCACCCGCTGCACCTGGGCGTGACGCACGCGGGGCCGAAGGAGACGGGGACGATCCGCTCGGTCGTGGCCCTCGGCGGGCTGCTGATCAACGGGATCGGGGACACGATCCGCATCTCCTACGCGAACGACCCGGTGTACGAGGTGCAGGACGGGCTGGAACTGCTGTACTGCCTCGGGCTGCGCGAGCGACGGGGCGTGGACCTGATCGCGTGCCCGACGTGTGGGCGGATCCAGGTGGACCTGTTCACGCTGGTGCAGGATGTGCGCAAGGCGCTGGCGGAGAAGGTGCACCTGCCGATCAAGGTCGCCGTCATGGGGTGCGTGGTCAACGGCCCGGGTGAGGCCGAGGGTGCGGACGTAGCCGTCTTTGCCGGCGACCGGCGCGGCATCATCTACGTGCAGGGGGAGAAGGTCGCCAACGTGCCGGAGGAGCAGATCCTCGAGCGGCTGCTGGCCGAGTGCCTGGCGTTCCAGGAGCGCGTGGAGCGCGGCGAGGCGAAACTCGGCGAGAAGAAGGTGGACATCATCCCGCCGGACCCGATCGGGGAACTGGGGTCGGGGTTCGAGAAGATCGCGGCGAACAAGGTGGACCGCGTGACGGTGGGCGGGACGCCGGTGACGCTGGGACGGTCGTGAGCCTCACGATATCGCCGATTGATCCGGGCCGGTACAGTCCGGCCGCATGAGGTCAGGGGATCGAAGTTGGGCTGGCGAGCGCCTGTGGCCTTTGGTCGCGGTGGTTGCGCTGCTCCCGGCGGCGTGCGCGAGCGATGCGCCGCTGAACCCTTCGTTCCCGCTCCGGCTCGCCGATGCGAAGGCCGACCTGCGGCGCATGCGGGAGAGCCCGCGGCTGCCGGCGCGGCCGGTGGTCGTGGTAACCGGGCTGTTCGACCTGGGGCTTGCGGCCGAGGCGCTTGCGGATGAACTGCGGCGTGTGCTGGCGGATGATGCACCCGTGCTGCCCGTGAGCCTGGATGGGACGTGGACGCCGGAGGATGCGCGGCGGCGGGTGATCGAGGCCGTCGAGGCCGCGTTCCCATCCGATGATCCGCGATGGACGGCGGAGGTGGACGTCGTCGGCGTGTCGCTGGGGGGCGTCGTGGCGCGCGACGCGGCCGTTGATCACGGACCCGGCCAGAAGCGGCTGCGGATCGCGAGGCTCTTCACGATCGCCTCGCCGCATCGGGGGTGTCCGAACGCGACAGCGCCGACGCTGGATGAACGCATCGTGGCGCTGCGGCCGGGGTCGGAGTTCCTGCGCCGGCTCGACGCGGCGCTCGCGGACGCGGAGTACGAGATCGTCCCGTATGTTCGGCTGGGCGACCGCGTCGTCGGCGCGGTCAACGCGGGGATCGGCGACAGGCCGGCGTACTGGGTGCCGACGGGCCCGCTGGAGTTCGCGCACGCGGCGGCGTCGGACGACCCGCGGATCATCGCGGACATCGCGAGGCGGCTTCGCGGCGAGCGGGCCTGGACGGTGCCGCCGCCATCGCCGTTGCCGGACGGCGAAACGCCGGATCCGCCGCCGCCGGAGACGGACACCTTATTGCTGTTCCCGTGATTCCTGGGGCGGCTTGGCGTCGCTGCTCCTGCCGGGAGCCGGACGAGCGCGACCGGCCCGCTGGCGCTCCAGCATGCGCATCTGCTGCTCGACCGACCGACGGATCATGGCCCGCATCGACTGAGCCTGGCGCACACTGACGCCGGCGGCCTCGAGGTCCACGGTGATCGCCGGCACCCATCGCTCGCCCGCGACGTTGTAGCCGAGTTCCTGCGTAAGCCGCCGCTGGAGATCGGCGAGGTGGCCCGCGCCGTAGATGATGCCGACCGAAGCGACCTCCGGCTCGTCGCGGATGATCGCCTTGAGGTCATCGATGACGACGGCGTTGCGGTCGTGGAGGATGATGTCCATCATGGACGCCATGTCGCCCGGCGCCATCGCGAGGAGCCGGTCCGCGTCCGAAAGGGCCTCGGCGAGCACGACCTTCGCGAGCGCCCCCAGCGACGGGTCGCGCTTCAGAAACGCCAGCGCCCAACTCAGGGCTCGGGCCTGGAGCGAGGAGCCGTCGAGCATCTTGAAGAGGCCCGCGCCGGAGACACCCGCCTCCTCGAACCTCGCCTGGAGTTGGTCCACGCTCATGTCGCTGTTGCGCCAGTTCGGGCGGCTGTGGTCCATCACGTCGAGTTGGAACTTCAGGCCCAGCGCCGAGGCGAGTTGCGACTGGATGCCGGGGTCGTCGGAGAGTTTCTCATCCTCGGTGAGCGGCGGGAGGGCGGACCACGCGATGTCGGCGTCGGCGTTGTAGCCGCCTTCGCGGCCATCGGCGCCGAGGCTGACCAGTTCGAAGCCGCGCGGCGAATCGGGGGTCAGCGTGTAGATGAGGGCGCGGCCCCAGCCGTCCTTCGAGGACGTCGCGGCCAGCCATGCGATGCGCTTGTCCGACGCGGCGGTGAGGCGGTCGATGGAGTCCGGGTACTCGCCCTTCTCCTCGCGGTAGGCCTCGGCGATCGAGGCGAGCATGCGGATGCGCTGGCGGGTGCGTCTGGCGCGGTCTTCGTCGGTCGCGGTCTGGTCGTCGAGGCGTTCGGCCGCGGCGGGCTTGACGCCTTCGAAGAGCACGACGTCCTTGGCGTCCAGGTGCTCCTGAAGCGCCGTGTAGAAACTCTCGTCGCCGATGTGCACGGCGCCGACGAGATCGACGGTGGGGCCGCGGCCGTCGGCGGGCTCGAAGTGGCGGATGACGACTTCCATCGCGATGCGTTTGCCGCCGTCGGACTCCACGACGCGGATGAACTTTGATGCATCCTGCTGCGCGGGAGCGCGAGCGGCGGCCGGGGCCTGCGACGCCGGCTGGGACGCAGCGGCAAGGCCGGCAGCGGCTCCGAGCGCTGTGAGAATGGCGGCCAGCCGGTGGGAGAGACGCTTGGACTTGGACATCGCGGCTCCTCGTCTTGTGCCCGGGGTTGTTGCGGGCGTGGATCATCATTGGCGCGGGGCGGGGTTCATGAAGCCGCCTTGCGGCCCTGCAAGACGCCCGGAGGTTTCCCGAGTAAAGATGTGAAGAGCGCCGCCCGCCGGGCGTCGCCCCCGGCGCCGGGCCCGGCGAGCCGCCCGGCAACCTCCACAAGCACACGGACGTGATCGCGACCGACCCCAACCATCCGCTGCACCCCGCGAACATCGACCGCGAGTGGCGCCGCCTGCTGGACAACCCGGTCGGGCTGCAACGCCCGCTGGTGGTCTTCTCCGGGTGGCGGGCGCCGTGGTGGGCGGCGTGGAACACCGCCGAGCGGCTGCGCCGCCTGACGGGCGGGGCCCGCGACATGGTGCTGCCGGTGCCGTTCACCTTCCACAACTCCGTGGACGCGATGGTGCGTACGGCGATCGACCGCGTCGCCGAGGCGTGGCCGACGGACGGGCGGACGACGGTCGAGGTGGACGTCGTCGGCGTGTCGATGGGCGGGCTGATCGCGCGGGCGGCCGCGGCCCCGGCGGCAGCGCGTCACCACGGGCGGCGGCTGGCGATCGCCAACCTGTTCACGGTCTCGACGCCGCACCGCGGAGCGAAACTGGCCCGGTACATCGCACCCGACACGCCGGCCCGCGAGATGCGCACGGGGTCGGCGTGGCTGGCGCGGCTGGATGAGGCGCTGCCGTGCTGCGAGTACAACCTCGTCTGCTACACGCTGCTGAACGACCTGTGGGTCGGGGCGCGGAACACAGCGCCGGAGGGTCACTGCCCGATCTGGTTCCCGGGGCGGCTGTTCGGGAACCACATCCTCGTGACGCTCGACCGGCGGATCTTCATCGACATCGCGCGACGGCTGCGGGGTGAGCCGCCCGCGGCGTGCCCGAACGGCCCGCCGCCGCACGATTGATGTGTGAGGCCAGGCTCAGGCCGCGCCGAAGACCTTCTCGCGGATGCGCCGCAGTTCGACCTCCGCGGCCTTGCCGCCGGCGCGAGCGACGGCAGCGCCGGCGTCGAACGCCTCGCGGCTGACCAGCACGGCGACGGGGGGCGGGGTCGCGGCGTGGACGGCGGCAAGTTGGGTCACGATCTGCCGCTCGCGACGGCGCAGGCGCAGGCCGCGGGCCATGCGGCGAAAGGCCCGTTCCTCGGCCGGGAGCACGCGCTCGCGGCTCCAGCGGATGAACCACGCGGCCGCGGCGGCGAAAGCGATGCAGGCGACGACCGCCGCGGCGGTCCAGGCGGGGCTGACGTCGGCCGCGGTGTGGGCTGACGGATCGGCCTCGCGGCCGGTCACCAGGTGCACGGGGGCGATCGGGCCGGTGGCCGCGGTCATGCGACAGCCTCCGCCGGGGCCAGGTCGCGCACGCGGACGGTCCACGCGCTGCGCAGGCGTGCCATAAGGGTGTGCGAACAGCGCCCGGCCCGGGCTCGAACGCGCGGGTCGGGGTCGGCGCAGGCCATCTCGGCGACGCGGGCGGCCACCTGCCCCCAGCCGCCGGCGGCCGAGCCGGGAGCGGCCCGGCTGGCGAGCCAGAGGGCCGCGACGCGGTGCGCCGGGCGGGGGTCGGCGAGCATCGCGCCGAGAGCCGCGACGGTGTCGGGGTCCGGCGCGGTGAGCAGCCGCGCCCGCAGGGCGCTGGCGCGGAGGCGGTGGGCGTCGTCACGATCGGCGGCGCCTGCCAACGAGCGCAGGCGGAGGGCGGCGTGGGGATCCCGGCGCGTCCGGCGGGTCATCGCCTCCAGGGCGTTGGAACGGACGCGGGCGTCGGGGTCATCGTCGAAGAGGCGGCGGAGGCTCTCCAGCGAGGCGGGCGAGAGACAGTGCCCGAGGGCCGTCGCGGCGGTCGCGCGGATGTGGGCATCCTGCGAGGAGCGGGCGAGTTCGAGGATCTCGGGCTCCATCGTGCCGACGAGGCCGAGGTGAACGGTGAGGGCAAGGGCGCCGCAGGCCTCCGCAGCGCTACCGAGCATCTTCGCACGGATCTGTGCTTCGGCATGCTCGCGGTCCGTCGCCAGGGCCGCTCGAGCGGCGAGCCTGCCCCGGGCGGCGCCGTCGCCGGCGGCGATCCATCCCTCGGGGGTGATCCGCAGGTCGGCGGCCAGCGCCCGCACGCGCGGGTGCGGGGACCGGGTCGCGGCGCGGACCGCGCGATCCACCTCGGGGTCAGGCAAGTAGCCGACCCGCCGCCACGGACCCAGCGCGAGCAGAGACGAGTACGCGGTTCGCTCGTCGGCGTCGAAGCAGAGATCCAGGAGCACAGCGGGACGGCCGACCATCGCCGCGGCGATGCGTCCGATTCCCGCGCGGGCGACGGGGTCAGGGTGCGGGAGCAGCGGCGCAGCCCAGCGGTCGAACTCCCCGGCGCGGGCGCCGGTCGCGACGAGCAACCTCGCGGCGGCGGCGATGCGCCAGCCGGGCTCGTCGAGGGCCATCGGCTGCGGCTCCGCGTTGCGGCCGCGCGAGGCCTCGGCGCGGGCGCGGGCGAGGTGTCGCCGTCGGAGCGGGTGCTCGGCGAGGTGGACGCGGTCGATCATCGCGGCGCGGAGGGCGGCGGCGCGTTCGGGGTCGTCGGCGGTCAGCCGCTCGATGCACGCACCGGCCCAAGCCGGGTGCCGCAGCCAGAGCCAGACCTGCTCGGGACCGACGGAGCCCCGGCGGATCAGGCGGCGGAGGCCGCTGTGGCCGGGGAGTTCGTGGTCGGCGGCAATGCGGCCCAGGACGCTCGCGGCGTGAACGGCGCCGAGCGGACCGGCCAGGAGGGCGATGGCCATGGCCGCAGCGGGACGCCGGTGTTCGCCAAAGTTTTCGAAGGCGTGGGCCGCGGCGGCCTGGACATCCGGGCGATCAGGTGCCGAGGTGCACAGGGCCAGCAGGCGCTCGCCCGCGGCTTCGGCGACGGCCGGGTCGGGGTCGGCGAGCAGCCGCGGGAGGGCGGCGACCAGCGCGGGGTCGGCCTGCTCGGCGGCGATGTGGACCAGCGCCAGCCGCGCGGCCTCCCGGGGGTCCTCGGCCAGCAGCGGAACGACCTCCCCCCACCGGCCCTGCCCGGCGGCCAGAAGGCGGGTCCGCGAGACCGGGTCCAAGACGGGCCACGTCGCGGCAGCGGCGGCGATGGCGGCTGCGGGGAGCCGGGGGGTTGGCGTCGCGAGGAGGTCGGCGGCGAGGCGGGGGGCGTCCGAGCCGCTGGTGACGCGCAGCGCAGCGGTCAAGGCGGCGACGCGGTCGCCAGAAGCCAGCCGGCTGAGGATTCGTGCTACGGGAGCCGCGACGCCCACCGGGACCTCCGCCCGTCCCCGCCCCGCGGCTCACCGGATTGGCCCCTTCCTGGGGCAGTCCCCCACACCTAGGGGTAGCCGCCAACGGTCTATCGAACCGCTTGGGGCCAAAACTTGCAAGAACCTCTTGCGGGGTGGTGAAGGATCGCTAATATCCGCCTCAACCAAGCGGGCGGACGCCGTGGCAAGGATTGGTCGCCGCATCGCGTCCCTACCCCTGCGAACACCCCCCACCAGTTGTTCCGCTTGGCACCAGGCCTCAACCGCTTGGAACGGGCAGCGTAAGGAATGGCGATGACCCCCCAGCCCTCCCCCCAGCCGGCCGCAAAGCCTGTCAGCGTCCAGACTTACCAACTGATCCTGTACCGCCGGGCCCTGCACCCGGAACTGTTCACGCTCAAGGGGCGGCGATCGGTCCGCCACAACGCCTTCGAGTTGGAGGCGTGGCTGATGCCCGCCGCCCACCTGCTGCGGTTCTCGTTCGGGGGGTTCAGCGCCTGCGAACTGGTCACGTTCCAGGAGGACGGGCTGCCGACGGAGGGGGCGGTGGCGACGTTCCCCTGCGCGGGTGAGCACGACTTCGAGCACCGGTTCGGCCCCGAGCGGGTCAACTACATGACCACGGTGCAGACCGAGACGCTCAGCGAGAACCTTTACAACGCGACGTACATGGAGATGCTGGACTTCGCCCGGGAGACCGAGGCGATGGTGCACCGCTGGAACGACGGGGACGGGGGGCGGTGCATGTCGCTGGTGGAGATCCAGCGGTTCGCCCGCGAGGTGCACATCCAGGCGTACCACCTGATCGCCCAGGGCGGGTTCGTCCTCCGGACGCAGTCGATTTTCGAGCACCGCTAAGCCGCGCGGGGCGGACGGGCGCTTGAGGGAGGGGGGCCGGCGGCCGATAGGTCCTGTTGACCCGGCACCCCGGCTCGTTACGCTTTCCCCGATGATGATGCTGCGCCGCCCCATTGCGATTCGAATTAGCCGGCCCCGCTGAGGGCCCGGCCGCGGCGCGCACAGGGGGGACTTCCACAGCGCATCGCAGCACGGCTGCCCGAGGCGGGGCCTTCCGCCGTCGGCACGCTGTTGTTTTCCATACCATCCGCGACCTTTGCGGCCTACCGGCTCCGGCCGGGTGGCCCTTGCATGCCCCCGAGAGGGTTCTATGAGCACCCCCACGTCTGCCGCGTCTGAGACCGCCTCCCCCACCGCAGCCAAACGGGATTACAAGGGGACGCTGAACCTCCCGAAGACCGCCTTCCCGATGAAGGCCAACCTCGTGCAGAACGAGCCGGCGAGCCTGAAACGCTGGCAGGCGCTGGGCGGGGTCGGGCTGTACGAGAAGACCCGCCAGGCCCGGGCCGGGGCGGAGCGGTTCCTGTTCCACGATGGGCCGCCGTACGCGAACGGCTCGATCCACCTCGGGCACCTGATGAACAAGGTGCTCAAGGACTTCGTCGTGCGGACCCGGACGATGGCGGGGCTGGACTGCCCGTACGTGCCGGGGTGGGACTGCCACGGGCTGCCGATCGAGCACAAGGTGATGCTCGAGATGGTGGAGAAGGGGAAGGCGGACAAACTGCGCGAGATGCCCGATGCGCAGGCGCGGATGATCGTGCGGCGCGAGTGCAAGGGGTACGCGGAGAAGTACGTGAAACTCCAGGGGGGGCAGATGCAGCGGCTGCTGACGCTGGCGGACTACGCGCACCCGTATCTGACGATGTCGCCGGAGTACGAGGGGGCGACACTGGAGGTGCTGGCGGGGCTGCTGGAAAAAGGCCTGGTGTACCGCGCGCTCAAGCCGGTGCACTGGTCGATCGCGAACCAGACGGCCCTGGCCGAGGCGGAACTGGAGTACGAGGAGCGCGAGGACATCTCGGTGTACGTGGACTTCGAGGCCCTCGACGCCGAGAAGGTCTACGACGCCTTCGGCCTGCCGCCGCACGCGGATGATGATGACGAGGACGAGTCTGAGGAAGGCGGCGAATCAGCGCCGAAGGTCGTGCCTGGGCGGCGGCCGAACCAGCGGCCGAGTTTCATGATCTGGACCACGACGCCGTGGACGCTCCCGGCGAACGTGGCGGTCGCGGTCAACCCGCGCAACGAGTACGCGCTGGTGTTCGTGGACGGGAACGTGACCGTCATGGCCCGCGACCTGGTCGAGAAGGTCACCAAGGCGGCCAAGGCGGAGCAGGTCGTCGTGCTCGCGACCACGACGGGCGACAGACTCGTCGGGCTGCGGTACAAGCACCCGTTCGTGACCAACCCGCCGCCGTGCGGGATGGGACGGCAGTGCGACCCGGAGAAACTGTGGTCGCTGGTGCCGGCGGACTACGTGACGCTCGAGGACGGCACGGGGCTGGTGCACACGGCGCCCGGGCACGGTGAGGAGGACTTCCAGACCGGCCTGCGCGAGGAACTGCCGATCTACAACCCGGTGCGGGCCGACGGCACGTACGACGACACCGCGCCCGAGTGGCTTCGCGGCAAGAGCGTGTGGGACGCCAACCGCGAGGTGACGGAGTGGCTGCGCAACTCCGGGCACCTCTTCTACGACCACCTCTTCATGCACTCGTACCCGCACGACTGGCGCTCCAAGACGCCGACGATCTTCCGGTGCACCGAGCAGTGGTTCGTGTCGGTGGACGGTGGGCACGGGGCGAAGGTGGACCTGCGCCAGATGGCGCTGGCGGCGACCAAGCCGCGGGCCGAGGGGGGCGAGGTGGACTTCGTGCCCGAGTGGGGCCGCAACCGCATGCGCGGGATGCTTGAGTCTCGCCCGGACTGGTGCATTTCGCGCCAGCGGTCGTGGGGCCTGCCGATCCCGGCGTTCTTCACGAAGGACGGCGCCTGCCTCATGACGCCCGCGAGCGTGCGCGCGGTGGCGAAGGTCGTGCGCGAGAAGGGCTCGGATGCGTGGTTCACGGACTCGCCGGCGGAGTTGCTAAAGTACTACGACCCGGCGAGCGACCCGGACCTGCCGCAGTCCGTCGCGGCCACGCTCAAGTCGTCCCTCGCGGAGTTGACCAAGGGCAACGACATCCTCGACGTGTGGTTCGAGTCGGGCTCGTCCTGGAACGCCGTGCTGCGCGAGCGCGGGCTCGGATACCCGGCGGACCTGTACCTCGAGGGCTCGGACCAGCACCGCGGGTGGTTCCAGTTGTCGCTGCTGCCGGGCCTGGGCGTGACGGGGCACGCGCCGTTCAAGGCGCTGCTCACGCACGGCTTCATGGTGGACAAGGACGGCAAGAAGATGTCCAAGAGCCTCGGCAACACGCTCGAGGTCGAAGACCTGCTGAAGGACTACGGCGCGGATGTGTGCCGCTGGTGGGTCGCGTCGCTGTCGTACGAGAACGACGTCAAGGTGGACCGGTCGTTCTTCGACGTCGCGGGCGAGAGTTACCGCAAGGTGCGCAACACGCTGCGGTTCATGCTCAGCAACCTGTACGACTACAAAGCCGACGCCTCGGCGGGTGCGCCGGCGCCTGCGTCGCTGGATGCATGGGTGCTCGCGGAGTTCGACCGGCTCTCGGCGGACGTCGTCGCGGCGTACAACGCGTACAACTTCCGCGAGGCGCATGCGCGGCTGTACGACTTCTGCAACGACACGCTCTCGGCGGTGTACCTGGCGGCCGTGAAGGACCGGCTGTACTGCGACCGGGCGGATTCGCCGCGCCGGCGCCGCACGCAGGCGACGCTCTACCACCTCACCGACGGCCTCTGCCGGCTGCTTGCTCCCCTGCTGCCGCACACGGCGGACGAGGCGTTCCGGACGCTCCGCGGCGTGGACGCGTCCGACACGAGCACGTGCGTCCACCTCGAAACCTACCTGCCGCCGTCGGGCGTGAAGGCCGACGAGGGGTGGGCGAAGGTGTTCGCGGCGCGCGAGCAGGCGACGCGGGCGCTGGAGCGGGCCAAGGCCGCCGGCGTGGAGAACCCGCTGGACGCGGGGCTCGTGCTGCCGGACGGCGACGGCGTGCTGGCGCGGTTCGACGCGACGGACCTGGCGGACCTGATGGGCGTCAGCCGCGTGTCGCTGGACCCGTCCGCGACCGAGGTGCGGGTGCAGGACCTGCGGGATCAGCCGCGGTGCGAGCGGTCGCGGCGGCGGGACGCGACCGTGAAGCAGCGGAGCGACGGCGGGTGGCTGACGGACCGCGACGCGGAGGCGGTCGGGGTCGCCTGACCCCGGCCGTCGGCCGGTCAGCGGGACGCAACGCTCGGGGCGGTGGCGCCGATGTCCGTGCGCATCGTCTTGCCCTCGAAGCGGATGACCTCGCACGCGCGGTAGGCACGCTGGCGGGCTTCCTCGATCGTCTCGCCGGTGCCCACGACGTTGAGGACCCGGCCGCCGGCGGTCACGATGCGGCCCTCGTCGTCCTGGCGCGTGCCGGCGTGGAGGACCTTGACGCCTTCCATCGCCTCGGCTTCTTCAATCCCCTCGATGACCTTGCCCTTCTCGGGGTTCTCGGGGTAGCCGCGGCTGGCGAGGACAACGACGCAGGAGGCCGCGGGCGTCCAGCGGAGGTCCACCTCGTCGAGGCGGCGTGAGCCGGTGGCGTACAGGGCGTCCAGCAAGTCCGCACCACCCGCGGCCGCGCCGCCCCAGCGGGCCATGAGGGCCTGGCACTCGGGGTCGCCGAAGCGGACGTTGAACTCCAGGACCTTGGGGCCCGCGTGCGTGAGCATGAGCCCGGCGAAGAGGACACCGCGGAAGTCCAGCCCCTCGCGGCGGAGCACATCCACGACGGGCACGATGATCTCCCGCTCCACGCGGGCGAGCATTCGCTCGTCGGTGATGCCGCCGGGACAGTAGACGCCCATGCCGCCGGTGTTGGGACCGGTGTCGTTGTCGCCGAGGCGCTTGTGGTCCTGGCAGGGCTCGAGGGTGTAGATCGTGCGGCCGTCCACGAGCGCGAGGATGGAGGCCTCGCGACCCTTGAGGCGCTCCTCGATGACGATGGTCGAGCCGGCATCGCCGAACTCGCGCTTCACCATGATCCGGTCCACTGCCTCGCACGCCTCGTCAACCGAATCAGGGACGAAGACGCCCTTGCCCGCCGCCAGCCCGGAGGCCTTGACGACCTGAGCCGTCTCGCGGCTGCGAAGGTAGTCCTTGGCGGCCTCCGGATCGGTGAAGGACCGCCCCTCGGCCATCGGCACGGCGGCGGCCCGCATCAGGCTCTTGGCCCACGCCTTGTCCGCCTCGAGCCGAGCCGCCTCTCGCCCCGGTCCGAAGACCACGCGGACCCGCTCCGACCCCTTCGGCGCCGACTCCCCCGCCGGCGCGGCGAGCGCATCGGCCAGACCGACGGCCAGCGGGGCCTCCGGGCCGATCACGACCAGGCCGATGTCGTGCTTGTCGCAGAAGAGTTGGAGCCGGAACGGACGCTCGTAGTCCAGCGGCACATCGACGGCGCGGCCGAGAGCGGCCAGGCCGGGGTTCTCGGGGTTGGTCACCCACAGTTCGCCCAGGCGGGCCGACTCGCGCAGCCGCCACGCCAGCGCATGCTCGCGTCCCCCACCGCCGACCAGGAGCACGTTGATCTTCTCGGTTCCCGTCGCCATCGCGCCGATCGTAGCCACCGGCCCCCACGCCCGCGGCGGCAGGACCGGCGGAGGCTCGGCATGGATCAGGAGTTGTTGGCGGCGTCCTCGAGCAGCGTGACGACCTTGCGGTGCTGCATGGCGACGCGGAGGATCTGCTTCTGCTCCTCGGGCGTCAGGTCGAGGAACCGCAGGCCGACGTCGTGCTTGTTCCGCCCGATCTTCTTGGACCAGGAGATCTCGGCGCGGATTTCCTTGTCGAAGACGCCGGGGTCGAACGTGATCGTGACCTCCGGGCCGCGTGGCGGCTTGGCGCAGAAGAGCCGCATCCCGCCCGCGCCCAGTTCCGCGACCTCGCCGAGGTTGCAGTTCAGGAACTCCTGCGGCATTCGTGGCAGGGTGCGGTTGGCGGTGGCGGTCGTCTCGATCGGCTGAACGGACTGAGCGCGAGGGACGTGCTGCCGCACGGGGCGCGGCGGCGGGCGATCCTCGTGCGCGTTGTCACCGGGAGCGGTCTCGGACGACGACGCTGCCGCGACGGGCGGCGTGGGACGCTGCCAGGTCGTCGCGGCGGGGCGCTCGAGAGTAAACGTAAACCAGAGGGCGAACCCGCCGCCCTCCGGAAGTTGGAACCCGTGCTGGCCTTCGAGGGCACGGATCGTGCGCCACGCCAGGGCGGCCTGGTGCGCAACCGGGTCCTTCGCGGCGTCGGGCATCTTGCGGTCGGTGGCGCCCAGCGCCAGGGCCTTCTCGAACTTCTCCGTCGAGATGCGCCGGCCCTGGTGGACCATCTCGCACCGGATCGTCGTGTGGGCGCCGGTGCTGACGTCCTCGGTGAAACGGACGGTCAGCGTGCCTTCCTCGGTGATGGCGAGAGCGGCGCTGATGAGCGACATGAGCGCCGTGCGCAGCGAGGTCTCATCGCCGTGGACGGGGCGGAGGTTGGCCGCGACCTCGATCTCCAGCACGACGCCGTGGGCGCTGGCCTCGGGGCCGAGGAGGTCCTGAAGGCCGCGGGCGGTGCGGCGGAAGTCGAAGGTGGCCCGCGCGGTGGGGTCGGCAGCCAGCGGCGGGGGCGTGGTGCCGTTGAGGGCGTGCTCGACGAGTTGGCTCATGGCGCGGAGTTGCGCTGCGGTGTTGTCCGCGGCGTCGCGCACGGGCCCCTCGAGGCTCGTGGCCATCAACTCCTGCATCATCCGCTGCGTGCCCTCGAGGTGGCGCTGAAGTTGGCTGGCAAGGGCCTGGGCGGACACTTCGTGCAGCCGACGCTCGATCTCCTTGGCCACCGCGGCGTCCGCACCGGCGAGTTTGACGCCGGCGGCCTTGAGCGCGGCCTCCCGCTCGGCGAGTTGGGACTCCAGTTGCTGGAGCCGCTGCGTCAGGCGGTCGCTGCGCGAACGGTGCTGCGACTCGCTCTTGAGGGCTTCGGCGGCCTGCTCCCTCGCCTCGCGGGCCTCCCGGATGTGCCGCGCGACCTGCTCGCGCAGGTCGGCGCCCTGGAGTTTGAACTCGGCGAGTTCCTCCTGCAGTTTCTCGAAAGCACGCTGGAGTTTGCGGGCCTCGGCGGCGGCCTGCTGGTGCTCCTGCCGTGCGACGCGCAGCGATTCCTCGAGTTTCCCGACCTTCTCCTCCGCGGCCCGCTCGGCCTTGGCGATCCGCTCCTCCGCCGCGGCTTCGATCCGCGAGATGCGGAGGTCCGCGGCCTCCTCGGCCTGCTTGACGCGCGTGCGGGCATCGGCCTGGGCTTCCTTGATCTGCTGCACGGCGTCGGCCCTGGCCTCGGCGATCTTCGCGTCGGCACGGTCGGCGATGGCCTGGAGTTGCTTGATCTCCTCCCGGGCCTGCTCGAGGTTGGTCTCCAGGCGGCTGCGCGCGGCCTTGGTCTTGGAGAGTTCGGAGCGCGTCTCGGAGAGTTGGTTGGCGGTCTCCGCAGCCTCCTCCTGTGCGCGGGCGAGGTCGGCCTTGAGGTCGGAGATCTGCTTGTGCAGCGCCGCCTCGTTCTCGACCCGGGCGGTGATGTCGATCGCGGTGCAGATGAACTCGATGAACCGGCCGCGGTCGTCGAAGCGGGGCACGAGCGTCTCGTGCACCCAGACGTACTCGCCGTTGCGGCCGCGGAGGCACAGATCGTGCTCGCGGGCGCGAGCGGTCGTGACCGGGCGGGCGACGATCTCCAGCGCCGCCTCGCGGTCCTCGGGGTGCACCACGTCGAGCCAGCCGCGGCCCTGGAGTTGCGCCGCGGGGAGGCCCACGAACTTGACGAACCGCTCGTTGAAGCGCGTCCGCTCGCCCGTCGGGAGGCAGGCGGAGACCATCGCGTCGATGGAGCCGAGGGTGTCCAGGGCCAGCCGCTCGCTGGCGAGCGCTGCTTTGAAGTCTCTCGTCAGACGCCGGACCTTCGCACGGTTGATCGCGTTGGCCGCGACCGCGAGGCCGAGCATGATGCTGAAGGTGCCCCCGACGATGATCGTCGCGGTCCCGCCGAGCGTCTGTTCGATGATGTCCGCCTGCCACAGCACGGCGGAGGCGGCGAGGCCCAGCAGCGCCACGGCCCAAGCGGGGATCGAACGCATCCGCAGGCCGGACTCCGCCTCGGTGATGTCCGGCGCAAGCCTCGCGGACATGATCTCTCCGCGGGCGACGATGGCGCGCAGTTCGCGCACGCCGTAGCGGGCCTGGAGCCGGCCCAGCAGCCCCACCAGCGAGACGAGCCAGACGATCCCGGTCTGCATGAAGCCGGAAACGAGCGTCGGGGGCTCCTGGAGCCAGATGAACGCCGTCGCGCCGGAAGCCAGCAGAACGATGAGGACCAGGACGAAGTCGCGCCAGACGGCGGGAGCGGTCAGGTGGGACAGGTCGATCTCGGGGACCGCGCCGGGAGCGAGCGGACTGGGAGCCGCCGCCCGTTGCGGTTTGCCGGCACGACGTGATGCCCTCGCCTTGGCCATGCCCCGTTTGCCCTGTCCACGGGTCCGGTGCGACTGGAACGGCGCGGGACGCATCGGCGGAGGCCGCGGCCGGCTTCATCGCGGTCTGAGAAGCCGGCCGCGGGGGCGTAAGGCTGTGCGTGATGCACCGAACAGAGGGAACGGGGCGGACTCGGGGCGTGCCGGGTCCGCCGGCGCCGGTGACGCCTGGGTTGGGCCGCGCGGCTCGGGGCTTCCGGGCGCATGGAGCCGCGGCGGGGGGAACTATCGGGCCCACGGGGCGGCCGCGTGCGCAGCACGGGCTGCGGCGCTGGACACCTGCGCAAAGTGCGGGCTCATGAAGACTGAATCCGGGCGAAAGGAGCGTGGTGCACGCTACGGAGGGCCACGGAGGCATCACGATGCGTACAAAGGCAGCACTGGTGGCGTTCGCGGTGATCGCGGCGGCGGGTTCGCACACAACCGTGCATGGGCAGCCGCCAGCGGAGAAGTACACCGGGCCACGGATCGTCGTCCGCCGCGGCGTGGCCCCGGTGCAACGGGCGGCGGAGCCGTCAGCCGCGGGACACGCGATTCCCGTGCCGGCCAACACGGTGTTCGAAGGCCCGCCGCTTTGGTACACGCGCGGGTTGCAGAGCGCCGATCTTCGCATCGCCAACGCCACGGCCGACTGGATCGAGGCCCAGGCGGACCGGCTCGAGCGGCGGCGGTTCTCGGTGGGCGTACCGAGCAGCGTCCTGTACCTCGAGCCGCTCATCCTGCCGTGGCCGATGGGAACCTGGTACACGCCGCAGGCCGGGCCGCTGGTCCTGGATATGGACGACGGCGCCGACGGCGGGGCCGCGGAGGCACGGCCCGCGCCCGTCGACGATGATGCGCAGCCGTCGCCCGCGCGCCAGCGGCCCGGCGCGGCGTCCGATCAGGAATACACGGGTCCGGTGGTCGTCGTCCGACGCAACGGCGCAGCACGCGCGGCGGATGGGCCGCCGGTGCGGCGGATCCACCTCCCCGGCGGGACGGTGACGATCGGCGGCGCTCCCGCGCGGGGCGCGATTCCCGTGCCGGCGAACACGCTGTACGACGGCCCGCCGTTGTGGTACGTCCGCGGCCTGCAGAGCGCCGACCTTCGCATCGCCAACGCTACCGCGGACTGGGTTGAGGCGCAGGCGGGTCGCGTGGAACGCTGGGGTACTCGCCGCCGATAGGCCCTCGGGGGAACGGGAGCAGCCGGGGCGACATCACCTCAGCAGGTAGATCAGCGCCAAAGCGCCGAAGATGACCCCGATGACCAGCGCCGCGTCGGGTTCGAGGACCCGCTTGCGCTGCTCCGCGTGTGTGAGTTGCCCCATGATCGCGATTGCGACGGTCACGATCGCGGCAAGGCTCGTCACCACGTGCGTCGGCGAGGCGTCCGCCAGAAGCGAGCCGTCGTACACCATGTCGATCGGGGCCAGCAGGAACAAGTTGAAAGCAATGCTCCCGAAGGCGTTGCCGACGATCAGGTCGAACGCCCGGATGCGCAGCGCCGTGATCGCCGCGACCAGTTCCGGGAGCGTCGTCGTGATCGGCAGCAGCGCCGTGCCCACGAAGGTGCGGCCCAGGCCGCTGGCTTCGGCCAACGCTTCGGCCGCGTGCGCCAGGCGCGGGCCGGCGAAGAGGATCAGGGCGGCGGAGATGATGTAGATGCCGATCGCCCACCCGGGCTTCCAGTCGTCGTGCGGCGGCGGCTTGGACCCCGACGCGGCCTCCTTGCGGGCCACGTACTGCTGGTCGAAGAAGACCACACGGATCCCCAGCACGTACGCCGTGACCACGCCCCAGATCCCGACGCCGATCCCCGCCAGCGTGCCGTTCATCTCACGCGGCAGGACGACGCCGATCCCCGCGACCGCCAGGAGGCTCATGCTCATCGTTCCCGACAGCGCATGAGCGGCGGCGGCCTGCGAGAGCATCCGCCCGCGTGCGGCGTGCAACAGATCCATCACCGCCAGCACGAGCATGTTGAACAGCGCAGCGCCGAACAGGTCGCCGACGACAAGGTCCGCGAAGCCGGCGCGGGCCGCCGCGAGCCCCATCACCAGGTCGGGCAGCGACGTGGCCGTGGCGATCAGCAGCGCCCCGCCCAGCAGATGCCCCAGGCCGTACCGGCGCGAGATCACATCCGCGGAGCGGCTGAGGCCGACGCCCCCCACGATGATGAGCGCAGCCGCGAGCAGGAACTGTGCGAGGGCCGGCAGCATCGAGGCCAACCTTAGCGCGGCCCGGTCTCCTCAGTCCCTTGGGAAGCCGGGCCACTCGAACCAGGGGCACGACCCGGGCGCCGTTCCTCAACGGCAATCGCCAGCGGCTGGCCGAGGACGCGTATGCTCCGGCCGGAGGGACACACCATGCGCTACCGCACCGTCGGCCGGACGAACATCCAGGTTTCCGAGATCGGTTTCGGCTGCTGGACCATGGGCGGGCCGAACTGGTCCACCGTCAACGGCGCCCCCATCGGCTGGGCCGAGGTGAACGAGGACGAGATCCTCGCCGGTATCAAGGCCGGGCTGGACGCCGGCGTGAATCACTGGGACAACGCGGACATCTACGGCAACGGCCGCGCCGAACGGATGCTCGGCGCCATGCTCCGCAAACTCGGCGCGAAGCGAGAGACGCAGGTCATCGCGACGAAGGTCGGCCACTTCCGCGGCACCGCGCCCTACGCCTACGACCCCCGCCATATCCGCAACCAGTGCGAGCAGTCGCTCCGCAACCTCGGCGTGGACTACATCGACATCTACTACTTCCACCACGGAACGTACATCGGCCCCGGCTACGACGGCCAGCCGCACGACTACCTCCACGAAGCCGCGGGCACGATGCACGAACTGGTGAAAGAGGGCAAGGTGCGGGCCGTCGGCCAGTCCGCATACACGTTCGAGGACTTCGAGCGGGCCGTTCCCGTGCTCAAGCCCGATGTGCTCCAGAACAAGGCCAACCTTCGCTACGACGACTTCATCCGCGACGACTCGCCGCTTCAGCGGCTGATGAACGAGTACGGGTGCACGTTCGTCGCCTTCGGCCCGCTGGACCAGGGGATCCTGCTCGACAAGTTCGACCCCGACAACCCGCCGAAGTTCGGCGAGGGCGAGTACCGCGCCGGTCGCAAGGACTTCAACCCCCAAACCCTGCGCGAGGTCCACGAGAAACTCCAGAAGGTCAAGGCCCGTTTCGGCCGTCCCGGCGTCCCCGACGTCGAGACCCTGTCATCCGTCGCCTCGCGCTGGGTCCTCTCGCACCCGAACGTGTGCTCCGCGATCCCCGGCTTCCGCAACGAACGTCAGGCGAAGGCGAACCTGCGGGCCGCGACGGACGAGCCGATGTCCGCCGAAGACGCGGCGTGGCTGCGCAGCCTCTTCCGGTCCTAGCCGATCGGAAGCGCCGCGGCGCCCCGTGCCTCACGCCGGCGCATCAACAACCAGTTTCGTGTACGCCAGGCCGAACCCCGCCCGCTGGATGTTCCGCTCGCTGTCCGTCCCCGGCCGGCTGTGCACGACGGCCAGGTCTGCCCCGTGCGTGGCCGCATGGGCCAGCCGCCGCCACATGAGCGCGGCCTGCACCCCGCGCCGCCGCGCCCAAGGCAGCGTCGCCACCCCTGCGCGTCCGGGGTGAGATCATCTCGCCCTTCGAACTCTGGGAAGACAACGCGGTGGTCGCGCCACGTGCGTCCCGGGGCTCAAACGCCGCCGCCGGGCTCCCGCGCCGCTCGCTTGAACGGTCGCCGCTGGTACGCCGGCTCGAACCCCGCCCTGCGCAGGTTCGCCGCCGACGGCGCCCCCTGAGCCATCTGGACCACCACGGTGCTGCACCCCATCTCCGCGGCCCACGCGAGCCGCGCGGCCACCAGCGCACGGTGCGCCCCGAGTCGTCGCGCCTCCGGCACGGTGCCGCCGGCGAAGATCAGCGCGAGCGAGCCGTGCGCCTGCACGGCCCCGCAGGCGACCGGCTCATCGCCGGAAAGGGCGATGAACACCGCCGTCGAGGGCGTCGCCACCGCGACCGCCGCCGCAAGGAGGTCCTCGTCGTTGGGCTCCGCGTGCCCGCCGAACCCCCGCGCGAACACGCGTGCCACGCCTGGCGCATCATCGACCCCTGCCCGCCTGATGCGCCCGCCGGCCCACTCCGTCGGCGCGGCGGGGCCGGGCGAGAGCACGCGGGTCAGCACCGTGATCGGCGGCTGCTCGATCAGCCCCCGCGCTGCGAGCAAGGCGGCCGCGCCGGCATCGGTACACGGCGCAACCTCGACGTTGTACGCGCTCCCCGTCTCCGCGAAGAAGGCGTCCACCGCATCGAACTCGGCTTCGTCGGCCGGCCCCTCAAGCCCCAGCCCCACCACGCGGCTGCGGTGACTCTCCCGCCCGTTGTCCATCGCTACCACGCCGCCGGTCCTGAGCATCCGCACCGGCCCGCCGGGCCGCACGCGCTGCGCGGTGTGCGCGTACCACTCCAGGCTCGCGCGGAGCATCCGCTCGATCGCCCCCGCGTCAACGCTCGTCGCTCCCGCGCCGGTCACGTGCCGATCGTACGGCCTCCAGCCGGACGCACCGGCCCGTCGCGGGTACCCTCCGCCATCATGCCCGAAGATCGCACCCCCACCCCTCCCCCCCGCTACCGCTGGCGTCTCCTCCGCGCCGGCTCCTTCCGGCTCGACGGCGGCTCCATGTTCGGCCTCATCCCCCGGACGGTCTGGACCCGCGCCGTCACCCCCGACGACCGCGGGCGCATCCCCGTCCACCACAACTGCCTCCTGCTGGAGCGCGACGGCGACGGGCCGGGCCCGAAACTCGTCGTCATCGAGACCGGCACCGGCAACAAACTCGACCCGAAGAACCGCGACCTCTTCGCCCTCGAGGACCGGTCCATCCTCGACGCCCTGCATGACGCCGACTGCCGCCCCGAAGACGTCGGCGCGGTCGTCGTCACCCACCTGCACTTCGACCACGCCGGCGGCCTGACCCGTCTGGCCCGTCCCGGCGAGACGCCGGACTGGACCGGCCCCGCCTCCACCTTCGGCTCCTCACGCGGCGATCACGCCGTCAAGCGCACCTTCCCCAACGCCGCCGTGTACGTCCAGCAGCGAGAATGGGAGGACGCCATCGCGAACCGGTCCGTGATGACCCGCACGTACTTCCCGGATCACCTCGAGCCCATCCGCGAGCAGATCCGCACCGTGAACTCGCCGCGGCCGTTCCCGCCCGGGTACACCCCCGGCCGCGACGAGGCCCCGCCGACGCCGGTGTCGCTTCGGGAGACGCCGCTCTGGCCCGGAGGCGGGATCAGCGTCTTCCTCGTCCCAGGGCATACGTGGGGGCAACAGGCCATCAAGTTCACCGACACGGCCGGGCGGACGGTCGTCTTCACGCCCGACGTCATGCCCACCGTGAACCACCTCGGCGCGGCGTACAACCTCGCCTACGACGTCGAACCGTACACGAGCATGGTCACGAGGCGGTGGTTCCTCGAGGCCGCGGCCGCGGAGTCCTGGACCCTCGTTCTGGACCACGAACCGGGGAACCCCGTCCAGACCGTCCGGGCGACCGACCGGGGTTGGTTTGAACTTGCCGCAGCGGCCGAGCCGACGTTGTAAAGGCGCGAATCGGAGCAAAACAGGGGGCCAATCCGAACCCCGACGCCCCCGGACAGGTACAGACCGGTACACGGAAGGGACCCCTCAGAGGCTATCATCCCGGCCTTCCTTCTGACCCACCGTATCCAGCCCCGGAGCCCGCTGAGCGTGAACGTCCCGTCCGCACCCGCAACCGCCACGCAAACCATCGAGGTGGCCTCGGACCCGGGGTTCGCGAGCGGCGCCGACCGCAACGGCGCCGGGCACGGGCTCAACGGCCAGGCCAAGTACGAAAACGGCACGGCCCACGCGGCGGGCACGCCTGCTGAGCAGGCAGCCGGCTCGCGGATCCAGGACGACGCATCGGACCTTGAGTGCATCGCCGAGCCGGCGCCGCCGCCGCGGAAGCGGTTCCTGGATCGGGTCGAGGCCTACATCTCGCGCCTCTCCACCCGGAACAACTTCTGGCACCGGGTCTGCTCCCTGATCTGGCTCCCCATCGCGGCCAAGAGCGGCATCCGCATGAAGCGGATCGACGCCAAGACGTTCATGGCCGTCCTCCCGTTCCGTCGCTTCAACCGGAACTGGTACAACGCCATGGCCGGCGCAGCGCTGCTGGCCAACAGCGAGATCGCGGGCGGCATGTATGTCTTCGGCGTCTGCGGCGGGGACTACACGGTCGTCTGCAAGCACCTGGAGTACAAGTTCCTCCGCCCGTGCTTCGGCCCCGCGATCTACCGCATCAACCCGCGTGAGGACATCGACGAACTGGTCGCGACGGGGCGCGAGTTCAACATCACGGTGGACATGGACATCATCCAGCAGATCAAGAAGCCCGGGGCCAGGGACCGGCGCGTCGGGCGCTGCACCGCCACGTTCCACGTGACGCCCAAGACGCACCAGAAGGCCCGCGCCGAGCGCAAGGCTGCCGCCGGCCGCGCCGTCGCCTGATTCCCCTCTCTCCCCCGCGCTCCGCCGCGAAGATGACCGACGCGCCCAACCAGCCCCGGCCCGCGGCCATGGTCCTTCTATGGGCCGCATATCTCGCTGCCTCGTGGACGTGGTGCATCGGGATGTTCCTGCCGGTGCTGCTGGCCCGCGATTACGGGCCGGTGTCGTTCGCCGCCTTCGCCGTTCCCAACGTGATCGGCGCGGCGATCATGGGATGGGTTCTCGCCCGCCGCGGCGACAGTGAGCGGTTCGTGCGAACCCACGCGGGGATGTGCCTGGTCTTCTCGGTGGTCACGATCGCGTTCCAGGCCTTCTTCCTCGCGTGGCTCGTCGGCGTGGCGGTGCCGGCGGCCACCACGGCCCTGGCGGTCTCGGCCGCCGCTGCCGCGGCAATCGCGCTGCTCACGAATATCGGGCGGGCCTCGCCGCTGGCGCTGACGACGCTTGCGATGGCCGTCTCGCTCGCGGCGGGCGCCATCCTTCTGGCCCGCGGCGACCTGTCGATCCCGCCGCCGGCCACCGATCCCGCCGCCACCGGCCGGCTCCTGTGGCTTGCGCCGGTGTGCGTCTTCGGCTTCGCGTTCTGCCCGTACCTCGACCTCACGTTCCACCGCGCCCGGCAGTCGCTCGCCGGCCCTGCCGGGACGGCCGCCTTCGGCGTCGGCTTCGGGGTGCTCTTCCTCGCGAACATCCTGTTCACGCTGGGGTACGCGGGGATCGTCCAGCCGATGGCCGCGGGGAGCGCTCTTGCGTCGAGCCTCGCTCTTTCGCTGGTCGCGGCGCACATCGTGGTGCAACTCATCGTCACGTGCGACCTGCACGGACGCGAGGCCGCGGCGATCAGCCGCTCCCGCGGGCGCGGCTTGGCGATCGGGGCCGTGCTTGTCGGCGGCGCGGCCGGACTGCTCGCGCCGCGTTTGCCAACCCACGCGGGCCTCATCGGGCCGGAGATCGTCTACCGCTGCTTCATGGCCTTCTACGGTCTGCTCTTCCCGGCGTACATCTGGATCTGCGCCCTGAGCGGCGCCGGCCCGTCGCGCCGGTCGCTGCGGATCTGGGCGTTCGCCGTCGGCGTCGCGGCACCGATGTTCTGGATGGGGTTCATCGAAGGACGCGAGGTGTGGCTCGGCCCCGGGCTTCTCATCGTGCTCCTGGCCCGCCTTGCGGCCCGCCGCTCGCCGGCCCCCGCGCCGCAGCCAACCGCGTGAGCACCTGGCTCGCCGTTTCCCGCACCAGCGGCTCCTCGGACACGTCCGCCGCCAGCGCCGCGATCCGCTCCCGCAGCCCCGGAACCTCGCGCTCGGCCAGCACGTTCCCCGCCGCGATCAGGGCGTTGCGCTTCATCATGGCCAGTTTCGCCCGCTTCATCGCCGAGGAGGTGAACGCGGCCCGGCGGTCCTCGTCGGTCCAGCCGAGCACTTCGAGCAGATCGAACGAGTCGCGCATCGGGCGGTACGCCTCCCCCAGCCGGTCCGGCGCCCCCGGCCGCGCAGAGTTGTGCGGGCACACCTCCTGGCAGACGTCGCACCCGAAGATCCACCGCCCCATCCCCGCGTGCAGCGCCGGGTCGATCGGGCCGCGGTGCTCGATCGTCAGGTAACTGATGCACCGCGATGCGTCCACCGAGTACGGCGTGATCGCCCCCGTCGGGCACGCGTCGATGCACCGCGTGCACGTCCCGCAATGGTCCGCCACGGCCGCCTGCTCCGGCGGGGCGGTCAGGTCGAGCGTCGTGATGATCCCCCCCAGCAGCAGGTAACTCCCCAACCGGGGATCGATCAGCAGCGTGTGCTTGCCGATCCACCCCAGCCCGGCCCTCGCGGCGTGTTCGCGTTCCAGCACCGGCGCGCTGTCCACGACCGTCCGGAACTTGTGCCCCGGATAGCGTGGGCGCAGCGAGTCCGCCAGCCGGTGCAGCCGCTTCTTGATCTGCCAGTGGTAGTCGCGTCCTCGCACGTACCTCGCGATCCGCCCGCGAGGTCGATCCGGGTCGCTCTCCGCTGGCGGCTCCTCGCCGCGCACGGCGTAGCGGTCGGCCACCATGATGACCGACCTGGCTCCCGGCACCAGCACGCGCGGGTCCAGCCGCTCGCGCAGGTACTGCTCCAGGTACGCCATGTCACCGTGCTTGCCCGCGGCGAGCCACGCGAGGAACTCCTGCTCGCGCTGCGTCGGCGCCGCCGGGGCGATCCCCGCTCTGGCGAACCCCAGTTCCAGGCACGCCGCGATGACCTCCCGCCCGCGCTCGACCGGATCGTCAGACACCCGACAATCTCGCCGCCCCCTGCTGCCCCGCTCCGGCGGCATCGGCCTCCCCGCCGATCCACGAGTACAGCGTCCGCGCCGCCCGCGGCAGCACGGTCTCGGCCGGCTCGATGTCCCGCACCCACATCCGTGGCCATTCGTAAACCACCGGCCCATCGAACCCGGCCTCGGCGAGCGCCGTGACATACTCGCGGCAGGGCAGTTCCCCCTCGCCCAGCGGCGCCGGACGCCCTGCCTTCCAGTCCTTCAGCCTCGCGATCAGCAGGCGGTCGCCCAGTTCTCGCACCGCATCCGCGGGCGTTTCGCCGGCCGCGTGCCCCTGGTCGATGGAGTAGCAGGCGCCCAGCAGCGGGTGCCGCACGGCGTCGAGGATCTCCAGCAGGTCCAGCGCCCGCGGGAACGACCCGCCGTTCTCCACAGCGATCTTCACGCCGCTGGCCCGGGCGTGGTCGAGCACCAGGCGCAGCCGGTCCGCGATCCGGGCCAGCCCGGAGACGCGCCGCTCGCGCGCCGGGATCTCGAAGCCGAAGACGCGCACCACCGGGCACCCCAGCCCGATCGCCAGGTCCACCGCCCGGTTTGCCTCGCGCACCGACCGCTCGGTGTCCGAGATCACCGCCCCGATCACCGGCGGCAGGATCGGCTCGTCGAAGCGGCAGGAGGTCGCCAGCGAGACGATCTCGATGCCGTGGCGGGCGAAGGCCGCCCGGGTCTTGCTCTCCTCCGTGAGGGCCGGGTCGCAGGGCAGGTCGCTGGAGGCGGGCCCGAAGGTGCGGAGTTCCACGGCCCCGAAGCCGAACTCCCGCGCGGCGGCAGGGACGCGGTCAAGGGTCCACTCGGGGCAGGCGACCGTGCTGAAGGCGGGCTTGAGCATGAGCGTTCCTTGTCCCCCACCCCATTGCTTCCGGACGTCCGGCGGCAGGGGATCGTAATGGCCCCTCGGGGTCCGTCAAACGCGCCGGTCCGATAGAGGCCGGCGCCGCCCCACCCAGGCGGCAGGAACCTCGCGGCACGCACCGCGCCACTGGTCCGCGAGCCGCCCCGCCGCGCCCCAGCCCCACGCCGGGCCGATTCGTCCGGCGACAGGCGGGGCCCCACACCCCAACGCCAAGCCTCCCTCCGCCGTCGGAGCCGTTACCGATGCGCCGCCCACGATGCCGCCGCGCGCTGCCCTTCGTCCTTCTCGCCGGCATGCTTCTGGCCGCCGGCTGCGGCCAGTCAGACCGGGACCGCTACTTCCGGTCGCGTGCCGCCGTGCACCGACCCACGGCCACCTCGACGCAAGTGGCAACGGTGCCGGAGTAGCGCCGCTCAGCCGCGAGGCGGCGGGGTCACCGGCAGCGTGATCACGAAGTCCGACCCCTTGCCCACCTCCGAGTGGACGTCGATCCGCCCCCCGTGCTCCTCGATGAGCCGGCGGGCCGTCGGCAGCCCCAGGCCCGAGCCGCCGGACTTGGTCGTGAAGTACGGCGTGAAGATCCGCCCGAGCGTCTGCTCGTCCATACCCGGCCCGGTGTCGATGACGTGGATGACCGCGACCGGCCCGCTGTCGGCCTCGCGCCCCACGCCGGTGCGGAGGATGATCTCCCTCGGGGCGTTGGGAGCGGCGCCGCCTCGGCCGACGATGGCCTGCGTGGCATTGATCACCAGGTTCAGCAGGGCCTGCTTGATAAGTTTCGGGTCCACGGTCGCGATGACCGGGTCCTTCCACAGGGCCGGCCGCAGCCGCACGCCGTGCCGCTCCGCCTCGGGGAGGTAGAAGTCCACCAGTTCGCCGATCAGACTATTCAGATCTGTCTTGACCGGCTCGACGTGGACCTTTCCGGCAAAGGCGAGGAAGTCCGCGAGGATGTCCCGCAGGCGGTCCACCTCGCGGCGGAGGGCGTTCATCCGAATCTGGAGGCGGGAGCGCAGTTCGTCGGGGATCGGCAGTTCGCCGATGGACTCGGCCAGGAGTTGAGCGTTGAGCCCGATCGTTGAAAGCGGGTTCTTGATCTCGTGGGCCAGCCCCCCGGTCATGGCCCCGATCTCGGCCATTCGCTCGGCGGCGCGGGCACGCCGCTCAGCACGCCGGATCCTCGCCAACTGCCGGCGCAGCACCACCCACGCCGCGGCGGCGGTCACAAGCACCCCGATCCCCAATCCGATCAGCACGCCTCCAACCACGCGGTGCCCCATCGGCGCGGGTCAGGCCCACCCGATCCCCACCCCATAACGGGGGGCTCTACCTGCGCGGCGAGCGAGCGTAGCCTCGACGCGGCGGCACCGTGATCTCCGGCGGGTCCAGCCGCACGACCTTGGTCGCGTGCCACCCCTTCTCGGTCAGCACCGCCTCATAGCGAACGGTCGAGCCATCCTTCAGCACCCGGAAGCCGTCTCCTTCGATCTTCGAATAGTGAACGAAGACGTCTTGCTGCTCCGGGCCGATGATAAAGCCGAACCCCTTTTTGGGGTCGAACCACTTGACCACCCCCTCTGTCTCCGTGATCACGGATCGTGGTTCCGCACTCATTGCAGTCACCCCGTTCTTCCTTCGTCCCACACAGGCCAACGCCGAGCACCCACCGGTCCTCCCTTCGTGCGCACAGGGCGACTCTTGCCGCCCCGATCCGCGCAGGACCGGTCCCGCTCCAGGCTCCCCTCCGGCTCCGCCGGGACTCGCGCCAACCGTGGCACTCCCAACCTCCCCCCATCACACAACCACGAGTGACGGACCCAATGTCCGCCTAAGTTACCAAACCCATCGACCGACCGGGCAAGGTCCGGTTAAAAAGCCATGATACAGGACCGCAATAGCCTGATGGCAAGTGGCGAAAGTTGTTCACAACATACGACGGCCCCGGGGGGTTAACCCCGGGGCCGGATGATCGAACGTCGTTCGGGGGGGAGTCAAAAACCAGGGGCGGCTCACTGCCCCTCGGACGCGGCCATCTCCGCCAGGGCGGCCTTGCGGCTGAGCTTGATGCGGCCCTGATCGTCGATCTGGATGACCTTCACCTTCACCACGTCCCCGACCTTGACCACGTCGTGGACGCTCTTGACGTAGCCCTCGGCCAGTTCAGAAATGTGGCACATCCCGTCCGTGCCGGGGGCGAGTTCGACGAATGCGCCGAAGTCCTTGGTGGACACGACCTTACCGGTGTAGATCGTGCCGATCTTGATCTCTTCGGCCAGCGCCTCGATCTCCGAGCGGGCAAGGTCGATCGCCTCGCCGCTGGGAGCGGCGACGAACACCGTGCCGTCATCCTCGACGTCGATCGTGACGCCGTACTTGTCCTGCAGGCCGCGGATCGTCTTGCCGCCGGGGCCGATGAGTTTGCCGATCTTCTCCGGGTTGATCTTGAGCGTGACCAGCCGCGGCGCCAGCACGGAAATCTCCGGACGCGGCGCGGGGAGGGTCGCCTCCATCAACTCGATGATCTGCAGCCGCCCCTGCCGGGCCTGCTCGAAGATCTTCTCGATCTGCGCCACCGAGAGCCCGCGGGCCTTGAGGTCCACCTGGATCCCCGTGATCCCGTCGCGCGTGCCGGCGACCTTGAAGTCCATGTCCCCGAAGAAGTCCTCCTCGCCGATGATGTCGGTGACGAAGACCTCGTTCTCACCGTTCTCGTCCGTGAAGCGGCCGATCGAGATGCCGGCGACCGTGTTCTTGATCGGCACGCCCGCGTCCATCAGCGCCAGGCACCCGCCGCACACCGACGCCATCGACGACGAACCGTTGGACTCGGTGATGTCGCTGACCAGGCGGATCGTGTAAGGGAACTCTTCCGGCGACGGGAGCACGCCCAGCAGGCTCCGCTCCGCCAGCGCGCCGTGGCCGATCTCGCGCCGGCCCGGCCCGGTGATCCGCTTGGCCTCGCCGGTGGCGAAGGGCGGGAAGTTGTAGTGGAGCATGAACTTCTTGGAGTACTCGGGGATGAGGCCGTCGACGATCTGCTCGTCCTTGCCCGTCCCGAGCGTGCAGGAGACCAGCGACTGCGTCTCGCCGCGCTGGAAGAAGGCCGACCCGTGCGTGCGGGCGAAGATGCCCACGCGGCATTCGATCGGACGGATCTCCGTCGGCTTGCGACCGTCGGCCCGGACGCCGGACTGGACGATCAGCCGCCGCGTGATCGTCTCCTCAAGGCGCTTGAACGCCTCCTTCGCCATCGAGCGCCGCTTCACACTCTCGGCGTACTGGGCGTACGTCCCGTCAGCCTTGATGGGGAAGTGCTCGTCCAGGATCTTCGTGCGCAGCGCGTCGACCGCTTCGTTGCGGGCCTGCTTGCCGGGGATCTGTCGCGCGGCGGTGAGGTCGCGTTCCGCCAGTTGGCGCACCTGCTCGGTGATCTCCGGCGTCGGCAGAGCCAGTTCCCCCATCACCTTCGGCTTGCCGGCCTTGGCCACCAGTTCGTCGATCAGTTCGAGCGTCTGGCGGATGTGCTCCTGCCCGAACTCGATCGCGGCGAGCATCGACGCCTCGTCCACCTCCGCCGCCCCGACCTCGATCATGTTGATCCCGTCCTTGTGGCCCGAGAGCACCATGTCCAGGTCGGAGAACTCAAGTTGCGAGATCGTCGGGTTGATGACGAACCGGGGGCCGTCCTCCGTGTGCACGCGCCCGACGCGGACCGTCGCGATCGGCCCCTCGAACGGCGCGTCGCTGATCGCCAGCGCCGCCGAGGCCGCCGTCCCCGCCAGCACGTCCGAGTCGTTCTCCTGGTCGTGGCTCATCACGAAGACCTGGATCTGGATCTCGTCGATGAAGCCGTCGGGGAACAGCGGACGGATCGGGCGGTCGATCATCCGCATCGTCAGAATTTCCTTCTCGTTGGGCGCCCCCTCGCGCTTGCGGAAGCCGCCGGGGAACTTGCCCGCCGCGGAGGTCTTCTCGCGGTAGTCCACGGTCAGCGGGAAGAAATCCAGCCCCTCGCGCGGAGCGGCCCGCACCACCGTCGCCAGCACCGTCGTCCCGGCGTAACTCGCCAGCACCGCCGCGTTGCACAACTTGGCGATCTTGCCGGTCTCCAGGGTCAGCGTGCGCCCGCCGATCTCCCGCTCAACTTTGATGTACGTCATCGAACCTTCTGCTCCCTGCACCGATCGGTGCATCGGGGCCCGCGCGCCCTGCGCCCGAAGGCGCCTCGCGGCGGGCCGAACCTGTGTGCGGCCGGTCCGGCCGCCTCAGGGGCAGAAGGCATCGGGCAGCACCGCCCAAGAACCCATTGGGGGAGGTGCCCGGTGCCCACTGCCTCCCAGACGGTCAGTGGCCGGATATGAAACCAAGCGGCCCGCGTCTCTTTCGAGACGCGGGCCGGGAAAAGCCGCTTACTTGCGCAGGCCGAGTCGGCCGATCACGCTCAGGTACCGTTCGCGATCGGTTCGCGCGAGGTACCGCAGCAGCCGGTTGCGCTTCCCGACCATCATGATCAGGCCGCGCCGGCTGTGGTTGTCCTTTGGATGCTCGTTCAGGTGCTCGGTGAGTTCGTTGATCCGTTGCGTGAGCAGCGCGATCTGAACGTCCGGCGACCCCGAGTCGTTCGGGTTCACGCGGAAGTCCTGGACGATCTGCTTCTTACGCTCAGCGGCGATCGGCATCGGTCGGTATCCCTCTCCGCCCGGCTCGGGCGGATTGCGTTCAGTTTCCTACTTGTAAGGTGACGAGTGTACGCACCGCTCCGGGGGGGATCAACAAAGGGCCCCCGCGGCAGAGCCCCGGTCCAAAACCGGACCGGGGAGGGGAGGGACGCCACGCTCGGGTGGAAGGCTTTCTTCCGGGTCAGGCCGACGTGGGAATCGCCTTCCCGCCGCAAATGGGTACGCTAGGCCATGCAACTCTCCCGACGCGTCCAGAGCCTTCGTCCGGCCGCGACCGTGGCCGTCAGCAACCGTGCCAAGGAACTCAACCGCCAGGGCATCCCCGTCCTCTCCTTCGGCGCGGGCGAGCCGGACTTCGACACGCCCCCCCGGATCAAGCAGGCGGCGATCGACGCCATCAACGCCGGCCTGACCAAGTACGCCCCCGCCGCCGGCGACCCGGAGACCCGGGCGGTCATCGCCGAGAAACTGACGCGGGAGAACGGCATCCCCGACTGCACCGCCCAGCACGTCGTCATCGCCGGCGGCGGTAAGCACGCCCTCTACCTGCTCTTCCAGGCCCTCCTCGACCCCCCGGCGCCCGGCGAGAAGCCCTGGGAGGTCCTCCTCCCGGTCCCGGCCTGGGTCAGTTACGACCCCATGGCCCGCCTCGCCGGCGGCGAGGTCGTCGAACTGGGCACGACCCCGCAGAACGACTTCAAGATCACGCCGGAGCAACTCGAGAGGGCGATCACCCCTCGCTCCCGCATCCTCCTGCTCAACTCCCCGAGCAACCCCTGCGGCACGATGTACACCCCCGATGAGATCCGCGCCCTGGCCGCGGTCGTCGAGCGTGCCGCGAGCACCATCGCACCCGATCTTGTGGTCATCAGCGACGAGATCTACGAGAAGATCATCTACGGCGGGATCGAGCACCTTTCCCCCGGCTCCCTCCCCGGCATCGCCGCCCGGACGATCACGATGAACGGCATGGGCAAGGCCTATGCGATGACCGGCTGGCGCGTCGGCTACCTCGCCGGCTCGGGCGAGTTCGGCCTCCAGGTCGCCAGGGCGACCGAGAAACTCATCGGCCAGATGACGACCAGCATCGCGCAGTTCGTCTTCCCCGCCGTGCGCACCGCCATCACGCAGTGCGCCGACGACGTGGAGCGGATGCGTCAAGCCTTCGCCCGCCGCGCCGAACTGATCTACTCGCTCGCCCGCGAGATCCCCGGCTGGGTCTGCCCCCGCCCCACCGGCGCGTTCTACCTCTTCCCCGACATCTCCGCCTACCTCGGCAAAACGTCCCCCGGCGGCCGGCCCCTCAAGGCCGCGCTCGACGTCGGCGAGGCCCTGCTCGAGGAATGCCGCGTCGCCGTCGTCCCCGGCGAGGACTTCGGCGGTTGCGGCCACCGGCACATCCGCATCTCCTTCGCGTGCTCGGACGAGCAGATCCGCGAGGGCATGAAGCGGATGGCGGAGTTCTTCGCGAAGGTGAAGTAACGCCCGCCAGCACATCCGCGGTGCCTTGCACCCCAAAGGGGCGCCCCTCAGTAGCCGGGGATCAAGCGAGCGTGCGCCCGGTTTGGGCGGCGGAAACTCATCCCGCCCCCGAAGGGATCGTCCGCCCGCGACCATCCCCCGCAAACACGCCCGCTGCGGCACTACACGAATCTGTGTATCGTCCCCACCCTCGTTGCACCACTGCGACCAAGTTCACGGCGCGGCCGCATCGTTGACACCTGCTGCCTGCTCCCCCCCACCAGCGTCCGCCCCCTCCTCCGCCAGCGTCACCACGATCTCCCCCCGCAGCCGGTCCTGCTTCACGTACACCCGGCGCTGCTTGACCAGTTCGAGCATCGCCAGGAACAGCCCGATCATCTCCGCCCGCGTCCGCCCCGCGAACATCGCCTGCAGCGGAATCCCGCGCCGCTCCCCGCCGCTGGACGCCTCCTCCCGCAGCCGGTGCACGATGTCCTCGGCGTGCAGTTCGATCGGCGTCTCGTCCATCGCCACGTGGTGCTCGCCCACGCGCGTCATGTCCACCGTCGCCAGGATCTTGCTGAACGCCTCCAGCAGGTCCGCGAGGCTCACATCGTCGATGTCCACCGGCGGCGGCTCGGCCGATGGGTCCTCCGCCTTCAGCGCCCCGCCCGCCGGGAACCGCCGCTCCCATTCCCCACGCAGACGCTCCAGCGCCCCCGCGGCGTCGCGGTAGCGCTTGTACTCCAGCAGTTGCCGCACCAGGTCGGCCCGCGGATCGACCTCCTGGAAGTCCTTCCCCGGCCCCTGCTTCCCCTCGCCGTCGGCGCCCTCTGCCCCCGCCGCCGGCGTCGGCGCCAGCATGCGTGCCTTGATCTCCGTCAGCGTCGCCGCCAGCACGAGGAACTCCCCCGCGCGGTCCACGTCGATCGTGTCGATGTGCCGCAGGTAGTCGAGATACTGGTCCGCGATCTGCGAGATCGGGATGTCGGTGATCTCCACCTCCGCCCGCCGGATGAGGAACAGCAGCAGGTCGAGCGGACCCTCGAACGCATCCAGCCTGACGTGATATTCGTCGCTCACCGGACCCCGTTTCTTTCCCCACAAGGCCCCAAACCGCGGCCGCACGGGGCGTCCGCACCGGCCGTGACCAGTGTACCCTTGCCCGATGACGATGACCCCGACGCCCCGCCCCCCCACTCCGGCCCCCGCCGCGGCCGGCCGCGCAGCCGACCACCGCGCCGAGGAGCGGGCCCTGGCCGAGCGGATCCTCCAGGCCGAGAGCCGCGCCGTCGCCGGCCTGCCCGCCCGCCTCGGGGAGGAGTTCCACGTCGCGGTTGACCTCATCGTCCGCTGCGCCGACTCCGGCGGCACCGTCCTGATCACCGGCCTGGGCAAATCCGGCTTGATCGGCGCCAAGATCGCCGCGAGCCTCACGTCGCTGGGCATCCCGTCCCACTTCGTCCACCCCACCGAGGCCGCCCACGGCGACCTGGGCAGTTTCCGCCCGCAGGACGTCTGCATCGCCCTGTCCTACTCCGGCGAGACCGAAGAGGTCGTGAACATCGCGGCCCTGCTCAAGCAGGACGGCATCCCGATCATCACGATCACCCGCGGCGAAGGCCGCTCGCGGCTCGAGCGGCTCGCCGTCGCCTCCCTCGGCATCGGCGCCGTCGAGGACGAGACGATCTCCCCCGCCCCCGCCTGCTCGACCACGGCCACCCTCGCCCTCGGCGACGCCCTGGCCCTGTGCGCCAGCCGCCGCCGCAACTTCACCGTGGACGACTTCGCCAAACGCCACCCCGGCGGCGCCCTGGGCGGCAAACTCAAGCCGGTCGTCGAAGCCCTGCGGTTCGTCGTCGGCCGCAACCTCTCGCCGATCCCCGACAGCGCGACCGTCGGCGAGGCCCTCCGCGCCAGCGCCGACGGCCGCCGCCCCGGCGCGCTGCTGCTGGTGGACCCCGCCACCGGCGTGCTCACCGGGATCTTCACCGACGGCGACCTGCGGCGACTCATCGTCAGCGACCCCTCGGCCCTCCAGCGCCCCGTCCGCGAGGTCATGACCCGCTCGCCGCGCACGCTCCCCCACACCGCGCTGATCCGCGACGCCCTCTCCCTCGTGATCGAGCGCCGGCACGACGAGATCCCCGTCGTCGATGAAGCGGGGCGTCCCGTCGGCATCCTCGACGTGCAGGACCTGATCGCGATGAAGCTGGTGCAGGAATAGCCGCGCCGATGCCCGATCCCTCCCCCACCGCTGGCCAGCATTCGCCCGCCCCGCGCGCCGCGCCCGCGGCGGTGAAACTCCTCGCCCTCGACGTGGACGGCGTCCTCACCGACGGCTCGATCCTCATCGACGACCGCGGCGTCGAGACCAAGCGGTTCAACATCCATGACGGTCTGGGCATGCGCATCTGGGCGAAGATGGGCTTCCACCTCGCCGTCATCACCGGCCGCTCCGGTGGCGCGATCCAGCACCGCATGGCCGAACTGGGCGTAGGCGAACTGATCCACGGCTGCGCAGACAAGCGAGCCGCCCTCAACGCCCTGACCCGCCGCCTTGGCATCACGCCCGCGGCCGTCGCGTTCATTGGCGACGACTGGCCCGACCTGGCCGTCATGGCCGCCGTCGGGTACCCGATCGCCGTGGCGGATGCCGACCAGCGCGTCCGGGCCGCGGCGGCCTTCGTAACATCCCGCCCCGGCGGGCGAGGCGCCGTCCGCGAGGCCGTCGAGCATCTGCTGGCGGCCAAGGGGCTGCTGGACCGCGCCGCCGCCCTCTACCACGCCCCCGCGCCCCCGGCCGCGGGACACGCCGGCTAGCAGCCCGCGCAACGAGGATGCACACACCATGAGCAGTCGCGTCGGCAGGTCGTTCGATCCCCGCAAGGCAGCGCTCGCCCTGGCGATCGCGTTCGCGGCCATCTCCGCCGGCGTCGTCCTCTACTTCGTCGCTTCCAGCCGCTCGTCGGGGGAGTCCACCGTCGCCGCGGCGCCCCCGACCATCGATCAGGCCCCGCCGGAGGCGCCTCCGCCATCCGGCCCGGGTCAGGGCGCCCTCAGCAGCGAGTGGGCCCGCCTCCAGTTCGTGGACAAGAAGGACCCCACCCGCATCGCCAGCGAGATGGAGTGGCAGTCCCTCAGCCCGGATGAGGCACAGCGCGGCCGCTCGCACATTTCCGAGCCCCGCTTCTGGATCTACGCCGAGGACGGCCACACCATCCACGTGCAGTCCCGTCAGGCCACGGTCTTCATGCCCGACCAGCAGAGCGAGCCCGAGTCCGGGCGACTCGACGGCGCGGCGATCATCCGCGTCTTCGGCCCCGGCCCCGACGGCCAGCGCCGCGCCATCGACCTCGAGCAGGACAGGCCCGACCTGCTCATCGTGACCGAGACGATCTCCTTCGACTCCGCCCTTGGTGAGATCACCATGCCCTCGCGGTGCGAGATCGTCCTCGCTGACGGCCGCGTCGAGGTCGCCCACCTTCGCATGAACGTCAGCGAGGCCCGCCGCCGCCTGGAACTCCTCGAGGCCGGCCCGGGCCAGATCGTGTATCAACTCTCCAACCGGCGCAGCAGCGACAAGCGCCGCGAAAGCCCCGCCCCCGGCGGCCCCGCGGACGCGCCGACCCAGCAGGTCGCCGACGCCGGCGATCAGCCGCCCGCCACGCCCCGCGAAGACCTCTACCGCGCGACCTTCACCGGCCGCGTCGCCGTCCGCCAGGCCTCGCGCGAGATCACCGGCGACGCCCTCGATGTCTGGGCACGCCTGCTCGACGGCTCCCTCCCCGAGGGCGCGTTCCCGAACCCGCGGCGCGACGACAGCGCCCCCGCCGAGCCGGCGCCGCAGCCCACAGATCCGTCCGCGCTTCCCGCCGTCGCGACCAACGCCTCCGCGCCCGAAACGCCAGCCGCAGCGACGGAGGACGTCATCCTCACCTGGGGCACCTCCCTCGTCATCCGCCCCCTCTCCTCCACGCCCACGGAACTGAGCGGCAACAACCACATCGCCCTGCGCTTCACCGCCGACACCACCGGCAACGTCGCCTTCGCCGACAACGAGGCCGGCATCGCCGGCTCCTGCGTCTGGGCCGGCCTTGCGGTCTCGACGCAGGACCTGACCCTCTCCGGCCCCGGCCCCACGGCGGTGCGCATCAAGACCCGCGGCGGCCAGGAGATGATCGTCCCACGCCTCGACCTCAACCTCCTCAGCGGCGTCGGCGTGATCCGCGGCGCGGGCGTCATGCACGACGGCGACCGCCGCCTCACCTGGGCGGAGCAGGGCGACCTCCTCTTCGCCACCCGCCGCGGCATGATGACCGGCTCGCTCCGCGAGGCCGCGTTCCGCGGCAACGTCACCGCCCGCGACGAACGCTCGCAACTCAGCGGCGACCTCTTCCGCGCCACCTTCGTCCCAACCCCCGGCGCCAGCGACGACGCCGAGAAGGTCGTGCTCGCCAGCCTTCTCATCGACGGCAACGCCGCCGGATCGAATGACGAGGGCTCCATCCGGGCCGAGCGAATCGATGTTGCATTCGACACCGCCCCCGACGGCGACCCGCAACCGAAAGTCGTCACCGCCACCGGCAAGGTTCGCGCGCGCAACGACGAGGCCGAACTCCAGGCCGGCATGGTCGAAGCCACCCTCGCGCCCGATGAACGCGGCGACCTGATGGTCACGTCGCTTGAGGCTCAGGGCGCGGTCGCCCTCGAATCCGAGAAGGAAGGGATCTCCGCCACCGCCGACCACCTGTGGTACGACGGGATGCGTCAGGCCGCGCGGCTCACGTCCAGGAACGACGATGAGCCCGCCTCGGTCGCGCACAAAGGGTCGGTCGTCTCCTCACGGATCATCGAACTCGACGCGGCCGCCAGACGGCTCGTCGTCCCGGGTCCCGGCACGTTCGAGCACGAGCCCGTCGCCGGCAAGACCTCCGGCCCGCTGGGCACCACGTCCTTCGCCGCATCCTGGACCGACTCCATGACCGCCGACAACGCGGCCGGCATCGTGGAGTGCATCGGCGGCGTTGAGGTCGTCACCGATGTCAAGCAACCGCAGGTCTACCGCGCCGCCGCGTCGTACCTGCGCCTCGAGTTCGAGCCTGCCACGGAGCCCGCCCCGGCCGAATCCGCCGAGGCGCCGCGCGAACGCCGCCTGCTGCGCGCCGAACTCGCCTCGTCCGACGAGGCCAATCCCGCGCTGGTCGAGTCACGCACCTACGCCTCGGCGTCCGCCGCCTCCGGCGAGCGCCGCCTCGAGCAGTTCTTCCGCCTCACCGGCGAGCGCATCATCGCCGACGACACCGCCGGAGCCGGCGCCGTCATCTCCGTCCCCGGCCCGGGCCGCGCCGCCGTGTACGACGGCCGCGCCGCCGAGTCCGCGCTCGCCGCCGAAGCCGTTTCCGCGTCGCCCGCAGCGCCCTTCCGCGACCGCGAGTTCCGCGGCTCCGCCCTCTTCACGTGGAACGGGTCGATGGACCTGAACCGCAAGACCGACCTGCTCACGATGCGCCGCGGCGTGCGCCTCGTCCATCTCCCGCTGGCCGATGACCCCGCGACCACCCTGGAGTGCGAGCGTCTCCTCGCGAAACTGCTCTTCAAGACCTCCAGTGACAACGCCAGCGCCAGCGCCGATCTCGTCCGCGCCGACGCCACCGGCGCGGTGTACGTCGAGTCCGCCACGCGCCGGCTCATGGCCGACGGCGTCCTCTACGACGCCTCGCGCCGCCTCGTGGAGGCCACCGCCTCCGAGGGCAACCGCGTGACGCTCTACGACGATTCGCGAGCCACCGTCACCAGCGCCGCCCGCCTGCGCTGGGACCTCGCGGCCGACCGCATCGAGGTCGAGAAGCCCTCCCCAGTCATCGCCCCCTACACACCCCGCTGACCCGCGGCGGCCTCAGGCCGACGTCCGGTCGATCACCTTGTACTGCTCGCGCTCGCCGCGCCCGCGCAGCGGGTAGTCCTTCCGCAGCGGGTGCGCCGGGAACGACTCCCACAGCAGGATCCGCCGCAGGTCCGGGTGGTTCCGGAAGCGGATCCCGAACATGTCGAACACCTCGCGTTCCGGCCACTCGGCCCCGGGCCAGATGTCCGTCACGCTATCGAGGTACAGCGCCGGGTCCTCCTCGATCCCGTCCGTCGGCCGCGACGGGTCGAGGTACACCTTCACGAAGAACCGGTCGTCCCGCGCGAAACAGATCAGGTTGTACACCACCGCGAACCGCCCGATCTGCTTCGCCGGGTAGTTCAGGTAGTCGATCCCCGCCACGTCCGACAGAAAGTTGTAATCTGCCCGCGGATCGTTCTTGAGGAACCGCATCACCTCGTGCAGGTCCCCCGGCTCGACGATCAGCGTCGACTGCCCGCGGAACTCCGTCGCCCGGAACTTCTTGCCCGGGAACGCCTCCTTGACGATCTTGAAGGTCGGGTGATCCAGGTTCGGCGTGGCCGGCATGCGCTGCTCCGCGAAAAGGCCGTCGGGAAGGACCGGAGTTTAGGAGACGTGCGGCAGCCCGGCGAGAAGCCCGAGGCCCTGGTCGGCCGTCCCGGCCGCCCCGTTCCCCAGCAGGATCAGCGGCACCCGCGGCGGCACCAGCCGCCCGATCAGCCGCGCAATCACCTCCCCGCCGACCGCGCCCCGATCCAGCGGCGCCGGCCCCCCTTCCGCAAGCACGCTCGATGCGACCACCGCCGCCACACCCTCCGCGCCCGCAAGCGACTCGAGAACCCTCGCGACGTGATCCTCCGCCGCGTCGAGCATCGACGGCGCGATCATCGCGCCGACATCGACGATCAGCCGCACCCGCCCCGGCCGCCCCTCCCACGCCCGCAGCAGACGTTGGCTCGACGGCACATCCGACACCGCGTGCGCATGGTGCGTGCGCACGAGGATCTCGCCCGCCCCTTCCGCCACGAGCATCTCCAGCCGGCGCAGCAGCGCCTCCCACCCCGCCGCCCCCCACGTGCGCGGGTCGCGCTGCCCCTCCTCGTCCACCAGCCACCCCGACCACACCGCCCTCGCCACTCCACTGCCGGCCGCAACCGGTTCGCCCGCCAGAATGTTCCCGTCCGTCCACTGCGCCCACACTGCCCCACCCCCCAGCGGCCTGATCGCGTCACCCTCGAGCACCATCACCGGCATGCGCGAGCCTAGGCCACGACCGATCGTGGGTCCGCTCGCCCGCGACCACAAGCGTCGAAGAACCGATGGTCCGCCCGAGTTACACGCTCGCTCATCGCTGCGCCAAGGCCCGATACCTGCTCCCCGGCGTCCCGCCGCACCATCCGCGGGGCACGCACACGGAGCCCGACGATGCGCTTGACCTTCCCCCGCCTGTCCCGGCGCCCCGCCGCTCCCGTTCCCGTCACGACCGAGCCGGAACTCGCTCCCGCGCAGGCAATTCTCGTCTCGCAGATCATCGAGTTGAACCCCTCTGCCACCGTCGGTTTCCTCCGCAACTTCGCCGAGTCGTCCCTGCGCAACTACCTCGAGCACCTGCGCAGCGCCCAGATCCCCCGCGGCCGCGACGCTCGCTGGGTCCGCCCTGACGAGACCGCCGCCGTCATGGTGCGAGAGCGCGCCGACTGACGCGCCGACATCCCATCGACATTCCCCTCGCGCCGCGCGCCTCACGGCCGCGGCGGCACTATCGGCCAGCGACGCCCGCACCCGGGGCACTCTTGCTCCCGGCTCGCCGCGGGTCCCTCATTCCTTGATCCCGCCAAGGGGCGCCCAGCACCCGCGCAAGACGACCGCGGGCTCGCCTTTCTCGCGCCCGTGGTCCGCTTTCGCTTATGCCCTTCGTCCGGGAAACCGATCCCTCCAACGCCCGTCGTACCGGCCCGCTCAAGAACGGGCCGCAGCCGGTCCGATAAAGCCGGCTGGGTAGAGGCGGTCAGCCCCTGCCGCGACAGGTCCCAGGCCGGAGGCCGGGTTTGAGGAGAGCGATCACGCCAGCCCGCTCGTGCGCATCGGAGCATCGCACTGGGCCGGATCGTGGATCGCGCACGCCCCCGTGCACGCCCGCAGACCCGGAGACCTGCTCATGACCCCGCGTACGAACGGCCCCGCCTTCCCGTCTCCCGTCGCGCTCGCCCGCTGCGCGGGCTTGTGCGCCGCCGTCGTCTTCGCCGCCGGCTGCTCCACCGCGTCGCGCACCACCGCCCGCGGGTGGGAGTACGGCGCCGATGCCAACTCCGAGACCACGGAAGTAGCCGGCGTCGGCCAGGTCCGGTCAGTCCCACGCGGCCAGACGATCAACACCCGCGTCTGGCACGATCCCGTGGCGCGGCACGCCCCGCCCAGGACGATGGATCAGTCGCAGCCGGCGCCCAAGGCCGGCGCCAGCATGTCGGTCGCACTGGCCGCGGCCGAGGTCTCCATCTCCGAGCCCACCACGCCGACTCGCACACTCCCCACGACGACGCGCCCCAGCGACCTGCCGAACATCCACGAGCCCTTCGACACCACCGCCACGAACACGCTTCTCGACGCCGCTCCCGGCCTCTGCCAGGTGACCTTCGCGGGCGAGGGCGCCGCCTTCGACCCGTGCATCTCCAGTGATGGTCGCCTGCTCGCCTTCGCCGGCACGCATCACCGCCCCACCGCGGACATCTACACGGTTCCCGTCGGCGGCAGCAGCGTCACGCAACTGACCTCCGACCCGGCCCACGACATCATGCCCGCGATCAGCCCGGATGGCTCGCGGATCGCGTTCGCCTCCAACCGCTCGGGCAACTGGGACATCTTCGTGATGTCCTCCTCGGGCGGCCAGGCCCTCCAACTCACCAGCGACCCGACAAGTGAACTGCACCCGACCTGGTCGCCGGACGGCCAGCGCATCGCCTTCTGCCGCCTGGGCCAGGTCAGCGGCCGCTGGGAACTCTGGGTGCAAGAGGTCGCCAACCCCCGCTCCGCCGAGTTCATCGGCTACGGCCTCTATCCGCGCTGGTGCCCGGTCTCCGGCACCGGCCACGACGGCCGCGACCGCATCGTCTTCCAGCGGGCACGCGAGCGCGGCGACCGCGCTTACAGCGTGTGGACCGTCGACTACCGCCCCGGCGACGTGACGAGCCCCACCGAGGTCGCTTCCAGCCCCACCGAGGCCCTGATCAACCCCGCCTGGAGCGCCGACGGCCGCTGGATCACCTACGCCGCCGTGCCCAACCCCGGCGAGGCTTCCGCCGCCGGCCGCATCGGCGAGGCCGATCTGTGGATCGTCGCCGCCGACGGCTCGGCTCGCGTCAACCTCACCGCAGGCACCTTCGTCAACCTCGCCCCCACCTGGGCCGCCGACGGCCGCATCTACTTCGTCTCCAACCGCGCCGGCGTGGACAACATCTGGTCGATCTCCACGGACCGCGCCATCGCCGCCGCGACCGGCTCGCGCGCCAACACGCCGACCGAAACGGCCCAGGCTCCGCGCCACGCCGACCCCCTCCACGGCCCGCAGATCCCCCGCACCGGGACGGACGCCTACGACGCGACCGCGCACGTCCCGACGCCCTGAGCACGACCACGGCGGCCGCGGCCTGCCGGCCCGCCCGCCGTTTCAACCAGAAACGGGGCTGAGCCCCACCCCCCTACCGGGACGGGTCAGAGGCAGGACGCCATGACAACCGTACAGACCATGCTTGCTGCGCTGCGCGCCGTCGTGGCATGCTGCGCACCGATCGCGGCCATCTCCGCCCTGCTGCTCGCAGGCGCATGCTCGAAGCAGCCGGAACTGGTCGCCCCCGAGCCCCTCATCGCGCCGTACAACTCGGCCAGCGGCGAGGTGCTCTGGGCCGTGGCGCCCCTGGCGAACGAGTCGGGGACCAGCATCGCCGACACGCTGGCGATCAGCGACGCCATCGTCGGCAAGATCACCGAGGCCGAAGGCCTCGCCGCCGTCCCGATGAACCGCACACTTGCGGCGATGCGGGCCCTGCGGATGACGGCCGTGCGGACCCCCGCCGACGCCCGCCGCCTCGGCGAGGCCCTCAACGTGGACGCCGTCCTCGTCGGCTCCGTGACCGCGTACGACCCCTACGACCCTCCCACCATCGGCCTCACCCTCGCCCTCTACTCGCGTCAGCCGGCGCAGGCCGTCCGCGAATCGGGCTGGTCCGACCCGCGGGCGATGCGCAGCGCACCGACCGAGCAGGACCTCCCCCCGGTTTCGAGTTTCGAGGAAGAGCCCCTCTCGGTCGTCATCGAGCATCTCCCCGGCGCCAATCACGGCGTGCAGATGAACGTCCGGCGTTACGCCCAGGGGCGGCACGAACACGGATCGGCGCTGGGGTGGCGACGCTACCTGGCGAGCATGGAACTGTACACGGACTTCGCGGCGTACTGGGCCGTCCGCCGGCTGCTGGAGGAGGAACGCCTCAGGCTGGCCTGGCCCGCACGTCGCACGATGGACCCGGCCCGCTAGCCGCTCCCACCGGCGCGGCTGGCGCCGGGAGGAGCAGGCGATGAACAGCGGCAGCGGGCACACCTCGTCCGCGGACAGCCAGGCTCCCCAACGCACGCGCAGCGTGACGCTCCTCAAGGGCGTGCACCGCTGGGTCTTCACCTGCGCGCCGGGCGAGGAGCAGGGACTGCTCGCGTGCGTCTCCGAGATGGCCCGCCGCCCCGACGCCCCGTTCGACTGGTTCGACGCCGCCCTGGTCGCACACCAGATCGCGCGCCGCCTGCCGAGCGGACTCAACAGGGTCCATTCAAGCGTCGATGAGGTCGAGTAACACGCCGCACGCCCGAGAACGGGCGCCGGCCAGCGGGTGCACGGAGCAGACCATGTCCACCGTCGCGATCACGGGCGCGTTCACCGCCTATCTGATGGACGAGCGCCACTTCAGCCCCTACACCGCCAGGTGCTACGGCGCCGACCTGCGCCAGTACGTCGAGTTCCTCGCCGACGAACTGGGCATGGACATCGACGAGGCCCGCGAGAAGGCCGCCTACGACCACCGCCTCGCCCACCCCGGCCCCGGCTCCGGCGCCCCCAGCAGCATCACCGCCGCCATCTGCGCCGCCAACCCCGACACCATCCGCAACTTCCTCAGCCACCTGGCCACGAAGGACTACTCCGCGGCCACCATGGCCCGCAAGATCGCCACCCTTCGCTCCTTCTACAAGTGGGCCTTCAAGCGCGGCCTGGCGGACTCCAACCCCATGACCGCCATCCGCACGCCCAAGCAGGGCAAACGGCTCCCCAAGGCCATCACCATCGAGCAGATCGAGCAACTCCTCGCCACCCCCGGCGACAAGGACGTCCTGGGCCTGCGCGACCGCGCCATGCTCGAGACGCTCTACTCCACCGGCATCCGCGTCAGCGAACTCGTCGGCCTCAACGCCGAGGACCTCGACGAGACCGGCGAAGCCCTCCGCGTCCGCGGCAAGGGCAAAAAGGAGCGCCTCGTCCCCCTGGGCACGCACGCCCTGACCGCCATCCGCAACTACGTCGCGATGGTCCGCTCCGACCCGCGCTTCGGCCGCGTCTGGGCCGGCGGCCCCAACGGCACGCCCACCGGCAAGCCCCTGTTCATCAACAAGCACGGCCAGCGCCTCTCCACCCGCTCCGTGCGCCGCAAACTCGACAAGTACCTCAAGATGGCCGGCCTCGACCCGGACATCAGCCCGCACACCCTGCGGCACTCCTTCGCCACGCACCTGCTCGAGAACGGCGCCGACCTCCGCAGCGTGCAGGAACTCCTCGGCCACCAGTCGCTGAGCACCACCCAGATCTACACCCACCTCACCGCCCAGCGCGTCAAGGAGGCCTACAACCAGGCCCACCCCCGCGCCGAAGCCGGCTGATCCGCATCTCCCCAGCGCAACAACAAAGCGGCCCCGGATCACTCCGGGGCCGCTTTCGTTTGAGCGTGGCCCGCCGTTCCGCGGCGGGTCCATCCGTCCGAACGGCCTAACGTCAGCACCCCTCGGTCACCTCATCCAGCCATGCGCTCAGGAAGGCGCTGATGTCGGTGGAGTTGACCGTCAGGTCGCCGTTGAAGTCCGCGGCCATCGTCCCCTCGTTGAGGCTGAGCAGCCAGGCGGAGAGGAACGCGCTGATGTCCGACGAGTTGACCTCGTTATCGCCGTTCCAATCGGTCGCGCACCCGCTCCCGACGCCGCCCGGCACCGCCGCCGCGAACTGCACCGAGTTGGGCGTATGCGGCCGGAACAGCCCGAGCGTCGCCTGACCCTGGGCCGGCGCCGCATCCGCGTCGAACCAGAAGTTGTACATCGTGCCCCACCGCAGCGCGTTGGAGTTGGGGTTCTGCGCGAAGGTTTGGGGGCTGTGCCATGTGACGCTACCGGAGCCGACCTGCGCGACCCAGTCCGTGTTGTCGTACACCTCGCCCGAGTGGTAATCCACATCGTGGAACCCGATGTTGCTCACCGTCACGCCCGCCGGCACGGGGATCGACAGCGACCCGCCGCTCACGTGGCTGTTGAGGTTGAACACGGCGTACTCATACCGCCACGTCCCATTCCCGTTGTCAACCACCTTGTAGGCCGTCCAGAACCGCCCCTCGTCGGGCACGTCCACCTGCTGGATCACGACGTTCGGATCCGGCGTGTTGGCCCCCAGCCCGTGGTCATGCCACGCCTGGATCGCCGGCACGCCGGTCTGCATCGTCGTCCCCGGAGCATGGCTCAGCGCCCACGTGCTCTGGCTCACCGTCACCATCCGGTGGGATGCGTTGTTGTGCTTCGCGTCCCCCGGCAGTTCGTCGTCCGCCACGTAGACCCCTTCAGCGAAGTACAGCGCCCCGGGGAAGTTCGCCGCCGTCAGGTCGCTCCGCGCCACCTGCAGCCGCCGCGAGATGGTGTTCTCCACAGTTCCCAGCGTCCCCCCGAACTGCCCCGTCCACGGGTTGATCTCCGACCGCGGCTTCAGCCGAGGCTGGGAGGAGTTGATCCCCGCTCCGTAGATGTCCATGCACCCCATTCCCAGCACGGACCCACCCTGCCCGTTGCACGGGAAGTTGCAACCCGCGCCCGCCGCCGCGCAGCAGGCGATCTTCACCCAGGACATCCCGATCTGCTCCAGACGCCCGTCGTACAGCCGGTACAGGTTGAACCCCACCCCCGGCGTTCCGCCGTTGGTCCACAGGAGGTTCTGGTCCCCGTTGTTGCACGTCGCCGTGCCGAAGCAGTACGCCCGAATGCCCCCCACTTCCCCGTCGTTCGTGTAGTCCGTGATGTTCTGATACACCACGTCCGGGCCCTGCGTCGGCGGATCGATCTCCAGGAACGACACCGTCATGCTCCAGGCGCCCACCTCCTGCATCCACCCCGAAATCCGGATCAGGTACGTCGTCCCCGGCGTCACCAGCGCCGTCAGCCGCGACTGGTTCCCACACGACTGATCGTTGCACGCCACCGTGTTCGCATCGTTCCCCGGGCACCCGGTGTGCACCGACACCACCGTGTCGTACGAACTGGCGCACAGGTCGAGCACCAGCGCGTTGGTCGTCGGCGTCACACGGTACCACACGTCCGGCGCGTTCGACGAGAAGTCGCAGTCGGTCGATCCATCCACCGTGGCCCCCACGGTGGTGCCGCCGTACGTCCCCTCCCCGATGAGCGGCGCGTTGTCGCACGAGTCGGCGGCGACCTGCGCCTCCGCGGGCGCCGCGGCAAGCGCCGCGACCAGCGCGGCGGAAATGACGGACCCCAATCGCGGACTGGACCATCGGCGGTTCATCATGGCTGACTCTCCGTGCTGTGGAATAAGAAAAACACCCGCCCTGAAAACGAGACCGCCATCCTACCACAAACCAGCCGACGGCGGAAGACACATGCGGTTCGTGCAAAGAAATCCCGCGTCGATTCTGGGGAATCGACGCGGGGAAGGAGGAACGATCAAACCAGTGGCCCGCCCCCCTCAGGAGCCGCCGCTCAGCACCCGCCCTCCACGGCCTGGAGCCAGGCCGTGAGGAAAGCGGAGATGTCGGTCGAGTTGACCTGGCCCGAGCCGTCGAAGTCGGCGTTGAGGTCCCCGTTGTTGAGGCTGTCGAGCCAGGCCGTGAGGAACGCGCTGATGTCGGTGGAGTTGACCGTACCGCTCCCGTCCCAGTCCGCGGGGCACGGTGGCAAGCCGGGCTCGATCGCGATGATCGCCTCGAAGTCGTCCCCGCCCCCAACCGGCTCCATGTCCACATTCAGATAGATTGGCCCGAAATCACCCAGGTCGAACGCGTTGGAAAGCGAATACGAGGCGTTGAAGTCCAGAATCGTGTAGTCCGCGACGCCGTCGTTATCCACATCGACCGCGTCGCCGACCCGCAGCAGCACCCTGGCCGTGCCCGCGATGTCCGGCGCCTGCGCCAGGAAGACCGTCTCCGTCGCAGTCGGGTTCCACGAGAACAGCACGCGGTTGTTGTTGTCGATGGACACGGCGGAAGGGTTGCCCGAGAGCACCACGCCCGCGAGCGTCTGCCCCTCGCGCACGGCGATCTGCCCGTTGTAAACCAGGAAGCCGTCGCTCGCCGTCGCGGCATTGGTGTCGCCCGCCAGGACCCAGTTGCCCGAGTTGTTGATCCCCACCGCGCCGAAGTTCTGCCAGTTGTCACCATCCCCGCTCGGGCTCCCCTCCTGCGCCACGATCGTCGCGCCGTCGAGCACGACCGCCGAGTCGTTGGCGGTCGAACCCGTCTGCAGCGTCACCACCGCGATCGTGTGCAGGCCGTTGGGGGAAATGTCGTAGTTGAACGACACGCCGCTGGAACTCAGCGGGAACCCGTCGATGATGTCCCCCGTCCCGTACACGATCGTCGTCTGGCTCGGGTCCGCCGGGTTGGGGTTGCGGAACATCGCGCGGTGCGTCGTGCTCGACGCCGGCCCGTACCCCCCGATCCAGAACGCCGTCCCGTCGTCGGCCATCCGCGGCCGGCTGTTGAACGTGCTGAAGAACCCGGGGTTGTTCGGCAGCGGGTCCCCCGCCTTCTGCAGCACCCCGAAGTTCGTGTACACCGAGTCCCGGTTCACGCCATCGACAGATACGCTCGGGCTGTAGATCCAGTCCCCCGCGTCGGAGACCCCCATCGTGTCCTCGCTCCCCGTCGGCGTATCCGGCGCGGAGAAGTTCTCGAACACCATGTCGCCGTCGTACCAGATCGCCCGCCCGATCGTCGGCGGCGAGAACAGAACCACGAACCCGACCTTGTTCTGTCCGTTCACGTACGGCTGCCCCACGCCCGTCACGATGCCGCCGTCATTGCCGATCGGATCACCGACCTTCAGCACGATGCTGGCGGGAATCGGTTGCGCGAGAACGGGAACGGACAACCCGGCCGCGAGGGCCACGGTAAGAGCGTGACGTCGCTTGAGCATTTCGCAACTCTCCTGGCGCAGACGATTCCACAGCCTGCCGAAAAACCCGTGGAAACGGCAATCGGCGGACCGGAACCGCCGCCTCGCCGCCCAGTGTACCGATTCCCGCCAAAAGAACCAGCCCCCCTTCGCGAAAACCCTCGGATTCGCGCTAAGGAACACGCCCTCCGGATTCAGCCCAAACCCACTGAACCCGCAGCGAGCGCCCCGGGAACACCGACCGCCCCCACGATGAGCCGCGAACGAAGTGAGCGGACTCCTCCCTCTCCCCATCCTCCCCGCTTCCCCGTGGCACGGGCTTTCAGCCCGTGTCTCCCCCTCTTCTTCCTCCACGCCTCGTCCCGGCACGATCGCTCTGTTTCCCGCTTCCTCTTTCCTGTTTCCTCTCCCCACCCACTCAATCCCGCGCTTGTCAACGGTTTTGCGCACAGATCGTGCGCGCCAGACGGGAAAATTCGAACTCCGCCAAGATTTTTTTGTCCCTTGTCCCCGCTGGACTTGCGCTCAGTAAGCGATCGCAAACATCGCGCACATTGCGCACAGATCATCACAGCGGCCCCTGAGTAGAGGACCACTGCTGTGGTCGCCCCGGACGCAGCGACGGGGGCACCCGA
>Ga0180217_1000472_pt1 | contig 65390 bp, 28 predicted proteins | sample eDN3rd37CBELigOP_FD_128521 | JGI IMG/M metagenome (GOLD analysis project Ga0180217, IMG submission 128521) | Enriched Organic Plus compost microbial communities from Emeryville, California, USA - eDNA 3rd pass 37_C BE-Lig OP (version 2) (version 2) ...
AGACCTCCTGCATATCAAACCACCTCAACCACGGTAACAAGCATGATCACGATAAGCACCCCCGAGAATGAGATTGTCACGAATCAGTCGCTCACAGGGTCAACCACGACATGGGTCAAACCCGCAGTGTCTAATCAAGAGAGCGCTGGTATTGCCGAGGCTCCTGGATCCACAAGCACAATTGAGCCACTTCCAAAGCCTGTGTCTATGATTCCTCCTCAGTTCTTTGATCGCAATGGACAGCCATCCACCGAGTTTGATACATCGTTCATCTCGCCCTTGTCAAGAACTCAACGAAGATTGTTCATGTCTCCGGACACCGTGGATTCAAACGAATCTAAGTCTGGTTCAAGCGCTCCAGCTCCAGCGGAGGACACTCAGCCACAAGCAACAGTCAGCACTTCACAGTGGTTGCAATCTGCTACAGCTCGCGCTACCGAGCCACAGGTCGCTCCATTGCCGCCGTTGTCTCGGTCTCGTGTTGCTCCCCTCGCTGCGCAGCACGACTTGCTTCAGCGTCAATTAGATACCTTCCGTCGTAAGACTCAGCATCCGCCTCGCGAGCGCGAGCCAACGGCATTGGAACCTGAGCAGGAGGAGGCTCCTTCACAAAACATTTGCCGAAGGATACTTTTTGACGAAGCTGTCGAGAGTGAACTGCCATCCGTGTCCACGAAGGAGCCTAACCCCACTTCCATTGTGAATGAGGCTCTGTCGAGCGCGCATGAGGTGTCTCGACAAGCTGCGGCATCACAAGCCAAACCATCAGTTGCTGCCCCAAGCGTGGACTCCAAAGCGAAAGGAAGCCTCTTGCTAGCTGAATCGGCCTTGGATTGGGCACTTCGCGTTGCTCAGCGTGCATCTGAGGTGCTTAATAAGCATCGTCACGATTCTCTTCCTGCGGAACGTATCACGGGTCAGAACGCAACGAGCGCAACTTCTCAAGTCGCGTCCTCAACGGACTTGCCGTCTGCCCGACGACCACTGGAGGATCAGCGTCTCAGAAGGGAGTCTCTTCAGCGAACCAATTCTGCACGAAAGCTGAGGCAGTCCACAGCAAGTGTGCAAGCCGAACTGCCGTTGCATTCCACTAATCTTACCGACCCCCAACCCTCACATGTATCACCCAGAATTGGGCGTGCTGGAGCTGCAGAACAGCCATCTAGCGCACGACGAAGAGCAACCCCAAGACTTGGTAAGTCCCCCATGCCTCGCCACTCGACAGCAACGACGTCAGGTGGCATTGTCGAAGATGCGCCTCATTCCTTCACTTCGGCCTTGGCTGCAACTCTTGCTACACGTCCGAGCTCAAGCCCAAGCCGTGATCGCAACCACATCAAGCCAGAACCTCAGGCTCCAACGAGCGGTGGCAGCACCTTGGTCACAAGGGGTGGCGATTCTCACTCGCTTACGAGTGTTTATGCCGACCAAGTGCCGCTACGCTATCCTCAGTCAGCGCGTCTCTCGACTACTACTACGACGGCGGCTTCACCTCCCTCATCCATATCCTCTGGACCTTACTCTGCTCGATTGCCCACTACCTCCACCTACCACACTTATCACGTCTATGAACCCACTCACAACTCATCATCGGCTACAACACATCTCACGCGTCAGCAGAAACAAGCGAGCATTCTGAGAGAGAATTTGGAAGCCTTCCAGGGCTGCTCCCTGCAAGAAATTGCAGAGAAGGGCAAGAACATTAGTATTTCTCGTATGCCCACGGGCCTTGTTACAGTGAGTGGTGCGCCCAAGCAGCCAAACTCGGCAGTCTCAAGCCACAGCACTTCTGTGCATGCACACCACGGAATGCCTGCAGATTCAAATGAATCCACAACATCGACCCATCTGTCTGGTCGCTCGAAGCATCTCTCCCATACGAGGTTATGGTAAGCCGAGTCGTCCTACCTGAGCTCACTCATGTAAATAGTCTTTCACGCGTTTTCGTCCGACCTGTAAATACTCCCAAGTGAATTTCGTACCTGTGCTTTATACCACATCTCTCAACCCTGGTTATCTTTGCCAACATCCCTCCTCCCCTCTGGTGGGACACCCGAGTGGTCTTCCCGTGCGGTGCACCAGAGGCCGTAATAAATGATGAATCTTAGATTTATACGCTCGAGTTCTGATGGTTCGACCACGCTCCTACGATCCCCGGTTTGTCTCGCAACAGTCTCAACAGCACACAACCGAGTCGTCTTCATAGGGAGTAACGTAAAACTAGGGACGAAGGAAGGTAAAACCTGGTTGATTGATGAGAGTTTATGCTACAAGGACACTTGAGTCTAAGTCAGTGGGTGCAAAATACAATGCGTCTTGGGCTAGTTCAGCTGATGACCTGCGCTAAAGCTGCGGCAGGCTGAGGACGAATACATTCTTGGCATTCCGGAACTGGACACTTATTTGATGGCGGCGAGCTGTTCCTTGATTTTTGTAAGACCGTCTAGCATGGTCGCCAGCTCCTGCTTGCTCAACTCGAGCTGAACTTCTTCCAGACCAGGGGTGACACCGACCTGCGTGGGGTTGTTTTGGATAGTAAGCGAGAGCACAAGCGAAGTATTGTTCATATTTACAAGTGCGTCGGACGATACCGTGGTACCCACACGCCAAGCGAAGTCAACGAGCTTGGGAGGTGAGACTTGGTGGCTCATCGCCGAGGTCTTCCATTCCTCAGCATGTGCAACCACAATGCGGGTAATGAGCTTGCCGAGCTGTGGGTGGAAGTCCTGGGGCAGAACCTCTGCCGGTACGACACCGCGGAAGAGACATTCACGGATTAGGCTCTCCGTAGCAGCAACTAGCTTTTGCACATCCTCTTGCTTTGCCTCGAGTGCGGTGGCCCACTCTCCCAGTTTCTAGACTCGTATGGAAGACAATATGAATACAGATTACCATGAGGTGGAGTCATCCGAAGTGCGTGCGTATCCGCAGATATGTCCTACGCAAACAAGCAGCGGGGAGGAGCAAGGCAGTGAGCGAAACAAAGATACGTACACGATTTGGCACACCACCTTCGTATCGGAAGCGGAAGGTGGTGGTAATGATATCCTCAACGATGTCTTTATCCTTGGCGCTGAGTAATAGCAACAGTGCACTATGGTCAAGTGACATATTCAAACCTTGGTTGCTGTGATTTTCTGACTCTGATTCTCCCCTTATTGGCCCATGTTTCTTGAGCTGCACAGGATGACTCGCATTCGTTTTGATGCCTGTAGCTTGCAAACCCCTTGGTGTTTTTATGCGTGTGGTATACAGTTAGTGACCCTTTGTATTTTCCAGCACAGGACCAATAAAGCACTTTCCTGAACACGAGCATGCCCCTCACTCGCGATGATCCACAGCGATGCAGCAGCGATCACCGTGAGTGCACCGCAGTCGTATGTAGTATGCCCCAGCTCCACCCCAACCATGCCCCGGAAGACCCCAGCTAGACCTGTGTCGTGCGCAAACCCTGAAAAAAGGGGGTATGGACTCAGAAGCACCTCGGACTGAGCGATCTCCAAGGGATGGACTAACTGGTGAGGCCAAACCGAGTATCAAAGAGCGTGGTGTTATACGATAGAGTTCTTTGCGTTGTGAGATTGGTGCATGGCTTTCCACGTGCGCCAGAAACGGGCCGTGTTGAGCGGCAAATTGTTCAAAACCTGCAATACCAAGAGAGTGAATTGAGAAGACTTGGCATTGCGCAGGTTGTAACAGGGCTGTGGAAGCGAGAGATATGTGTGGTTACTATTCGTATGTCTGCTTTATAATTCCCCGAACACTCGATTTACGTGTGATTTTCATGAGATTCCGAGATTCTTCTCGCATTCTCCCTCACCAACACATGTTTTTGCGCGTTTTGTTCGTGTCTGCGTTCCCCTTATCCCCCCATTCGTTTGTAATTCGGCTAGACATCCCGCTTCCCTTTGCATTCATCCACCGATATTCCCAAACCACAGCTCACTCCTTCTCAAATAATGGATTTTCAACCGAAACCAACCGTCTAGAGTCGACTAGCGTCGTCATTTTCGTGAGTTTGGAGGACACCCAGAGCTCCTGATTCGGTAGAACGGGCTTTTTACGCGATGACGACACTAGGTGAGAGCCGACTGTTTATTCCTGTCGACGGCGGCCGCGAGGCTCAGGCCATCGAGGTCAATCTTGACCAACTCCCACCCGTGGACACACTCACAGTCGTGCTGAGTAACGAAGCACCGCTGGATCTGTGGTGGCATATTGCGGTGGAGTACTACAAACGCGGAGAGCTTACCAAGTTTGCGCGACTTTTTGAGGAGCCCCTTTCTGCGGAAGGTTTGGACTACTTCAGTGGACCTCAACATCGTGATGCACTGGCTCGTGTGTATGCCTCGCTTGCCGCGCTGCGCCAGGATCTGGCACAGGAGATCCCTGTGACAGATCTCATTCACACACCCCTTTCGCAAAAGATCCCGCAGTCTGTTGTGATCAACACGCTTAAGACCCTCCCAACCGTTCCACAGGATGATATTCTCTCCGAGGTGGCGGCCAGTCTCCACTTACAGCCAACCTCGAGCGCTTTGCGATCAGCGCTTCAAAGTGATGTAGGCAAGCTTCACGCTTCCGCTGCTTCAGCAAGTCTGCGTCGTCCTGAGGTCTGGCTCGGCCGTGCAGTGCAAGCCTTGGCTCAAGACGCCATTTCGGCCGCAAACGAACAAACTGCTGCAGCCGAAGTGGAGGTTGCCGCGAATAATATTATTACTGAAGCAAAGAACACAACACAAGGCGAAAATCAGCAGCCGCTCACTGAAGAACAAATGGCTGCTCTGCAGGCTAATGCTGAGCAAGAAGCTGCCAAGCTCCGCCTTGGTGCCAAGCTCCGACCTGTCTCTCAGGCATTAGGCTTGATTGACACCCTTGTTTCCAACGCCACACGCGCTAAGTCCGATGATCCATTGGCGCTTCTTGTTACAGGATGCCTGCGGTTCCATCAGCGTCGGTACAAGGATGCACTTCAAGCGTTGTCTCGCGCACTCGTCGAGAATCCTCAGCTTCCCGCTGCCGTTCGTGTCGCAATTGCGCACTGCTACATCCAGCTAGGTGATGAGCCAAAAGCAAAGGCAGCACTCGAGCGCGCGCTCGAGGTCGATCCTGACTGCGTCCCCGCATTGATTGCTCTGTGTGCCTTGGAGCGCGCAATCTACCTCCGCGATGCTGAGGCTAAGCGAGTGCAGCGCGCTACGGAGAGACATACTAAAGCTCAAGCTGCACGTCAGGACTTGGTACGTAAGGCTGATGCACAGGACACAGCAGCTTCTGCTGAAAATAAGATGGACGATGCATCAACAAGCACGTCACCAGACCATGAAAATAAGCCGTCCATCAACAAGGCGATTCTTGATCCGACTGACCCAAGGCCTAGAGCACAAACCTCAATCAGTGAAGATCAAGAAGTTGCTGAGCTCTTGGATCGAGACTTTTTCTCTGAAAGCTACCCAGAGTTCGACATTGTTTCCTCGGAGGTGCCCAAGTGGGTGTCGCTTGCTGCTCGAGTCGTCGAGCTGAAGACTCACCACCCACAGCAGATTCTCCTGCTGGCTAATCTGGCGTTCCATTCGGGTGATCTCGAAGCATCGCGGCAGCTCACTGAGCATGCTGCTGTGCTAGCATCTGGTCATGTAGCCGCAGCACCTGCATTTGCCGCTGCACGTGCAGAGGTTTCTTACCAGCGAGGCAGACTATTCCATGTTTTGGGCCAGTATACCGCTGCGGAAGAACAGTACGCTCAAGCCTTGCTCTTGGCTCCGACAGGTCATGTTCAGGCAAGCTACGGACGCGCTCAGGTGCTATTTGCCCAAGGCAAGTTCAAGGAGGCGTTGCTCTGTGCCGAGGTCGCTCACAAGGCTGCGCCAACGAATTGCCAGATTATGCGATTCCTTGCTGCAATTCACGCACGACTTGTGCTAGATTCACCTACAAATTATCAGTCTCGTGAGAGCAGAGAGTTCACGGCGCAAGACCTAGTTGAGAGTGAAGCACATTCGAAGAAGGCCAGGGCTCTCTTTGAGCGTGTGCTCTCCATTCAGCCAGATGACCTTCCCACCCAGCTCGAGCTCGCCTTGCTCTGCGCGAAGTCGCACCCAACCATTTCGCGCAAGTACTTCGACTCAGCCTTTTCACGGGCTCGTGCCATCTTCGACCGCTTGGTCTATTTGAAGTCTCTCACAGACGACTCCGGCACGGCGCGCTTCGTAAAAGCCATGGCATCGCGGAGCGCGCGCACCGCGAATCGTATCCTCTTTAGCCGCGAGCTCTGGCATAATTATGGCGTTGTTTGCCACTCCGTGGGTGACGCGCTTGCGGCGGCAAGAGGCTACCTTCGCGCAGCCGTCCTCGAAGTGATGAATGCTTCAAGCTCTAAACCCAATGGTGAGGCACGACTGCTGGCCAACCTGGAAAATCCACCCTTGACGTTTGAAGACGAGCATGATTTTGCAGGTTTCAAGTCAGAACTGAACAAGATCGTTGCGGAATCGAATGAAGCCAATGCGGATGCAATGGCCAGTACACCATCCACGCAAATCACGCCTTCCCAAGTAACTCGTGCAATTTTGCGCTCTGTGATGAACACGATTGCTAAGACCTATGCCAAAGATTCAATGAATCCCGAGCTAGGCTTCAAAGTGCCACCTGCCACTGTTACAACATTTTATAACCTGGGCCTCCTATGCGAGTCCCAATCTCTTTTCACCACGGCAAATGAGCTTTACTCTGCCATTCTGGCATCCTACCCTGATTATGTCGATGCCCGCGTTCGTTCGATTGAAATCCAGTACAAGTTGACGCAGAACCCAACGACTCAGCAAGAAATCAATGAGCAGATCGCCAAGGCGAGCCAAGCCCTGCGCGAAGTGCTGGAGAGCCTACCCAAGGATAGCAATCGCCGTCCTGACATCATGACGCAGCTTGCTTCCACACTGCTTGCATCATCTGTTGCAGAGACCTCACGCGAGGCAGAGGTAATGGTGAAGCAGACGTATGAAACCTATCCCAAGGATGTGTATGCATGGACATTCCGTGGTCAAATTATGGCTGACCACGCATCTCATGAGCGAGTTCGCTACATGCGCTACGCTGATCAAATTGCGTTGTCCCCTGGCTCAAAGAATCTTCCTGAGTGGCAAAAGGCCGCCTCACAGCACAAAAAGAATGCAAAGGTGCTGTACACCGAGGCATACGCTAAGTTCCGACGCGCAAGCATTTTGGACCCATCTAACGTGGCTGCGTTGACCGGATTGGGCATTTGCGCTGTCGAGTTGGCACAGCTCAGCGAGGATCCTGCAAAGCTCCGCGCTGCAGTGTCGGCTGCTCGTGAAGCGTTTACTCAGGCACGCTTCGCACGTCAGGGCCTTAACGAGGTGGCACCGTATGAGCCCCTCATCAATCTCGCTCATGTTAACGTCATGGAAGACATGTTTGACGAGGCAATTAAGCTCTATCGTCAGGCTTTGGACCTAGCCCCGCCCGCTGGCCAGCCTTTCCTCAAAACTTGCCTTGCACGTGCGTTGCATATGGCATCCCGTTCCAAGGAAGCAAAGACAGTCCTTGAATCCCTTCTTGAGCAACAACCCGGCGATGAAACTGTGCGCTACAACCTAGCCATTGTTCGAGAGGAGTTCGCCCTGAATGCGCTTCAGCAGAGCAAACGACGAACATTCCAAGTTGAAGAGGCCGAAGAGGCCCGACTTGCTCTTGAGCAGGCAGTGCAAGAGTTCAAGGCGTTAGATGATGAAGTTCAGCGTGATATCGCTGCGGGAGGCGAAGCAGCAGCTCGTGTCAATCCAAGGCGCAAGACCATCGCTGCACGCGCCCGAAAGCATCACGAGTACACGAAGGAATATATTGGTATTGCTGAGAAACTCTGCGAGAATGCACGTCGTTACAGCCAGCACCTCGAAGCCAAGTACGCGGAGATTCTTGAGGCACGTAGACAGGAAGAGGAGCGACGGCGCATCGAGGAAGAGAACCGTAGGCGCGAACAGGAGCTTCTATACCAACTCGAGCAAGAAAAGGCCCGTGAGTACTTGGAGAGGGCAAAACAACGAAGCGCAGCGCTTCCCACCGAGAAGGAGCAGGCTACCGCCACGCGCAAGGGTAAGTCCGGCAAGGGACAAAGACGCCGTGATAGTGAGCTCGATGCAGACAGTGAGTTCGAGCGTGAAGCTGATGGCAACTTGATGGAAGAGGACCTCGCCGCAGCACCGAGCAAGCCTCGCAAGCGCTCAACAATGACATCAAAGCGTACTGATGGCATGGACCTGACTGAACTACCAGATGAGTCAGACGAAGAGGCGAGCATTGGCAGCGACTTGACGGACGAAGAGGAGGAAGAATTCCAAGATGTTGAAAGTGACGAAGAACGCGAGTCTAAGCGCGACGATAGAGTTAAGCGTAAGGACAAGGAGAAGCGCGAGAAGAAAGACAAGAAAGACAAGAAAGACAAGAAAGACAAGAAGGAGAAGCGGGAGAAAAAAGCCAAGAAAGATAAGAAAGAAAAGAAGGAAAAGCGCGAGCCCAAGTCTGAACCATTGTTTGAAGATGACGATGAAGGCGACTTGAAGAGCATGTCAGAAACGGCAGAGTTAGGATCTCGCCGTCGTCGAACCGTTATGGAAGACGAGGAAGAAGAGACCAGTGCCACAGCTCCAACAACTGAGGGTGAGCCCAAGCAAGAGCAGCCCGAGGGAGAGAAAACTGAAGTCGTCTTGAAGCGTCGCAGAATGCTTACAGATGATGATGAGGAGGAGCAAGCATAAGGGGAGATCTAATTTCACCCTCCCCAGTTTCTTAATTGGTCAATAGCCCAGTTTACACTATGTTGATTCCATCATACACAATTTTCACCTTATGCTACAGGACTGCCGGTTTTATTGCTAAATCTCAAATTCCTCACTCCTGCATTCGATGTTCATTTCAGAAGCGGCCTCATACGCAGCCGTGATCAGACTGGAAGGGCCGCACGCTAGGATAAGAGGGGTGCGAAGGTCTGAGGCTGGTTTTGTCACTTGAGTCTCCATCATGGATCTCATTTCCCAGTGAAGATGGAGGAAGTTGTGAATCAAGCTTTGGATAGATATACGTCTGCTGCTGCGAGATAGGATGAGCCTTGACTTCGGAGACACGGCTTCTATTTTCGTCGTAGGTTGCGAGGAATGCACGTGAATAGCGACAGTGATTGGCCAAACGAGGCTCGTTAGATCGTCCGGTGAGGGGGCATTGGGAGATGATCCTTCACTTCTCCTGGTTGGCACGATAGCTTTTGTCTCGACAGTCGTACTCTGCGAGTGATGTTTAGGCTTGATGAGGCCAGCCACAGTTACAACAGGTATTGACAATTTACGTCCATTCTTCGTGAGCTGAACCGATTTGTACTCGCTTGAGTTTTCGGAGAGACGGCGATCGCCTTGCGATGCTTTCGCGGCCTTCGACTCTGACGTCTCCATGCCTTGCGCTTGCTCTGGTCTGCTGTCTGTCATTCTTTGACCCTCCGGTGGACTAGAGATGTACTCGAGGTATGGTTGTAAGAGTCTAATCAGACTTTCCTCTCGGACGCACCACAGGAGCATGATTCGTGGAGGGAGCTTGTCTGCTAGAACTTCATCAAGGAGAGATGAGGAACCTGTGACTATTCGATCCTGATTTCTCATCCGATCAAAGGCTCGTTGCCACTGGATTTCTGCCTCGTTCCGCAATGCTAGAAGGACTGGAAGAACCGCAGTAATTCCCACTCCACCTGCAATGAACAAAATTGCGTCACGTGAAGAGTAAAGAGGAGCACAGGTTCGAATGCCTCGTTCCGCATCAGCGCTTTCTTCATTTGGCTCGAGCAATCCTCCTCTCCTGGGTTGTTGAAGCTCGGCGGCTAGAGTTTTGGTGCTATGCTTGAACGACCAGTGTAAGCCTGTGCTTGGGATTTCTCCGGCAACCGCAAGGGCATTCGAACGCGTCTGCTTACGAGCTCTGCTACCGCAGCACCAGAAGGACGTTTCTGAACTAGACTCAGGGATGCTCTCCATGGCTTCAACGAACTCACTGCCCATGCTGTAGCTTCCTTGCTGGACTAGTGATAGCGTTGTTGACGGTTGGGGGCGTTGCTTGTTTTGACGGCGCGGGTTTTTCGCTTTTCCATCCGATCCAGAAAGAGCATTATTGCTCTGTGTGAACCCCACGGCTGGGCTCCAAAGCACTTCTCCAAAGGACCCAGACATTCGCAGTGCGCTTAGCATGGATCCAGAGCTCTCAGATGATCCGCTCGCAGTTCTCATTATACTCAGCGCTTCGTCAGGCGATAGTGGCGACTCACGAGCGAGTTGCGAGAGGGAGTTGTATATCTTCCGTGTTGTACTTAACCATTGCTTGTTTGCCTTGATGATGAAGGTGATTCGGTCGGCTGGCAAGCCTGTAGCAACCTTCCCGCTGTGATCAAGCAAAGGTAACTGCATCACCGAAAACGTCCTGGCACCTCCCAGAGCTTGAATAGCGGGAAGACGAAGGATTGTCCACGAATTAATTGATCCAAGGTATTTCAAGTACTCTGCACTATTAGTCATGCCTTCTTCCGATCGGAGAGTGAGTTTCATGATGCCATCAGCATAAATACTGCAGCTTTCGAGATAGTGATGCCATGTCCGCGTAGGACCGCCCCTCGTAGGCGCGACATTAGAGTTCTCTTCGACATCAATCGGCACTTGGACCTTGTGGCAAAGAGTGGCTAGCGTTTTCATGATACGAGCAAGCAACTCTAGGCTCTTTGGTACTAGGCTCAGAAGCAAAGCTACTGCCACGTGTGGATGTGGGGCATGGAACCATACCATCGTGCCCCATGCGATGCCTCCTGCAAGATGCAGGAGAGTAAACACACCAGGCCTTAAGAAGCTCCGAATGAGCTTGCTCGACGCTACCATCGTCTGGCAGAATAAAATCAACCAAGCTACTCCTCCTTCGGGGTGCTTCGCAACAATTTCTGTAATTCGGGAGAATGTAATGCGTGTCTTGACACCGTCCTCGTCAAAACCAATGCTCATCATCGCATGAACTGAGCCCCAGCCAAGCACAAGCAGTCCGAGGAGCCGATGGATCTTCATCAGACTTAGCCAGCCAATGCGCGCTAGCCAAGGCAAGATCGAGCTTGAAGAGTTTGTTAGCCATACGAGCAAAGGAAGCATTACAAGTACGACGTGAGCGGAGGCACGACGCATCGATGCTCCTCTATCGTCGCCAGGAATGATTAAATAGTGGAAGGATGTCGGAACATACGGCCTGATGGAATTTGACTCAGCGCGAGCAACATGGCCTGCGGCGGTTCGCATCGTCACAATGTTGTACACAGCGTCACGGAAGTAGGCAGGCGGACTCATGAGTTGTTCGTATTGAATATGATACACTAGTGCCGACAGGCCCACATAAAGACCAGCAAGTAGCACATGACCCCAGGTTGTCGACCCGAGCGACCGAGTGATCCAATCAACGATCATTCGACGAAGTCGAATTTGACATGTACTTTTGTTAGCTTCTTTCGACGATAGTGTCAAGCTCTTCTCCAAGGACTTGCGGTCTGACAATGTACTGGGTGGACTGAGTGCTACATCATCGACTCGCTTGACCTCGATCTCGTGTTCATCTTCAAGGGCCACATCTTCCAAAGGTGATTGCGGTTGACCCCGCACCGAGAATGTCTTTGTTTCTGACGCCGCGGCGAAGCTGGAGCGGTTCTTCTTGCTTAATTTGGACTTGCTTCTCTGGGAAGAAGCAGATGATGCCGTCTCGGTGTCAGTGATAGGTGTTGCAAGGTAGGGGGAAGTCAGGATATCAACCTGAGGCAAATTCTGGCGGGCCTTGTCCCTCCCCTCCCACTGATGTGATGGAACATCAACGAGCGGCGTGATCGTTGGAACTCCCAAATATAGACGCTTCCAGTCACAGCCTGCAGCCGGCGACATGGGGGTTATACCTACCCTCTGACTAGAGCCAACATCTTGCTCTGGCTTCTGCACAATGAACTGTGCAGTAAGCAACTCCCCTCCTACAGTTTGCCAGTGGAGGAGCGTGTTACGCATATCTACAGCAATACGCTTACGCAACCATTTTGCAATCCACTGGCGAATGTTTTGAATTGTTGAGGTTGTGGCGTCGCTGTCGGTTCCTTTGGCGGAACTTTGGATTGTTGTAGGAAAGAGTACCTTCATGAAAATACCCGGCAAGCAGAGAACTATGACGAGCCATCCTAGCTCACTCAAGACCAACGATGCGATGGGAGGAACATAGAATGCGAATACGGTTCTCATGACTGGGCCAATCTCGGGAATGGTCTGCACCCCAGGATCATTGTTGACTCGTCCCTCCTCGCTTGGATGTGGGGTCGTAGTGTCAGAAGGGCTGGGGTGCATCGAGACACCAGGACTCGTTGCTTCATCCGAATTCCTGTCTGCATTAACGTCCCCGGCCTGGTTTCCTAGACGAAGGGGGTTGCAGGATCGATGACAGCGATGAGACATTTGTATGTGGACCGAAATATTGTGAGGTGATATTATCACAGTAGCATGTTAGGGAAGAAGGACCTGGATCTCCATAGCACATGGTTATGATGCCCTAATGAGGCGCGTTTAAACCCAGTCTGCGAGAGCACTCTTGAATGAAAATCCATCTACTCACCTAGAAGATGCTGCTGCTCGATAGTTAAGGATCCACGCTCACTGTGGTATGTAATGTCTCCGGTTGCGGGAGTCTCTTCTCCTACCGCCCAAAGCATATGCAAGGCCTGGTTTGGATTAACGATAATTAAGTCTAGCCCATTGTCGTTGTCATGAATCAGAGGTCGAGTGAACTTCAGCAGGCCCCACTTGCGTTCCGAGTCCGGAGACTTGACGACATCGAAGCTCGATGCGGTAAGGTAGGAGTCAGGAAGCCTATTGCCATTAACTGCTCGTGCAGTTCTGCCTGCTAGTCTGAAAGCCGTGACCTTGCCCTCTTTTGTACTAGGGTCCATCCATCCTACAACAGCGTCAGCCCCAACCATCGTACCGCGCCGACGAGCAAAGCCAAGGGCAATGTAGCCAGAGTCGGCAGAGGATTGACCAGGTAGTTCCGTCGCTAATGCACATGTGATTTGTGTGAGCTCAGGGTCGAACTTCCAAGCAAACCTGAGCTCGCGCCCCCCGGCTGTGATGGTACGCTCACGGCCTCCTTGGAGGAGGGGGGATGGCAACGGTCGCGCACTGGTACTGTCAAACGTCTGGACGGTTGCTCCTCCTCGCGCGCCTTGACGATTTGCCGCTGAGAAGAAAGGCTGAGCCTGCGTCCACACCTGGTTGACACCCAAAGCTTGAGCTTGCAAGGCCATCGCAAGTCGCTGCTGCTGACGAAGACCAAACACACCGCTAGCAAATTGTCTAGCTGACAAAGGAATAGCAGGGGCAGCGAACTGACCTGAGGGCTGATGTGGTTGGGGAGTGTTTACTCGCAAGGATTGCGTAGTTTGAGTTCGATCTCCACCCTCAGATACATGCTGTTCTCGTGCTCGAAATACAGCTGCGTGCTGCGATCCTGCTGATGAACGAGAGCCGAAAGCAACGGAAGGAGCAGAAGGTGGTCCTAACGGCCCAGAGGATCCCGGCTGGCCTGCGATTGCAATGCTGTTACCTACGCTCATAGAAGGTGAACCAGTGCTTGAGTGGAAGTTCAAATTTCCAGGAGATGGATTTGCTGGATGGATCCTCCGACCATTCAGGCCTACAGAAGATACAGGCGTACCCTCGACCAAGTGTCGATTTCTTGAGACAAGATCAGGGGGAATCACATTCGCAGGGAAGATTTGGAATAGACTGGTCTACACAGGGATGAGTTCGGGAGGGAGTGAGTAGGATTGGTGAGGAAGATCAGGGGACAAGGGACAATATCGGTCGTAACATGCACGATAGCGGAAGTCCACAGGATGTTTTATGAGTGTGTGTGAGGTGCGCCGACCAGTGAATCTGACAGGCGCACCTTGCTTTGTACGAAGAGCTCCTGCCTGATCAATGTTTAGCGCAGATCCAGGCAAGAGGAGGAACTGTACACAAGAGGGAGCTGGTGCAGAACTGAGGTCTTGCCCATCATCACGCCCACTCATTTTAACATTTGAGGAGAATGGACAGTCGCTATGTACGAAGAGGTTTGCAAAGGACAAGTTATGACAAGGAAGGGTCACTAGAGCAAATGATGAATACATGTTCAGCTCAAGCAGTTCGAGACTAAGTATTATTTTCATACCTGGCGCATTCCTGAATTAGCCATGGCAGCCATTGGCTTCATCGACTGAGTGGTGCGAGTGGTAGCAGTTTGGAAGGTCCTCATTTGTGTGGGACGAAACTGCTGAGCATTCATCTGTCGACCATTGGCGGCTTGAGTGTTGGAAGGAGTCGCATTACGGCCTGGACGTGATGTAGCGGCATTGTTTGACGCTGGACGAGCACCCGTGGCAGAGTTATTAGGCTGCGTAGGTCTTGGGCGCGCCTGAAGTGTGTTAGGGTTGCGACTCCTAGCGTCCATACGAGGAGCGGCTGCCGCATTGTTTGCAGAGCCGGTTGTAGAGCGCATGGAAGTTGTGGCAGTCGAGGGACGAGTTTGGAATGGTCTCATGTGCGTGGCCCTAGTATTCTGAGCACGGGCGTCCATTCGCTGAAATTGTTGCACTGGACGATTGGCAACCTGCTGACTACGCATCATAGGTGGCTTAACGTTCATCGTCTGAGTACGGCGCATGAAGGAGAACTGCTTCATACCTATCATCTTGCTAGGTACCCGTTGCTGTGTCATTGCACGACGAGTGTTCATTACACCCATGGTGCGCATACCCTGACGATTCTGCATCGGGCGCTGAGCTCGCATCAATTGCTGCTTACGGAGGTTCTCACGTGCCGCCATTGCTCGCATAACCTGGGCCTGCTGCTGTTGGCGCACCTGCAATTGCATCTGCATTTGCATAAGCTGCATTTGCTGCTGAGCTCTCCATTGATTATGCTGAGCCTGAAGATTGGCGGTAGCGATGCTGTGGCGAAGAGCATTTTGGAACTCCTGATGACGTTCGGCTGCAAATCGCTCGTTCTCACGACGCTGCTCCTCGATAGCCGCAGGAGTAATTCGATTCTCACCCACACGATGTGGAGGAGTGTTGAAGACCCCGTTGGGCCGGACCGCTCGAGGAGCGCCGCCTGCACCTGCTGATGGGTTCGTAGTAGTACCGGGGGGACTACCAGTTGATCCAGTTGGGGGGCGAGTTGTGGTAGTTCGGTTTGTAGTAGCACTCGGGGTGTTCGGAGGAACTTGCATAGTCTTCATATGTTGCTGCTGCTGCTGGCTATGGATCTGAGCTAGTCGACTGGCGATTTGACTCTGGGTAGCCGAAGCTTGCTGAGTATTTGAAGGATTTGCCGACGGTTTCGGGGCCTCAGCGGCAGCAACCATGGAGCTGTGCATGAGTTCGCCCATGCAGATGAGTAAGATCAAGAGGGAAGCGGATCTGGCGCATTTCGAGAAAAGTCGTCTGCGTGGCCAAGCATTGGCCTTGAGTGAGAGCATGGCGTGCCCTCCGTGGTCTAGAGGAGAAGATGGCAAAGGATAGCTCTGGTTATCAGCCGTTGCGGTGCAAACGAGTCACTCGTGCAGATAAGCTGATATCTGTGGCAAGCGCTTGAACCTGAGCCCAAACTTCTTTGCATGCCCCAGCCAAACACGCTGAAATTCGAACAACTGGATTGAGTCGCCATCAAGGCCTTCCCCAAAACGGCATCAAACGTGGGATCGACTTCGCACACCGTTGATGCTAGACCGAGGCACCAGCGCTCGAGGTGTGATCAATACGCTGCAAAGCAGATGAACTGCCGTGACATGCTCAAGTGCCCACCAGAAGTGTCTCTGTTCTCGAGGTCGGTCCTGATGGGGTCGTGCATTCAGTATGGAAGGTCCGGCCCCTGCAGACCCCACATGAGTGGACTCATACGGTCTCCGACAATAAATCTCTCAAGTTGATGTGTCGATCTGGCCGTCGTCGGTGATTTTCACGGTCTCTTGGGAAATCTCCGAGCACCGATGCGGAACTCCATAGGCAGATCTCCTCGGTTCGTGGCAAGATAATGCATGCATAGTATTAATACAATGATTAATATACTGTTTATTTGATTGTGATTTCGCTTGAGGCGCTTGACTTTGTCTCTGCGGAGGCCAGGTCCGAGGCTAACCTCTTAGGAAGAATTCTAGTGCTCACCAATGGCTATCCGAGGCAGTTGCAAGGCCACATCAAGCTGGCTTCTCCGAGTGGACTGCCAAGTCCGTTTCGCCATCCTCTGTTAAGATCTTCTGGTGCCTAAGCGGAGCCATGAATTGTGGCAGACGGGTGGGAGGCTTATGTCCTTGGCTAATACACAGATTTACAGGTTCTTGTGCGTCATTCGCTTTTCCCTGGCAGAATTCTCTGTGCCTTTCACTTGAGCGGAGACAACACCTCGAGTGCGATATTAATCAGTAGAAGTACCACCAAAATAGATACTCAAGGGCTATTTATTTCACCTTCGACTTGCGTATTTCTGGAGCAGATCGTTCACGAGTTGTTGTGGGTTATTCGAATTACCCAGACCTCGGGCTACTTCCTCGCGTACCTCCTGCCGGATAAGAGCTATATTCCTTTGCTCACCACCTTGGGGCGTTGAGTTATCAGTACCGTCACTGTTGTTTTGACCAGTATCGCTTTGCGCCTGTTCCCGTTCATGCGAACCTGGGCGACTCCACTCGCCTGGATTAGGTGGGCCTGAACGACAAGGGATACCAGCCTGTTCCAGAAGGTCAATCTCTACGCCGTCATCATCATCACACTCGTCTGGTGCATCTTCAAGCCCGCTAAGATCAAGATTTCTTTCATGGGCCTTGGACGGGTCATCATGCCTCCATGACGCTGGCGGCTGATGCTGAACGAGCCATTTGAAGTGCATGATCTTCGCCAGATCCGTGACCTGGACCGATGAGCGCCCCAACTCAACCGCCTTTTGGATGTCAGAAGCCCTCAGCTGTTCCCGCTGTGTCTCCAAAGTGTCTGCCATTTCGTCTTCACTCCGTCGCCGCTGAGCGATCTTTGCAATCGCGCGACGAATCAGGCGTTGCTTGGCAGCCCGACCGACAGCTGTTACATCTGCGGAGCTCCATCCATGCATTGGTTCACCTGAGACCCGACGCAGAAAAGTCAGAGTGATGTCTGAGCTACATACTGACGAAGGAAACGGTGTATCCGGGTCTTCCCTATACGCTTTGTTAAGCTCCTTCCGAGTTATCCCAACGCTGGAGGCCAACAATTCTAGGCGCGTTGTTGCATCCGGCAGCCCCAGATAAATGGTGTGATCGATGCGTCCTGGCCGAAGTAGGGCGGGATCGATTAAAGCGGGATTATTGCTGGCGCAGAGAACAAACACTGGGCGAGAAGCCATTAGTTGCGATACCGCAGATGTGCCTGAGCTGGTTGTGAGCTGGCCAGAGTTAGAACTGCGATCGTCTTGTGCAGACTTCGCATGCCCTTTAGTACTGTTATCTGTGCGTACGTTCATCAAACCGACATCGAGTTCGGTTAGAATTTGATTCACAATCCTCTGTCCTAGAGCATCATCCACGCCCCCTAGGTTCGGACCCCGTCCTCTGTTTCTAAACAGCGTCTCCACGTCGTCAAAGAAAATAACGCATGGCGCCATCGCTCTTGCCTGAGCAAATACAGCGCGAATGTTCGCCTCACTTCCACCAGAATAGGGGCTCAGAATTTCAGAACATGGCACATCTAAGAATGCTGCATGTAGCCTGTGAGCGATTGCTCGCGCAAACATGGATTTTCCCGAGCCAGGTGTTCCATAAAGCAAGACACCCGTAGAAGTTGAAAGACCAAGTCGAGAGTACACTTCGGGATACTTCAGGGGCTGCTCGAAAACGTGCAAGATTTTCGATTTTGCACGTTCCAGACCAATGACTGAATTCCACGTGGTGGATTCAACTGACTGAACAGCATTCATGCGACCAGACGTGCTCGGTGCAAGACTACCGCCTGCCAGTCCTCCCATGCGACTGCCGGAGAAAGTTACGAGTCGATTCCGCCCAATGCGGGCTAAAGCATGAAGGAAGTCGTCTTCCTGTACACAAACCTGGGCGAGCAATTCGGGTGAGCATGCTTCAGGAATAAATGTGCCTTCAGCGTAGTCAAAAACTTGCGACTTCCGCTTGGTTGTAGGACCAAGAATGATGGTGAGCGGATCAAGTGACTTCGGCCTCCGCAGAGCTTCAAGGGGATCAATGGTATCATCATCTTCCTCATTCTCGGCATCTAGAGACTCTGCACTCGAATTACTTGACGTGTGATTGTCAAGAGATATCCCTTGTGAGGTTAGAAGGGCACGACGAACTGCATTCATTCCAGCTTCCGTCACAAGGCTCTCAAGGTCAGAAGGAAGGAGTCCCTCTGTACCGAGCGCGAGGCGTGATAGCATCGCGTCTTTGCTGGCCAACGCTGCTGAAATTTCATTTGGAGTCGCATTCTGTCGATAGAACTGTAACGGAGACGACATAATCTGAAGAAGCTTGAAGCGAGTCTCAACGTCCGGAGGGTAAAGAGTCACAACTTGATCCATGCGCCCTGCACGAACGATCTGCGGAGCCAGGGCACTCGGTGGGAGTGAAGATGTACACAGAAACAGCACATGACCGGTCAGACTCTGTCCCTTCTTTAGATCATTCAAGGATTTCGACCGCGTGAGTCTCGTGCCTAAAGGCGAAGCACTGCCAGTACCTTGCAACTGAGTCATCAAATCATTGCTAGAGGCGGTTTCCACTGCCTTATAGTTTCGCACATGCTGCAGGGCATGCTGTCGAAGCGCGTCGAGACATTCTTGGAAATGTGAGCGAGCCTTAATTAGAGCTTCGCTTTCATTCTTGGCCCCACCGGCTCCTGCGCTACCATCTAGCCGTCCAACTGCAATGGCGTCGACATCATCGATTATGATAATTGCTGGTGCATTCTCTGTTGCATTAGCGATTGCCTTATCTAGAGGGGTCTTGCCTGTGGGATCGGGATGTGCCACCAACAGATCCGGACCGTTGAGGATTTGCGTATGTACACCAAGCTGTCGTGCTAATGTTCGTGCGAGATAAGACTTCCCGGATCCCGGGGGTCCCACCAAGAGCACGCCGATTGGAGGAGCAACGCCAATCGCTCGATGAAGGGCCGGTCTCAACAACGGCAGCGCCACCAGCCTCATGACATCCGCTCGTGTTTGAGGATGGACCGTGCCCAGGCAAGAGAGCTCGACTCGTGTGCCCGGAATTATCAGGCTCCTATTGTCTATCGCTGCTGGAGCGGTCGTTCTCGCTTGCTGCCCAGACATGGCTGGTACGTTCTGGTTGAGGACGAGCTCACCGTGAAGTGGTATTTGAGAGGCTTGTTGTGGAGGGACGAGACTACTTCGAATTGCCCCGGTTCGCAGCTCTTGTTGAAGGCCACTTAGATCGCATGTGGGGCGATCGAAGGAGAATGTTATGTGCGGTTTCTCGTGCTCTTTGCTTTTGTCATCCTTACGCTCTCCCGAAGCACTTGAAGTTGTACCTTGCGAGGTTCGATTGGTGGGCTCGGCTGTCTTCGTGTGAGGCTCACGCTGAGCAGAATCAGTAGGAGCAGAATCGTTGGAGGCAAAGGGTACGGACTGAATGGCTGCAGGGAGCTGGAAACGGGAAAAGCAGCGAGCCCCGCCAACAGTGGCAGCGCGTAGATCGAGTTCGGTTTGTGGAGCATCCAGGCTGCTTTGCGAATTACCAGCGAGACTGGCACCCGAGGCACTCAAAGACCGATGGACTGAATCGTCTGTAGGCTGCTGATTTCTGAACCAGTTTGTGGTGCTCCACCAGCTCGATGCACTGTGAACGACTGAAGGCTGAAAGGACGGCTGAAGCACAGCTGAGGCCGAGGATAGTGACTCATCTTTGCGCGTGACCACCCAACCCGCGTCCGGAATAGCTGCGGATGTTGTTTCGTCGGAGCTTACTTTGGAAAAGGGGTCAGTTTTGCTCATGTTCAATCGGAGATCTCGTTCGCAACGCAGCTTAATAACATGCAACGGCTCCCATCTGCTCTCTACAAACTATCTCCGCTCAAGGACTGCTGGATAATGTGATATCGCTGAGTGAAAAAAGTGTATCGTCCCCCTTCTTAGTGGTTTTAGCCGCATCAGGTTAAATCTGGGCAGCCAGCGTAATTGATGTTGTGCCAGACAAACACGTTTTTGAGTATATACCTTGTATGTAGCTGAGGTTATCGCGGTAGGGTCTGACCTGCACTCGTTATGCACAGCCGAGACCGTCTGTTACTAAATGTATCGCATTTTGTATGTTCCAAAGCCTGATGTTGTCCAGCAGAAGGCAGGCTGTTCTCTGAAGGCAAGTTTGACTGATCGCTGTATTCACAATTAAAGACCACTTCATCACTAACACTATCACATAGGCTGGCACTGATCTACCAGCTCGTTACCGTTTATCCATTCGCTTTGCTGCGGTCGTCGCAGTTGTTGAGGTACCCGCTTTCGACCCGATCCGCCTTCCCGAATAACGAGACGACGGCGCTTCCTCCGTCGATGAGGACGGTGCCGTCTGGGTGTCATTGCCGCTTGCGCGGACACGTCCCTGGAGCACGTCCAAATCGTACAGCGTTTTCCATAAATGGATGTGGGTTGGACGGGGAGACCGGGTAACCCACACTATAGCCGCACCTAGGACTGCGAATGCTGCGCTAACGCCTAAGAGGATTGTTTCGAGCAGCTTTGGCTTGTGTCCTGAATGCGGGGCTGGGTGTGTCATGTCAGGTGTTGCAAGCCAAGAGTGAACGGCGGGTACAATCGCAACGGTGGCAATTAGACCCATGCCGAAAAAGCCGGCGATATCGACCGAGCTGACACCAGTTTCAGCTTCGTTGAGTTGACCCGCCCAGCTTCCAGATTGGCTTTCTTTCTTAATTAGCTCGCTTAAGGATGGCCGATGTCGGATGGGAGGTTTTAACGTCCGACTGTAGACGGCATACGCCAAAAACGGCAATACAAGGGAGGTGAGAAGGAAGATGGCGAAATGCAACTGCAAGATCCAGGCGTCTTCACATTGATCACCTTTGTGCGAGCTTGATCCAGCGAATAAGCATGCAAGGCCTTGCGAAACATTCTTCCACACCTGGGTCGGCGCACGGGCAGTCAATGATACTGTCATTTCATCGCCATTGGCACTCCAGGCTTGTTGAAGGAGAATGAAGAGTGGGCTCAACCCGAGCAACAGTACGAATCGTACAAAAAGACCTGCGGAAATAACGCGCGCTGTTAGAGCAACTCGTGTGCTTGATCTGCAGCAAGCAAATCTCTCGCACCCCTGTGGCCGGCGAGGGGCTAGGACAACACCGGAAGTAACAGTCTGAATGGACGACTCCAGAGGGGCAACCTGCCCCTTTAGCAGGTTCTCCTCACCGGCGTCCTTGTGAGCTGATGTCAACTGACCTACCTTGGGCGAGCCTGGTGCAACAGTGATGTCTTGCATATTGGACAGAAGTCTATCCAGCGCTGCAGGCAAAGAAGTGCGAAGCAGTTTCTCTGTCTCAGCATCGGTGGTACCGAAGGCGCTGGAAGGTGCCGGAGGGGCGAGTGGTGTGTGCCGATACAAGGAGGATCGGAAATGGGTAGCCACAGCCGACGCAATCGAAGAAATGACAACCAATGCAACACTTAAATTCAGGCGCGCTGAAGAGTGCGGCGAGAGCTTGTCTCGCTCGCAGGTTAGTTCGTAGATTACCATTCCAAATCCCGTGAAGTAGAATATTGTACCAAATAGAGTCCATACACGCTGCGTGCGCTTGTCACGGCAATTGCACAGGAGAGATAACTTACCACCTGCCCTCTCGTGATTCGAGAGCGACGCTTGTGCCAGTGTAGTTGGTAGATTCTGGGGATCTTGGTCTTCCAATGTGTCCAAGGCTAAGCACGCACGGTCGAATGCTGAAGCTGGTGGGTGCACCCCGATCGACGATCGGTGAGGCAAGCTCAAGATGGCCAATTCGGCGGCCTCATCTGGTGTCAGAGGGAAGTCATCCGAATGACCTCCTAAACGGTTTCGTTCACGTTCGACTAAAATGAGGTGGCATGCCACTGGCCTCACAAACTCCTGATTATCAGCCCCTGCAGATGTTTTTGACAAAGCTGACGGAACCTCGGTTCGAGATGCGTCCTCACTCGAGCGAATCCTATGGGCAAGAGCTTCAAACCCTGCTTGAAGCACTGTGTGGAGGAGTGTAATAACGACCAAGCTTGTAATCGAGATCTCCCCCAATGCCAGAATGAGCGATATATGTGCCAGAGAGTCTGCAACTGCAAGCGACAGCAATGGTCGCAAAGCCGTTGCAGAAACGGGTTCCTGAGAAGAGTTAGGTGCCAGCTGCTGCAGCGCAGCACGTCGACTCGAAGAAGGTTTCTTAGGCCCTTGTCGACAGCAGCAAAGAAGTAGACGTCCAATGGAGAAGTATCGCCCGCGTACTAAGCCACGGCAAAATAGGATGCAAAACATTGAGATGTAATTGCACACCGTAGCTGGTGCCGCGTGCAGGTAAACGTCTCGCTGCGGAATTTTGGACCGATGTGTGTGGAGGGAAGACGCGGATGGCGACAATACGGGAAGAACGGGTGAGTGAACCTCGCCCTGGTTCGTCGCATGACTTCCTTGGCCGGGCTCGAGGGTTTGCGGGCGCGGAGACACAAGTCCATATCCGGCGGGTGTCTGGAGCACGGCTCCTGCGAAGTAAGATGGAAGGGGGGTCGTGCAAATCGGAGCTAGTGTTGGTTGCGATCCTCCAAAATAATGTGGTGACTGAAGAGCCAGTCCACTTGCAGGGGGTGGCAGGACATGCGGTGAAGCAACTGGAGGTTGCTGGGAAGACAGATTAGGTGCACTACTACCAGGCCCATTAAGCGCCGGTGGAGAGAGGGGTGCGGCTAACCCATGAAGGCCGGGTTCCGAAAGGTTGGACGCAGACCGGTCTTGAGGCTGATACGATTCGAGGATTCGAGAGCTATCTCTAGGACTGGGGCTGGCCTTGTTTGTCTGCTTCCACTCCTGGTGTCTCTGCTGTTGACGCTCAGCGTGGGCAAGTGCAGATACAACTGCTACGGGGTCTGAAGTGCACAATGCAAGGAAACATGGTAGTGGCAGGCATCTAATCCAGGCTCTAAGGCAACATTCATTGAGACAGCACCCACGGTAGCAGTCCGTTCTACTCTCTCGGCCGTAGGCTACTCGAGCTGCGAAGTCATACGGCGATAATGCATCAGCAGCTATCTCTGGCTTGCGACGGGCCGAAACAGCACTGAGAGTGGACTCCTCTGAAGCACACGGTGTTACACCTGTAAAGCGGTCCATTTGGCATTCAGCCTGGTATGCGGCCGGTGCTGCTGCTCCATAATATGCCTGATAATGCGCATAATCATTAGATCCATTTGCTGGCCCATCGGCACTCATCGCCATGCTTAACTTTGGCATGAAGCTAGGGTCCGCGGGAGCATCTGGATCTGGGTCATGATAATTGGGCGCAGGCTGAGGTGGGACGGGATAGTGATTGCAGCAACACCACGAAGGGCATGCAGCTCCACAGCACTGTCGCATGGCAGGGGCATCACATCTGCAGGTTAAGACACATGGACAGCAGCCACCACTGCTGTCGCTTCCACTGCGACTGGATGAGTCGTGGCTGGAGCTGTACGCGCTAAGCTCCGTGGTTGGGTTTGCACAGCACCAAATACAACAGAAAGTGTTCAACAAGCAACGTTCGCAGGCTCCTCGAGCTCGGCCACCCTTCTGTCTGGCAGGTGGCTGGGGAGTTTGAAGAATGGCTTGATCAAGCCAAAGCCATGTGCCAACCTTTGCGGAACCTCCGTGCTCGTCAATTTCGCACAGCTCACACAACTCGCCCGTCATTTGATCGCCATACGGGCATAGGTCGTGTGGACTGTGGTATTGTACGTCCACCGTCGAAAGGTTGTGGTGATGAGCTTGATGTTGCTGATGCGACCCAAAATCCCGTGGCGACAGCAATTGGTCAGTCGGCTCATGTCGGTGTTGATGGAGATGTCCATCGGGTTGCGGCGACTGAAACAGTGGAACGACTTCTCGGTCTCGAATGCCGAACGGTCTGGAGAATGTTTCGCGGTTAGACTTCAGAACTCCCTCAACGACCTCAAGGGTTTGTGGATTCGGCTCTTGCGTATGTGGCTTTTCATCTGCGTTTGTGGGTGATGGAGCGGGAAGAGCAGCAAGTCCTGAGTTCTTCAGACCATCCCCGTCACTACGAGGAGTACGGCTTGACTTAACATCTGATGCAGTTACTACACCCTTGCTCACGTCGGGCCTCTTGCTATCAACGGATAGTTTACGATTCTGTAGCAAGGCGTCTCGCAAACCCTGAGCAAAGTAGAGATACTTTGCGGCCGTCTTGGATGTTGACTCACTTTGTGGAGCAGTCTGGAAGCGGTTGTAGAGCTCCACGAGTTGGTGGGATGTCGCTCTGGCGATACGACGAGATACTTTCACGGGTGCGCTGCTACCACCGCGCGTAAATTTGGTATCGTATATCTCAATTTGAGCGCTTGTGGAGGTTCGACAGCCATCTGCTTCAACCATGTGGGAGGTGTCATCTTCATCCTCATATTCTGAATCCCCTTCATCCGAGTCGTGCTGAGCATCTTCATCATCACTTCGGTCGTCGCCCGCCTGCTCGTGAGGAAGGACGCTTGAGCTCTCACCTCTCTGGCCTTCTGGTGCATTCACAGAGCCAATCGGTGGAGTGCTCTGATGGGGATGACTGAACGATGCGGACCACTTAAAACTGCCATTGCCAGTATAACCATCAGCTGTTCCTACAGGCTGAGTGTTCGATGTGAGCCTTTGTCTGCGGCCGGCAGCACGATTGTGACGCTTCCGCTTGCTCTGGAGCGCTACAATCATAGGTTGAAGGGCGGTTACTGCAATTTGATCATCTGGCTCAGCGGTTGCAACGCCCTGCGGCCGGCTTAGATAGACGTTTGTCGCGGACAGCGGTATTTTCGAGCCAGTGCTGCCACTGGTACTGGTACTCCCAGTCGATTGTAAAGATGAAATCGTGGTGGTCTGGTCCGTGGGCTCCGCTCGCAACTGGCGTGCGCGGAACGATGGGACCATGAACGAGCCATCCGAGTTGGACGATATGGGTGCTGTTGCGAAGGTAAAGGTCCGCCTTCGCATTTTTGCTGCAGTTCGGACGCACTCATCCCATATAATCGCAAGACAGCTTAGTATGAGCGTACATAGCGTAATAAAGCACGCCAAGAACCACCTGTAGTTGTAAAGGGAAACTGCCAGAACTTTGAGACTGTACAACTGTGCGCCAGTGCAAAGCGCAAGGAGGACAAGGAAAAGCATGGCGCTCTGAGAACAGCAGGAAGAGGTAGATGTGCGGGCCATCTCAGAAACGGCAGGGGCAGTCGCCGCTTTGGACGGCTTCTCGCCCACTCCACTCATGCCTGTGTTGGACCGTCAAGAGCGGACGTCTCTCGGAACACTGTGAATTGCGCCGCTCTCACACCAGCTGACGGTTTAATGGACACGCCCTGTCGTTCTGGTTGCTCCAGCCCGCCGTTAGGCGAAGAGTCACCTGCAATAGGTTGGAGCTCGAGCCGAGGAGGCCAGTGAATGCCCCTGCAGCGGAAGGGGAGACGGAGGGGGAGGTAGACGGTTCCTTGCGGCGGGAAAGAACTCGTCTGGCTGTGCGTATTCGGGTAATGGTGGTACGGATAGGATATGTGTGGGTCCAGTGCGGGTCGCAAAGGATGGAAAGAGGTGAGAAGAATCGAGAAAGGTTCATTCTGTCACTTACAGCGAGGCATTTCCCAAGGATTCCAGCGATGGAAACAAAGAAACCTGCGTATCCCGGTGGGTACTAGAGAATGTATCGGCTTTCAGATTCAGGCACTCCCAGCACACACCAGCTTTCATTCGCCTTTACAACTTGCAAATACAGCTTTCGTGCGCCGCGAACGGGTGGACGGGGTCATGGACGCCCCGACATTCCCACACCCCGACCGCGAATTGGGCTGCGCAGCATGCACAGGTAAAATTTCGGGGATATCTCGTGTGGCATAGGTATGAGGTGCATTGACACAATGCTAGGCCAAAACTGATGTTCGTGTGATAATGAGCTGACTCATAAAATCCCATAATTTTCCACTTCATGGCTCACTCCATCGGCCAACAAGGGCCTGAGCGTCGCGTCTCGCAGTACCGTTAGCCGGCAAGAAAAGGGAAATGGAGATGGTTGGAATCGGTGTCGGAATAGGCAGAAATCTCAGCGATCATGACAGCAGTGCCGGTTTCAATCGTACACTATCAATTCAAAGTACGTTATGCACCCAAATATGGTAGATATATATCCTATCATCCCTGGATTAACCCACAACGAATGCTTACGGATTGCTTGAAACGAGTTTCGCCTGAGCGAAGAACTAATATGCACGCCGTTTGAACCCATACGCATTGATGTAGAGCTCGAAGGAAGTTGATAGTGTATACTTCGAAGGACCTGTGCTTTCTGTGCTTGACCTGAAGTCAGCCATTGTCAAGAAGCATCGACTTCTGGAGTCGCAAGGCGACTTTGACCTGCTCATCAGCAACATCCAAACAGGAGAAGGTACGCAACTGGTTATGTGTCCGCACGATCTGTGGGGTTATCAGCTAGAGTAGTGGCTCGCACCATTTACTGCCGATTCCCTTGGTACTATCTGGCACCTGTTCCATATTTCCTGCCAGCGGAGCCAAGTTAAGACAGTAGCTCCTGAACTCACGTACGAACTCGTTCTCTCTCTTTCGCCTACGTCCATCCTACGCATGCAGAATACTTCGATGACCGACAGTTCATCCCCAAGAACTCTTCCCTACTAGTGCGCCGCGTTGCGGGAACGCGAAATAAGAGTCTACGACTGCGGCTAATTGAGCATCAAAAGTACGTACCTTGAGTGTCTGACCGACGAAATGGAGCGTGTGTTTGTGTTGATTCAAGTGTTTTCATGCGTTTGTTCAGTAATCACCCAGGATTGTGATGACGCATAGTCTGAGTGTGTTGTAGACAGAGATGCAGGGACTTTGACAAGCTAAATCACTGGGACGAGCCGGAGCGTAAGGGCGAGCCGGATTGGAGAAGGATTGGAGATCAACGAAAGCGCTGCGCAATTATGACAGACGGAAATCAGAATGTGTCGGGATCGTCGAGACTCAAGCTCCGAACAGATCCTGATTTGGGTTAGATAGTTGGAATTGATGTTTGTCAATAACAACGTACCAAGTCTTGATCGGTCTTTGATATTCAATTAGACTTGACGAAATGAAATCCTGGAAACATTTACTTGCAACAAGACTACCGAGTTTCAAGAGGTCTTCTAGTGACTAGTAACAAGAACCATGGATACCTGGATTTGGGGCAAATTCATAGCTGAATAACTTTACTTGTTGTAAGAGCACTCATATGGCCGTAGATGCGATCACGTTGGCTAGTTTCTGATGTCTCGTCTCAATTTCGCTTCATCTTGTCACGTTTGTCTCATTTTGGGGTTATTGATGACTTGTTCGGAGTGTTGCGCTCGAAAACTCAGGGCTACCGACTGGGATCAAAGGACGACGTTGAATTCGTGTTCGCGCATACCGCACGGGTGTACGAAGCAAACACCATTCATAATTGATCTCGACTGGCTCAGTCTTGCGCATGCATGGGTGTGACGCGCGCCTCTTGAGGCATGTTTTATAAACAAATGAAAACCCACAATATCGTAAAGACCGTGAATGACATCTTACCGATTGTTCTCCACATGCCGCATGTCTCCAATCCAATTCGATCCACACGAATGGCTAAGCAACAATCCATCCCAAAAGAATCGCCGATGTCAAGTCGGACCGTCTGGCCGTCGAACTTGCCCCATCCCAGAATCCTCTGTACACCAGACGTATCGGACTAGTCTCAAATTGCGGTGACGCCGTGCTGTGTGCCCTCGAAGACCCATTTGTCTGCTTACCCTAAGACATATACTTGTAATCCGCATATCTATCCTCTAGAAATCCAACCACAGTAAACACTGCGAGTGGGCCCGTGGTATCGCGACTACTCAACCCGGACGGAACCCTGCCTGCCAATGTAGGAGCCGCGGGTGCTTCAGCTGGCTCCGGGGAGGCAGGCAATGGCACCGAGATTGATGCAGACGATCCGTTGAATCAGATCATTGAGGAACAAGCTAAGGAACTTGCTGCAAAGGCCATGGGTCGGAGACCTCGTGCCGAAGCACAGCCTGGTCAGCCCACGACTACTTCCGTCGGTCACCAACAAACATTTCGACCTCCGCCGGATGATTACGTTTGTCGAAAGTGCGGCACGAAGGGCCACTGGATTCAGCAATGTAAGAATGCGCCAATGTCCCGCACCATGCAGTCCTCTATGCCACGAGGTGCAGCTGGTCATTTAAATCCTCTACTCGCTGCCAACGAAGAGCTGACTCAGCGAATAGGCCAGCTTGCTCACCAGGGTAGAGATCAAACCGCACCCCAGGCTCCGAGACAGGAAGTACGCCCAACTTTTCTTCGCATCTTCCTGCCTGGATATGACGCACACGACTTTCCAGAGGTGCCACCGGGTTTCCGATGCCCCTACTGCTTGTTTATTATGCGACGACCGTCGTATATGACATGTTGTGGTAGCCTTGGATGTGACGAGTGTCTGCGGCGAGGTCTGCAAGCCGCAGCAAGCACAGAGATCACAGCCACGGGAATACAATCGACCTGTCCAGGCTGCGCGGGATCTGCGTCATTTTCAAATGTAGCCCCACAGGAGCGAATGCGCACTGCTATCAACAACTGGCTCCAGTCACTACCGAGCGCCCAAGCATTACGAGCACGAAATGCAATGCAGGTGGCAGAGGAGGCACCCCCGAAGTACGCTGCCATGGCTGCGGCTGCATCATTGCTAAACCTACAGTGGACACCTGGTACTGCTCCACCAGTGTATTTCCCTGGTCAGCCATCAAGCACCCCGACTTCTACCACTCCCTCCAGTGCGCCTCAGCCTCCAACAGCCTATCCAAGCGGCGGGGCATGGAACCAACCCGCATCCAGCTATGGCTCTCGACCTCCGCAACAGTATCCTCCATCACAGCCGCTCCAGCAGCAGCAGCAGGCATCATACCCGCAACCACAACAGGCTCCGCCACCGCCGCCTCCTGCTCCCCAACAACAACAACAACAACAACAACAACAACAACAACAACAACCGCCCAGCGGGTATCCAGGTCAGCCAAACCCTCATTATCAGCCCCCAGGTCAAGGATACGCAGCTCCACCGCCTCCTCCACCGCCGGCATCGTCCGGTGGTCAAGCGCCGTATCCAGGCCCATCATATGGTGCACCATCATACGGTGGTCTGCCACCCCAGCAGGTACCTCCTTCAGGCCATGTGCCCGGTTTAGGAGAGCGTCGCCCCAACGAAGCACGACGTGACTATGACTATGGTCGAGACGGTTATCGCGACCGCGAACGAGAGCGTGACTGGGACCGAGATCGTGACCGCGACCGTGAATTTGCTCGAGATCGCGATCGATATGACGACCATTACCGTGGACGTGATCCGGAACCCGATCGATACTATAAGCGCCAGCGATAATGCCCTTTTTGCAAGAAAGTCCTCCCGTCAACCGATCCGGCTACACGTTTGATCTGCTAATCCAGTCCCTCATAAGGTGGGCATAGCACCGTCATATTAGACCGAAAACATTTGGCTCGGCTTCATCTTTATTTTCCATTGACTTGTGACTGTGTAGTATTGGAATAAAACCACGGATCTTGCTTCAACACAGCGAGTTCGGGCGTGTTCAGAGCCTAAATTAGAGCGTAAGTAGGGACAGGGAAGAAGAAACGGCCTGTGAGCACACACTGAATGAGAGAGTATGAGGGATTTTGTAATGATGCTGTCGTGTAAATTAGTATACCATACTCAAAATACGCACCTCGTTACCTAACCTAACATCATTGCGAATAACAGCGATCAGATCATCAAGCGACTTGTAGGCACCCATAGGACGAATGTAGCCACTATAGAGAGAAAGAGAGGAGGACAGTAAAGAGAAGAATGTTATTTGTAAGCAGTGTATAGTCTCGTAAGCAACTTCAGTAGGCGGGTATGCGCAAAGACACCAGCTGGCGTAGTCGCATGTGTCGACCAACAACATCGGAGACGTACCAGATCAGGAGGCTGATTTCATCATCGTAGAAATCGCATGCAAATGTGTGATCGATATATGCCTCGACGGTGTCTTCCACCTGGTCGTTGAACTGTGGGCTCGTGCCAATCGAAATCATAGCTGGAAATACCTCGGAGATTGTCTCTGGCTTCATATCTTCTGTGTCAGACAACTTCCTCTCTGCCGAATTTGACAGCGAAGCAGCAGAGCCCGAGTCCTCTGAAGACTGTTCACTCGGAACCGAAACTACGCGTGGTATATGCTTTAGTTGGGCGAAGCCAATGTAGACGCCTCGAGGTGCGCCTCGCACCTGATCGTTGAAGGCTCTAGGATCAAGATTAGCAGTTGGGAAACCGAGCATCTTGGACCCTCGTCCGAAGCCATGTACAACCTTGCCGCGCAATTTAATGAACTCGCTGAGGGTAGTAACCTAGATGCGACAGACAAGTTGCGTAGACACAGACAACATACGTCAGGAGGTACACACTCTCGGAACAGTTTCTCCGATTCAGCAGGCGACTCTGGGATTAAGGCAAAATTGGAAGAGCTACGTACTTTCATGTTACTGAGATATGCTTCAAGGTCTTGGATTACTTCATTTGAGGCCATGGTCAGGGTTTATCCGTGGCGGTATCTACTCAATTGTCCGCTTTTGCACAGTTAGGAATCTGACTGGTCAGAAATGTTTCGGAACTCCATCCACCCAAAGTGCGATCAGAACTCGGCTCGCCAGCATAGACACACACTTGAGACCACTTGCTTCGCATCGAAACCGAGAAAATTAACAGGGAGTTAGAGACCACGATGACTGTCGTAGATTGTGTATTATAACAAAGTCCACTTATCAGAATAGATTCCTCACTCCTGTCCACACTCTCTGGGGGAAAGTTGCTGAATTGCTTGGAACGTGCGCTTGAACAACGGCCAAAGTGCCCCTGCACTGTCTGCTTTGCTCCATGCAAGGGCTTGCAAGGTTGCACCCAAAATCATCTCAGGGGACAAAGTTGCAGCCTCGGTTTGGATTCCAGTTGGACCATAAAGCCTCGAGCGGTCATCTTGCTGTGCATGTCGACGAAGTCCGTATTCTGCCATCACGAATTCAATGGCAGCCGGCGCGAGAACAACGGCTCTCCGCAAGATATCACATGGAGTTCTGGCTGCAAGAGTACCGGCTGAAGCCCCACTGCTGGGTCCTGAGGATGGCTGCTGTGTGGGGGTACCTGGGAATAGTACTGTTAAATCGGAGAGCTTCGGAGAATCTGGAGAATTAGAGTCGCTCTGAGCAGATTGGGATTGAGTGATCGGCGATGGAATGAGTGTCATGCTTACATTGGACGTGTCTTCAGCTGAATCCTCGCCATCTGTAGATGCAAGAGAAGCGTCATCGAAGGTGTCCCGCTCGCTGCCAGAAGAGTTGCCGCCGTGCACGTCGTCCTGGAGCCTCAAACGCTTCAATGAATATCCTTTAATAGCCCTCCCTGTTGCTTCGCCCGCGCTTGCTTCACGTATCTGAGCATCTGATAGATCAGAAGGTGGGACGTTCGATCTCGTGCCCGGGAGAATCGGCAGAGCCTCATGAGACCTACGCCGAACTCCTAGTGCAAAATGTGTAGCTTCAACAGTCGAACCGAGAGAATTCGGTGCGTCGTCTCGAACGGTAGATGCATCAGTTGCTATAAGCCGCTCGTCGAGATCATCTTCCATATCCGTTCGGAGCATGCGATCAACGTCTTCGTCGAAGTCATGAAGCAGTGGACCTATTTCAGTGCCCTTCTCTGGAGTATGAGTCTGGCTCGTGGCCATTGCCTCTAATTCAAGCGGTGTCCCATCCTGATCAACATGGATTAAGTCGATCGCACCCAAATCAGCCCTAACCTGGTCAACTCCAAGCACATTACCACTTCCATCCGTGCTTGCCTCTGGAGGAGAGATGGGTGAGGTCGTAGTTGCCAGAGTTGTGGCCAAATTCGAACTACTACTGATCGGTGCAACCGCTGCAGCACTCGCCGCTAGGAAACTTTCAGCTTCAGCATTGATCAGCTGGGCCACAACAGCCTCATCTGCCTGCGGTTCTGGGACTGTGTCAAGCGTCGCGTCAATTCCTACGGTCTCGTTTTGGATTTGAGTGTCGGCATAGGTATCAGAGTGTGGCACAGATTGGGTCGTGACTGCCTCCATGGTAGAGGCTTGAGAGGCCACATGAGACTGCGGCTGTGACTGATGATGGATAGATTGAGGAGAATGAGAAGGAACGGCTGCAGTGGCGTTTAACAGACGTGTCGGATCCTCTAGCGGAGCAGGGCCGGCACCTGGACCAAAGGGTGGCGATCGAGGTCCAAATGGAGGACTTGCCACATCGTGGGGCAGTGCATGGGCAGGATGCCGTCCCTCAAACTGTAACAACGCTGCACGAAGCAGCGCAACTGAAGGCGGGGTTAAGGGCTGCGGAATGAGTTCGAACAGCAGCTGAGAGATCAAGTAGAGTACGGCCAAAGAAGACTCAATTTTGCCAGGATGATCGTAATCCGACGACTCTTTCCGGGCTGGATAACTTGTCGCAACTCCGACCAAGCTCACTGGCTCAGAGAGGCGATCTGGTCGTGCATGGAGTTGAGACGTCGAGTGGGATACTTGGCCAGATTGAGGAAACGCGTCTGCCAAGAAAAACGGAAGAGGACGCAATGACAGTGGCAAGATCCTCAGGGTGTCGAGCATGGTGACGAGAGGGATGACTAAGGAAAGCGGTGCAAGTGAGAAAGCCGAATGCCCTCCGCGATCGTCAATTTGATAGAACTCGCTTGGTGGGCCCGTAAGACTCACAGTGGATTTGGTCGAACTGCCGTCACCAGAAATGGGAGCAGGTGATTGTTGCTGAGGTCCTGGTTGTCTCGTCGGACTATCGGCGTTTGCGGATTCTGTGATTGGTTTCCCTGCTTGAGCAGAGCTTAGACGTGCTTTGTAATATGCCACAAGCTGCATTGGAAGCTCAACACCCATCGCAGCTGCCGCCTGTTGTTGATTGTGTTTTTGAATCTGCAATTTACCCAGCAACAATTTCTGTAAGAGAGGATGTGGTGCTTGTGGCGATCGTAGTGCAGGAATGGCGTCACGATAATAGCGTGCTAATGAACGGAATAACGGACGAATCAGCAAGCAAATACGAGCTGAAACAAAAGACAGAGCCGATGTTACCATTACGTGGGTCCTGCGTTTGAACGCACTGGGACTATTGCCTTCGGCCTTAGCGAAGCTATCAGACATTTGGTCTGAGTCCTCTTGTTGATCATCGCCACCCATGCGCTGCGGTGGCGTGCTCGCCGCGGCAGTGGTACATAAGGCCTGTAAAAAAGAAATAAGTGACGGTCTAACGAGGAAGAAGGGCAGAAGCATCGTTGACGCTCTCACCGAGAATGTAGCCCTCACGGCTAAGGATGGATGTGGAACTGGAAAAAGGTCGGGATTCACTTCGTGTAAAACGCGGAACAAATGTGTAAAGATTGAATCGAACAGAGGTAGTGAGAGCGGAGACATCGGTGCCCCTGGTAAGAATCTAGCCAGCAATGAGGAAGATAGTGTCAAAGTTGGGGATTGGATGCGGGAAATTAATGGAGATGTCGAGACGACCAAAGACGTCGCGCAGTGGGCAAGGCAAACTGCTGTGAGCGAGTATGAGTTTGAAGTGAGCGCGAGAAGCGATGAAGTTAAAGTCGACAGCGCTGCCAATAGCCGCTTCGGTGCACTTGCAGAGGCAAAGGATGAAAGATACGTCAGCTGTGAGGTCAGTGTCGCAATCGTGGGATGGGATGTGGGTGGAGTGAGAGCCGAAATGGGTGACGTGCAGAACAGAGTCTGTAGGAGCACGGTCAGGTCTAGGTATAATGTTAATGGGGTCCGAATCAGCGCATGAGTTACCTGAAACGGTGCGGCAACAAGCGACCCGCCTTCACAGGTGCATGGTTGCTTGGAATGCGCTCCAAACGAATTGCTACAGCCGTGGATAAAATCAATGTGGGCAGGTCCGGGGAAGATGCGCAATGCGCTAATAGGGCAATTCGCCTCACCATTGAGTTCGACTCGGGACAGGCATGAAGCAACACGCGGCAAACTTGCTGTGAGAAGAGACAGCAGGGCCGCAGCAGGAGGATGATACGCGTGACTTGCCACTGTACCAACGTTCCTCCGCCTGTGATACGTTGCTGTTGCTGCACTTGGGAATAAAATACCAACAGCATTGCCTACGTTCTTATCATCCGGATCGTTGCGCAAGGCCCCTGTATAATCAGGTGATTCATATGAAATATGGAAGGGACATACCATATTATGAAGATCGTGAACGGGTGTATCCTCCAAAGGAACTACGGCACTGGGAACAGTGGCTCTGGAAAGCATGAACAAGTTGGAGACGAGGTTGTTCAACCTGAGGTATTCTGTGACGTTCGAATTCTGAGCCAACGTTTCTGTCATATCGAAAGTGGCCATGTTAATAGAGAGCAGTTCATTGGACCCCTGCATGCCTGTAGGATCCTGTTTGCCGGTGTCTTTCGCATATGCCCTCTGGGCTGCAGCAACCGCGAGGTCAACGGACGGTATGACTGCCCCTTGGGTTGGAAGAGACTGGGAGAAGACGCTCAGTAGGGCTCGTGACCACATGTCGAGGTGCAAGCCATTTGTTACTGCTGTTTGCGCTGTGCGATCGCTAGATGATACTCCATCGTGGTCACTCTCTGACGTGTTGTGTAGAATCCCGTCTTGGTGATATAGAACTGTGTTCTCTTTCTGACTGGATGCAGATGAAAGGATGTCATGCAAATCCTCGTCCTTAAGAAGAGGTAGTCGATACATGAAAAGGGATGAACCTGGCAGAGTCTCATAGAAGATCCGAAGGATGAGTAGGCTGAGCCGAGTTGGTGGGGCTGCGAGAACCCGACATAGGGCATGGAATAGCAAACGAGTGACACTGCCAGGGATAATAGCGTGCCAACTCGCTCGTTCGCAGTGCGTTGTAACAATCGAAGCGCGGGATGACGCACTGAGCCAGGCCTTTAAGCTTGCGCGAGATGCTCTCTTAACTGTCTCGTCGGAATGCTCAGACGTGTCGATCGTGTCGGCAAGATTGGGCGAACAATTGGATAAGACGAATGGAAAGAGAACTCGCAGTAAGTAGAACAGCCTTCGATTCCGACGCATCTGAATGTCTTCGAACGGATGAACGAGACTATCCATGTTGGCCTCAAAATGAGAATAAGAAGAGAAGGCGTTGGGTACCGCAGGCCCTGTTGATAAGTCACGGCTAATCAACTGGGATTCAGACCATAAGCCAAAGGCTGTTTTGGCAAATTGCTCCTCTTCGCTTGCTGACCAGACAAGGTAGGTTTGCATTGTCATCCAGCCATAGTCATCGTCAGTCAAGGACTGCAGAGGCTGAAGCAGGTACAAGGTCGCAAAGTCAGCAACGCCCAAGTGGGCTGATGGGTTTTCATCCGCAATAATCACGCAGCATCGGCATGGAGAAACCGAAGTACTTTGCGGGTCACGGAGTGGTCCCAATGCTCTCACGATGTCGCTCACCAGCATTGTACGATTCAAACGCCCCAGCGTGTGCAGGTGTTGCTCACTCAAGAGAATCTGGGCAAGCATACGAAAATATCGCAGGGGCTTCTTGGCGCGACCAGCGTGGCGACGGCATATGCCACTGAGTCTGTGACAAATATTAGCAACAAATCCCAATGCGATTTCGCTAGGAGTTCTAAGCCACTTTGAATCACGCGGCTTGTTGGTGGGAGCAAGGAGCAAGTCTTGATACATCGAGGAGGATCGCTCTTCAAAGTCGAATAGATCCACCGGTGCCAGTCCATGTCGATCTAGTTCGTCGTAGAAGAGCTGAAATGGGTCAGTCGAACACTTCAGTGGAGTTTGCGTGTTGAATAGGGACTGAACCTGACGCGTATTGTAAATGAAGCCAATACAGGCGTGGATGTGATCCGGAAGGTATAACCGCAACTTGCTACCTGACACACTATGCTCTTCGAACAAATCCCAGTGCGAGCTAAAGTTCCATAGGTCAAGATAGCTTGGCGTGGCGCGTGGATTCTCCAGTGAAGCTGTCAGCAAATGAATCGCAGTAAACTCTTGCAGCGTGTTCCATTCGTCCGGGGTGTTGAAAATCGCTTCTCGCAAAGATTCCACATAACGTGCATCGATGGCCGCAGGAGGAATTGATGGCAGACACGTGAGTGCGGCCAGACATCGCGCTGCTCGGCGATCCAGATAGAGCTGATAGCTGGAGTACTCAGAAAATAACGACTGCGCTGCTTCGACCAAGGCTGGCACATTCGCGAGGAAAAATGACAGAAACAACTCATGACGCGGGTCCAAACTTAGATGTGTCGGCAATTGTGACGAGTCCTTCTCTTCACAAATGACCCGCGCAAGGACCAGCCACTTGTGAAACTTGGGCTGAAAATGTGGTCGCAACACAAGCTGAAGCCTTTCGTACGACGGCACATGCGCAGCGAGAAGTGAAAATGGCTGAGGTGCTGGAGAGATTGCGACGTAATGATCCAAGGCCTGAAGTAACCCGGCGAGAGACTGTGCACTGCATGCTTTCATCGCAATCCACATACCATTCAAGGCTTCGTTGAAAGAAGCTAGTATAGACGGCTGAGGCACTTGTCGTGGGTACTGAGATGTATCCAGAGGGCCCTGTAAGGTGCACACAAGACCCGGCGCCACCTCCAGACTGATGGACTCATTAAACAGCCCTGGAATCGCGTCAATGATGCCGGCTTGCGAAAGCAATAAATATGCTGAAAGTCCATCCAGGTCAACCTTACTCTGATGCGGTGTTAAGCTGTTCGAAGAATCTCGGACTGTTTCTATCCTGCCAACAAGATCTTCCTCAATGCTATAGCACAGGGCTGCTTGAACCATGAACAGAACCACAAACCATTCTAGGACCATAGCCCATTTCTGGCAATCAAGGGACTGATGTCTTTCCTCAACAAGCATCGTACTTAGATCAAGAGACGCTCTGAGAAGCAAGCCTGCATCAGTCGCAACCTCAGAATGTGTGTCCAGAGCGTGCTCCGGAACAAGAACGATGGATCCTTCTTTAGTCCGCTGAATCCACCCAAGTGATTCAAATGCTTCGGGGTGCTGAGTCTCAAGGAGCTGTAGTGCTTGCTGGACTTGTGGAATCTTGATACAATTGCTCAGGCATTGTTGGCGGACACTGGCTCTCAGTACACATGCAAGTTCCCTCACACCCTGGAGCCATGTTACAGTCTTAAGTTCGAGGGAAGGACGGGCTAACAGTAGCTCCTGCATCTGGGGGCCACGTCTGGCATGCTCTAACAGTCGTTCAAGAGAGGGCGTGTGGCCTTGTTCTGAACTACGTCTTTCGATCCACCTGAGAACGCACTCGAGTCGTGACGTTGTCGCTGTACCGAGGTTCGCGGTCAGGGAAGGCGAAACACCTTCCCGGTCTCCTACCCGACTCATACGGTGTTCCAAGCCGTCTGTGAGATGTAGTTCAAGATGCTGTGGTGATGCTAGCCTCCATGTGAGTCTTGTGACAACCTCTCGGAGTGAATGCTAGTCTAGAGCTATGAATCTAGCGTCTCTCTCGCTATAAACCCAGTACGAATCAACACGCCGCAGGTCAATAGGTCGCGGTTCGCTTCAAGCACGGAAGTCCAAGCACGTACTCCTTCGCACCGAGCAGTATCGCACTTTGGGGCACGAAGATTCGCGGTTAAAGTCTAGATCTGAGCGTGTGTGGTGTGAGTCGTGTGGTGCAGTGGTAAGTATTAGTACTGGGAAAGACGCAAGATCATGCGCATTCAGACTCGCTCCTAGGTTTGAAATCGCGCGCAGCCACCCTGATGCCGCGTAAACCGCAACCATGTGAGTGGAGATTCTCGACCTGTCCGAGGTGAGCCAACACTGGACTCGCAAAATGCTGCGAGTTGAGCCCCTCTTTGAGACAAGAAACGTTCCACTCAAGTGTATTGCTTGGGGATGTGAATTGAGCAAACCACATGTGTAGATACATTATAAGTTAAATAATCGAGTCTTCACTGAGGTGGCTTATTGTCATGGATGTGTTTTATCCTTGCCAACTTCAGGGATGTACTCCAATTAGTGAATCTGTACTTGGAGTTCCTCAGATGCCTGGGACAGAGGGTACAGATAGCGTGAGTGCTGCATGCTTGAGGGCTTTGATTCGAGTTGGAGGCGAAGATTCCCTGGGACTAGCAGTGACGTCGCACGTGGTGGAGACCTCCAAGTCAACCCGCAGATCATGCAGACATCTGCAGACGAAGTAACTGATACTGATTGTGGCACATTTCTCCGACTGATATGTAGGCGTGAACAAGAACACTCGAGACTACGTGGCTATAGCGAGATTGATTTCCCGCCAGTAGTCTTCATTATCATTTGCGCGCGGGAGTCTACCAACTCAGGTCGCACAAGTATCGCAACCACACCTCGTTCGCTCTTTCCTTCCTGAGTCACAATGTCGACCGAGACCAAGCCTTACTTTACAGTGCAGGACTTCCTACAGGGATTCAAGTTCGGCTACTTCCTTGATCTTATTGATGACGTCAAGATCCGCGATGGCTCCGCCAAGACCATCCAATACTTCTTAAAGCTTGCAGCAGCACTGCTCCGTGAGGGTTTTCTGAATGTTGATCCCGCCAGCAGCAAGGTTCAACCAGAGAGCCTTGCATGGAGCAAAGCCTTTGACGGGGCAGCAGGCCAAATCTCGTTGGCGCGCCGCTGTTTCCGATTCATTCGATGGCTTCGATCTGTTGACGACCTCCCCAAGGTCTTGAAGACCGACGGCACGTCTTTCATCGGAATTTTGAAGCGCTTGAACTGGTGCGGTAGCATGACCGCCATGATTGTGGAAGATATTACCACTCTTGGACGCCTTGGACTGGTTGACAAGAACAAGACGGAGGCTTGGTCCTTGCTCGGCAACTGGGGATGGTTTGTCGAGAGCGTCACCGGATTGGTAATTCAACTCCAGGTCGTTAACCAGGCACTCAACGATCTGAACGCAGCACGCCAGGCACTGCGCAATGCTAATGGCGATGATATTCAACCTCTAGTCAGGCGTGCTTACATCGCGCATACGAAGTATCTCCTTGCGCAAATCCTACTTGTTAAGTGGATCAGCGAGAGTACAGCATCCTCACATGACCTTGGCTACCACAACTACACGAAGACTAGCATGCTTCTTTCCATGATTAGTGCGATGTGCACTGTTCAGCTCCAAGCTGCCAAGTTCTGGCCCGGTCGTAAGGCTTACCAGGAGAAATAGAGAGAGTGCGCTGAATGGGTGCACCCGACGACAAAGAAGACGCGCTCAGCAGTTGGTAAGCAAGTAACGTGGATCTTTGGAAGGTAATATAGTCCTGTCCATTGCATTAAACTTCATCGACCGTACGACTGCGACGATTCATCGTATCGATTTATGCTCGGTTATTAACTTGGCAGCTCTCACTTCATTGAAGACGAGCATTGGAAGGTATCGAACTCAAAACTAATGTGAGAAATATATATGAAAAGATCTTAATGTACAAGGGGAGGGAAGAAGGATAAGCGAAAGTAACGTACATTTTGCACTCGCGCAACATCCTTGGGAACTAGTCGTCCTTATCTCGAGACGAGCTGCTGGCTTGATTGGTTTCTGAGGTCCTGCCAGCTGATGCTGCGGCTATGACGGCTTCAGTGATTGCCTTTCGTTTCTGAGCTTGTTGTCTGGCGTACTGAATCATTGGAGAGGGGTGGATAATGGTCAAATACCCACTGCGCCAGGCTGTGAATTCACGCAGCGGGACTTCTTTGCTCATGAGGACTAGAGGATATTTTGGGCGAGATTGTCAAGTCGATGGCACAATCAGTGGGCGAAAACTTTCGGAGAAACGAATACAACATCGAGAAGTGGCGGCAGGTCCTGATGTCGAAAGTGTCACTGTCAGCCGGCACGTACATTTCTTCTCCAACTCTGGCAACGAATCAAAGAACTGCAGCAATGTAGGGTCATTTGCCTGAACGCTGCCACCACGCTTTACAATAGCGTGAGCAAGTCGAACGCCCAAGCAGCGTTTGATGGCTGTAATGATATCATCTGCGATAGCTGGAGAGATTGGGCGATAGTGAATAGCAAGCTTGCAGCCCACTTCATAAAAGTAGTTTGACTTGCTCTTCAAGTCCACCCCAACTGGGTCAGCCAGGATCTCGAGCAATGCGCTGAGAGTGAGAGAAGGGGATCCGGAAAATAAACGTGGTGTCCGTGAGCATAAGTCTGTCGTCTGGAATACTGCATGCGCAACGTACACACGCGAAATCCAAACACGACCCTTGAGTGCGCAACGTACTTCTTCTTCAAGAATGGGGGCAGTTCAAGTCCAACGAATCCCTTGGCCGCAAGCTGCGTTGCAATATAGAGCGGGAGGTCAACCTTTGTTCCTTTTGGCAACTAGTTATGTGCAGAGATGCGTCGGTTCGTTCGGCCGCGAGACATATAAATTTGAAACCGGCAGGTGAATGTGTGGGAACAGGTTAGGTGGTCCCAAGGTGGTGCGGAAGAGATACGATGAGCAAAAACCCGGTAGTATTCATACAGTCAAGGCGCCAATGAGCTAGATATCATCGCAAATCAGCATAGTGTGCCAGCTGGGCGACAAGCCCCACTCCCACCTCTAGGGAGCAGAGGAGAGAAAAAAGGGCGGGCAAATGGAGTCGAGTTCACAATACGCGATGCATAGAGAATCTAGTGCACCCAAGAGAATAAAACAATATACATATAGTCGCAATACTGATGCGCACTGTGGGGGCTCACAATAGTACGTACGTCCCTCTGGCTTGAGTCCGCGCTGGGGTCCAGCTCACCTAGACCAAATGCATCGACATGCCAAATGCAAGGTACCTTACGCGTTTCGGCGAGGATATCATCAATATCGTAGTACGACATTGATGCAATTTACCTTCCACCCGTCTTTTTAGCGAATACGACGGTGGAATGTCCAGATATACCGAAACCGTAGTGGACTTAAAGATCTTTGAATTCGTCGATGTCAGTGGTGTGTATCTCGCATCTCACGGAGTCCTGACTCTTCATCAACATATGATTCCAGTCGTGTGACGCTAACAACACGAAATGTACCACTGACATCTCACAGCACTCACCCACACACTCGCCTATCCTATGCACAACCCATCGGACTTCGGTTTAGACTCACCTGTTGGGCCTTTCGACGTGCTAGACAAGCTTCCCCGAGGCGGTGCGTGCGAACGCCCAGTTGCTTCGGTCCTGTGTCGTTTGGCCCGATCCACTGGCATGGACGCACCTCGCATATAACACCAGATATAGTCAGCATGTCGCCGGTCACTCTCCGATTCGTGAGGGTTTGAGGGGACACAAGATCAAGTGCCCACCTCTACCCTAACCTGTTAAACATTGGACCCCTAAGGCTCGCTTGTTGTCTCTGTGGTCTTCATTCGTGCGAGTCCCCCTCTGTACGGTGCCATAGCACTTCCAATTCGAGCTGAAGTCGTCGGGACGTAATCAGTGGGTTCTCACGTGATAGAACCGTACCTCGATTCGCCCAAGGAACGGGACTCGCCGCTCAGGCAAGACGAACCACGGCTCCTTAGCTTTCCCTTGAAGTTGGGTTATCCAGCGTCTGGCTTAGGTTTAGCCCAACTCTTGATTATCGTGTGGTCTCGAGAAGAACCATTACTAATCAGGCTGCTCTTAAGTGAATCAAAGCCTATTGGATTGTATTGTTACATTAGCTCCTATCGCTCCTTTGAACCCCCTTCAACCGACTTCTAACCATGCTCTACGTATTGGTGGTAGATACCACCGCAGCAATGAATGCAGCGACGTCCTCTGGACTGTCATATATGGACTGCATCAAACTCTGCATCGAGAACTTTGTTCGTCATAGTCAATCTCAGTCACTTCGCAGCCGCATGCAGGGTTTGGCAATTCAGGATGACCAGTACATGCTCGTTACATGCGGTCCCCAGCCGCGTGCTCAGTCACCGCTGTCGAGACTGTTCCCAACCCTGGTTCGCAATAAGTTGTCCGATGCAGCACAATTGAGCCACACATCGCCTGCGTTTGAGTATCCCGACACCTTGCATGATGGACAGTGCTCAGAAGCCCCTGGAGAGTCGAGACCCTTTGGTTACCACCCAAACTGGACCGCCGAGGAAGAACTCTCTGTCATCATTGGCTGGGAACTGCTCGATGCATTGTCGGCCGATACTTTCCTAGCCGTGACTCGCGAACTTCAGGCCGTCAATTGTGCTCCACACCAAACCTTTGCGCGTGCTTACAATGTAGCCCTTCGTCTCATCCATCGTCGGCTATCGGTCGGTGCTGACCTCACGTCGGGTATAATGGGATACTATCCTTCAATGAATGTCCCAGTGCATATCGTGGGCTTCACTGGCTATCTCAGTGCGTCTCTAGGTGTCGTGCGCAATGGTGTTCTCGAGCCCAAACTTAGCTCATTCGCAGAGGCGTGCCACCGCCCAAGAGCTTGGCTTGGGCAAGGCCCTAGAAAACCGGATGCAGCTCAAATGTCTGCAGAATGCGAAGACACAGATGAGGGTGACTTGTGCATGGATAGTTCATATCTACGCTGGAACATTAGGATGTCATGCATATTCGTTAACATTCCGCCTCAAAAGAATATCTACAGCGGTGGAGTTGCTCCGCTGGACCATCACCATCCTCATCACTCGCAGCATCAGCACCCTTCACTGGCGACTTCATGCGCGTGTAGTGGTTCATCCCACCACCACAGATGCACATGCCAATGTAATGCATGCCCCTGCAATTTTCTGTGTGAGTGTGAATCAAGTCAAGGTCGCAGCCGTAAAACATCTACTCGGCCATGTGCATGTGCAGTTCGAAGACAGTCACTCGTAGCAAGTCCTGAACTTGCTGAGGCGTGTCAGGATGCAAAGCTTTTGCCTCATCCCCTTCCCAGTGCGGCTCTCTCAACGCCGCTGCCTATTCCTTTTGCCCCCATGACTGAGCTTTCTGCTTCTAGTCCGATCTTTTTATGGAAAGTACTAAAATCCCTCTTGCCGGAGTGCCTGAGCCATAGCCTAAACAAAGCGCGTTCGCTTAATCGAGGACTCCTCGCGCAGCAACTTTCAGCTCTTGGAGACTGGGGTCTATTAGCAACCTTAGAGCGACTGGCTTTATCCCATTCCCACCACTCTACGGCATACTTTATTCATCGCAAGTTGAGCGAGTTGATGCGATACTACTGTGGGCTAACTAGCATCGGTGGGCTCATCAACTCGTATTTACGGACCGCGTCAGTGCTAAGAGATCATGAGGAATTGGTGAGGGCCGGGGATAACAACGTAAGTCAGCCAGCAGGGCTGCTCCCCCCGCTTGTCCCAACAATATTGAAGCCATCCGTTGCCGGGGTCCTCTTACCTGATTCCCTTACTAAGCCAGTTCAGGACACAAGCTTAGTGCAGCCTTCCTATACGTGGGAAAGGAAAAGGAGGCATGCAATCCTAGTGCCAATCGGTAGTCCACTTGGGTCTTCTCGTTCACTACACACGACGACATTCTCACCCGCTAGCCATGGCTCCCCGGACGCATTCTCGTCAGATGCAAGCCTGGCCACAAAAGAGCTGAGCTCTTACCCTCCGCATCATTTTGATGCTCAGCAGAAGCCGGCCAGGGCACTGACTTGTGTCTCGTCAGAAGAACGTGAGTTTCTTAGGGTTTTGAGGAAAACTACGGGGCGTGCTATCACCCTGTCCTCCCTACGTCAAATTAATGACGTCATTTCCGGGTTAGACTACGGGTTTGGCATCAGCCATCATGTGGCATCCGCAGCGCTGAACCAAGTAGCACTCAACGCCGAGACAAGAGGCAACACAAACCGGTTTTCAACCTTTGCCGTGATCCGCATGCGTGTTCCGTGCACAACCGAGCAACGGAATGTTGGTGCTGACTCAGACCGACCTCTTTCTCTGCGAGTCTGGTCTTCGCACACATGTCCCTCAGCATCGATGCTTCTTGGGCTTTCGAGTCAAAACTCAGTGGCCAAGTTCCCTGACGTGTCTTCCCTGTCAGTTACTGCAGTCCCTAGCGTTCCAGAACGCTTGCACCTAGATCTTGCACTTGAGCCTGCGATCAGCCAAGTTTCCCTGTTCTTGCGCTCACAGGTTGAAGCACGAGGCCATCTTCCCTCAATGAACGGAAAGAACCCGGAGCTCGCCTCACCATGGTCGCAGCGTGGTCGACGAATGCTCCATTCACTCACAGAGACACTGAAGCAAATCATTACCATGAAGCATGTTAACCAGCAAAGTAACTGTTGCCAGAGTTTTCCACTCTACCCTGCCCAAGGGTTGCCCGTGCTCACCAACGCATGGCTGCCGACTGCGTTGCTGCGCTGCGGACTAGATGGATGCCCTAGACATCCTTTGCCAGCTGTGCATAGGGACAGTGTTCACCAGCCATTTGGTGCACTTCCGGTTGCGACTCCGGTTCATCCTTGTTACAACTTAGATGCTGCTACGATACCCAATCCAAAGCAGCAGCCGCTGCGATTCTTCGCCTGCATGGTGGGCTTGGCCCTTCACGACCTGCGAGATGAATTCAGCGAGAATGACTTCATTTCTGTGGATACGGAGGTACAACGCCTGAATCACCTCCTGGATACGGCCGCACCAGAATCGACGGTACTAAAGGCGCTGACTGTTGCCGCTGAGGACATTCTTCAAAGACTTAAGGTGGATGAATATATTGTGGATCTGACCGGGTCGCTGTATCAGACCTTATTACGAGATCCTCAGAGAACTTCAAGGCTTGTGAGAACACCCAATGTCGCCTTTAGTACTGGGAAGGAATCACAAGTCTGCTTCGGCTGGCTGTCTGTGGTCAGAAGCCTAAATCTGTCGACCTCGACAGGTAGCCATGCTGTGCTTGCAGTTGCACCGTACGATTTTCCAAAACTACTTCTATATGTCATGCAATCACGCTGGCTCGGCATTTCTTCCTCATTGCTCGGTCGACAGCTTCTAATGCGCTGTTTATCGTCGCAGTGTACTCCAGAACATTGCATCGAAAGTGTAGCTGAAGCTCTCGTCCGAATGGGAGTATCTGAGAATGACCTAATCAATGCTCGTCTTGAGACTTTACATATGAGCTCGCCAGAACGTCTGTGCTCTAAGTGCTTGGATAGTGAGGAAGAACTTGCCTTCTGTGGTTCCATTGAGAGGGACGGCGATGCACTTTTTACACAAGCGTTGATCCCAACAGTCCCGAAAGATGGCAGTCACCTGCACCCTCGAACTCAGGACGGCACACGAACCACTGCTCCAAAGACGAAATGGACATGCTTAATTCATTGCACACGCTTCTCTACACTCTCACCAAGTGGTAGGCAAACGAAGTCTTCGCTACTGTTGCCACGTCTCTCAGCCCCTGCCGCACGTGCATTAGCGCGCCATGTAGTTCAAGGAATAGCAGGACTCGTTCATGACATCTTTGTCAGCTCCGGTCAGCTCACACTCTTCCCTGAACTCGCATCGTCGGTCCTTGAGGCTGCCAAGTTGAAGTTGCGCTTACCTCAACCTGAACAGGCAGGCCAAACGAGCCAGCAACCACGGCAGCGAATGTCGAACCGACTTCATCGACGACGCTTCCTGCTACAAAGTTTGAAGCAAGCCATCCCTTCTTTTAACATTGAGTTAGCTCTCGCGAACCTCGCGGCGGCAGATGAACTTGAACAAGATGAGCTTGCTCGAACTGGAGCAGCCGGCATGGCGGAAGATCTCTCAGGTAGCACCACAACCCATGCTCTAGGAGCGTTGCCGGCGCTACTGTTCCAAACTACATACCACTCGCTGCGTCTAGCCGATCTCGCATCGATGCCCATGTCCCGACTGAACCGAGTCGATTGGTCTTCGACACTCCCAACTTCTCAACCTGCGCAGCGCGTGCCTTTCTCTTCGAATACGATACAAGATGCCGGCCGATTAGAGGCGCAGGCCTCTGTCGGTGGAGCAAGCGGGTTCCATGCTCTTAGGAATGATAGCTCAAAGCCAGATGCATCAACCTTGGATCAGGAACTAGAAGCGCTGGTACGATTCTTGCAGCCGAACCAACGTTCCGGTCTGATGAAGCAAGTGAAAGGGGCACAGTCTGCCTTACAGAAGTCTGGTGCATCGATATCAGTGCCACATCCGCAGCAACAGCAGCAGGAGCAGCAACAACTCCAGCCAGCGCCTCAAGAGCGGTCGACGCTGATGTTAAGCAACTCTCTTGATGAACTCAACGTGTTTGGTTATTTGCTACCTAGTGTAGGAACTCTCACAGAAAGGGCAGCAGTAGACAGCGGCCTAGACGAATCGGATGAGAATGATACTGACAGTGTCATGGCCGACTCTCGTGCTTCTGGATCTGCCTCAGAGGATAGTGAACTAGACACTGCCGAGACGAGCAGCGGTCAAGTTGACCATCCCTCTGCTGGCCAACCGAGCGCAGTGGGAGCCGGAAGGTCCTTCGGCACCGCATCGACCAATCATATCCACGTCGAGGACAATGAAGACCTGACTCCAGCCACTTTTTGGCAGCACCACTTGGGTGTTCGAGGGCTTCAGCACTTGCGTCCTCGAGCTCCTCCGATCAGATTGCTACCAGACTACGTTCGATTTGCGGCACGTCAACTTTGGAACGCTGGTGGTGCAGAAACGCCTGTACGATCGCAGGGACTCGAGATCATTAGTCCTGCCGAACGTTTAGAAGGTTCTCAGCGAGCGCTTGGTCAGCTGAACTCCACCTTGTTGGGTCGCAACCGAGGTGAATTAGTCAGCAACTACTTCGGCTTACTAGGTGCCGGAGCTCTTGTCCACTCGCCGTACTCGCTCCTCTCGGTCAAGAGACCATCACCGTCCGGTGTATCTACAGCGGCCAGTGGTGAGCCACGAACTAGTTCGTTGGCAGCGAGAACAAGCTCGTTTTTGGCATCAACCCAATCTACATGGTCGGGAAGACCTCTCGAGAGCTCCACGTCGACGGCCGGCGTCGGAGATACGAAAGCCAGAAGTGAGCGGGCCTCTGAAGCGCTGGATATGAAGCGTCGCGCACGACTGGAATCGGTGCAGAAGTACGTCGGACGGTCATTAGATTGGGCATTGTCGACTGAGTTTTCAGCGCTTCTGTTGACTGAGCATGAAATGGCCAATGAGCGGATCGCAGCTATTGAACAAAGCGAAATACGACGTGGGAATAGTCCAACTTCAGCTGGAAGACCACGTTTGATTAATTCGTCCTTGGTTCCCTACGGTGCGCAGTCCAGTGCGGATCATACCACCAAACGAATCGCTCGCCCGTCATTCGTTGAATTCTGTCGTCATCGAGCGAGGCTCCAGCGGACCAAGGGTCTAATGTGCACGGACGACGAGGACGAGGAGTATGGCAAGGTTGACGAGGGTGGTGAGGTAACCTATGACGACCGCTCAGAGAGAGACCTGGCAAGAAAGCGTAAGTCTATGATCGACAGCCGGTCGGGCCAAGTCGATTCTATCTCCACGAAGCGTGTGCAGATGATGTGATGTAAGAACTGTCTGCAGATTGCAACCATGAGTTGCGGTTCTCATGGGTACCATACTGGGCATACTGGGGGTGACTGAAAATGGTTGGCCTAAAAGTTTGGAGCTGAGGAGAGAGGTTCGTCGAAGATATACCCCAGTTTTATATACAGTATAAGCAGTTTGATGGGTGATTATTTCTGTTGATGCCCTGCTATGCATTAGTATGATGAGTAGTATCGGGACGATGAATGGGTAACCCAAGCTAGCACTGTCGGGGGTGCTGGAAAATGATCCAATCAAGTGAATCTGGCTCGCAAAAACTCGAGGATCTCGACTCAAATTTTGCCGAGCACCGTTCGATTTTGGAGGCATGGAAGCCGTCAGGATATGATCCAATTCGGGCGTGTCTCCGCGATATCCAACGGGTGCACGCGCATTACAATGCGTGCATTCCGTTGGCATCCGCACGCCAAATGAAAGTACTCTAGGATTATATCGCGATGTTTGTGTGTACTTGACATAATCAGATGCCAAAGTTGGTGTAATTTTGGGCGAGAGCCAAGGATCACCATCACTAGGCAACTTACGAGCGTAGGTCGTGTGGGAACTCGACGAGAACAGACACATTGATGTGATTCCACTGATACGTGCCTGAAACGCGCTTCGTTGTACCTGGGAAGCCAAAGACTCAAGATTCTGACTCACTGTTGGACGCGTTGCATCACATTACCTCTCCTCCCTGTATTGTAACCTCGCAGAGATCCGCATGTCGAGTCCGGTTAACTCAGTATTTGATGGGTCATGCTATCTCGACAAGTTCGGCATCGTTCCGACGCCTTACTGGATCGCGTTCATCAGTGTCTTGATCAGCGATTTTACTATCAGTCTGATCTCAAGACTCTTCTTTATTAGGCGCTTCAGTCTTTGGATGCAGTACGAACTTGTCAGGAAGGTATGCAAGAGCTGTAGAGGCGGAGCCAAGGAGAACCGGGACGGGGCTAAGGACGAAGCTAAGGACGGGACTGAGGTCGGGGCTAAGGACGGCGCCGCGGAGCGCAAAAATTGGATTGACAAAGCAATCAAAAGCGCGCTAGAGGATTCCTTCGTACCAGATGAGCTCGAATCTCTCAAAGCAAAGGATGCCTACAAAAGCTTCCTTCCCGGGGCCGGTGACGACACCACACAAAGCTGCCACTCGGCATATAGGTGCAGCGTTGAAATGGCCGTCATGGACTTTCTGTTCCTTTGCATTGAACACAATACGAAATATGAGGAGCGGCAGAAAATCTTTATGATGTCGCACCTCAAGGAGGAGGACAAGGAAGAGCAGAACGAGCAAGGGCAGAACGAGCAAAAGCCGAACGAGGAAGACTTCAGTGACTCGGAAATATCGGTGAGCGAGCTCCAGACCTCCCCGGGTCTTGCAGGCAGTTCACGATTGACAGAGTGGTACTTGAAGGAGGGAAGGATGTGCGAACGATTGCTAGACGAGCTGGAAAAAGATAAGCACCTCGCGATGCCTTCAAGCGTTGATCCCAAAGACCGTCGATCGTATCTGCTTCTCCTGATGGCGGCCTACAGTTTAGTTCAGACAGGTATCAATGTGAAGCTCGTGATCCAATGGCTAAGCATGCTGAAGTGGCCATTCAAACCTAAAGAGGTGTTGACGGAGCTGTCGCAAGCAGAGGAAGTCGAGGGTAGCCACGATGCTGACCGCAAAAACGAGCGCGCTGAGCGATCCTTCCGTTTGTACGTTCCCAAGACCAACTGGAATCAAAACGTGGATCTGATGACTCAGCCTGGGGACACGGATCTTGGCGACGGCAAAGTCGATTGGTATCGCCATGCCGTGATATTGTTCTCGTATGAGAGATCTACATTCGAAACACTCATCAAGTCTCGCGACGACTACGAAATTCTTTTGAACTATCACTGTGCTAGGTGGAAACTCCTTCTAAAGGAGAAGTTCTATCCACCCATCTTGGATACCAACGGAAAGAGGTGCACTCTTGAAAAGAGAGGACCACGCACAAAGTACCCGTACGACCACCTTGATCTCATCAATCGCTTGAGTTCCAGGTGCTGTGGAAGCGTTTTTACGGAAATTGGGACTGTGCTCGTGCACGTCAACGTGCCTAAGGAGGATGGAAGCTTTGTAAACGAAGACGATGAGTATTACTGGGAACTGTACTACAAGGGCTTGAACATTGGACACTTCGAGATCCTAACTGATCAGGTATTCTTTTCGTATGATATCGATCTCGTTCAGTTCCTGTACTTGATCGTATTGACAATTGCCAGTTTATCTTCAATCATATGGACCGTATCAGATCGCCCAGGACTAAACAACTGGGAGCGGTATCAGCTGTATTGCATGATGGTCTGTTCAAGCACTGCTGTTCGCGCGCAGCTTCAAGCTTTGCTACGCAGTGAGGTGCACACAAGACTGACGGGAGAGAGGAGCCATTTCGCAAGCCTGGTTTTGAAGCTCTACATGGTAATTCAAATCGCTTCTTTACCTGTACTTACACTACCTATGGCTGTTGCTTACTGTTGGGTTGTGGTATCCGTCGGTGTTGTGATCGAAGGTCTACTACAACTTGTCAGATATATCTCTAATGAGACCAAGCTTGGCTCCGGCGCAATGATGGCATGGATCGTCTATACCCTAACCATCATTCTTCAATCCTTCCAGCATGTGGTGTTCCTGGAGACACTTCCACATTATGCGGTATCACTGTATGCAGGGAATAACTATATTTATACGATTTCCAATGAGTTTAATTGCCGAAGCACCGAGAAATGGCTGAAATCAGTACTTGAGCACGCAGACCTGTATATGAAGAACGTGTTGGCATTCTTCTAAGCTATACCTACTTCGACGTGGACGACCGTGTTTGGACGCCGCAATTCTACTATCACCTGCTCATACAACAACTCGGGCTGTTATGCCGAGTTCTTAGATAGGGCTGTAGAGCTTTTCTTGTCTTTGCCTTCGCCTAACTCCATTTCGCGTTGGATTTTGAAGCGAGCATCGTCAAACTTGTAGTACCAAGTAGGCCGTCCTTGTTCCATGGTATTAGCTTGGTCGCAATAGAAAACGAAGGTCGTATTGATTGATGAATAGAGCTGCGACATTAGAATCGCGCCAGTGAATAAACCAACGACGAACATAACTAAGAAGAACGCGATAGTGTTGCCGGTAGAGCCAAAGTTATCCTCATCTGTCATGTAGAAAGTGATGCCACCGAGCCCAACAGCAGCTGCACCAGCAAGGCCGACGCCGCAGAGGATGACCAGGTCTAACAAGCTTCCATGGATGATTGCGTCGAGTTTCTTTCCCTCAAAGTTTTTGTAGAGACGGCTCGTGCGCTCTGAGTACTTGTCGCCGGGTGAAGCAATAACGAGATATGCGAAAACACTGAACTGAGCCTTCATCCTAAGTATCCCCGTCACAAGCTCGTGAAGAATGGGCTCATTACGAAGAGATTGAAAATTCACAGGGCGGAAGAGGAAGATAATGTGGCGGAAAAACTCAGGGACAATGAATGAACGCAAGGCAATAGAACCGAATGACCAAAAGGCTGCAGAGCAGAACGTAGGCCATGTCGTGGAAATGGGATCCGCTCGCCACCAGGTGCTAACAGCAGCTGCTGTTAAGGTATGCGATACATTCATGCAAGTCTGAATAAACCAATACACAGAAATGCTATAATAGGTTAATACCACAGCGACAACACCATGACGACTCTTTGCATCTCCATCCAGCTTCGCCTGAATGTAGCCAACAGCGTGAATGGTGGCGAAAGTTGAGAATATCATCCATAAGGCATTAATAACGGCCAGAATAACGACGGCAATGTAGGTTCCCCAGTGCCTACCGAGACCTTGCATGCTGCTGTGAATGATGTCTTCGGTGGGCTTAACTCGGGTACGAACGCAAAAGTACCACAGGTGTGCAAATAAGACGAAAGCGAGGATGACAATCGAGACAACGTAGTAGGACGCAAACGAAAGAACTGCGGCCGCAATGAAGCAAACCATGGCGCAGAGGAAGCTCAGGAAGACTACCTTACCCTCCTTTCGCCGTGCAAATTCCAAGAATACAAGAGCGGCTGCGATGGCGCTGCCAGCACCAATGGCCATGCAGACGAACAACTTTAGTGCTGATTCGGACACGTAGAGGTCGGGCCGGTATCCGAGCGAGATGAAGTATATTCCGACTCCGAGGGCGACAATCACGTGAGCGAGGAAGAGAATGGCACCGAATGATTCATGGCATACTCTCGTATCGACATTCGTAGAGGTTTGTGTAGATTCCTTGTCGTCGCCTTGCTCGTTAGTTTCCTGTCGCGATTCAGATACAGTGTCGCTATTTGCACTTAGCCTAGAGTTTGTCTTAATGCTGTCAAGCTCATATTGAAAGTCGGCGTCTAATGTAGCCCCCTCAACCGCGACTTCAGTCAGGTCACGAGAATAGGAAGTGCCGAAAATTGCTCGAAGCGTGGGACGTGGTGCGAGGACCTTAGGGTCATTCTGGACTTCGAGTGCCTTGGGCACGGTCTCAAGTGAGAGCGACTTGGGTTCATGCTGTAATGTGAGTGCCTTGAGCTGCCACCGGACGTCCCACAGACGAATGGTGCCGTCCTCGGATGCTGATGCTAGCCTTTTGGCGTCCGGACTGAAGCTCAGGCTTCTAACTCTGCCCACATGCCCGCGCAGAGTCGAGGCTAAGTTGAGCATGCAGGTATTTTCTGAAGGAGGATGCCAAATACGGATCCTGTGCTCATCACCTCCTGATCCCCACCCTGATGCCAAGAAGCCTCCATCAGGACTGAAGCACAAGGCAGAAGGTTGCAATGACATCGCATCTCCTGTGTGGGCCACAGCAGTACCGATGCTAACAAGCTTCTTGTTTGTGACATCCCAAATGTGGATGTAACTAGCAGTCCCTGCTGCCAAAAACAGTAAGTCCTTGTCTTGTTTGTTATTCTCGTCTTGCTTGTGATCCTCGTCTTTCTTGTGATCCTCGTATTCCCTGGGATTCATACGTTGCTTGTGATGAAAAGCAATGCTACTCACATCGCCAATGACATGCCAGGAGTGGTATATCTCAAATGATGTCAAGTCCCAAAGAATAACGGACCCGGTCCCACCTGCAGCCAAGTACTTCCCATCCGGGCTGAAACGAACTGAGTACACCTTCAATCGGTCCTTGAGCTCGTCAGTAGACTTGACCTTGAGCTTGCTCTCCTCCTCCTTCTCGTTCTGGCCATTATCCGCGCCTTGACTCTCGTCCGCGTTGTTGTTCTCATTCTTATTCTCAGTCTCATCCTTATTCTCATTCTCATTCTCATTCTTGACCCTGTACTTCAGTGTTTTGATGCATTTCCGAGAATTTACATCCCAAAGTCGAATGATACCGTCGTCAGAGCCTGATGCCAGTAGATTGCCATCGTAACTAAAACAAACGCTGGAGGCTCCAACGTCTTTAAACAATGCGTAGGGAATGTGGTTGTCAGACTCTTGATCGCCTCTGACAGTTACATTAGTCCAGATCCTGATTGTTCTGTCCACCGACGCTGACGCCAGTTTCCCGTCTCGACTGTAGGCAACTTCAGTCACTTCACCACCATGACCCTTCAAAGTCCTGAGGCATTGTCCGTTGGTCGCATCCCATATTCTAATTGTCCTATCCGCGGATCCTGACGCGAACGTTATGCCTTGTGGGTCAAAGCACACGCTAGTCACGACGCCTGCATGACCACAGAGGGTTGGGATACATTGCTTAGAATCTAGATTCAAAAGGCGAACGGTCTTATCCGATGACCCAGAGGCAAGCCAACCATCATGACTAATCTGGACACTATTGATTCGACTCTCATGCTTGAGAATCGAAATACAGCTGCCGGATGCAAGATCCCAGATCCGAGTGGTTTGATCATTCGAACATGATGCCACAAGGTTGCCTTGGGAACTGAAGGCCAAACTATTGATCTGACCTGTGTGCCCGTACAAATATGTTGGCTCGTCAACCATTACAGGTTCGGAATCTAATGTTAGTCTCCACATTCGAACGGCTTGATCAGCCGACCCCGATAGTAAACGGTAGCATGTGTTCTTGGCACCGCGTGCTGGGGTCCTCAGTGGAGACATAGGTAACATGTTGAGTGAAGCTGAGTTCGCAGCCATACGCGTGCTTTCATCCTCGTTTGGAAGAAAGAGGAGCGACGTCACCGCCTTCATAGAAGCGCGTGTCAGAGGTTTGTAGGAGCCACCTCCGGCAGGCCAAAGCAGAATGAGTCCATCATCAGAACCCGATGCTAGGTATTTACCGTCCGGAGTGAAGTCTATGGTGCGCACTGGAGAATGGTGTCCTTCCAATTTAATCGTGCACTCGCCTGAGTTCACCTTCCACATACGTATGCTCCCGTCATTGCTACACGAAGCTAAAAGTGGTCCATCTGAGTCCGTTGTAGGACTGAAGCGGACAGAATTCACGGCGCCTCTGTGCCCTTCCAGCCTACAGAGGAGCTTTCTAGAATGGACTTCCCAGACAAGAACGGTCTTGTCCGAACTACATGAAGCGAGGTATTTGCCATCAACAGAAAAACAGGCAGCATTGACAGAGGCGGTGTGTCCCTTCAGGACGCCATCGGGCGATGGAGTGCCCCATTGCTTCGATTTCGCGTCAGTCACGTCCCAAAGCCTAATCGTTTTGTCCTCAGAGCAGGATGCTAACAAATCACGATTGGGACTGAAAGCCACACATATCACGCTACCTGTGTGGCCTCGCAAGGAATTGCCCTCCTCAATGCGAGTCCCCAGCAAGTTCGCTCCACGGAAGGTACTGCCTCGCAGAACGGCTTGATACATGGTGCAGTACGACAGATCACTGTAGTCGAAATTACATCCGATAATCTGGGCGTAATTCAAGTTCGCAAATGGGACACGAATTCGACTCCAATTTCTGAGTTCGACGTCTTCTTCCACCGGGATGGCCTCGTTAAAGCGGAAGGGAAACTGTCCGCTTAGTCCTCCATAATTCAGAATACTAATTGCGTTGCTTGCGGCTACGACGGCCTTTTGGTCCATGCGTTCATCCGGCAGCTTCTGACGAGTGGCCAGGATAAGTTGGATGCATTCTTTCTGAGCTGTAGGATTCTTTGCGAGAAAGCGTGCATATCGATCCAAAAGCTCCTGGTCCTGCGTAATGAAGCGGCGACCCAGGAGGCGAGTGCATAAGTGTAATTCATTCTCTTCAGGTTCTGAAATGTTCAGCTCTGCGTAATAGTCCCTAAGAAAGTTTTGTGTAAATAGCCAGTGACCATCCTGCATCTCAAGGGGTGCCGCACTGAGGATGCTTTGAAATACCTCAGATTTTTTGTCTTCCTCGAAGAGTGTATTGAAGGGTTTCGCTCCCGGATCCACTAGAATCGTATCCTCCTCACACATCTTCAACGCAAGCTTTTTACAGAACGTTTGACATCGCTTCTTGAACTCTTCTAAACTTGGGAAACCTTGTGTTTTCTTCAGTTCTGCGTACGCCTTGGAGTAGAAATCGTCAAGAAACATCTCGAGAAGGCGGGTAGAGTTGATGCGAACCTCGGCGACCAACTCGCCTATGCTCGCGTCGAACTGGAATTGAGCATCATTAAGCTTGTCCTTCTCCATCTCTGTCCAGAGCAGAATATCTCTAAGCGAAGGAACCTTTTTCAATAATTGCGGGAGTTGGGTTAACAGCACGTAACACATAGAGGGCGTTTCAGATAAGGCTTTCAGAGCTGGAACCTTCTCGAATACATGAGATATGACCTTAGGATCAGCGACCTGAAGGGATGGATAGGTACGACAGACCTCACCTGCGTAGGAGCTCAACTGCTTAGAATGGAATCTGCGAAGAACAAGAACTTCATGTCTGACCTGACGAAAAGCGGGCTTCATTGATCGAGCGCTGGCTTCATCAGGGACAATATGACTTGAAACGGTCGCTCGGACACCATCGAGATACTCATCTCTGCAGGAAATAATGGACAGCCCGCACTTTGCGATCTCTTTTCTGATATCTCGCGCCTGGACCCCCATTTCATCGTAACCATCGAACATCCACAGGATCCTGATCCTTAGACTCTCGAGCTCGCGCAGGTCTTCTTTTCTGAGTCCTACCTTTCGGAGGGCAAGCCGACGAAGCTTGAGATTCAGGTTGTTCGGCAACACGGCTTCACGAAGCGCAAGCGATATTGGAAGTGTTTGTGATCTTTTCCCGATCTCTGCCTCGTTAAATGACTCCCAATAGCGTTTCTCAAGCTGCTGCATTACCGTTGATTTGCCGGAACCAGAGGCTCCAACGATCACGATCGAGCGTACTTGACCACTAACCACCTCTCCCAAGTTCTTCGTCACATATTCGAGAATGTCGTATTCACAAATCTTTTGCTGTCCTGAGATACTGAATGGCAGCGACGTATAGAATGGACAGTTCAGCAACGCCGTCCGCCGCATCTTCAATTGAATGAGGCGGTCCAGAAGCGGCTGGCTTGGCTTGTCAGAAGGGCTGGTCGACTCGCTCTTCAAGGTCTGACTGGAAGGTTGCTGCCCATCGCGGACCTGCAAGGGGCAGTTGCTTTGGAGCTTGTCATCGTTCGCCGGCGAGCGGGTGTAGAACTGCTGGAGTTCCACAGAGGGCTCGGCGTCCATGTGCACAATCACGGCCTTCTCTTCAACGGTGTCCATCTGAGTAGATGAGGCATGATTGGTGAGATAGCGTTTGCCTGAGGTGAGTCTTTTAAGGCTAGCAATGTCACGCCTTTCACAGACGTGTGGGCCGGCCACACTCACGCTTTGTGGACATCCTTGACACCGATGCGACGTCGATACGAGGCTTACTCACGCACCCCAATGAGGCAATCACAAAATTTGGAGAAATAACTTGTAGCATGCAGAAAGTTGGTCGATTCCCTTACTACCAAACGCTAGGTGACACGGCGTTCTATGCGAATAATATAATGGATCCTTCGTGCACTCACGCTAACACGGCGAACTACGCGTCGGAACGACTTTACCGCGAGACAAGATTTTTGAGCCATCTCGAGGCTCGGTTGCGACTGTCAAGGATGGGAGCGTTTCCAGTGAGAATGTGCAAAAATCTTCAGCGATGGTACCAAAAACGTGAACTCTTCCATCACCGTGATATATATTTTTGCTTACTTCACACCATTCGTACAGGGTATTGTTTGCCACCCGTCAAACATTCATACACTGATAAGCTGTGTGTGAAATATCCTTAACTTTATCTGTGATTGTTGACAACTACCTTTCTGGAATTTTGAAATTTGGAACGAAATGTTTGGCGAGGAAATTCAGGTTTGGACCTGTTGCGCGGTCCTACCTTTTGTCCACGCTCTTGACCGGATCTGGCTAACGTCAAGCTTCCTTCGTCCAGCTGTGTTGAGTCCGACGACTCACTTCCCCAGCGCTACTACAATCACACAAAAGGTCGATCCACACCGAGTGTATTGATATTCGCTGCTGTTGTAGTTTAGATTATTACTCCTCTTCAACCCTTGGGTTGTGACCGTTGATCGTCAGGCGATTTACATGTTCTTTCGTCCAGATTTGGGACACTGACGAACTGATCAAGTCCTGAGTGGGTCGCACTCCGCACACTTAGGATTCGAATAAAGGAATGGACATCTCATGGGTTACTACAAGTGTGAGAAGCTGAAAGACATCGAAACGTCTGCTCAAAGTACTCGACTGATTACCTGACAGACTGGGCTGATCTGCCTGAAGAGTACGGACTCAACCGACTGATCGCCCTCCGTGCCTGCGGACACTTAACCAGCAACCACTGCTTACAACAGCACTGCTTCCATCGCTCGTCGAAGCCCTTCAGAGCGATTCGTGAAACAGCGAGCAACGATGCCGGACGCTCAATCAACCGCTAGCAAGGCCAGTAACGCCATGAACCAATCAATCAGGAGGGGCGGAAGCCTGCAAAGCTAGCTCAGACCGCTTACAGCACGAGTACAGACAACTGCAACGCTGCATGAACGTCACAACTGCAACTGAATGACTTGAAGCAGCTAGTCCCGTTTTTAGCCTGATTAGGCTACGACAAAATGACTAAGAGATCTCCACACTGATAGGTGATTGTGTTGAGTGGGGGTTATAGAGTGCATCTGGAGTTTGGCCCAAAATACGTGACTATCCCCCTCATTTTAACGTTTGCGCGTGTCAAATCATGTCTGTATGAACCCCTTCCCCGTGAGATCCGACTCCAGACAATTCTATTCAACCCGCACTCACCTGCGCCAGCCCAACATCACCAACTCCGTGCGCCTAGCGTGCGTGCACGACTCTAGGCCCGTCTCGGCTTCGTCTGGTGTGCCTGGTGTTCCTGGGGACGAGGTACTTCCCTCCGTGAGCCTATAGTCTTTGCTTCACTGACTAGAACCTTGGGTCTAGCGGCCAACTAACGATGCTCAGGCTACCAGAGTGCCAGTGAATCAACTAGTAACGGACAGGTGTGTCGATACGGTATTATATCGCAGAATACTCATGAGCTCCACACGCGGATACCACGTGATGGCTCTGGTCCTCATATACCTTGCCGGAGTATGGTTGTTCCTCAACAAGCACACAAAAGATGTCCTGCTGGAAGACATGTACATCGACGAGAATGGTCTCATGACAAGCCAATCTCGTGGCATTTCTGTCAGCTATGATACCCTGGTGGCGGTTGAGGAGATCATGTTTCGATGCAAAGCAAACACGACAGAGTGCGTGATTCACCTGCTCACGTCGTTGGGGATGGAGGTCGCGAAGACATGCTATCCGATCACGCCACTCAACCGCGAGCCGCACTTCGCGGAGTGGATCCCGCACACACTCACTCCATGTGTCGTCACAGGTGTGCTGCGTGCTCCACGAGGTGATGGCAAAGAATCTGTCGTACTCGCAACCGAAATGCCCTATGTGACTCAGAATCCAAGGTGGACGACGGAGACACAGGTTACAAGCAGCAGTAGTCGGACCAAAAGTGGCATTGATGTGCAAAAGCTGTTGCGTCCTGATATCGAAAGTGCACTAAAAACCACACTTGCCCAGCTTTTCAATACGAGTGAGCCTGATTGGGAGTCACTACTGTCTGCGTATCTCGGAGACGGTGGTACCCCAATATCTGCATTTTCGATCATTTTCTCAGCGCTTCAGGCCTTTCCTCAGTCCAAAGCCATGTCAAAAGACATTGTATTCGTCGTTGCAGAGAATGTCGGACATACTGGACTGAGATTTGTGGATCTCCTCGAGACCGTCGTCCTCGAGAACCCCAACATCCGTGAGGGTACTCCACCTGATGCCAAACTCTATCACCTAATCGCCCCCGCACTGGAGCGTAATGCCACTCTTCGCCAATTAGTCGACCATGCCTGCACTCAATCAGCAGATTTGTCCTCGCATTGTCCTTGGCAATGGACCCGTGTAGCTACAGCAAGCCTCAGATCGCCTTGGTTTGCGCTAGACTCCCTCAGAGCAGGCTCACACTATGCCAGGCTGGCGGTAGAAGCATGGCTTGAAGAGGATGTCCTGAAAGTGAAACCAAGTCGCCGGTCCCGAGGCATAACACGGCAACGTGTCTCTCAAGGCACTGAGCAGGCCATGGATGCAGCACCACAGTTCGGACAAATTATTGCAGCACTAAGTGTTGAAATTCCAAGTCATCTCTGCCCTGATCACTTGACCCTACGAGCAACGAGCGGTGGATCCGGGGCGGCACCGAACTTGGACCTTGTATCAAGCACCTTATTCGCCTTTGGGCCTCAGACCGACGCCAATCTGCCCTCCTCAACAATCGCAGAACCCACATTCCGTCCGGGAGCCTCAAATTCAACGGTCTCTCTCAACTTAAAGCAGCTTCGTTCCCTTGGATCTCGATGGTTCTTCCTAGAAGATGTGGACTATAATCACCAGCACGTGCTTGAAGGCACTCCTTCCCAACCCCTCCCCTTCCGCATCGTTCGCAAGATTTACAGTCTCGTGGGAGATGGCATTCAATACCTATCAGATGCGCTGGCATCGGCATGGAGTCAGGAAATTCTTCGGATTGACTACAAAAATCTCTCTCCGTCTGATCTGGCAGAGGTGTTTAATACTTATTTTGTCCACGGTGAGGGGTGGCTACGGCCAGTGCCTGATGCCAAAGTGCACGTGCGTCCCATGGGAAGACTCATCCAGCGCCTTCCGTTCTTCCCCATTCTTCCTCATCCCTATGAGTTCGTTTCTAGCCTCGAAGAGGAGAATGGGTTGAAAAGGTTCATGCTTGAACAGGCCGTCGGTGGTCCGCTGGGAATGCATCATCCTTTCCTTGGCAAAGGAATTGATGCTGTAGGCCTCTCAGCCGTGTTGGGTCTGACCGCCTCTCAATATGAGCACGCGCTACGTAACCTAATTTGGATTCCACATTCCCTTTCTCGTGTTGTTCGTGCAGCCGACTCCATCTGGGAGCGTTCGAGCCTCCCGAAAGAGCAAATCATGAGTCTAGCACATGGTACGATTAGCCTTTCGTTCTCTCAAGTACTAGCAGACGATGCACAAGCCTCAATCTCACCCTATCCAGTAACGCCAGCAGCGCGGCGTGGCATATGCAGAAATGCGATGCTCCCTCAGGCGATAGGGTCTGCATTGTCTGTATGGCTGCAGCTTATCCACAACTTACATGAAAAGTTTCACCATTCGCATGCGCACTATTTGCTTGCCTCTCGGAATTATTTCCTCTCAAGCTCCAGGTACCAACTGATCGCCTTAGTGCTTACTCTCCCGCTCCTTTTTGTCGGTCTGCGCTGGGCGTATGTGCTGCTTGGAGCGGCATTGACTCAACAAAGCGTAACAACGTTCCAACAGATTGCACTCAGTTGCCTCCCATCACTTGGAACGTTCCTGTTTCATGTGTTGGTGTTAAATCTTCTACCTCTGGCGTTGGTCCCCGCTGCACTGGATCGTCTTGGATTGTGGTTCCCGCCGTCAGAGGGGAGCACTTCTTTATCTGCGACGATTATACTGTGGATCTCGCTGCATCTTCTGTGGTATGGTTACGTGTTTCCCCGACTCATCGCCCTCCTAGAACGTCGGGCGTGGTGGCGCTGCGTGCTCGAGGCAGCTGCGAGTGAGTACAAAAGAGAACGTGAGAGCGTTCGCGAACGCTACGCCAAGCGGCGAGCAGATACACATCGGGTTTTAGAAGCGATGGAACATCGGCTACATGGACTCATATCAGCCCAACAAGACCCGCAGGTGATTCAATTGTTCTCGACTCGAGTTCAGTTGCAACGCCGAAGAGCAGCCAAGTATGCCAAGCCGGACCCCCCTCACAGTCTCTGTCCCACCTTCGAATCGGTACTCTTTCGGACACTTGCCGACCCAAAAGGCAAGTTCGTTGCTCCCCTTGCAGCCGTCGGAGCAAACGAAAATGACCTTAAGGATATCGATGAGGAGCCTCCCGAGGACTACAACGCGTGGCTAGCGGATCTTAGGGCTGGGAAAATTCATGAACCAGTGGAGAAGGTTGGAAGAAAATTGTTCAGATTGCTACGCAGGTTCAACCCTTCCGCGAGTCTCGGGTTCGGAAGCTTTGCGTCGGTGCCTGCACACTTTCGCTTCATTGTTCGTCCGGAAGAACCCCTTATCGATGAGAGGTTCAAGCTTCCGACCACTCCTGTATCTCTTTTTTCATGGGGATTTGTCAGGGCGCTTCTGAAGCAGTTACACCCTGGAGCAGAATTACCCTATGCTTGTAATGCGATTCCCAGCACACTTGCAGAGCGCATCCTAACGGCAGTCCCTCCTGTCTCACGGCTTCAGCGCGACATGTCGTACTCGATCTCTGCGCAGGCGTACAATGACATCCGGGTCAGCTCCCCTAGGTCCACTCAGCCTGCTCAGCACTCTGAGAGATCTATATGGGACATCGTGTTAGACTATTTCCATATTCCGAAGGATTTCGTTTGGAATGTGCAACGACCCTTAGTAAGAGAGGAGAAAAGGCAGCTCCACTCTCCCAATCTGTCGGCGGCATCGTTCCCTTTCCGTCTCGTGCGTGCAAGCGAAACGCTTGATTGGTACGGCCCCGACTATCCTCTCAACCTCCAGAACGTTGCCTGGGACCAATGGAGACGACGTGAATTAAGGGAAATGTACATTACGCAGTTCGGAAAGAACGACCAGAAGATACGGTTTTCTGTTCCTTGGTTCTCGGAGGAGGCTGATTCAGATATTCGAAGTTTCTGTAACTTAATGAACATTCGAGACTACCGTTTTGTCCACAATAACGACACTGATGAGACGAAATCTGGACGAAGAGTTTCGGAACCAGAGGCGCGATCGCCATTGGTCGCGTGCAACCGTTTTTTCGAGCATTTGTTTGCGCTCAGCTCTACAGACGAAAAAATGGTCTCGCATGAATTCAACTCACTGAGAGCGGTGAGTGGGATGTCGAACCTCGCGCGGCCTGAAGCCAATCCTCATCTTGCGCATATCACTACAGTACGCCGTATTCGTAGAGCCTTGAGCGCATGTAGCGTGCTCAGAAGGAACGCTGTGCACTTCATCAATGCTCGATTGACGAATGCAGTCTCCGCGCTTACCCGTGAGACATTGGATCATATTCCCTCAAAGCTCATACCGACGATGCTGCGTATTTTGCTCTTCGACCGTGCAGAGTGGCGCGAACACCCCGGCTTCTTGCAAATGGTTAATCGAGACTTGCTGCTAGATGAAGTAGTTATGCGTTCTGTGTTTGCTGCCATGGTGTCGGCCGAGGTGAATTATGCCGATGCCTTCCCTGCCTTCCCTTTCCTGCGAGCGGCAAAGACGAAGATCCCATCAGCAACTCTAGGACGCTTAAGTGACGATTGTCGTGCTGTGAATGTTATCAACAGTATGGCCCCATCTACAGTGCCACTCGCTCCGACGCGCGGATGGGCCGCGCTTCTTGGTGTATTTGTTATACTGTCGGTCACCACTTTGAATCCCTCGCTTGGAATTTGGTCAGCACTAATTTTCACACTTCTGATATTACTCGGAGTTGAGTCCTACAATCTCGGTGTCCCAATTGCAGCTCTCAGCCTCCCTGGTGGTATGAAAGCTTGGAAGGTATGTAACAACATCCTTTCAAACCTTAGGAACGTGGAGGATTGGGGAGACCCGGAAACCGACTTCGGTAGCGATGATTCGTTACGTAAGCCAGTTTTCCAGGCTGCTCTTTCATTCCTGAGACGCGGTTTAACCGCACTAGTGCGTGGTCACGTAGGAAAACAAGTTATTACTCTCGCCGTGCTTTCCCCGCTGGGATTGGCTGGCGCATATGCGTTGGCAACTCAAGACTACGTCGGCACTTCGGGTTTCCTGTGTACAGGGCGCTCGCCCTTATCGACGCTTAGATGCTTCGTCACAGTATTTGCCTCAAACCCATATGAAATTCTCCGGAACTCCCCGCATGTATTGCAGCTTGGTTTAGCTTTTACCTACATCGCACTGTATACCTTGACGTGGATCACGTTCCTCTCTGCGCACCTAACCAACTACATCTTGTACTGCCAAACCGTGAGTGTTGAGGAAGCGGCGCGAGCATGGAACAAAGCACAGCCTCAAGCGCACTCAAGTGACACGGCCGCGGCTGAGATCCCAGTTGCGGATCGAGTGCCAGTTGTGGTAGGAGGCGTAATCTACGCACTGTCAACATTTTACCCACTCCTGACTCCTCCAAGTGCCAAGTCATGCAGTCCGGAGCCCGTCCTTCCCGTGCCTGATCTCATCTCGACCATCCAAATCCGTGAGAACTCCCATAGGCTGCCCGTGCAGAGTTTGCCCGTTCTCCTTTCTGACATCTCGTTCGACTTTTCGAGAACTATCTTCAGCGATCGCATGATGAAAAATTTTAAGAAGCGTATCACACAACTGACAGACGAGATCGAAACGATGAAGATTGTAGCGAACTTGATTCGGAAGTTGATGCACCTAGAATTCGGAATCTACTGTGTGGAGACAGTTGGACTCTCGCGTTTGGAGCAGCGAACGGCTCGCAGTGCAATTAAGGCGCAACTCCGTGAGCGTGCGGAAGATACAATTGGTGAGGAGGATGGGGTTATCCAAGACGACGACAGCTTGGGAGTAATCTCTCAGCATCAGGAGAAGGGGGAGGAGGAAGAGAAGAAGAAGGATACCAACGATGACAACAGGGACGAAAGCCATCCTGCCCGATGGTTCTTTCCTCGCTATCGCATGAAACACCGATAGATCTGAATGGAAACAACTCAGACAGGGATGAACGATCAGCAAAGAAGTCGAGGAGAGTCTGTTACCACTTTGCTGACTTGTATTTGGGCGAAACATGTATGTTTTCAGTTCTAAATTCTGTGCCCAACTTGAATGTACAATACATAGATTAAAGTAGGTTGATATATGCAAGCTCCACGGCATAACGCATGCTCACAATTCAGGTGTCATCCCACAAGGACGCCTAACCTAGCCAACACGATGGGACATTGAGAGCATGCCTCGTGACGGGCGAGTTGTGAGGATAGCGAAACGCTCGCTCAATTTGCCCAGGGGCGCGAGTAACATCGCCTTGGGCTACTCCAGTGGTGCTATTCTTCCAAGGATTCTCACCACCCCGCCGCTGCCAGTAAGACCCAAGAGTACGAAGTTAGTTAGGCACACCACGGAAGGGATTCTGCGCGGTGGTCTGCACTCCTGCTTCGCATAGCCAGTGAGAGCTCAGCAGTTGTTTTCGTGGCTACCTCGGCAAGCCATTCGCCAATCGTCGCTCGCCACTAGACTCGTACCTTCTTCGGTTCCAGTTCCAGTTCCAGTTCCAGTCGACTCAGTAGCAGGGTTGTGTACAAAAATTCCGGAGGTTATAATATAATAGACTTCCGGAGGCTGGTTGGGCCAAATAGTGGGTAACCTTAATGCCTCTTAGTCGAGGTAATGAATCATGGCTCTCTGTTAGCTCGTGTGTTGTGTGTTGTGTGTGTTGTGTGTTGTGTGTTGTGTGTTGTGTGTTGTGTGTTGTCGTGGTGCTTTTTAGCCGGATGCGGTTATAACATCGAGAAGACTTTAGCCCCCCCTCCCCGCATGCAAAAGAGAGATGTAGGTGAGGGGTCTCGATCACCTTGCCCGGGACAAGCAGAGTGCGGTTACAGAGAGAGGCCGTGTTCATGCTAAGTGGGTGTAAAAGGGGGCATTCGAAGCACATGCGAAGGAGGGCAAAAAGCGGAAAGCGGTTATGAAGTGCAAAGAGAGAAGCAAAAGCGAAAGCGAAAGCGAAAGCGAAAGCGAAAGCGAAAGCGAAAGCAAGAGCAAAAGCGAAGTGTAGGTGAGGGGTATCGATCCCCTTGCCCCGCGCATGCTAAGCGCATACAAAAGAGAAGTGTAGGTGAGGGGTATCGATCCCCTTGCCCC
>Ga0180217_1000473_pt1 | contig 65378 bp, 53 predicted proteins | sample eDN3rd37CBELigOP_FD_128521 | JGI IMG/M metagenome (GOLD analysis project Ga0180217, IMG submission 128521) | Enriched Organic Plus compost microbial communities from Emeryville, California, USA - eDNA 3rd pass 37_C BE-Lig OP (version 2) (version 2) ...
CCGGCTGGCGGCCTGTGGGGCTTCCACAGGCCCGCCGGGATCCCTCGGGTGCCCCCGTCGCTGCGTCCGGGGCGACCACAGCAGTGGTCCTCTACCCAGGGGCCGCGGTGATGATCTGTGCGCAAAAGAGTTGATGTTTGCCGTCGCTAGCAGCGCGCAAGTCCAGCGGGGACAAGGGACAAAAAAATCTTGGCGGAGTTCGAATTTTCCTGGCTGGCGCGCACGATCTGTGCGCAAAACCGTTGATAAGCACACGGTTGAGGCGGTGAGGATGAGAGAGAGGGGGAGCACGGTTGAGCGGGGCTCAACCGTGGCACCCGGTTGGGGGAGGAGAAAGAGGGGGGAGACACGGGCTGAAAGCCCGCGCCACGGGGAGGCAGGGAGGATGGGAAGAGGGGGGAGTCCGCTCACTTCGTTCGCGGCTCCTTGTGGGGTCGTGGGGGCGCTGGGTGTTCCCGCGGTGCTCGCTGCGCTGGGGCTCGTGTGAGGCGGGTTTGGGAGGGGGCGCGTGGGCGGGCCGCGGGCGGCTAGCGGGGGGCTATAGTCGGGCGCGCCGGGGGTGCCGGCGCTCGGCTTGATTGGCCCGGTTCAACATCGTCCCACCTTTGCAGCGTCTGAGGAGTCGCCCGCCATGGCCATCCGCATCGGCATCAACGGCTTCGGCCGCATCGGCCGCCTGGTGTACCGCATCGCCGCGGAGAACCCCGCGATCGAGATCGTCGCCGTCAACGACCTGGTGCCGGCGGACAACCTGGCGTACCTGCTGAAGTACGACACGATGCACGGGCGCTTCCGGCTGGACGGGAAGCCCGCGGAGGTGACGTCCACGGAGAACTCCTTCACCGTCAACGGGAAGACGACGCGGACGTTCGCCGAGAAGGACCCGACGAAACTGCCGTGGAAAGACCTGGGCGTGCAGTACGTGCTGGAGAGCACGGGCATCTTCACGGACTACGAGGGGGCCAGCAAGCACCTGGCGGCGGGGGCGCGGCGCGTGCTGATCTCGGCGCCCGTGAAGACCGGCGGGGAGAACGCCCCGACGTTCTGCTACGGCGTCAACCACGAGAAGTACGACCCCTCCAAGCACGTGGTGCTGAGCAACGCCTCCTGCACGACCAACTGCCTCGCGCCCGTGGCGAAGGTCATCAACGACAACTTCGGCCTCGAAGAAGGGCTGATGACCACGATCCACGCCGTGACGGCGACGCAGCCGACGCAGGACGGGCCCAGCAAGAAGGACTGGCGCGGCGGGCGGAACGCCTACCAGAACATCATCCCCGCCAGCACCGGCGCGGCGAAGGCCGTCGTGCTGACCATCCCGGAACTGAAGGGCAAACTGACGGGCATGTCGTTCCGCGTGCCGACGGCGGATGTATCGTGCGTGGACCTGACGTTCCGCACGAGCAAGCCGACGAAACTCGCGGACATCAACGCCGCGATGAAGGCGGCCAGCGAGGGGGCGATGAAGGGCGTGCTGGGGTACACCGAGGAAGAGGTCGTCTCCAGCGACTTCGTCGGCGACCGGCGCAGTTCGATCTTCGACGCCGGCGCCGGGATCGAACTCAACGACCGCTTCTTCAAGGTCGTCGCGTGGTACGACAACGAGGCCGGCTATGCGGCCCGGTGCGTGGACATGCTGGCGATGATGGGGGCGAAGGACGGCGTGAAGTAAGGCCGATCGAAAGGCCGGCGAGCGCGGGGGACGCTGTGGACGTTTCGCGGCCCGTCCGTGGGGGCAGGACGGACGCGTGTCGGCGTTGGTGGACGCCGAGGAAAGTGAGGCCGCCGGCCTTGCTCGCGGCCTGCATCGGGCGCGGCGCATCCGTGGCCGCGGCCTGCCAGGAGGGGCCGGGCGTAAAATGCGCCCGGGGTCCGTTGATGGAGGTCCGTCATGCCGTACTACACCAAACTCGGCCAGCTCCCCAAGAAGCGCCACGTGCAGTTCCGGCGCCCGGACGGGAAGTTGTACTCGGAGGAGGTCTTCGGGACCGAGGGGTTCGTCGGCCCGACGAGCACGCTGTACCACATCAACCCCCCCACCCAGGTCCACGGGTGGAAGCCGCTGTACTCGACCAAGCCCGAGTACGTCGAGACCGAGATCATGCGGATGCGGCACGTGCGGTCCGGGCCGATGAAGCCCAAGGGGGACCCGATCACGGGCCGGGTCGTGCTCTTCGGCAACGCGGATTGCGAGATGTCGGTGTGCAATCCGCTGGAGCCGATGAACTACCACTACAAGAACGGGCAGGGGGACGAGTGCATCTTCATCCACTTCGGCTCGGGGACGTGCTACACGATGTTCGGCACGCTCAAGTTCGGGCCCAAGGACTACATCATCATCCCGAAGGGGTGCATCTATCGGATGGAGTTCGAGCCGCTCAAGAACGAGCGTGGCGTCATCGATCCGGACATGCCGTACGGCAAGTTCCTCGTCATCGAGACGGTGAACGGGTCGCACATCGGCCCGCCGCCGCGGTACGTGAGCAAGCAGAGCGCACAGTTCCTGGAGCACGCGCCGTACTGCGAGCGTGACCTGCGGATCCCGGAGTTGCCGCTGACCTTCCACGAGGCGGGTGAGTTCGAGGTCCGGATCAAGGCGCGGGACTACATCCAGTCGTACATCTACGACTACCACCCGCTGGACGTCGTCGGGTGGGACGGGTGCTACTACCCGTACATCTTCAACATCGACGACTTCGCGCCGATCACGGGCAAACTGCACATGCCCCCGCCGATCCACCAGACGTTCGAGGCGCACAACTTCGTGATCTGCTCGTTCTGCCCGCGGATGCTGGACTGGCACCCGGAGGCGATCAAGGTCCCGTATAACCACTCGAACATCGACTCCGACGAGGTGCTGTACTACGTCGAGGGGAACTTCGGCAGCCGCAAAGGGATCGAGGTCGGGTCGCTGACGATGCACCCGCAGGGGATTCCCCACGGCCCGCACCCCGGGACGATCGAGGCGTCGCTGGACGCGACGTACACGGCGGAACTGGCGGTCATGTGCGACACGTTCCGGCCGCTGTACGTGACCAAGGCCGCCCTGGAACTTGACGACCCGAACTACCCGGCGAGTTGGCAGGGGGAGCACTTCCCGAAGCTGGCCAGCGGGGCCCTGAAGCTCAACGGCGCCCCCGCCCACGGCAACGGGACGCCGGCGGCGGACAAGTCCGCGGCGAACGTGTGGGCCCCATAACCGGGCAGAGAGGGGTGCAAACGGCGGCTTGATCCCCCGGCCGGGGGATGCGGCTTGACCGCCCCGACATCGTGGCCGATAGGGACGAGGCGATACGCCGCAATGGCGCGGCGGTCGCTCGAACCCCGGCGCGATGACGACTCCTCAGACGCAGACCGAAACCGGCACGCCAGGGCAGGCCTCCCCGGCCGCGAGCCGCACCATGCGCCGCGGCTGGAGCGTGGAACTGGTCGGGATGTCGTGTGCGCTGCTGACGCTCGCGACGGTGGGCGCGGCGCTGGTGTGGACCAACCGCGAGGCCGGCCGCCTGGCGATCGCCGGGGAGCGCAGCGCGGTGCAGATGGCGGCGCGGACGCTGGCGCCGGCCGCGGCGGCGCTGGTGCAGCGGAACGACCTGACGGGGCTTCAGTCGCTGGTGCGCGACGCGGCCGCGGCGGCGGGCGATGGGCGAGAGATCGCCGTGATGCTGCCGGACGGCGCGGTGCTGGCGCACTCCGATCCCAAGCGGGTGACGGTGCTGGAACTGCCGGACTCGTGGGGAGCGCCGAAGGTTGCGGGATCGGGGCCGCTCGCGGAGCCGCCGGGGATGGTGCTGGCGCAGCACGAGGCCCAGGTGAGCGGCCGCGGGCCGGTGCTGGTCGAGGTGACGGCGCGGCAGAGCGGCGGGTTTGTGAACGAGGCGGCGACGGGCCTGATCGCGATCGGCGTGGTCGGGATCGGGCTGTGCCTGGTGCTGCTGCAGCGGGCGAGCGTGGTCGTGCGGCCGCTGCGGGCGATTCAGGAGGCGCTGCGAGAGGCGGCGGCCGGTGAGCAGACGCAGGCGGCGCTGGCGGTGAGCCCGCGCTGGGGCGCCGAGGCGGCGGCGTGGAACGCGCTGCTCGCGGAGCGCGAGGAACTGCGTGCGCAGGCGACGGAGCGGACGATCGAGCACGCGGCGGCGGCGGGGCGGCCGGGTGAGGGGCTGATCGAGGGCTCGTGCGACGCGCTGCCGCACGGCGTGATCGTGATGGACGGGGCCGGGGTAATCCGTTACGCCAACGGCGCGGCGGCGGTCGTGCTGGGGTGCAAGCGGGCGGAGGTGGTGGGCAAGCCGTGCGCGGAGGTTCTGCACGACGAGCGCGTCGCGGCGCTGGCCAAGCAGGTGGCGCAAGATGGGTCGCGACGGCGTGGGAGCGTCGAGGTCGAGCACGGCAGCGGGGAAGAGCGGAGCGTCGTGAAGTACACGTGCTGCCGCGTGACGCCGGACGGGGAAGAGGGGAAGGTCGGCGTCGGCGGCGGGGCGGTGATGCTGATCGAGGACCTGACGCAGCAGCGCGTGGCGGACCGGGCCCGCGAGGCGTTCGTGACCAACGCGACGCACGAACTGCGGACACCGCTGACGAACATCCGGCTGTACGTGGAGACCCTGCTGGAGGACGAGTCGGGGGACCCGCAACTCCAGGGCAAGTGCATCAACGTGATCAACCAGGAGGCCCGGCGGCTGGAGCGGATGGTCAGCGACATGCTGTCGGTCGCGGAGATCGAGGCGGGGAGCCTGAAACTCCGCGAGGGGGACGTGCGGCTGGAGACGCTGTTCGAGGAACTCAAGTCGGACTACGCGGCGGCGGCGACGGAGAAGGAGATCACGCTCACGTTCGATCTGCCGCCGAAACTGCCGGTGCTGCGCGGCGACCGCGACAAGGTCGCGATGGCGCTGCACAACCTGATCGGCAACGCGCTGAAGTACACGCCGGCGGGGGGCGAGGTGACGGTGTCGCTGGAGGAGTCGGCGACGTCGGCGGTGATCCGCGTGAAGGACAACGGGATCGGGATCGCGCCGGAGGAGACCGAGCGGGTCTTCGACAAGTTCTACCGCTCGCGCGACAAGCGCGTGGGGCGGATCACGGGGACGGGGCTGGGGCTGGCGCTGGCGCGCGAGGTGGCGCGCCTGCACGGCGGGGACATCACGGTCGAGAGCCAACTCGACCGCGGGAGCACGTTCACCATGGTGCTGCCGCTCGGGGCGCAGGGCGCCGGCGCGCCCGCGGCCGCGGCGGCGGCGCCGGTTGCAAAGGCGGCGTGATCGGCCATGGAGATCCGTGAGCAGCGGTACGGCGCCGTGACGGTCGTGAAGCCCATCGGACCGCTGGTCCAGGGGGACGCGGCGACGTTCTCGCAGCGTTTCGGGCAGGCGGTGACGCGGAGCCTGGGGCGGGTGGTGCTGGACGCGTCCGCGATGCCGTTCGTGGACAGCGGCGGGCTGGAGGCGCTGGTCGAGGCGTCGGAGCAACTGGGCGAAAGCGGGCACAGCCTGAAACTGTGCGGCGCAAGCGAGACGCTGCGCGAGGTGCTGGACCTGACGGAACTGGGCTCCCTGTTCGAGTACTACGCGGACGTGCAGGACGCGACGAGGAGCTTCCTGTGACCCCCTCTTCCTCCCCCACTCCCACGCCCCGAACCCCGGAGACGCCGGGCCAGCGGCCGGAGGAACCGGCGCTGGCCGGACCGGCGCAGGCGGGCTCACCGGGGCCGGATGGCTTGGCGCCGGCCGGCGGGGCCGTGCGGCGGCACGTCCGCGTCGGTGAGGCGCTGGTCGAGGATGGGGTGCTGTCGCGTGAGCAACTCGAACGGGCACTTCAGGCGCAGCGCGGCAGCGGGCAGATGCTCGGCGAGATGCTCGTCGAGCAGGGGATCGTGCAGCCGTCGGTGCTGGTACGTGCGCTGGCACGGCGGCTGGGGGTCAAGGGGTGCCACCTGCGCCACGGTCTGATCGACCCGGCGCTGCTCAAACTCGTCGGGGCGGAGGAGGCCGAGCGGCTGAAGGTCATCCCGATGTTCAAGGTGCGCGACACCCTGACGGTGGCGATGGCCGAGCCGCAGAGCCTGCCGACGATCGACCGGCTGGCGCGGCTGACGGGGTGCAAGATCCGGCCGGTGCTGGCGCTGAAGGCCAACGTCCTGGAGTACGTGAAGAAGTACGCCACGGGCGACGTGGACGTGGAGGCGTTCCTCACGTCGCTGGCGGACTCGGACGTGGAGGTCGTCGAGCGCGAGCAGGTGGACGAGGGCCCGACCACCGACCTTGACAAGATGGTGGCGGGGAGCCCGATCGTGAACCTCGTCAACGTCGCATTGCTGACGGCGGTGAAGGACGGGGCGAGCGACATCCACATCGAGCCGGACAAGAAGGGGACGCGGATCCGCTACCGGCTGGACGGCGTGCTGCGGGACCTGATGAAGCCGCCGCCGGGGATGCACGCGGCGATCGTCAGCCGCGTGAAGGTCATCGGGAAAATGGACATCGCCGAGAAGCGGCTGCCGCAGGAGGGGCGCGTCCACATCATCGCGGAGCGGCGGGAGATCGACCTTCGCGTCAGCAGCATGCCGACGCTGCTGGGCGAGAAACTGGTGCTGCGCATCCTCGACAAGCAGAACCTGCGGGTGCGGCTGGACGAGTTGGGGATGCGGCAGGAGGCGCTGGCGACGTTCAAGGAAGTCTTGGCGCGGCCGCACGGGCTGGTGCTGGTAACGGGGCCGACGGGGTCGGGCAAGACGACGACGCTGTACTCGGCGCTGGACCTGCTGCGGAGCCCGGAGCGGAACATCATCACGGTCGAGGACCCGGTGGAGTACCAACTGGACCTGGTGAACCAGATCCAGACGCAGGAGTCGATCGGGCTGACGTTCGCGCGGGTGCTGCGGAGCGTGCTGCGGCAGGACCCGGACGTGATCATGGTGGGCGAGATCCGCGACGAGGAGACGGCGAGGATCGCCGTGCAGGCGTCGCTCACAGGGCACCTGGTGCTCTCGACGCTGCACACCAACGACGCCCCCAGCGCCGTGGGGCGGCTGACGGACATGAACGTCAAGCCGTACCTGCTGTCGGGCGCCCTCAACGGGGTGGTGGCGCAGCGGCTGGCGAGGACGATCTGCCCGGCGTGCGCGACGAACTACTACCCGGCGGAGACGGTGCTGATCGACGCAGGGCTCGCGCACATGTCGGGGCGGGCGTTCCGGCGCGGTGCCGGGTGCCGGCAGTGCCACGACAGCGGGTTCCAGGGACGAACGGGCATCTACGAGGTGATGGAGGTCACGCCGGATCTGCGGCGGATGATCCACGCCGCGGCGCCGAGCCACGAGTTCCGCGCGAAGTTGCAGGAGCGTGGGTGGCTGACGCTGCGGCAGGAGGGCGTGCTCCTGGCGCTGGAGGGGAAGACCAGCCTCGAAGAGGTTCTGCGCGTCACCCACAACGACGACGAGGTCGATGCGGCCGACGGCGGGGATGCGCCGGCGCGGGCACGTGAGCGGGCCAGGCTCCGCAAGGAGGCCGCGTGAAACTTGCCTACGAGGCCTACGACAAGACCGGGAGGGTGGTCAACGGCACCATCGAGGCCGCCAGTGCGCGCGAGGCGACGGAGCAGTTGTACGCCGACGGCCTGTACGTCACGCGGCTGGCGGGAGACGCCAACGCGGGCGAGGCGAGCGGCGGGCGTCTTGCGCTGGGCGGCAAGTTCAAGAGCCTTGTCAATATCACGCGGCAGTTGGCGATTCTGACCGGGACGGGAACACCGGTCGTGCAGGCGCTGGCCGCGATCGAGCGCCAGCAGCCGCCGGGCAAGTGGAGATCGGTGCTGGGGGACATCCGCCAGCAGGTGGAGGAGGGCGGGTCGCTGGCGAAGGCGATGGAAGGGCACCCTCGCCATTTCGACGCGGTGTACCGCAGCCTGATCGCGGCGGGGGAGTCGGGGGGTCAGTTGCCGGCGATGCTGGACCGGCTGTCGGTCATCACGCGCAAGCAGATGAAGGTGCGCAGCACGGTGATGGGCGCGCTGAGTTACCCGATCATGCTGCTGGCCATTTCCATCAAGGTCGTGGTGGTAATGCTGCTGGTCGTGCTGCCGCGGTTTACGGGCCTGTTCGACTCGCTGGGAGCGGACCTGCCGCCGACGACGAAGATGCTGCTTTCGCTGAGCCAGGCGCTGCGGACGTACTGGTGGGCGGCGCTGCTTGGGCTGGGGACAGTGGTAGGCGGCGTGACGTGGTTCCTGCGGTCGCCCGGGGGGCGGCGATGGGTGGACGGGGTGCTCGTGTCGCTGCCGGTCGTGGGGCCGTTCACCCGGTCGCTGGTGACCGCGCGGATCGCACGCACGCTGGGGGTGCTGCTTGAGTCAAAGGTGCCCCTGCTGGAGGCGCTGACGCTGACGAAGGCGGCGGCGGGGAACTGCCGCTACGCGGACCTTCTCACGAAGGTCGAGGAGGAAGTCACGCGGGGCGAGCCCATGAGCGCGTGCCTGCGCGAGTCGCCGCTGATTGCGCCGTCGATCGTCGAGGCGGTGGTGACCGGCGAGCAGGCCGGGCAGGTGGGCGAGGTGCTCCTGAACCTCGCGGACTTCATGGACGAGGACAACGAGGTCGTGATCAAGTCGATCATGAGTTTGCTGGAGCCCGCGATCCTGATCGCGCTGGGCCTGGTGGTCGGCTTTGTGGCGATCAGCCTGTTCATGCCGCTGTTCGACCTGACGTCGGCAGCGGGAGGGGGTGCGTGATGAGCGCAACGGCTACGGCGACACCGACGGCGCCCGCGACGCCCGCGCGCACACGCAACGGGCTCGGGCCGATCGGCCTGGACGCGGGCGAGCGGACGGTGTGCGCGGCCCAGGTGCGCTGGGAGACTGGGCAGGCGCGGCTGCACGCGCTGGTGGTGCTCCCCAGGATCAAGCCCGGCACGCCGCTGGATGCGGATGAGATGCGCCGGCTTTGCGGCGTGCTCAGGCGGCAGGGGTTCGGCGGGCGGCGGATCGTCGCGGGGCTGCCGGATGACAAGTTGATGGTCAACACCTTCGAGCAGGCGGGGTCGGGTCCGCCGCCGGAGGTGGTGGCGCGGGTGGAACTGGCGCGACATGCAGGCTGCGCGCCGACCCACCTGGAGACGGCGTGCTGGACCCTGCCGGCATCGGCATCGCGAGCCAAGCAGGGCGCGCATGTGCTGGCGATCGGATGCCTGCACGCGGACGCGGATGCCGTGCTGGACATCATCGAGAGCCCGGGGCTCCGGGCCGATGCGCTCGAGCCACGGGCGTTGGCCCTGGTGCGGGCGTGCGGCCCGGTGCTGGCGGCCCGGCCGGGGATCGCGGCGGCCGTGGACCTGGGGTGGGAGGCGGTGACGGCGGCGGTGCTGTACCAGGGGACGATCGTGTACCAGCGGTCGATCCCGGAACTCGGCGTGTCGGCACTGGCCCGCGCGGTGATGACCGCGACGGGCGTGGATGCGCAGGCGGCGGCGCACCTGCTGCGTCGTTCGGCACGCGGCGGGAGCGGGCACAGCGCGGCGGACGTGTCGCGGCTGATCGGCGAACACGCGGTGAAGGTGTCGCAGGAACTCGGCCGGGCGCTGTCGTACGCGTCGCACTGGTACGCCGAGCCGCAGATCGGCCTGGTGGCGCTCGCGGGAGAAGGCGCGGCGGGGCCGGAGGTGGAAGCGGTGCTCGCGCGCGAACTGGGGACCGAGGTCCGGACGGTAACGCCGCGCGACCTGGCGGGCGAGATCGGGCCGCACGACGCATCGACGAACCCCGCGGCGGTTGTCGCTCTGGGGCTGGCGATGCGGGAGGTGGGCTGACATGGTGACGACGGTGGACCTGGTCCCGGAGCCGCGGCGGGCGCAGCGGAAGCGGCGCATCCGCATCCGCGTGTGGATTGCGGGCGTCGGCGCGTATGGCGCTGTGCTGGCGAGCCTGCTGGTCGGCACCGCCGCCGCGTGGGAGACGGACAATCGGACCCCCGCGGCGCAGCTCGAGCAACTCGAGACGGAGAACAACCTGCGCCGGCGTGACGAAGCGCGCCTGGCGACGATGATCACGGAGCGTCAGCGGGAACTGGCGGCGAGCCGGTCCGTGGAGCACCAGCCGGACTGGAGCATTCTGATGGCGGTGCTGGCGCGGGCGATGGGGCAGGATGCCGCGCTGCGCTCGGCGCAACTGGTGCAGGAAGCACCGCCACAGCCCGCCGCCGCGCCCACGCCCGGAAAGTCCGGCGCGGAGCAGGCTGCCGCGTCGCGTCCGGCGTCGGCTCCTCAGCCCCGGACGTTCGCGCTGCGGCTGACGGGCGTGGCGCGGTCGCAGGGAGCAGTATCGCGGGTCGTGAACCGGCTGGAGGAGGCGGGGGTGTTCAGCCGCGTGGAACTCCAGGAGGCGCGGCGCGAGGCAAGCGCGGGCGCGGACGCCGTGGCGTTCAGCATCAGTTGCCGCGTGGGCGGGAGGGCCGAGCGGTGAACCTCTCGGAACTGCGGAAGGTTGACCTCGCGGGCGTGGGCGCCGTGCTGGCGCTGACGGCGGCGGCGTACTTCGGCGGGCTGGAGCCGATCATCACGGCGATGCGGACGCGCGCCGAACTGCTGACGAAGATCGAGCGCGAGCGCACCGCGGGGGCGGACCTGGCCGCGCGCGGCGCGGACCTGCGCCGGCAACTCGCGAAGCTGGAGGCGGAGATCGACAGCCTCGCGGTGAAACTCTCGCCGCAGTCGGCGCAGAACGACCGGCTGGCCAAGATGATGGCGGTGGCGACGGAGTCGGACCTGCGCGTGGAGCAGCTCCAGCCGGGGACGGCGGACTGGGAGCAGCGGTACGGGAAAGTGCCGGTGCTGCTGAAGGCCAACGGGACCTTCGGGGCGATGACGCGGTTCCTGGCGCGGCTGGCGGAACTCCCGGACGTAGGCGTGCGGTCGCTCAACCTGGCGGCCCCGAGCGATGCGCGGGCTGCGGAGCCTGTGATGGTTGTCGAGCTTGTGTGGTATGTGATGCCGCGCGAGCAGTGACCGTGAGAAAGCGCAGGCGAGCGGCTTGCCGCGGCCGGACCTGAATCGTTCATTGGGGGAGCATGGGAGGCATCCAGAACCGAAAGCTGTACGTGGCCGCCCTGGCGCTTGCGCTGGGCGTTCTTGTCTTGGACAAGACGGTCTTTCGCGGCGGGTTGAGCCCGGGGTCCGCGCAGGCGTCGGACCTGCTCGTGGACCCATCGGCGCCGCAGCCGATAGCCGCGTCGCCCGCCGCTGTGTCGTCCGAGAACACCGCGGAGATTGCGCTGCAACTGGAGCGGGCGCGGGAACGGCTGGGCCTGGACCCGGCGCAGGTCCCGGATGCGTTCTTCGGCGCCGGGCTGGGCGAGAAGCCCGTGGAGAGGGCGTCGGACCTGTCCCCGGCCGATCGGTTCCGCAGGAAGTACACGCTGCACGCGGTCATCGCGGGCCGCACGGAAACGGGCCAGGAGACCGGCGTGGCGCTGTTGGAGACCCGGGACGAGAAGGGGGCGGTCTGCAAGGTGCGGCTGAGTATCGGGCAGACGTCGGAGGACGGCTGGACGCTGACCGCGGTGGACACACAGAGCCATTCTCGGGCGGCGACGTTCGAATGTAACGGCTATACCGTCGTGCTGACGCTCCCGAGCCCGAGATCGGACGCAAGCGACTCGAAGGCTCAGGACGAGAACGCCGCCGGCCGATAGGACGTGTTGACACGGAGGAAACGGAATACCTCCACGGAGCCTCAAGCATGACTCTTGGGTTCAATCACAACCGTCGCGCGTTCAGCCTCGTTGAGCTGATCATCGTCGTCGTCATCATCGGGATCATCGGGGCGATCGCCATCCCGCGGCTGAGCCGCGGGAGCGAGGCCGCGGCGGACAACGCGCTGCGCGGAAACCTGGCCGTGCTGCGGCGTGCGATCGAGTTGTACGCGGCGGAGCACGACAACCAGTTCCCGTCGGCTGACAGCATCAACGAGCAGCTGACGCAGTACACGGCGCTGGACGGCACAACCTCGCCGACCAAGACCAAGAGCTGCATCTACGGCCCGTACATCAAGGAAATCCCGCCCCTTCCGGTTGGCAACTACAAGGGCCAGCGCAAGATCGCGGCTGCTTCGGCGGCCGACGTCGGCTGGATCTACGTGGAAGAGACCGGCACGATCTATGCCAACACAACGACCGAGGAAGACGCCACGGGCACGAAGTACAACACCTACTAGTCTCGCGGCAGACTTTCGGATGAACTCCGCCGCCCGTTCGCCCTACCGGCGGACGGGCGGCTTGTCTTGGGGGACTTGCAGGAGGGGCACGCCGTGCGGGGACTTGCGGCTCTTGGACAACGCGGGGCGCGCGGCTTCAGCATGGTGGAACTGGCCGTCGTGCTCGTGGTGCTCGGCGCCCTGGCGGCGGTCGCGGTGCCGCGGCTGGCGGCGTCGGCGGTGCACGCTCGGCTCAGCGCGGCGGGGCGGGAAGTGGCGGCGATCATCGCCGCGGTTCGCGACGAGGCCCGCGCCAGCAGCACGACGGTCGCCGTGCGGTTCGACGCCAGCGGGGGCTCGGTCCTCGCGAGCGTGGTGGACCCGGTCACGCTCGCGCCCGTGAGCGTGAGCAGCGACGACCTCCCCATCATGAAAGAGGGCCCGGCGACCGACGACATGTCGGGTCCACGGCTGAAGGCTGACTCCCCGGAAGAATCGCGGAAGGCGGCGTTCCTGCGGCTTCAGAAGAGCATCGCGAGCGTCGGCCGCACCGAAGTCACGACGACGTACATCATCACGGAACTCCCGGACAACGTTCAGATCATCTCGGCGAACCTGGGCGGGGACGACGTGGTGATCTTCCGCGGGCACGGAGAGCCCGACAGCGGCGGGTCGATCGTGCTCGGGATCGGAAGCGACCGGCTGACGGTCACGGTCAACGCGGGGACGGGGGCGGTGTCGCTGAGCCGATGATCCCCTCACCCCCCCACCGCCGTCCGAGCGATCCCGGCGCGGCGCCGCGACGCCGCGGCGGATTCTCGCTTGTGGAACTGGTGCTCGCGGGGGCGCTCATGGCGGTGCTGCTGGGAGCGATGGTTTCGGTGATGATGGTCACGACGCGCGCGGTGCCGGGGATCAGCGGGGCGGCGCCGTCGATTTCGGCGGCGGCGGCAGCGGTCACGCAGATGGCCGACGAACTGCGCACCGCCGTGGAGTTCTCGGAACGGACGGGCACCGTCGTGGCCTTCACCGTGCCCGACCGAAACGCCGATGGCGAGGCGGACCCGGTCTGGTACGCGTGGTCGGGGACACCCGGGGCGGCGTTGGTGCGGAGGGGGCGCAACGGAGTGATGACGACGCTCCTGCCGAGCGTGCAGTCGTTGTCATTCTCCTACACGACCGCGATCGGGCCCACGGGGACGGAGGCGGTGACGGCGGTCGGGATCGTGCTGCAGGTGGGGCCGTCGAGCGAGACGGCGGTACGAACGACGGTGCCGGTGATGAACGCGCCGGGCGTGAAGTGAGCATGAACGGTCGGACCGATCCAAAGCGGCGTGGAGGGGCGGGATCACGGGATGCCTCGCACGCGGCGACTGGCCGGGCGTTCAGCATCATCGAGGTGGCGATCTCGCTGGTGATCGTGGGCGGGCTGATGGTGGCGGCGCTGGGGGTCGTCGGGGCGGCGGTGAAGACGGACCAACTCACGATGGACTCGGCCCGCGGGAGGCTGCTGGCCGAGGAACTGATGGCGGAGATCACGCTCAAGGCGTATTCGGACCCGTCGGGGGGGACGACGATCGGCAGGGACGCGGGGGAGACATCGGGGACGAGCCGGTTGCTCTTCGACGATGTGGACGATTACCACGGGTGGACCGAAACCCCGTGCCGGCTCGCGGACGGGACGCCGATCGCCGGGACAACCGGGTGGAGCCGCAGCGTGGAGGTCGTGTGGGTGAGCGCGGCCGACCCGGCGACGGTGAGCGGGTCGGAGACGGGGGTGAAACGGATCACCGTGGAGGTGCGGCGGAACGGGCGGATCGTGGGGCGTCTGGTCGCCCTGCGGAGCCGCGCGTGGACACCGCCGCCGTACTGGCGATGAGCGGCAAGAACGACACAACGCGGCGCGGCGGGGCGTACGTGCTCGTGCTGATCACATGCACGATCGTGACGGCGCTGGCGCTGTCGGCGCTGGCGGTGCGCGGGGCGATGCACCGCTCGGCCGTGACCGCCGCGGAGATCTCCAGAGCGACGCACCTGGCGCAATCGGGCCTGGAGGTCATGCTGCAACGGATGAACACGAACCCGTCGTGGCGCAAGGCGATGACGCACGGGGAATGGACGGAGGAGGTGGAGGTCGCGGGGGGAAGACTGTCCATGCAGGTGCGCGACCCGGCGGACTCGGACCTGGACGACTCGGAGACCGATCCGGTGATCGTCCGCAGCGTCGGCGTAGTCGGGTCGGCCCGGCAGATCGTCGAGGCGGAACTGACGAATCTGGAGGTGCCGCTGACGAGCCTCCATGTCGCGGCGTGGGCGCGGCTGGGGGTGACGTTCTCGACGCTGACGGTGGTCAACGAGCAGATCATCAGCACCAACGCCACCGCGCACAACAACGGCACGATCGTGCTGGGGACCGTGGAGGCGGCGAACTTCACAACGGGCGGGCTGCTGCCGGGGTGGAACAAGTCCACGCTCGCGACGCCGCGCGACCGGCCGCCGGCATCGGCGTTCGACTACTACCTGGCCAACGGGACGGCGATCAACTACGGCAGCCTCCCCTCCGTCGGATCCGCGAGGGTGCTGCGGGATGTGGTGCTGAGCCCGACGAGCAATCCGTTCGGCCCGGCCAACCCGCGCGGCATCTATGTGATCAACTGCCAGAACTCACCGATCATCGTGCGCGACCTGCGGGTCGTGGGGACGCTCGTGCTGATCAACCTGCCGACGAGCGGCTCGGCGATCGACGGAACGGTGTCGTTCGAGCAGGCGGTCCCCGGCTTCCCCGTGCTGATGGCGGAGGGGAACCTCTCGATCCAGTTCGACGGGCAGGGGCTGCTGCTCGGGGCCGTGCCGTCGCGGATCCGCGGGCCGGCGTACGTGTCGGGGAACGTGATGATCCCGTCGAGCAACCCGGTGATCGAAGGATCGCTGCTGGTCGGCGGGACGCTGACCATCTCGGGCGCGCCGACGTTCCGGCACGTGAATCTCTACACGCCGCCGCCGCCGGGGCTGTCGAAGCCCTCGCCGAACAACGAGATGCGGGTGGTGGCGGGGTCGATCCAGCGCATCCTCGAGTGAGGCTAGCAAGGCCGTTTGTCAAACGCGGTTTGCTCAGACGGCGATGGTTCAGGCCGGTTCCGGCCAATTCTCTGAAGTGCACAAACGCCCGCACACCGGGACCACGTCCGGGCGGTCGCAACGACATGCTGGGCGAGGTCGTCTCGAAGCCCGGCCATGATGCGGTGAGCAACGTCAGCCAGGAACGCACGCGGTCCTCGTCGTCCACAACCCGCACCCGCTGGGCCCGGATCTGTTCGCCCCGCACCTCCCCCCACCCGATCGCACCGAGCATCCAGTGTTCCGATCCACTCCTGAAAGCCGGGGCTCCCCCGGCTCGCAGGCGGAGGGTGGGAAGGCGATGAAGGTTCACTCATGGTCGCCGTGTCACGCCGCCACGCGCAGCACCGCCCGGTGGCGTTTGACCATGCGGTCATACTCGGTGAGATCCAGGCGCGCGAAGGTAGCGGCCAGATCGGGGTCGAGTTGATTGCCGGCGGAGCGGGCAATTTCGGTCAGGACGCGCTCGCGCGGCATCGCGGCGCGGTAGGAGCGGGTGGAACTCATCGCGTCGAACGCATCCGCGACGGCCAGCAGGCGGGCAATCAGCGGGATCTGCTCGCCGGCGAGACCCGTGGGGTAGCCGCCGCCGTCCCAGCGCTCGTGGTGGTGCAGGACGCCGGGGAGGACGTCCTGGAGTTGCGGGATGTCCTTGAGGATGCGGTGGCCGATCGTCGGGTGGAGTTTGATGAGGTGGAACTCGTCGTCGGTGAGGCGGCCGGGCTTGGTAAGCACCGCTTCGGGGACGCCGATCTTGCCGACGTCGTGGAGCAGGCCGGAGATGCGGACGCGGGCGGCGAAGGCCGGCGGCAGACCAGAGGCGAGGGCGAGTTCGTGGGCGACGTGGGCGACGCGCTCGGAGTGGCCGCAGGTGTAGCGGTCCTTGGCGTCGATCGCCGCCGTGAGGGCCTGGAGCGTGCCCATGAACAGCGCCTCCTGGTCGGCGTAAAGGCCGGCGTTCTCGGCGAAAACGGAGAGATAACCGGCCGCGGCGTCGAGGAGTTGGGTCTCGAAACTGGTGATCTCCGGGTCCGGGCCGCGCTTGCCGCCGGCGAGAATGGCGCCGATGACCAAGCCGTCGCGCGAGACGGGGTGGACCAGCACAGGGCCGCCGGCGAGGGCGGCGAGTTGGCTCCCCGGGCCGCCGCCGTCGGGAACCAGCCGCCAGCGGTCGTGGACGAGCGTGCCGAGCACGAGGTTGGCCTGCGCATCGAGCGGGCGGGCCGGGCACGGGAGCGTGCCAGCGACGAACAGCCGCCCGGCCAGCGTGGGGACGACCTGGGCCATGTTGCCGAACTTGGCGGCGATCCACGTGAAGGGGAGCGTCTTGGCCAGTTCGTCGCAGGTGATGATGACGAACTCGTCAGGATTCGTCAGGTGGTTCATCGATCGGCCGAGACGGTAGAGCAGGCCGATCTCTTCGTACATCTCGGAGAGTTGGACGCTGAACTCCTTGACCGAGCGGCTCTCGCGCGACAGCGAGCCCAGGTCCGCGCCCATCCAGCCCAGGGCAGTGCAGAGCCGCTCGGCCTCGCGCGGGCCCTCGGCCGCGGCCGCGGCGGCGCTGCGCCTGGCCTCGTCGAGGCTCACGTCTCCGCCGCGGCAGGAGGCGGCGAACTCCGGAAGATCAATGGCGTCGCGCTGGAGGATCACCGCGGCGACAAGCCCGGCGCAGCGCCGGCCCTGCCCCTGGCGGAGAAGGACCAGCGTGCAAGCGGGGAAGAGTTCAACGGCAGCGGCATCAAACTCGCCGCCCGACCGGGCCGCGAGGCGCGTGGTCGCCGCGGCCGTGACCATGGCCCGCACGCCCGGCAGGTCGGCCCATACGCCGGCGGGGCCGTCGGGGGCGGGGCCGCGGAGCAGGTTCCCGGAGGCGTCGAAGAGCCACGCGGGCAGGCCCAGATTCGTGCATCGGTCCAGGAGCGCCTCGAGAGCGCTCATGTCGGGTGTGGGAACGGGTTGCGGCGAGTTGGGGCTCACGCCGCCACCGCGCCGGCGCCACCGACCGGCCCTCCGCCGATGCCGCCGACGGTGCCGGCGGACTCGCCAAGCAGTTCTCGCACCTTCTCAAGCAGATGACGCGGGCTGAAGGGCTTGCACATCACGGCCTTGACGTTGGTGCGAGCCAGGTCCTCGTCGGTGAGCAGGTGGCCGCGGGCGGTGACGACCAGGACCGGGATGTGGGCCGTGGCGGGGTGCTCGCGAAGTTTCCAACTCAGTTCAAGGCCGGTCATCACGGGCATCTGGAAGTCGGTAACGACTAGGTCGGGACGCTCGCGCACCGCGGCCTCGAAGGCCTCCTCGCCGTCCGACGCCGTGACGACGCGGAGCCCGGCCTGTTCGAGCTTGAGGGAGACGACGTGCGCAATGTGCATCTCGTCGTCCACCACGAGGATGGTCTGCTTAGCGTTCATGGATGGCCGCGGCCCTACGGATCTGGTTCATGGTGGGACCGGGCTTCCCTGCCCGTCCGACTCCCCCAGCATCGACCCCCGGAGCGGGGGACTCCAGAGGCCGGTGCGGACGGCACGGCCGGGAGGGCTTGCGCGGGCCACGCAGATGGCATAGGCCGACGGGCGTCCGAGAACCCGCGGCCTCCCCCACTCGGGCGGGTCAGAAGAGCAGGCCGGTGGAACGGACGGCGGCCGCGGGGCGTCGCACACGGGTGGGCTTCGTCGGCGGCAGGGCAGGCTCGGGAGCGAGCGTGGACCCGGGGGCCGTCAGCCAGGCCCGCGTGGCCGCGGCCGCGATGTTGCGGAGCAGGCGGGCTTGGAACTCGGGCTTGCTGGGCCGCTCAAAGGGGGGCACCGTGACGTGGATCGGCACCGGTTCCTCGTCGTGGCCGGGGCGGACCTTCCCCGCCGCGGCACGGGCGAGCCACCGGGCGGGACACTCCAGCAGCCCCCAGCCGACGGGGAGTTCGCGCCGGCGGATCATCCCGGCCGGGGCCATGAGGAACAGGTAGTCCGCCAGGCGGTAGCGGCTCATCAGGAAGAACTTAGTCTGGCCATAGAGTTGTGCGTCGATCGCGCGGAGAGCCGCCAGGATGCGGCGATAGGTCGGCAGGCGGGTGGCTTCGAAGTCCCACTCCTCCAGTTCGCCGAAGAGGTACGTGCCCGAGCGGCGGAGTTGCGGCTCGGCCGGCTTGATGCGGTGCTCCTCGAACTCGATGCGCTGGGCCTCGAGGCGGGCACGCTCCCGGAGCAAGCGGTCGGTCTCGGCCGTGTCGCGGAGGAAGTCGGCGCGGGTCTGCTTGCACTCGATGATGATGGTCTTGGGGCGCTCGCCGCGCTGGAGGGGGCCGGCGGGTTCGGGCGGGGCGGCGGCGTCTCGGGCCCGGCGACGGGGGCTGAGGCGGTCGAGATAGCCGGCAACGTCGGCGCGGTAGCGGGAGGCGGGGCAGCGTACCTCGGTGGCGATCGCGCGGCATCCCTGGGCGTGCAGGAACATCGCGGCCAAGCGCTTCAGGACGGCGTGCCGGTCGGTCTCCACGGAGTCGGTCTCGCCGAGGCGCTTCCCCCCCGCCGCGACGGCGGGGGTTCATGAGGATACCCGGGGGCCTCGGGAGCCGGCACCTGCGGAGCCGCGACGACCGGGCCCCGCCTATCGGACGGTGGCTGGAGGCGGCGTAGCGGCCCGCTGGGCGGTGGGTGGCCCGGAGAGGGAAGCGGGCCCGCTTGGACAGGCACAAGCCCCTCGGGGCGTGTCGAACGCCCCGGCGGCAGGCGCCTGGCCAAGGCCGGTGATCGACCGACGACCGGACCGGCGACGGTGTCCGGGCTGGCCGTGGTTCCCGGACTGACTGGCGGCACGTGCAGGGCAATCGGTGATTTACCACAATAATGAGTCCATCTGCGAACTGACTCGCTGCCCAGTTCGGCCTGGGCGACGAACCCGGACATTCCCGCGTTCCCGGTCGCGCCCCTTCCGCCGCAGCGGCGGTTTCAGGGGCACTCGGCGGGCCCGGGTATACTCCGGCAGCCGCGGGGCCACACCCGCGGCGAGCCGAGGACCGTGGATGAGCGATGCGCAGGCCGTTGCCGCGCACCAGCGCGAGAGCGGGGTCGAGGGGGGACCCACGATCACCGTCGTGCAGCGATCCCCCGCGCCCCTCGCGGGCGCCGTCGGGGAGCCCGAGGCTGCCGAGCCGGAGGTCTCCGTGGTCATGCCGTGCCTCAACGAGGCCCGGACGCTCGCGGCGTGCATCACCAAAGCCCGCGACTGCCTCGCCGCCGGCGGCGTGACGGCCGAGATCATCGTCGCCGACAACGGCAGCACGGACGGGTCGCAGGAGATCGCCCGCTCACTGGGGGCAAGGGTGGTTGACGTGCCGGTCCGCGGCTACGGCGCGGCCCTGCTGGGCGGGATCAACGCCGCCCGCGGGCGGTACATCATCATGGGGGACGCGGACGACAGTTACGACTTCGCCAACCTGATGCCGTTCATCCGCTCGCTGCGCGACGGGAACGACCTGGTCATGGGCAACCGCTTCGCCGGGGGCATCCAGCCCGGGGCGATGCCGTGGCTCAACCGGTACGTGGGCAACCCGGTGCTGTCGGCCGTCGGGAAGGTCCTGTTCCGCACGAAGGTGGGCGACTTCCACTGCGGGCTGCGAGGGTTCTCCAAAGCGGCCGCGCAGCGGATGGACCTGCGGACGACCGGGATGGAGTTCGCCAGCGAGATGGTCGTCAAGGCGTCGCTGCTGGGAATGCGCGTGGCGGAGGTGCCGACGACACTCTCGCCCGACGGCCGCGGCCGCCCGCCGCACCTGCGCCGCTGGCGCGATGGGTGGCGGCACCTGCGATTCATGCTCGTGTACAGCCCGCGGTACCTGTTCTTCTACCCCGGGCTGGCGCTGCTGGCGCTCGGCGTGCTGCTGGGGGCGTGGCTGCTGCCGGGACCGCGGACGGTCGGGGGCGTGACGCTGGACGTGCACACGCTGCTGGTCGCCGCGGCGGCGGTGCTGGTCGGGTTCCAGGCCGTGGCGTTCGCGGTGCTCACGCAGACGTTCGCGCAGTCGGAGGGGCTGGTGCCGCGGTCGGCGCCGGCGGCGCGACTGCTGCCGATGCTGACACTGGAGCGAGGGCTGATCGCGGGGGCGATCGTGCTGCTCGTGGGGCTGGCGATGGTCGCCGTGGCCGTATGGCAGTGGGGGTCGGTCCACTTCGGCGACCTGGACTACCGGCGGACGATGCGGCTGGTGATCCCGGGCGTGACGCTGACGGCCCTGGGCGTGCAGGCGGTGCTGAGCAGTTGCTTCATCGGGATCCTGACGATCCGCCGCCGCTGACCCCCCCTCCCCCACTCACTCCCCCCCACTCCTTCGACCGACGCCGGAACCTACGACGCGCATGCTCGAAAAGGACCCGCTCGCGACGCTCTTCCTGCTGCTGGCCGGCGTGCAGGCGCTGGCGCTGCTCGGGGCGTGGCTTGCAGCCCGACGCGGAACGGAGGCCCCGCCCCGGTGGCTCGTGGCGTGGGACCGGCTGGCCCAGTCGCGGGCGAAGGCGGTGGCGCTGACGTTTGCGCTGGCGCTGGGGCTCAGCACGGGCCTATCGCTGGTGCGCTGGCCGGTGCCGCGGGTGCAGGACGAGTTCAGTTACCTGCTGGCCGCGGAAACGTTCGCCGCCGGACGGCTGACCAACCCGACGCACCCGCTCTGGCCGCATTTCGAGACCGAGCACGTCCTCCAGCGGCCGACGTACACGTCGAAGTACCCGCCGATGCAGGCCCTGAGCCTGGCGCTGGGGATCGTGCTCACCGGCGAACCGGTCGTCGGCGTGTGGCTGGGCGTCGCGGCGGCGTGCGCAGCAGTGTGCTGGATGCTGTACGCGTTCGTGCCGCCGCGGTGGGCGCTCTTGGGCGGCGTGCTGGCGGCGACGCACCCGGGAGTGCTCGGCTGGTGGGCGCAGGGGTTCTGGGGCGGGCAGATGGCGATGCTCGGCGGGGCGCTGCTCTTCGGCGGCGTCGGGCGGATCGTCGGCGCGGGCGCCCGTCCGCTGGCGCGGGACGCGGTGCTTATGGCCCTCGGCCTCGCCGTCCTCGCGAACTCGCGGCCGTATGAAGGGCTGGTCGCGAGCCTCCCCGCCGCGGCAGCGCTGGCTGTGGGGCTGCTCGGGCCGCGCCGGCCGTCGATTGGGACGTCGCTGAGAAATGTCGTGGCGCCGGCGTGCGTCGTGCTGACCCTCGCGAGCGCGGGGATGATGGAGCACAACCGCGCGGTCACGGGCCATGCGCTCAGGATGCCGTACCAGGCGCACAACGACCAGTACGGCGCCACGCCGCTGTTCCTCTGGCAGGATGACCCGCCCGAGAAGGAGTACCGCGACCGCAAACTCCGCGACTTCTACGCGGGCTGGGAGCGAAGCCTCGCCGAGCGGCAGACCGGCGCGTACGGCGTTGCAAAGTTCGCCCTGCACAAGGTCGGGGTGTGGAACGGGTTCTACTTCGGGCCGGCGCTGGGGACGCTGGCGCTGGGCCTGGTGCTGCGCCGGCGAGGCGGCGGTCGGGATTGGTGGACCGCGTTCGCGGGGACGGCACTGCTGTGGTGCCTCGCGGGGTCGCTGCTGTGCGTGTGGTTCAACCCGCATTACCTCGCGCCCGCCGCGCCGCTGGTGGTGCTGCTGATCGTCGAGGGAAGCCGGCGGCTGGCGGAGGCCGGGCCGCGGGCGCGGCGGCTGCTCCGCGCGGGGCTGGCGGCGCAGGGGGTCTCGGTCGCGGCGCTGGGCGTGCTTGTGCCGGTCGTCCTCGGCGGCGACGGGTGGTGGATGGCGCGGGAGCGGATGATTGCCGACCTGAAGGCCAAGGGCGGCGACCACCTCGTGATCCTCCGCCACGGCCGCGAGTACACGCCCCACGAAGAGTGGATCTACAACGAACCCGACATCGATGCGCAGCGCGTGGTGTGGGCACGCGAACTCGACAGCGCTGCGGCGGCACAGTTGCGGAAGCACTTTGCAGGCCGGCGCGTGTGGTTGCTGGAGGCATACCGGCCCCGCATTCCGGATGGGACGCCCAACCCACCGCCGCTGCCTCCGCCGGAACTGGTGCCGTACCCGCCGACGCCGGAATGGATGCTGGCGCAGCCGACGCGGCTGCTGATCGGGGAAGCGGTCGCGGCTGTCGCGGCCTGCGAGCCGAATGCAAGCGGTACCGCGGCGATCGTTGCAGCGCCGGCGGGGCGACCGGCGCTCGTGGTCTTCGACACTGACGGCGCGGCACGCGACGTTGCGCTGCCGGCGCCCGCCGCGTCGCTCGCTGCACTTCAAGGGCGGACGGTGGCAGCGGCGCTCGCCGGGCTGCCGGCGCTTGCGCTGGTCGATCTGGCGTCAGGTCAGGTTGCGACGACACCGCTTCCCTTGCCCGCGCGGCATGTAGCGGTCGGATCGGCTGGCGAACAACGTCTGCTTGTTGCGTCGTGCCCGGAGGCACGTGCCGTGGTCGTTCTTGCGGACGAGAGCGGGACGTGGCGGCGGATCACGGCTGTCACCGTACCGGGCTGGCCCGCGGCAGCGACGCTCGCCGACGTCACCGGCGATGGCGCGGCGGACCTGGTCATCACTGACCCGGCCACGAACGCCGTGTGGCTGGCTCAGGGTTCGCCGCAAGGGACAGTGTTCGGCGAGGCGGCGCGGATCGGCGAGGCGCTGGAGCCGCTGGCTCTGACGGTTGCGGACCTCGACGGCGACGGCGCACTGGACATTGCCGTGACCGAGGGGCAAATGGACCGCGTGCTCGTGCTGCACGGCCGCGGCGGCCGGTTCGAAGCATCCCGCCCGCACTGCGGGATCGCGCCGCTTGGGATCGCGGCGGCGGACCTGACGGGCGACGGGAGACCCGACCTGGCCGTCGCGACGCGGTGGGGGCACGGGCTGACGTTGCTCGGCTCGGCGTCGGACGGCGAGGCCGTCGCCGCCGGCTTCGCCGCGCCGGCGGAGATCACGCTCGGCGCACAGACGTGGTTCGAGGAAAAGGCTTCGTCGGTCGCCGTCGGCGACGTGGACGGCGACAGGCGGCCGGACGTGGTCGTGGGGGCCGCGGCGGGCGTGTTCGTCTACCGTACCGCCGCCGGCTCGCGGTAGCCCACGGGGGCCCGCATCGCGAGGAAGTTGGCCAGCATGCGCGGGCCGTGGGGCGTCAGCACACTTTCGGGATGGAACTGCACACCTTCGATCGGCAGGGTTGCGTGCCGCATGCCCATGACCTCGCCCTCGCGCGTGCGGGCCGTGATGATGAACCCGGGCGGCACGCCCGCCTCATCGACGATCAGCGAGTGATAGCGGCCGGCTTCGATCGGACTCGGGAGACCCTCGAAAACGCCGCGGCCGTCGTGAAGAACGGACGAGGGCTTGCCGTGCATGAGCCGCGCGGCTCGCGTGACACCGCCGCCGAAGGCCTCTGCCATGGCCTGGTGCCCGAGGCAGACGCCCAGGACCGCCGCACGGCCCTCGCCACCGAGGGCGAGGATCGCGTCCATCGACACGCCCGCGTCGCGCGGGCCGCCGGGGCCGGGGGAGATGACCAGGTGCGTCGGGGCCAGTCCGAGCAGCCCGGCGACCGTGATGGCATCGTTGCGGAAGACATCGACGCGGACGCCGCCGCCGAGCGCCAGCAGGGCCTGCACGAGGTTGTACGTGAAGGAGTCGTAGTTGTCGATGACGGCGACGTGAGGCATGCAACGGGATGGTAGGGAGTGTTGCGCCCCCCCCCACTCGTTCCGTCCGCAGAGGCTTACTGCGCCATCGTGGCGTACTGCTTCGCGTAGTACTCGCGGTACTCGCCGCTCTTGACGCGCCGCCACCACTGCGGATGCTCGACGTACCAGCGGACGGTGGCCTCCAGCGCTGCCGGCCAGGCCGAGCGCGTCGGCCGCCAGCCGAGTTCTCGCTCGATCTTCGACGCGTCGATCGCGTAGCGGCGGTCGTGGCCCGGGCGGTCGGGGACGTGGCGGATCATCTCCGGGCCCTTGCCCATGATCTTGAGGATCATGTGCGTGAGTTCGAGGTTGGACCGCTCGTTGTTGCCGCCGATGTTGTAGACCTCGCCCGAGCGGCCCCGCTCAAGCACGGCGAGGATCGCCTCGCAGTGATCGTCCACGTGCAGCCAGTCGCGGACGTTCTTCCCGTCGCCGTACAGGGGGACCGGCTGGCCCTCGATGAGGTTGGTGACAAACAGCGGGATGACCTTCTCGGGGAACTGGTACGGACCGAAGTTATTCGAGCACCGGGTAGTCAGGACGTCGAGCCCGAACGTGTGGTGGTACGCGCGGGCGAGCAGGTCGGCCGCGGCCTTGCTCGCGGCGTAGGGGCTGTTGGCCTGGAGCGGCGTTTCTTCGGTGAACTTCAGGTCGGGGCGATCCAGCGGGAGAGACCCGTAGACCTCATCGGTGCTCACGTAGACCATCCGCCGGTCCTTGCCGGCGGCTTTGCTGCGGCGGACGGCGTCCAAGAGCACCTGCGTGCCGACGACGTTGGCATCGACGAACGGCCGCGAGTCCATGATCGAGCGGTCCACGTGGCTCTCGGCCGCGAAGTGGACGACGGCGTCGCACTCGTCGATCAGCCGGGCGACCGTCTGAGCGTCGCAGATGTCGCCCTTGACGAAGCGGTACCGCGGGTCCTTCTCGACTTCCGTGAGATTCTCGAGGTTGCCCGAGTAGGTGAGTTTGTCGAGGTTCGTGATGCGGACGCCGGGCCGGTCCCGCAGGACCATCCGCACGAAGTTGGAGCCGATGAAGCCGGCGCCGCCGGTGACGAGAAGGTGGGTGAAGGTGGGCACGCGGGGTCTCCCTCGGGTCACGGTTCCAGCCGGCTGACGACGCCGCGCAGGTTCTCCTGCCACGGCGGCATCGGGCCGATCTTCGCCTCGGTCTGGCTGATGTCCAGCACGCTGTACGCCGGACGCTTCGCGGGCCGCGGAAACTCGGCAGTGGTGCACGGCTCGACCCGGCACGACGAGCCGATCAGACGCACGATCTCGGCGGCGAAATCAAACCACGTGCACTCGCCCCCGTCGGTGACGTGCAGCGTGCCGCGGGCGCCGGCGGCGATGAGGGCCGCGGTCGCCTGCGCCAGGTGCTCGGCGGAGGTCGGGCGGCCACGCTGGTTGTTCACGACGCGCAGCGACGGCTTCTCGCGGGCGAGACGGGCGATGGTGCGGACGAAATTGTTGCCCCAGGGGGCGTAGAGCCAACTGGTCCGGATCAGCAGGTGCTGGGCGCCTGACCGCTCGAGCGCCTCCTCGCCAGCGGCCTTGCCGCGGCCGTAGGCGTTGACCGGGTCGCGGGGGTGGTCGGTCGGGTAGGGCGTGGCGGCCTGCCCGTTGAAGACGTAATCGGTGCTGTAGTGCACCAGCAGGGCGCCGCGCACGAGGCAGGCATCGGCCAGCCACTCGACGCCCCGGGCGTTGACCTCAGCCGCTGCGGCCTCGTCGGCCTCGGCGCCGTCCACATTGGTCCATGCGGCGCAGTTGATGACCGTTCGCCACGGCCCGCTCGCGATGACCGCGACGCTCGCCTCCGACCGGATGTCGATCTCGCCCACGTCCGCCGCGTGGTGCTCCACGCCCGCGCGGGCCAGCAACTCGCGCCACGCGCGGCCGAGCATCCCCGCCCCCCCGGTGATCAGCACCGGGGCCTTCACCGCGGCGGCGAACTGGGCGGGGTCCCAGCGCATCGTCAGCGGTGCTGCATCGCCCACGGGAACCCCGGGACGCTGTCCCACGCGCGGCGCTGCTCATCCGGCGCGGCCGCGTCGTAGCGGTGCGTGACGTAGTAGAACAGGCCGGCGGGCTCGTGGCCGACGGTCGCCGCGCCGTGCCAAAGCGGGGGCGGGATGATCATCACGCCCGGCCGCTTCTCGCCGATGACGGCGCACCACGCCGCCCCATCCTCCTCGCGGTAGACGCCGACCTTGATATGCCCCATCAGACAGATCCAGAAGTCGGTCTGCTTCGCGTGGCGGTGCCAGGCCTTGATGACGCCCGGGTACTGCACGGAGTAGTTGACCTGCCCCTCCGGCGTCATGACGCCCTGGAGTTGATTCATGATGGACCAGCCGCGGTCGTCGCAGTAGGGCGTAACGGGCACGAAGATGGGTTCGCACGCCTCGCGCGCGGCCTCGAAAGCCGCCGCGGGCTCGGCGTTCATGATCTGCGGGAACTTGGGCTGGACCGGTGTGCTGGCCACGGCGGCTCCGGGGGGGAGGGGGCGCTCAGGCCTTGGCGGCAGCGCCCGCGAACAGCGGCGCGGGAGCGGCGCCGGGACGGGGATCGACGTGGTTCGCCCCGCCCTGCGCCACAAGCACGCTGGCGCGGTGCAGGCTCTCGAACGTGCCGGCGTCGGTCCACCAGCCCTCGAGGATGTCGTACGTCAGGTCGCCGCGGGCCAGGTACGCGTTGTTGACGTCGGTGATCTCCAGTTCGTTGCGCTTGGAGGGCTTGAGCGTCTTGCAGATCTCGAAGACGTCGGAGTCGTAGAAATAGATCCCGGTCACCGCGAGGTTGGACGGCGCCTTCTCCGGCTTCTCGACGATCTCGGCGATGCCCGAGTCGAACGAGTTGCCCTTGAAGCGCACGACGCCGAAGCGCTGCGGGTCGGGGACCTCCTTGAGCAGCAGTTTGGCCCCGGAGGCCTGACTGAAGAAGTCCCCGGCGGCCTTGCGGATGTTCTTCTCGATGATGTTGTCGCCCAGGACGACGCAGATCTTCTCGCCGTCGGCGAACTCCTCGGCGAGTTTCAGGGCGTCGGCGATGCCCCCCTCCCCCTCCTGGTAGGCATACTCCAGGTGCTTGATCCCCAGGTGCTTGCCGTTGCGCAGGAGTTTGAGGAAATCACCCGCGTGCTCGCCGCCGGTCACGATGAGGATGTCGCGGATGCCGGCGTTGAGCAGGCACTGGATGGGGTAGTAGATCATCGGCCGGTCGTAGACCGGCAGCAGGTGCTTGTTGGTGACGAGCGTCAGGGGGCGCAGGCGCGTGCCCAAGCCTCCGGCCAGAATGATGCCCTTCATCGCCCGTACCTCCGCCTCCCCACTCCCCGTGCAGGCCGCCGCCAGCAGGATCGGCTCGGCGCGCCGCCGGCTTGACCGCGCCGAAGGACTATCGGACGGACGCGGGGCCGGCAGAGCGAAGCGTAGCGCCCGCCCGGGCCGCCAGTCCGGCGGGGGATGAGCCGCGATACACGGTCCCCGCAAAAACACAGCGAGGGCCGCGGGGGCCCTCGCTGATCGCTGATGTGAGGAACCGACTCAGCGGCGGCGGCGAGACGTCACGCCGGCAACGCCGAGCAGGCCGACCAGCCCGAGGCCGGCCGCATGCGGGAGGGGGATCAGGACGAGCACGTCCTGGGCGTGACCGCCCTGGGTGCCGCCGGGGCCATCCCACCGGTAGACCAGATTCAGGACCCGCACCAACCCGGTGCCCTCGAAGTCGCCCATGTCGAGCGTCAGGAAGTGGGTGATCAGGGCCTGCGTGTCCAGATCAGTGATGCCGAAGAAGGGGTCGTCGATCTCGTCCTCGAGGAACCAGATCGCGTTCTGCAGGGCATCCGCGGAGCGGATCCGGGCCGGGTCGTTGTCGGCGCCGTAGACGTAGCCGTCGAGCGTCCCGAGAGCGAAGTTCTGGTACAGGAAGGCCGTCCGGCTGGAGATCGGGTCGCCGGCAACATCCGGCTCGTCAAAGTCCGGGCCGCCGGACATCGCACGCTCGCTGATCCCAGTCACCTCGAAGGGGTGGGTGAAGGTGGGATCGCCGCCCGACCCGCTAAACGAGCCGTTGCCGAAGAACAGATTCTCCGTCCGCTCCAAGCAGAACGTGCGGAAACTGTCACCCGACTGGAGCACGTTGACGACGAACTCGCCACCGGGACGTTCGGTGGTCGTCGTGCCGGGACCATCGCTGAAGCGGATGTAGTCACCGACGCTGACGCCCACGGCCATGGCCGTGGAGGCACCGGCGAACACGACAGCAACCGCAGCGGTCGAGAACAGCTTGATCATCCATGCCCTCCTGGCTGCGAACAACGCGGCCGGACTCGGGATCAGTGACCGTGCTACCCCCGCCGACCACATGGGCGGCCTGCTGGCTACTCCAGAGGCAGTCTGCCAACCAGCCCTCCCACCAAGCACTAAACGTATCACCGAGAATGGCTCCGAGCAAGGCCTGGGCCACTGTTATGTGGCGTTGGCGTGCACGTGTCGCGGGCCGGACACAGCCCGACACGCAAACCATTGCAAACTCTCAACTTACAACACAATCACTCTTACAAACGTTCAGCCGCCGGCTTTGGCTTCCACCAGCGCCTGCGCGGCTTCGTACCGCTTCTGGAGCGATGGCGGCAAGCCGGATGCACCGGACGTCCGGATCCGTGAGAGAGTCGCCGCCGCGGCGGTGGACTGCCCGACACCGGCCTGGGCGTGGGCAAGTCCGATAAGTAGGGCGACGTTGGTCGGCGACAGGTCCAGCCCGTCGCGGAAGCTCTTGAGCGCATCCTGATACCGGTCCAGTTTCAGCAGGACCACCCCGAGGGTGTCGAAGCAACTGGCCCGGTACTCCAGCGGCAGGGCAGATCGGCCGCCGAGTTCGACAGCCCGCTCAGCGAACCTCAGAGCCTCCTCGGCGGACCCGCCGGAAGTGATCAGGAGGTACGCGAGGTTGTTCAGGATCAGTGGGTCGTCGGGGAGGTGCTTCGCGGCCGTGCGGTAGTACTTCTCCGCGCTGGACGTGTCGCCCAGGACCTCGTGCGTCGCGGCCAGGATGTGGGCAGCCCGGCCCGGCTCGGGGTAAGCCGCGGGGTCGTCGCCGAGGACCGCGGCGACGCGCTCCAGGTCGGACCGCTCGCCGGTCTCGGTCGCCAGCACGTGCCACGCCTCCGCCAGTTGGAGGCGGACGCCGGGACGATCGGCAGCGACGGTCTCAGCGCGGCCGAGCCATTCGCGACGGCGGGAGGCATCGGGCAGCGCCATGCCGACGCGGATGTACGCCTGGGCCGCCTCGGGCTTAGCGACGGCGCGCTCCCAGAGGAGCCCATTGGCCTCGTCCGCGGCGCCGGTGTGGGCCAGAAGGGAGGCGAGCAGTTCGAGCCGGTCGAGCATGGCATCGCCGCCGGTCTGGATCTTCTCGGTCCAGCGGCGCAGGGTGTCGAGCGCTTCGCCATGCCGGCCCAGTTCGCGCAGGAGATAGGCGGCGGTGCAGTCGGCCTCGAAACTGTCGCCCAGCGACCGCTCCTGCCACTGGCGTGCGTACTCGTACGCCTCGCGCGTATCGCCGGCGGCCGTGAGGGCCGCGACGGCGAGGCGCGCCGCCCGGGCATCGGAGGGCATCACGCGAGCGGCGACGCGGGCCGCGACGGCCGCGCCGCGCACGTCCCTTTGCTCCATCAGCCCGGCGACGAGGAAGTACCACGCGGGGTAGAACGTCGGGGTCGTTTCGGTGAACCGGCGCAGGCTGGCGATGTAGCGCTCGCGGTCCGCGGGATTCTGCTCGTAGGTGCGGATGATCTCGAGGAACCGGTCACGCGTCTTCTCGTCCCCCTCGCCGATGACCAGCGAAGCAACATCCGCGAGCCCGCCGGCGGGGAGACGCTGCCCCCGGGCGAGCCTGACCAGCCCGCGCATCCGCACGAGATCGGGGTCGTTGGGGGCGGCCTGAAGGCCGCGGTTCACAGCCGTGTCCGCGTCGTCGTAGCGCCCCTGCGAGATGTAGAAGCGAGCCAGATCCGCCCACGCCCGCGGCGAACCCTCGGCGGCGGCCTGCGTGTAAAGACGCTCCGCTTCCGCGGCGCGGCCGTGCCGCGCAAGGAACCCGGCGCGGTGGGCGATCCGCTCCTCCGGGCTCATCGACGCCGGGAGACGTTCGAGCAGAGCGAGCCCGCGCCCCGGATCCCCCTCCAGCGCCGCGAACTCGGCGGCGGTGAAGATTGCCTGCGGGTCCGGGCTGGGGGACGCGAGGAGTTCGTCCAGGAGCGTGTGCGCTCGCTGCGAGTCGCCGCGGCGGATGCACAGACGGGCGAGGTTCAGTTTGTCGGCGGCGCTGCCTTCCTGCGCGAGCGCCTCGAACTCCAGCATCGCGTCGTCGAGCCGGCCCTGGAGCACCAGCAGTTGCCCGCGCTGACGCCGGAGGGAAATCGGGATCTGGTCCCCGAAGCGGAGGAACTCGTCGAGCCGACGGTCGGCCGCGTCGGTCTGCCCGGCCTCGCGGAGCAGTTGGATGAGGCTCGGGTAAAGCGAGGCGCTGCCCCGGTTGCTGTCGACGACCTTGGCGAGGTACTCGATCGCCTTGGCCCGGTCGTCCAGAAGAAGCATCGCGTCGGCCATCAGCGTCAGGCCGCCGGGGTGGTTGGGGTCGATGCGGATGAGGTCGGCCAGGTGCTGGACCGCTTTGGCGGCCTGCGCGGGCGTGCGGTCGAACTTGAGCAGGCGCCGGGCCTCGTAGAAGCGCCACACCTCGCCCCCCTCGCCGGCCAGAGCACGCAGGCGGGCGATGGCGGCCGTGACGAGATCCTGGTCGTCCCACGCGGATTGCGAGTCGAGCAGGACGAGTTGGAAACGGGCGGACTGCGGGTGCGCCGCCGCGAGGCGTGCCAGCATCGCCTTGGCGTTCGGATCACCGGCGCGATCGAGGAACGCGGCCAGTTGCAACTCCGCGGCCGGCTTGGCCTCGGGGGGCGCTTCGTTGATGGCGCGCTGGAGAACCTGGCGGGCCTGCGCGATCTCGCCCTGCTCGGCCCGCCGCAGCGCGACCGCGTAGGCGACCTCGGGATTGCCCGGGCTCAAGTGTCCGGCGGTGTCGAGCAGCGCCTCGGCGACGTGCGGGAGCGGCCGGTGCATCGCGGCGGCCAGCGCGATGATGTCCTCCGTCGCCGGCTTGACCTTGCCGTCGATGATCATCTGCGCCACGGCGGTGGCCGCCGCGGTCCGCCCCATCGCCATGTAGCCGCGGGCCAGCAGCGGCAGCACGATCGGATCGCTCGAAGGCCGGCCCTGGATCCCCTCCAGGACCGCGACGGCGCGCTGCACGTCGCCGGTGAAGTCGCGCCCGATCTCCGCGGCGGCGATGAACGCCCGCGCGACGGCGTAGACCTCGGGCAGCCCCGCGCGGGCGCTGACGGCGCGCAGGGCCTGATCGCGGGCTTCTTCGATGCGCCCGTTGCGGAGCAGGATGTTGACCAGCGCGATCCGAGCGACGCGGAAGCCCGGGTCCAGCGCGACCACGCGCTCCCACCGGGCCGCGGCGCTGGTCCAGTCCCCCACTCGCTCGTGCGCAACGCCCATCAGGAACTCGGCGACGAGGCTGTCGGGCCGGGCGGCAACCGCGTTGCGCAGACGCTCGCGGGCCTCGGCGGGGTCGTTGGCGGTCAGTGCAGCCTGGGCGGCGACGGTCTCGCGCCAGAAGTCGGCGATGGGACCGTTGCGCGAAGCGAGGGCCTTCATCGCCGCGCCGGGCTCGGCGGATTCCTGGGCCTCCAGCAGCGCGGCCCAGCCGGCGGCATCGTCGTCCTCCATCGACGTCTCGGCGAGGAACTGCCGGGCCTCGGCCGTGCGCCCGGACTTCCACGCCCGCTCGGCCGCGAGCACCGCGATCCCCGGGCCAAGACGCCGCGACGCGACCTCGCGCTCCAGCAGCGCCGCGGCCTCCTCCTCCATGCTCAGAGTGTCGAGCAGGCGGAGCATCTCGCCGGTGACCGCGATGCTCTCGGGCTCAAGTTGGACCGCCTCTCGGGCCATCTCGATCGCGGCGGCGCGGTCATGGAAGCGAGCGATCGCGCCGATCTTGAGCACCGCCGCCGCCATGCTCGACGGCGCACGGTCCGAGAGCCCCTTCGCGTACTCGATCATCTGCGACCGGTCGCGACCGGCCAGTTCCATCAGCCCCAGCACCAGACGGTGCATCTCCATGTCGTCGGGGAACTTCGCGGCCATCTCCTGCGCGGAGGCGAGGGCCTGCTCGGTGCGCCCCATCGCGGCGAGGCACGAGATGCGCACGCGCCGCGCCGTTTCGTGCGAGGGATCGAGCGCCAGCATGTGGTCCGCGATCTCCAGCCGCTCGGTGAGGTACCCGGCGACGCCGTACAACTCCAGCAGCATCTCCAGCGCCGGGCGCTTGTCCTGCGACGCATTCAGAGCCTGCTGAGCAAGGCTGATCGCGGTGATGATGTGCTTGTCGTTCTCGATCGGCAGGCGGCGCCGGGCATCGGCCAGGGCCAGAGCGGCCTCGGCATCATCGCCGCGGCGGCGCACGTAGTACGCGAGGTTCGTCAGCGCCGTGTCATAGTCATGGGCGCGGTACGCGGCCATTCCTTCCTGACGCTTCTCGGCCAGCAGCCGCTCCTTCTGGGCCTGGCGCAGCATGTACGCGCCCAGAACGAGGGGGACCATCAGCACCCCGGCGATGAGCACCAGGGCCACACGCTTCCTGCCGCGTCGCGTCATTTTCGTCGTCCTCTGTCCCCCCGCCTGGTCCCCCACCCTACCCCGGCCGCCAGTTGGTGGCGGGCTCAGCCGCCCAGGACGCGCCGGATGGTCTTGAAGATGATCGCCAGGTCGAGCCGCCAGCTTTCATGCTGGACGTACTCGAGGTCGTAGCGGATCCACTCCTGGAAGTCGGTTTCGGGCTCGCGCGTCCGTCGCACCTGCCACAGGCCGGTGATGCCGGGGCGGACGCTCAGGCGCGCCTCGCGCCACACGGGGCAGTACTGGTTCTCCTTGTCGGGGCTGGGTCGCGGGCCGACGACGCTCATGTGCCCCAGAAGCACGTTCCAGAACTGCGGCAGCTCGTCCAACTGGTACCGCCTCAGGAAGTGCCCGACGCGGAGCAGCCGCGGGTCGTTCTTGATGAAGAACTGCGGGCCGTCGCAGATGTTCGCCGCGACGAGTTTCTCCTTCAGCCCCTCGGCGTTGCGGCACATGGTGCGGAACTTCCAGCACGGGAACTCACGCCCGCCGAGGGTCTGGCGCCGGTGCGCGAAGAACGGCGGCCACCCGTCTTCAAGGTAGATCGCGAGCATGATGATCGGGTACAAGGGCAGGGTGAAGAGGATCACCGTGAGACTGAAGACGATGTCGAACAGCCGCTTGCTGACGCGGCGCATGCGCCCGCGCCGGAAGCGAGGCAGCGCGCGGCCGTTCCAGAGCCGCACCTCGTTCCACGCCACCGGCGCGGGGGCCAGCGATGCGCCCGGATCGTCGGGAACAACCGCCGGCCCGATCACCGCATCACCCGGGCGCAGCGTGACGCCGGCGCCGATCCACACCGGCGCTACCAGCCGCACGCCCGGCGGGATCGTCGCGGATTCGTGCAGCCAGATCCCCTCGTCGTACTGATACACGCCGTCCAGCAGCCCCCCGGGGTTCTTCCATGAAGCCAGGAGCAGTTCGCCGGCTTCGGCCGCGGCGTCGGGCTCGTCGGCGTCCAGCGCCCGACCCTCGAGCGCCACCGGGTGGATGCGCCGGCGGCCCGCGATGTCGCGGATTGCCGTCCACGCGTCGCGGAACGTCTGAGCCCCCGCCCACACCTTCGCCAGGCCCGGCTCGGGCGTCAGCAGGGCGCGCCGCGTCGATCGCGTGCGGGCGCGGTACTCGCGGCGCACCGCGATCAACCGCCCCGATGCATCGGCGACCACGGTCTCCACGTACGGGTCGGCGTGCCGATCAGTGACCCGCAGGCGCAGCGCCCGCGGCTTGAGCCAGTTGAGTTCCCGCACGGCGCGGGAGAGGTCAAGGAACAGCAGATCGGGCTCCTCGACGAGCAGGTAGAGCAGCGGGCCGCGCTCCTCGACCTTCGTGCGGCCGAGGCGGACCACCTGCACGCCTTTGCTCGCCCAGTAGCGGTCGTGCGCCGCCCGGAGGTCCATGCCCCAGATGCGCGACGCGGCGGCCGAACTCGGCGGCGCCATCGTCAGAACCTGGGCCAGGGACGGAGCCGCGGTCACGACGACTGCTCCCCCGCCTGCTCACGGTCACGCCGCTCGCTCTCCAGCGCCCGCACCAGCGAAGACGTGGGCGCCGGACCGGCCTCGCGCGCCGGCACCGAGCGGATCGAGCGGCTGAAGGGCGCCGCGCTGACGCTGCGGTCGAAGTCGTCGCGGCGGGCGCGGTTGAAGACCATCCCCGCGCAGCGGGCCCCGAGCTGGTTGAGTTTGCGGATCGTCGCCTCCACAACCTTCGGGCTCTGGCCGGCGGAGACGATCACCACGACGCGGTCGGCCTGCGGGCAGACGAGCGTCGCCTCGAGGCTCCCGAGAACCGGACCGGTGTCGATGATCACCTGGTCGAAACGCTCGCGGAGTTGCTTGAGCAGGCGGTCGAAGTCGTGGGAGGAGAGCCGCTCGGCGCTGAACTCGCCGGTGGACCCGGCGATGCCGGCAGGGATCACCCACAGGTTCGGCCAGTTGGTCGGGTGCACCTCGCCGTTGAGGGCGTCGCGCCCGATCAGTTCCGTCAGGCCGGGGGCCTTGGGCTTCTCGAGCAGGCGGCTGAGGCGACGGCCGACCAGGTCGGCGTCGAGCAGGACGGTGCGCTGGCCGCTGACGGCGTAGGACATCCCCAGCGCCAGGGCGAGGCTGGTCTTGCCGTCGCCGGCCGAGCCGCTGGTGATCGCGTGCACCGACCGCGGCCCCGGCGGGCCGGACTGCTGGAGCATGTTGCGCAGATGGTGAACGCTGAGCGCCGCCATCTCGTCGTGCTCCTTGTCCTGGGCGCGCAGGTCAGGGATGGTGCCCAGCAGCGGCACCGCCATCGGGTTCTCTTCGATGTCCTCGATGTAGCGGTAGCCGTTGCGCATCAGGCCGAACAGGGCCACCAGCCCCACGCCCAGGCCCGCCCCGGCAGCCCCGCCGAGCAGGGCGAAGATCTTGCGCTTGTCGCTGTCCACGCCGGTGGGCAGTTCGCCGAGTTGGGCGATCTGGACGCGCCCGGCGTCGGAATAGGCACTCTCCACCTTCCTCGCGTGCAGGGTGCGCCGGATGTCGATGAGCTGGCTCTCCGCGAGGTCCGCCTCCTTGGTCAACTCGGCGATCTTGTCGCGGACGCGGCCGAGTTCGATGAAGTCCGCGGTCGCCTTCTCGAGGTTGGCGACGCACCGGTCACGCTCGGCCTCCAGGTCGGCCAGCGTCATGTTGCTGGCGCCCGCGAGCAGGGTGCCGACGCCGATTTCGCGGGCCGCGCGGAGCATGGCGACTCGCTCGTCGATCTGCCGCTGCAGGGCCTCCAACTGCTGCCTCATGTCCCGCATTTCCGGGTGGCCGGGGCCCAGGTGGTTCGAGACGGCGATCATCGATTCCACCGCGTGCTTCCGGTCCAGCAGCGTCGCGAGCGTCTGGTCGGTCAGAGCCATCGCGTCAACGTTCACGACGTCGGCCCCCGGGGCCGGTGCGCCGGTCCGCTGGCGCCGCATCACGTCGATCGCCGCCTCGATGGCCCGGAGCTCGGCTTCCAGCGCCGCCACCGTCTCCGCCTTGCGGGAGAAGATCGGGTCAAGGTCCGTCGTGCCGTACGGTTTCGCAAGCGTCGCGATCTCGTTGCGCTTCTGACGAAGTTCCTGCTCGTGCTGCGTCGCCAGCGACGCCAGCGTCGCCTCCTGAAGCGTCCCGGCGCTCCCGCCGAGTTCCTGCTGCACCTCGGCGAAGGCGCCCAGCACGGCATTGACCGCCGCCTTGGCCAGATACTTGTCGGTGTGCCGCACCGAGACCGTGATCATTTCCGATCGCGGCGGGCATTTGACCTCCAGCGACCGCTCCAGGGCCGCGATCCCCGCCTCGCCCCGGGGCCACCCGGCGGCCTCGAGTTCCTTGTTCGCCACCGCGCGGTTGAGCACGCGCCTGGACGAAAGGATCATCACCTGCGCCTGTACGTACGATTCGAAGTGCGGCAGCAGCCGGTTGTCCTCGGTGTCATACACGAGTTTGGGGAGCATCGGCGCGATGCGGACCAGGCCCGTGCTGCGGTACTTGGGTTCCCGCAGTTTGAAACCTACGTACGCGAACGGCAGCGCGAAGACCAGCGCCAGCACGAACGCGGCGAGGTACCGGCCGCGCAGCAGCCGGTGCACCATCAGCAGCGGGTTCGGGGCATCGGCGCCCCCGTCGAAGCGGTCCGGCGGCGGCAGCCCCTGAGGCAGCGTGGGGACGACTGGTTCATTCACTGGTCGGCCCTTTCGCAATTTCGAGGACCGCGGGCTCGATCGCGTGCATGAACTGCTCGATCACCCCGGTGTCCCCGTCGAGCAACCTCGGATCCGTAACGACGATCTGCACCTGCCCGGCCCCCAACCCCGTGGCCCGGCGCGAGCCGGTGACGAGGTCCAGCGCCGCCACATCCGGAACGATCATCTCGGAGCGGCCGGGGACCACGAAGAAGTTCAGCACCTGCATCCGCATCTCGGCCGTGTCGCCCCGCTGCGAGAACTCGTAGATGCGCGCCGGCCGATGCTTTCCGGCGATCGGCACCATGACCTCGCGGTCGCCCTCGCGACGCCAGCCGTGGGCCGGGTAGCAGTTGGGCGGGTAGTGCCCGCGCATGTCGCGCACGTCCTTGCAGTGCACCAGCAGCAGCGTCACGCTCCGCCCGGTCAGCGGGTCCTGGTACCCGCGCTGGCTCAGGCGATTGGGGCGGAGCAACTGGATCGCCGCGGGCGTTACCTCCTGCGGGCTGCCCACGAAGTCCCCGACCTTGAACGGCAGCGCGTCGATCGCCGCCGCCACCCGCTCGAAGTAGGCCGGCGCGCTGGGCGGACGCAGCGACCCCAGTTCCCCGAGCGCCAGGCAGGCGCAGAGCAGCAGGGCCGCCAGAGCGGGCGCCGCAAGGTCCAGCATCACCAGGGCACGCGGACGCACAGGCCTCTACTCCTCCCCCAGCGCATAGGGGGTAATCGGAACCTCGATCCACCGAAGAATCTCAACCAGCAGCCAGAGCAGGCCGATCGCCAGCACCAACACCCCCCAACCGCTCCAGTCGTGGAAGATCTCCGCCGTGGTCTGGTCCGAATACCCGTAGAGCAGGGTCGTCGGGATCAGGCGGATCACGTTGACGACGATGGCCACCAGCGGGCTGGCGACCAGGATCAGCAGGCGGATGCTCCCCCGCATCGGCACGCTGAAGACGTACGCGTAGGCGATCAGCCCCAGGGCCGCGACCATCCGCATGCCGTTGCACGCCTCGGCGACGGCAACCTCGCGGCCGTTGATCATCAGCAGGTTGGTCGCCCGCGCCACGGGCACGCCGAAGAGGTCCAGCCCGAACTCGGTGATCGCCGCCGAGATTTCCTGCAGTTGCAGCGCGATCGGCTGGCGCAGGGCCCCCGGCACCGGCAGCAGGAAGACCAGCGCCCCCAGGGCCGGCAGGAACTGCACCATCACGTTCGGCCCGATCACCGTCAGCAGCACGCCGACGGCCATGAGCACCGCGCCGGCGTGGAAGGCGATCTCCAGCGTGCCGGTGTAGCCGAACCAGGAGAGCCCCCAGCCGGCGGCGATGACCAGAGGGCCCATGATGCTCCAGCGCGGGCGGGCCATCCGCAGGCGGTCCCGACGCACCCACGCCAGCCACCCAGCCACGGGCAGCGCGAGGAAGATGTGCGACTGCTCATCGTCGCGTCCGGCGATCCCCGCGATATCTCGCCACACCCCCAACGTCGCCACGACCGCCAGGACGAGCAGGCCGGCCAGCAGGACCGCGTCGGTGGGCCGCCACGATCGACGTTGGCTCATCGCCCGCGCTCCTTCGCCCCCCGATGCAGAACTCCCGAATCGGAGTGTACCCCCGAAACGGAGACGACCGCATCAACGCGCTCCTCACCCCGCTTGACGACGGCGCCGGGGCACACGATCGAGCGGGCCACAACGCTGCCCCCCTCGACCGTCGCGCCGGGCATGATCACCGAATCCACGATAAGGGCGCCCTCATCGACGCGCGCCCCCTCCACGATCACGCTGCGCAGGCGCAGGTCCGAACCCGTCGCCGGAAACAGCCCGGCGGGGAACCCCGCCGGCGTCGCCGGCTCCCCCGCCAGCAGGCGGATCGCGCGGACGAACTGCACGCGCGTCCGCAGGGGCGGCATCCCCGGCTCCGCCAGCGTCAGCACCCGCACCTCCAACCCGCGAGCGATCACGCGGCTGAGCCATTGCTCCTTGAGGTCCATGAACCCACGCGCAGGCGTCAGCGCGATCGTCGAGCACCGCGCCAGGTACACCCCCGCCGGCGACCCGTCCGGGCTGACACCCACGGTGACATCCGCGCCGTGGGCGAGGTGATCCTCCAGCAGCCGCGGCAGGTCGGCGGCGGGCAGCCGGCCCGCCTCGGCGATCAGGACCAGCCCGTCGGGCCCGATGTCCGAGCACGCGTCGCGGGCGCTCCCGGCAGGGCCGCGGTAGGGCTGAAGGTCCTCGATGATCCGAACCGCGGCCTCCTCGCCCCGCGGCCACTTCGGCGCCGGCGTGTTCGCGCAGTGCATCACGCGCACCTCGCCGGGGCCGCCGCTGAGGCCGTGGAGCCGCTCGAGCCAGTACTCCAGGAGCGTCTGCGACGGCGTGATGTGCAGGTCCAGCACCGACAATCCCGTCGCCTCCGTCAGCGGCGACTGGCGCAGCCCGCCCGCGAGCAGGATGCACGCGGCCACCCGCGTCGGCGCCGATGGCGCCACGCCCACCGGCAAATCCGCTGGGGCGGTTGCGACCGAGGACTGGTCTGGCTGCTGGTGCGGGGGCATCGCGTACGATGTCTCGACTTCGACTGCAGGACCCGGCGCGGCCCGAAGCCGCGCCGCCGGGGATCCGCTCCTCCGGAGCGGGCCGCCTGAGGCCGTTCGCGTCTCGTCCGGCATGTCGTGCCGGACGGGGGCGGAAACAAGCCCCGGAACCACTCTCACGCTACCGGCCCGATCCGCGGTCGCGGCGGCATCCGCACCGGTTAATGCGCCGGCGAACCCAACATCGGACCGATCACAGGCGCGGTTTCCGCCCATGGGATCCGGCTCGAGAGCGTCGGACCTGCCACCCAACCCCAACTCCCAACTCTTCGGTGTCCCACGAGTTATCGGACGACGACACCGTCGATCCGCGCCTCGAAGATAGTCCACCCAAACCGGGATTGGAATCGGAATGTCGAACAGACCCGACTCATGAGCCCGTTCATCATTGCACCGGGCCCCGGATTTTCCCTACTTTGACACCCCTTCGTCCCGAGAACCATTCGCTCCCGCCGCGGCGTTTCCTGAGCCCCTGCCCATGATCCCCGCTGCGGCCGATAGCGCCAAGAGTCTCGCCGCGAACGGGAGCCCATGCACGAGATAACGTCGCGCCAGGCGCGAGGGTTCTTGTGCGAGGCGGTGCATCCATTCCAGCCCGGCGGCCTGCATCCACCGGGGGGCCCGCTTCACCTCGCCGCTTACGAAACTGAACGAAATTCCGATCCCGAGGAACCACGCCCGCGGGAGGGCCGGCCAGAGGCGCGCGATGAGCCGCTCCTGTTTGGGGAACCCCAACGCGACATAGACGATGTTCGGGTCCGCAACGACGAGCCGCTCGCGGAGCCGGTCGAGATAGCCGGCATCCCCTTCGAATCCGATCGGCGGGCATTCGGTCCCGGCGACCTTGAGCCCCGGGAAGCGAGCAACCAGTTCAGCGGCCGCCGCATCCGCCGCTCCTGGGTTGCCGCCCAGGAGGAAGATGCTCAAGCCCTCGGCGGCGGCCCGGCCGGACAGGCTCCAGATGAGGTCCGAACCGGGGACCCGTTCCGGAAGCGGCGTCCGCTGGAGCCGGCTGGCCCAGATCAGCGGCATCCCGTCCGCCAGCCGCAGCGTGACCGGCTCGCACAGCGCCGCGGTCTCGGGCTCGCGGGTGAGGCGCCGGAGGATCTCAAGGTTGGGCGTGAGCACCCATCCCCCCCGACCCGCGGCGGCGGAGGCGGCGATGTGGTCCAGCGCCCCGGCCGCGGTAACCGGGTGCAGGGGGACGCCCATCAGCCGGATCGGCTCAGGGAGCGGCGGCGGGGTACCGACCGGAGACGTCGGGATGGGCGCGGCGGGGGTGGCGGCGGACATCGCGCTACGCCCTCACGATCCGCGCGCCACGGCCCTCCAGGCCGCGCATCGCGTTGCGGGTGTCCACGACCAGCCGCGCGTGCTGCGCCACTGCAGTCCAGTCGATGGCGCGATGGTGCGTGACGATCAGCACGCAATCCGCCGCAGCGAGCGTCTGCGGCGAAAGGGGCGTGGAGCGGAGTTCGATGCGATAACGCCGCATCGGCGGGAAGGCGGGGACGTGCGGGTCGTGGTACGAGATGTCGGCGCCGCGCTCGGCGAGCAACTCGATGATCTCCGCCGCGGGCGTCTCGCGCACATCGTCCACATCCGGCTTGTACGCCACGCCGAGCACGAGCACCCTGGACCCGCGCACCGGCTTGCCGTCGTCGTTGAGCGCCGCCGTGACCCGCTCAACGACGTACGCCGGCATGGCCGTGTTGATCTCGCCGGCGAGTTCGATGAACCGCGTCGGTCGCCCGACCTCGCGGGCCTTCCAGGTGAGGTAGAACGGGTCGATCGGGATGCAGTGCCCGCCGAGCCCGGGGCCGGGGTAGAAGGGCATGAAGCCGAAGGGCTTGGTCGCCGCGGCCTCGATCACCTCCCAGACGTTGATCCCCATCGGCTCCAGCACGGTCTTGAGTTCGTTCACCAGCGCGATGTTGACCGAGCGGAAGACGTTCTCGAGGATCTTGGCCGCCTCCGCAACCTCCGCCGAGGAAACAACCACGACCTGCTCGATGGCCCGCCTGAACAGGGCCGCCGCCAGTTCCCCCGACGCCGCGTCCAGCCCACCCACGAGTTTGGGCGTACTCCGCGTCGTGTGCGTGGTGCGTCCCGGGTCCTCGCGTTCGGGCGAGAAGGCGACGAAGAAGTCCCGCCCCAACTCCATCGCCGCTGCGCCCACCGGCCTCGCCGCCAGCACCGCCGGAAGGAAGTGCTCTCGCGTCGTGCCCGGGAAGGTCGTCGAAACCAGCACGATCAGTTGCCCCGCCCGTAACGTGCGTCCAACGTCTCGCGCCGCCCCGAGCACAAACGACAGATCCGGCTCCTGATGCCGCCCCAGCGGCGTCGGCACGCAGATCAGCACCGCGTCCGCCTCGGCAAGCCTCGTGAAGTCCGTCGTCGCCTCGAAGCGATCGCTGGCCGCCAGCGTTGCGTAGACCGCGGGGCCGAGATGGCTCAGGTACGGGCGGCCCGCGGCGAGCGCCTCGGGCTTGGCCGGGTCCACGTCGAACCCCAGCACCCTGTACCCGCCCTCGTGCATCGCGTGCGCCAGCGGCAGGCCGACGTACCCCAGCCCGACGACGCCGACGGTCGCCGCGCCGGACTCGATCTTCGCCCTGAGCCGATCGCCCGCGCTCACGCCGGCCTCCACACCGCGGCCCCGCGGTCATCGGCGCGCCGCGTCGCCTCGGCCTTGCCGCGGAGCAGGCTCTCCCACTGGTATCGGCGGAGGAACGCCCGGAACTCCGGGTCGTTGTACCGCGGCTTACGCGCCAGCGCGGCCGCGACATACCCCCACCAGATCCCCAGCCCCCCGATGAGCACCGGCGGCTTGGGCAGTCGGAAAATCGCGCTAGCCGTGATGTACGCCAGGCTCGTGCCCATGAAATACTGCCCGTAACCGTGCCGCTTGCGCCCCGTCCAGATCGACTGCTGGCTGGACCCCATCGGCCGCAGGTGCACGAACCTGATGTCCGGCTCGTCCACGCTTTTGGCCTGCCACCCGAGCATGCGGCAGCGGTGGCAGTCGATCCCGTCCCACATCACCTCGCGCACGAACCCGCCGATCTGCTGAAAGCACGCGACGCGGTAGAACTTCGTCATCCCCACCGACATCTCGTCGCCGCAGGTCTCCGGCTTCAAGCGGCCGGTTCTGGGATCGGGAAAGTACGGCTTGCCGGAGACCGTTCCCAGGCGCGGGCTCGCCTCCATCATCTCCATCAGCCGCTCGAAGTACCGCGGGGGCAGTTCCAGGTCCAGATCGAGTTTGCACAGATAGTCGAACTGCCCGAGATCGACGGTCGCCAGCCCCTCGTAGAACGCCTCGATGACGCCGGGGCCCACCGCCCGCTTCCCCCGGTCGGGCCGGCGCACGGCCCGCAGGTACGGCAACTTCGCCGCGTACTCCTCCAGGATCTGGGGTGTCTCGTCCGTCGAGCCGTCGTCCACCACGACCCACAGTGACGGCGGCACCGTCTGCGCGGCCACGCTTTCGAGCGTGCGGCGCATGTACTGGGCCTCGTTGCGGCAGGGTGAGATGGCGGCGTAGCGTCGCATGGCGGGAGGGGGAAGGGGACCGGCTGGACTTTACGCAGCCGGCTGGCGTCGCCGTTCCCTCGCCTGCCACGCCGCGGCCAGGGCGAAGCCGGCCAGCATGGCGATCATCGGGGTGGCGGGATACAGGTACCGGTCCTGCACGACGATGATCGCGTGCGAAAGCGCGTAGTACGCCCAGATCGCCACGATCGGGCTCAGCAAGACCGCCCACACCCCCCGCCGCACCAGCAGCAGCCACACCCCCGCCACGCCAAGCGCCAGCACTCCGAGCCAGTACGCCTGCCCGGCGAGTTTCAATGCCTTGATCGCCGGCTCGGGGAAGACGCGCTCCAGCCCCTTGTTCCAGGTGATCCCCATGGTCTGGCGGTCGTGCAGCAGCACCAGTTTGATCCCCGTGCGCTTGAGGAACGCCACGGGCTCCTCGGCGATGTACTGCATCGCGGCCCGCTTGAGCGCCCGGTTGCGCTCCACCTCCCCCATGCCGTCCACCCAGTCCGGCAGCGGCTGGTAATGGCCGGTGGTCTCGGGGTTGTTCCCCATCCAGAAGTTGGCGCCGTCATTGGTCGAGATCGGAACGAATGCGCCGTCGAACACCCGGGCGTTGCGGATGGTCCAGGGCGCGATCGTCGCCGCCATCACCAGGCCCAGCAGCGCGGCGTGAACAAACGTCCGCCCCCGGTCAGGCCCGCGCAGGAAATCCAGGCCGCTGATGATGACGGGCACCAGCAGCGCCGTCGGCCGCGTGTACGCCGCGAGGGCGAAGAGCACGCCGCCGACGATGATCCGCGCCGCCGGCCTGTCCCTCCAGAAGATCCACGCCGCCATCCCCGCCAGCGACAGCGTCGTGCACGGGAGTTCGCTGGCCAGGATCGTGGTGAACTCGATGTGGAACGGCCACAGCGCCGCGATGACGCCCGCGATGATCCCCGCCCTCGGCCCCAGCAGCCGGGCCGCGATGATGAGCGTCAGCCACACCCCCACAACGCCGAGCACGACGTTGACCGCGACGATCGGGGCGAACCCCTCGCCGAAGACGCGGAACAGCGCCGCGTACAACAGGCTCGTGCCGGGCGCCCAGAAGGCCGAGGGCTCCCCGGGGCGCCACCCGTAGCCCCCCCCGGATGCGACATTCTGCGCAAAGGTCAGGTACGCCTGGCTGTCCGACACCGGCCCGACCGGCACCAGCACGCCCCAGGCGACCCGCACCACCAGCGCCAGCAGGCAGATCCGGATCACCGCGCAGCGCGACACGCAGCCGCCATGATCGGCGGCCGGCGCAAGGGTTGTGTCGGGCGTCGTGTCCGGCCGCGGCGCGCCAGCGCCGGCCGTCTGGGCATCCATGCTTCACTCCGATCGGCGGAAGCGAGGTGCTCCTTGCACGCGGCCGCGGAACAGAGGCGTGCGTCCCATTGAAGTTACACCGCCGCCGTGAAAATCCGTGGCCCCCTTAGTCCGGGTAGCCGTTCGGATGCGACTTGTGCCACGCCCACGCGCTGGCGACCACGGAGCGGATGTCCGGGTACCGGGGCTTCCACCCCAGCCGGGTCTTCAGTTTCGTCGGATCCGCCACCAGAGCCGGGGGATCGCCCGGGCGGCGGCCCACCACCTCCCTCGGGATCGTCGTCCCCGTGACCTCCTCGCACGCCCGGATGACCTCGAGCACCGAACTCCCCGTCCCCGTCCCGATGTTGTACACCTCGGCCGTCGTCGGCGTCGTCGCCTCCATGGCCAGCAGGTGCGCCTGGGCGAGGTCCTCGGTGTGCACGTAGTCGCGGATGCACGTGCCGTCCGGCGTCGGGTAGTCGTCCCCCAGCACCTTGATCTTGTCGCGCTTGCCCAGGGGAACCTCCAGGACCAGCGGGATCAGGTGCGTCTCCGGGCGGTGGTCCTCGCCGTGCTGCGCATCGGCGTCCGCCCCCGCGGCGTTGAAGTACCGAAGCAGGGTGAACCCCAGGCCGTAGGCGTGCGCGAAGTCGCGGATCATCCACTCGACCGCCAGTTTCGTCCGTGCGTACGGGCTGAAGGGCTCCTGCGGCGAGTCCTCGCTCATCGGCACCTTCGGGGTCATCCCGTAGGTCGCGCACGTGCTGGAGAAGAGCATCCGCTTCACGCCCGCCTTCCGCATCGCGTTCAGCAGCGACAGCGTGCCCCCGATGTTGTTCCGGTAGTGGTACTCCGGGTTCTCCACGGATTCGCCGACGTACGTCGCCGCGGCGAAGTGCATCACCGCGTCGGCGTTCACCTTCCGCAGCGCCGCGACCAGCGCCTCGGTGTCCGCGATGTCGCCGACAATCAGCCGCCCCCCGGTCTTCCCCCCGGGCACCGCCGCGGCGTGCCCCTGAACGAGGTTGTCGAACGCAACGGCGTTGTGCCCCCGCGCCAGCATGTAGCGCAGGCAGGCGCTGCCGACGTAACCCGCTCCTCCGGTCACCAGGATGTTCATGCCCCGGGGTCCCTTCCGTGTCTGAGGATCCAGTCGGCCGCTTCCCTCAGGTCGGCCGCGATGTGCGCCGCCGCCTCGACCGGCGGCGACAGGGCGGAACCGTAGCCCGTTCGCACCAGGATCGACCCGCGGCAGCCGGCGTTCCGCCCCGCCAGCAGGTCGCTCATCATGTCCCCCACCATCCACGACCGCGACAGGTCCAGCCCGTGCTCCCGCGCCGCCCGCAGCAGCATCCCGGGGCCGGGCTTGCGGTCAGGGTGCTCGACGACGCAGCGGTCCCCATCGGCCCGCGGGGCTTCCGGGCAGAAGTACCAGGCATCGAGGGCTGCCTCCGGCCCTCCCGCCGCCAGCAGTTGCCGCGCCAGTTCCTCCTGCACCCGGTGCAGATCCTCCACCGTGAACAACCCGCGCCCGATCCCCGACTGGTTGCTGACCATGATGCAGGCGAACCCCGCCGCCCGCAGTTCCCTCACCGCCTCGGCCGCCCCCGGAAACAGGCAGACCCCGGCCGGGTCGCACAGGTAATGCCGCTCCTCGATGAGCGTGCCGTCGCGGTCCAGGAAAACGGCCGGCCTCATCCGGACGCCCCCGCCTGCGCTGGCCGGCCCGCGAGCACCCTGCCGGCACGGACATCCTCCTCGGCCTGCCGCAGGGACTCGGGCGTGCCGATGTCGCGGTGGTACCCCCCCCACTCCCACCCGCGCATCCTGCCGACGAACTTCGGCAGCACGTCGAACCCCAGATCGAACGCCCGCATCGCGGCGATCTCCCGGTACGCCTCCGGCGTCAGCGCGTAGATCCCGGCGTTGGCGAGGTTGCTCCGCGGGTGCTTCGGCTTCTCGACGAAACTGACGATCCGTCCGCCCTCGTCGAGTTCGGCGATGCCGCACTTCTCCGGGTACTGCGTCCGGAAGAGCATCATCGTGAACGGATCGCCGTGGGCCCGGTGGAACCGGAGCAACGCCCCCAGGTCCACGCCGCTGAGGTTGTCCCCGTACACGATCAGCACCGCCTCCGCCCCCTCGGCCAGGTCCGGATTCGCGGCGACGGTGCCCGCGGACCCCAGCAGCGTCGGCTCGTGCGCCTCGCGCACGCGGAACGGCCCGCGTGCGTTGACCTGCGCGATGTACGCCCGCACCTGCTCGGGGAGGTGGTGCGTGTTGATCAGCACCTCGCGCAGGCCCGCTTCCTCGAAACGGTCGAACCAGTAGTCGAGCAGGGGCCGGCCGGCGATCGGCACGAGGCACTTGGGAATCGTGTCCGTGATTGGCCGCAGGCGCGTGCCAAGGCCGGCGGCCATCAGCAGCACCCGGACTCCATCCCCCGCTTTGCCGTTTGCCCGTTGGGGGGGGGAACTCAACGCTTGACCTCGCGCACCACGTTCATCTTCGCCATCTGCTTCTGGCAGTAGTCGAGGATGTCCGCGATCGAGTCCGCCTCGCCCAGCCACGCCTTGTACGCCTCGACGCTGTCGAAGACCGTCCGCCGCGGCTTCCACCCCAGTGCCTTGAGTTTGCTCACGTCCGAGCAGATGTGCCGCGTGTCGCCGAAACGGTACTTGCCGCTGGGCCGCGGCTCGTAGTCCTTGCGCCCGAAGACCTCGGCCACGACCTTCGCGAACTCCATCACCGTCATCGGCTCGTCGCCGCCGACGTGGAACATCTCGTAGTCGGCCCGCGGGTCCTTCAGCACCAGCAGGTTCGCATCGACCACGTCGTGGATGTTCACGAAGTCGCGCACCTGCTTCCCGTCCTCGTAGATGACCGGGTCCTGCCCCTGGTGCATCGCCAGGCAGAAGACGCGGCAGGCGCCGCTGTACGCGTTGTAGAAACTCTGGCGCGGGCCCTGCACGATCGAGTACCGCATCGCCACCGACGGAATCCCGTAGCGCTTGCCCAGGTGCAGCGCCACCTTCTCCTCGGCGATCTTGGAGATGCCGTACTGGTTCTGCGGGTTGGCGACCGTCTCGTCCGTGCGCTGCCACGTCAGCGGCCCGCGGAACCCCGCGGGCGCCCGGCACTCCCACTCCCCCGCCGCGAGTTGCTCGTCGGGACGGATGTCCGGCAGCACCTTCTTTCCGTCCGCGTCGAGGTACAGCCCCTCCCCCAGCGTCGCCTGGCTGCTGGCGACGATCACCTTCTTCACCGGCAACTTTTCGCGCACGATCAGTTCGTAGATCAGCGCCGTCGAGGTGACGTTCACATCGAAGTAGCGGCTGAAGACCGGCAGGTAGTCCTGGAACGCCGCGAGGTGATAGACGACGTCGCAGCCGCGCATCGCCTCCAGCAGCACGGCCTCGTCCCGCACGTCCCCCTGCACGCGCTCGATCCGCGGGTCGAGGTACTTCGGCCACTCCCGCTTAGGATGCACCGGCGGCTCGAGGCTGTCGAGCACGCGGACCTGGTACCCCTCGCGCAGCAGCGCATCGGCCGTGTGCGATCCGATGAACCCCGCCCCGCCGGTGATCAGAGCCCTCATCGCGCCGCCGCCTCCTGCTTCACCCCGTTCCCCGCCGCCGCTCCGTCTTTCACGCGGTTGTGCAGCATCTGCGCCGCGATGTGACCGATCGACATGTGAACGTCCTCGATGATCCCATAGTTGTCGCTCGGGACGTTGATGTGCAGGTGCGCCAGGTCCTTCACCTTCCCCCCCGCGAACCCCGTCAGCGCCACCACCGTCAGCCCGTGGTCCCTCGCCCACTGGCACGCCCGCAGCAGGTTCGGCGAGTTCCCCGAGCAACTGATCCCCACAGCGACGTCCCCCTCGCCCGCGAAGCACTCCAGCGGGTAACTGAACGTCTGGTCGTACGCCAGGTCGTTCCCCACCGCCGTCGTCATGCCGACGTTGTCGGTCATGCTGAACGCGCACAGCCGCGGCTGGCCGTCCACCGCCGCCGTCTTCACGTAGTCCGTCACGTGGTGGCTCGCGTTGTACGCGCTCCCGCCGTTGCCGAAAACGAACACCCGCTTCTTCCCCGCCCAGGCGCGGTACAGCAGGTCCGCGTACGCGTCGATCGCCGCCGCGTCCATCCGGCGCAGCACGTCCGCCAGCCCGTTCAGATACTCCGACGCCGTCCGCACCGTCCTCCCGGCCATGGCTGCGCCTCCTGATCGCCCATCACCCGCTGATGAAGATGATCCGGCTCCCCAGCCGGTCGATCTTGAAGTCGATCTCCCGCGGCCGCCCGAGCGCCTCGCGGATGGCCTCGTGCCGCTCCGGCGGCGCCAGCAGGAAGACGAACCCGCCCCCGCCGGCCCCGAGCAGTTTCCCGCCCTGGGCCCCCGCCTTGCGGGCCGCCTCGTACCACTGGTCCACCCGCTCGTCGCTGATGCCGAAGCCCAGCGACCGCTTCAGTTCCCACCCGCAGTGCAGCAGCCGCGCGAACTCGTCGATGTTCCCGCGTCCGGAGATCACCGACCGCATCTCGCTCGCCAGGTCCCGCATCTCGCGCAGCACCCGCAGTTTCGCGGCCGTCCCCTCGCTCTGCTTCTTCAGGATCGTGTTGGCGTCGCGCTTTTGGTTCGTGTACAGCACCAGAGCCCGGCGCTCCAGTTCTTCCAGCGTCTCGGGCGCGCACGGCACCGGCTGCACGTCCACCGACTCGTCCGGATTGAACCGGATGTAGTTCAGCCCCCCGAACGCCGCGGCATACTGGTCCTGCTTCCCGATCGGGCTGCCCAGGATGTCGATCTCGATCTTGCACGCCTCCGCCGCCAGTTGCCGCGGGCTGGTCACCCGTCCCTGCATCGCGTACATCGCGTTCAGCAGGCCAACCGTCAGCGTGCTGCTCGAGCCCATCCCCGTCCCGGCCGGCACGTCGCCGATCGTCACGATCTCCATGTGCGGCCCGAGGCCCGTCATCCGCAGCGCCTCGCGCACCAGCGTGTGCTGAACCTCATCAACGCTCTCGGCGATCTCGGTCTTGGTGTACGACACGCGGATCGTCGGCTCGAACCGCTTCGTCACCGTCACGTACATGTGCTTCTGCACCGCGGCGCTGAGCACGGCGCCCGACTCCTGCCGGTAGAACGAAGGCAGGTCGGTCCCCCCGCCCGCGAAACTGACCCGGTATGGCGTCTGCGAGATGATCACGCGCCCGCTCCTGCCCTTTCCTCCCCCAGGACCCGCCCGTCCTCCAGAACCGGCTGCGCCGCCCCGCCCCCGCTGGCCGCCAACTTCGCACGGAACAGCCGGATCAGCGGCTGCAGCGCCGCCTCGATCTCGAAACGCTCCCGCACGCGCCGCTCCCCCGCCGCGGCCAGCGTTGACGATAGGTGCTCATCCCGGATCAGTGTCTCCAGTGCATCGGCCAGCGCCTTGGGGTCCCCCGGCTCGACCAGGACCCCCGACTTCCCGTCCTCGATCAGGTCCGGAATCCCCACCAGCCGCGTCGAAACCGCCGGCAGCCCGCACGCCATCGCCTCCATCAGCATCTGCGGCAGCCCGTCCACGTCCCCGTCGCTCGCCCACACGCACGCCAGGACGTAGATGTCGCCGCCGTGCATGAACGACGGCAGTTCCTCCTGCGTCAGCGGCTTGCCCGTCAGGCTCACCCGGTCCTCAAGCCCCAGCCGCGCGACCTGCTCCCGCAGCGGCTTCTCCAGCGGCCCATCTCCCCCGATCACGCATTCGAAGTCGATGCCCCGGTCCGCCAGGATCCGGCAGGCGTCCACCAGGTGCGCAAAGCCCTTCTTCTCCACCAGCCGCCCCGAGGACAGGATCCTGACCCGCCTCCCCTCCCGCGGCGGCCTCGGCCGCGGCACAAAGTGCGACACGTCGATCCCGCAGTAGACGATGTGCAACTGCTCATCGCGTGCGCCGAGTTTCTTGTACAGGTCCCGGTGGAACGTCGAGATGCAGATGATCGACTCCGCCCGGCGCACCTTGTCCTCCAAGGCGCATCGCTCACGGAACAGGTCCGCCGCGTGCCCCGTGAAACTGAACGGGACGCCCAGCAGCCACGCCCCATACATCCCGATCGTCCCCCCCGAGTGGATCCATTGCGAGTGGATCAGGTTCACCGGCTCGGCGGCCATGTTCCGCCGCAGCCCGCGGGCCCAGTGGCACGCCGTCAGAAAGTGCCAGATCCCCGCCACGCGGCAGCGCAGGTTCTCCCGCTTCCCGAACAGCGCGTTGGCCAGCGCCGCGAAGAACCGCCCGCCGAACAGGAACGGCGCCGCGGCGACCGACGCCGCCAGCGCCAGCGGCGGGACGGGGTAGATCACCCGCGTCGAGCGGTCCAACTCCTTGGCCCACTCAGAGGAGAAGAACTTCTGCCGCGACGGCCGCATCGAATGCAGCACCACCGGTATCCCGGCGCGCTGCACCACGGAAATCTCGTTGCCGACCCAAGCGCTTCCGATGCCGATAGGGGTGATGTAGTGAATCATGCGGGGTCGATCGCGGCCGCCGGCTCTGGCACGTCCTGCGGAAGGGCCGGCTCCGGCTGGCCCGAGAACCGCATCGGGGGGAGCCGCCCCTCGATCTCCGCCAGAGGCAGGGCCCGGTGCCGCCGCAGGTCGCGCCAGAGGCGGTAGACCGCCGTCGGCACCGGATGCCGCTGGTGGAACTCCCGCAGCATACCCCGCGCCCCGGCCCAAAGCCCGGCCGCCGCCGCCCGTGGACACCCCCTCGCCACCCCGCGCCGCCCTACGGCCAGCACATGCCCCCCAAGCACCAGCGGCAGATAACCCGCCGGCGTGTGGTACCACTTGAACAGCGTCTCGTTCCGCAGCAGCCTCGCGAACCGGGCCCCGTTATCGCGCCGCGGGTTGGGGATGTGCACCGCCGGCGGGGCCGCCCCCAGCCGGGTGATGTACCCCGCCGCCAGCATCCGCAGGCACAGGTCCGGCTCCTCCGTGTAGATCACGAGGCTGGCCCGGTACCCCCCCAGTTCCAGGAACACGTCCCGCCGCACCGCGTGGGCCGCCCCGACGAAATAGTCGGTCGCCACGATCCCCCTGCTCCCCTCCGGCACCCGCTGCTGCACCTTCCCCGCCTCCTCGTACGGCACAGCCACCGCCCCGACGCGCGGGTGATCGAACTCCTCGAGCGTGCGCTGGACCGTCGAGGGGTCCGGGAGGTGGGCATCGTCGTCGATCAGCACGACGACCTCCGCCTCGCACTGCTCCACGCCCCACGTCCGCGCCGCCGCCGGCCCCATCGGCCGCCGCGAGCGCAGCAGCCGCACGCGCGGGAACTCCCGCCGCACCATCTCGTCCGTGCCGTCATCGGACGCGTCGTCCACCACCAGGATCGGCACACGCGGCCGCTGCGCCGCCGCGGAGGCGATCGCCCGCCTCGCGTCGTCGCGCCGGTTGCGTGTCGCGATCACCACGCCCGCGTCGGTCGGTGCGTCCGTGCTCATGGGGCGGATTCTAAGCCCCACCGGCTGAGTCGCCGTTCATTCGACACCCGATTCTGAGTGTTCACTCATCCCCACACCTCCCACGCCGTCAGCACGCCGGTTCCCGCACCCCGCAGCACGCGCCGATGGCGTCGAAATACTCGCGGATCTCCGGGCGGGTTTCCCCGTGCAGCGCCCGCTCCAGCCGCCCCGCCTGCTTCGCGTACCACCTTGCGTGCGCCGGCGTCAGCAGGCTCGCGTCCGTCTCGCGCCCGAAGACCCGCACCCGCGGCCCTTTTCCTTCGCGGAACTGCCCGAGGACATCCCGGAGCGGCCCCGGGTCTCCCCCCACCTCGAAGTAGTACGGGATCATCAGCACGTTGCTCGTCCCCGCCGGCACATTCCGCCCGTTCACGTGGTCCACGTACTGGCAGATCATCTGGCTGGGGTGCACCATCCACTCCTCGTCGATCGGCAGCACCTTCCGCCGCCCGGCCACGCTCTGCGCGTACAGGAATGTGTCGAACTCGACCCGCCGTCCTTCAAAACGCCTCACGTTGTTGAACAGGTCGATCGGCCGGAACCTCGCCCGCACGAAGTCCGCGTCGAACATCAGTTCGAACGTCGTCACCAGCCGGTCGTCGGGCACCAATCCCTGCCCGGTGTAGTACTTGACCCCCAGGTACTCCGCGTCCCCGGCCCGCACGGCGTCGTAGTGCTCCCGCAGCGTCGTCGGCTTCAGCAGCAGCGCGTCCAGGTCGTGCAGCATCGCGTACCGCGTCCGCGTGTGCGAGATCCCGATCGACCACGACATCCACGAGTAGATCCACCCCCAGTCGAACAACCGCGCCACCCGCGCCTGCTTCGGCGTGTAATACAACACCTCCAGCGGCAGCCCCGCCCCGTGCCGCTCCCGCAGCGACCGCTCCACCGCCGGATCCATCTCCTCCCGCGGTGCATCGAACACCACCAGCACCCGGTCCGCTCCCGTCAGGTCCTGCTTCGCCAGCAGGCTCAGGTTCGCCGCCGCAAGCGGCGCGAGCCGGTGGTTGCACCCGATGATGACCGTGTACCCCTCGCGCGACGCCGGCGCGCGCTCCCACGACACCAGCCCGCGGATCGCCGCCCGCATCACGCCGCGCCGGGCCCTGGCCCTGGCGAACGCGGTCCACGAGGTGTACTTCTCCGGCCTGGCGCCCGAGACTTCAGCCATGCTCTCCTCCCGCCGCGGCGGTCGCGGGCTCCGTGCCGACCGACCCAATCGGCACACTCTTGTGTTCAATGATCCGCGGCGCCCGCCCCCGCGCCGCGTTCCAGTAGAACTTCACCTGCCCCACCCACTGCGGAAACTTCATCACGGTGCACGCGATCCCGTACAGCCATCGGTCCCCCGGCCGCTCATCCGGTTCCTTCCGCCTCAGCGCCGTCCGCACCGCCTGCACCGGATACAGCCCCAGCAGCAGCACGCTCAATCCCCACGTCGGCCAGGCCAGCGCCAGCGCGAGCGCCGGCAGCCCCAGCCCCCACAGCCAGATCCCCCGGCTCTCCCGCACACAGTACCGCTCAGGCCCCCTCCCGTGCAGCGCCATCCCCTGCGCGTACGCATGCCCCGACCGCACCGCTCGCTTCCACCACTGCCCGAAGCGCATCATCGCCGAGTCGTGCCACGCCATGTCCCGCCCCAGCCGCACGATCGTGTATCCGAGTCGGCGCAGCCGGAGGCACATCTCCGGCTCCTCCCCGGCCACCACCGACGGATTGAACCCCCCGACCTCCGCCAGCGCCGACGCCCGCCCCATGAAGATCCCGCCGCAAGCGTTCACGACCCCCGGCGCCCGCGTGAATTCGATGTCACACAGCCGGTTGTAGACCGACGCCTCCGGGTACCGTTCCCGCAGCCGCCCGCACACCGCCGCCACTTTCGGATCCGCCCGCAGCGCGGCGGCCGCCTCATCCATCCACCCCACGATCAACTCGCAGTCGCCGTCCACGAACTGCACGAACTCCACCCCGCCCTCACTCATGAGGCGTTCGAACCCCGCGTTCCGCGCTCGCGCTGCGCTGAACGGCACCGACATGTCCAGTTCCACCACCTCCGCCCCCATCTCGCGGGCCAGCGCCACGCTTCCATCGCTCGACCCGGAGTCCACGTACACAATCCGCGCCCCTGCCGCGCTCCCCCCCGTTTCGCGCAGCACCGACTCCAGGCACCGGCGCAGCCGCTCCCCCTCGTTGCGCCCGATGATCACCACGCCGACCGAACTCGTGGACGCCGCGACGCTCATGCGACCGCCTCCGCCCCCACCGGCGCCCGCTCCCGCGGCTCAACCGTCGCCGGCCGCCAACTCCGCGGCCGCAACATCGCCCCGATGTCCCCCGCCAGCAGATCCCGCGTGAACCGCGGCGGCATCGGCTCCACGCCCCGCGCCAGCCCCACCAGTCCCCGCGCCCGCAGCATCCCCCGCCCGATCAGCCACAGCGCATCGGCCGCCGCCAGCCCCACAACCCCGTGGTGCTTCAGGAAATACCGTCGCCGCGAATCGAACCAGTACTTCGGCCGGCGCTTCTTCCGCTGCGTGATCCCCGTTGCGCTCCCCTCCAGATGCACGACCCTCGCCCCCGGCGCCGTCCACACCTCCCACCCCGCATCCACCGCCCGCTTGCACAGGTCCACTTCCTCGAAGTACAGGAAGTACCCCTCGTCCATCATCCCCACCTGCCGCAGCACCTCCCGCCGCACGCACAGCGCCGCCCCCGACACCCACCCGCACCGCTCTGGCCGCCCCGCGGCCGCGTCCCGCGGCTCCGGCAGCGTCAGCGGCCCCATGAGGCGCGACAGCGCCCCGATCCGCGCCGCCCGCTGAAACTCCCGCAGCGGCGTCGGCAATGGGTGCCCGCACCCCTGCGGCGTCCCGTCCGGGTCCTCCAGCCGGCACCCCACGATCCCCGCCCGCGGCCGCTCCCCGAGCACCGCCGACAGCGCCGCGATCAATCCCGGCCGCACCACGGTATCGGGGTTCAGCAACAGCACCGCGCCGTCCCCCTCGATCCCCCCCGTGCTCGCGATCCCGATGTTGTTCCCGAACGCGAATCCCCCGTTGCGCCCTGCGGGAACGACGCTCGCCCACTCGCCCCACCCGCGCGCCGCGATCGCCTGCCCGATCACGTCCACCGAGTCATCCCCGGAGTCGTTGTCCACCACGACCACGCGCATCCCCGGCCACGCCGCTGCCTCCCCCTCCAGCGATGCGAGCGCATCGACAACCAGCCGCCCGCAGCGGTAGTTGACGATGACGACATCGATCGGCACCGGGCTCACGCGCTCACCTCGCGGGCTCCTGCGTCCCCGCCGCGGTCGCCCCGTCCGGCCATGACCGCACCGCCGGCGCCGACGCCGACCCGGCAGCCCCCGCCCACGCCCGCCGCGCCGCCGGCCTCGGCCGCGGCAGCGACGCCACGTTCAGCGCCCCGCCCACCGCAACAGTAAACACCGGATTGAGCATCGCGTTGAGCAGACAGTCGATCATGAACAGCAGCAGCATCACCGCGACTACCACCGGCGCCGCCACCCACGGGTCCCGCCATGTCCGCACCGGATACCGCAGCAGCGTCAGCCACACCGGCAGCATCATCACCAGCGTCCACAGCACCAGCCCCACCAGGCCGTACTTCCCCAGCACAACCACCCACAGCCCGTCGGTCACGGCCTCGTCGCCCATGTGCGGCGGCCGGTTCCGTCCCCACCCGCCCCACCCCAGGATCGGGCTCTGCATCGCGTGCGCCACGAGGTAGTCCTCGTTCTGCATCCGGAACTGGAGCGATCCCGCGCGGTCGTACCCGGCCACCGCCTCCGCGATGTCCACCAGCCCCTCGCCGGCCCACGCCCCGGTCGAGCGGACCGCCATGTACAGCACCGGCGCCATCGCCAGCGCCCACAGCAGCACCGTCGTCCGCAGCCACTTGCTCACGACCATCAGCGGCCCGACCGTGAACAGCAGCGCCAGCGCGCCCAGCGACTTGCACACCACCGCCGTCCCCCCCAGCATCATCAGCCACACCGTCATCGGCACGCGCCACAGCGTCTTCTGCCGCCCCGCGTACCACAGCCACGATCCCACCAGCGCCGTCGCCGTCATCCACATCCCCACCGCCAGCCCGTGCTGCATGAACACCGTCGGCCGCCACCCGCCCAGCCGCCGCACCTGCAACCAACTGTGCTGGTGGAACCCGTACACGATGTTGTGCAACTGCGGGCTCATCCGCACTTCGTACAGGCACAGCGGCGCGTACACCAGCCCCCCGATGAAGACCGCCATCGCCAGGTCCCGCATCGCCGGCAGGTCTGTGATGTACAGCCGCCCCAGCAGGTACGGGATCCCCCACTGCACGACCTGCCCGTACACCGACGACAGCGCATCGTGAGCACCCAGCCCGTTGATGACCGACGACGCCGACGGCGCCAGGCACCACAGCACCATCGGCACATCGAACCAGCGTGGCCGCAGCGAGGCGAACCGCCCGCCATCTAGCACGATCGCCCCGAGCAGCGCCGCCAGCGACGTCGCCGTCAACTTCGTGAAGTCCGGCAATCCGGGCAGTTGCAACCCCGCCATCGGCAGAAACAACCACCCCAGCATGACCGACGCCAGCATCGCGCGACGCGCCGGCAGCACCGCGAACAGCGCCGCCCCAAGGGGCACCCACCCCAGCAGCGCGATCGTCACCAGCGGCGTCGCTGCCCCGTGCCCCTCCATTCAGCGCCTCCACAACTCGCTACGCACGCGCAGCAGTGCCCACACCCCGAGCCCGCCCAGCACCGGCACTGCCGCCCCAAGCAGCCACACCAGCGGCGGCGCGTCGTTCCACGCTCCCGTCGCCGCCCGCGGCACCAGGCCCCCGAGCGCCCCGACGCCGACCGCCACGGCCGTGAACCCGACGTCCTGCCGCACGATCCCGATCCCGTGCCGCGCCAGCGACGACTGAATCACGATGTGTCCCGCCAGCGTCCCCAGCGCCATGCCGCCGATGAACCCGCCCACGCCGGCGATCATGTACCCGCCCACGGCCGCGGCGCACGTCATCGCGAGTTTCGCGATGTTGCTGATCGCCAGCGCCCTGGAGTCGCCCATCACCAGCGCCGCCCGGTCCGCCGAGATCTGCAGGATCGAGAACCACACCGGCAGCGCCAGCAACTGCGCCATCCACGCCGCCGGCCCGTACGCGTCCGGGTACAGGTGCCCGAACAGCACCGGCGCTCCCATCACCACCGACACCACCGCGAACGCCGCGAGTGTCAGGATCAGCCGCCGCGCCCGCAACACCTTCCCCTCCATCGCCGCCGGATCGCGCCGCGCGTGCTCCGCCAGCACCGGGTGCATCACCCGCCCCGACAGTTCCGACGCGATCCCCGTCAGCATCAGCACCATGCTGTACGACAGCGCGTACACGCCGAACGTCGCCGCCGCAGATTCCTCCGGCAGCAGCCGCGGCAGCATGAGCCGGTCCAACTGCCCCGCCAGGAACGTCACCATCGTGCTCAGGAAGATCCACCGCCCGAACTTGAACAGGTCGTGCGCTGCCGCCCTGTCCCAGGCGAACCACACACGGTGCTGTTTCACCACCGTGTGGCTCATCACCAGCGTCGCCAGCGCCGTGACGAACCACCCCCCCACCAGCGCCCACACCGACCCTGTCAGCCACGCCAGGATCGTCATGGCCACCGTCGCCACGAACTGCACGCCCAGGTTCATGAGCGTCAGTGTGCGCAGGTCCAGCCGCCGGTTGAGCGAGAACAGCGCCGGCGAGTTCAGCCCCGCCACCACCGCCGTCAGCCCGCACACCGGCAGCAGGTACGCCAGTTCCGGCTGCCCGTAAAACTGCGCCGCCGGCATGGCCAGCACGCACGTCCCCAGCCACAGCCCCACCCCGCGGATCGCCTGGATCGTCCACGCGGTGTTCAGAAAAGCCGGCTCTTCGCCGCGTTTGTGCTGGACGATGCTCGGACCGATCCCCACATCCGAGAACATCCGCAGCCCCTGGATCACCACCTTCACCGTGGCCATCAGACCGAAGGCCACCGGCGACAGCAGCCACGCCAGGAGCAGATTGCTGACGAAACTGATCCCCTGCGTCCCGATCGACCCGGCGATCATCCACGCCGTCCCGTGGATCGCCTTGGTGCGAAGCGACGGCGCCGCCCGCTGCGGCTCCTCCGGCGTCGTGGGAGCAGCGGGCGCAGAGCCCGACGGCGCTGCGGCCACCGCCGCCCCGCCGCCGCTCAGATTTTGGTTGTCTGCGTGGTCTGCCACAGGCCCTGAATACGTCCCCTCTTCAGGAGTGAGTTCGCGTTCACGTGGATCACCACGTCCGCCACTGCCCCGACCACGGCCCACGGCAACGTCGCCAAGGCCGATCCCAGCGGCAGGTTCCGCAGGGAGCGCAGCCTACGCAGCAGGACCCCCTTGGGCATCACCCACCACCCCTTCTCTTTCACCCGCTCGGCGACCAGTTTCTTGAACCACTCCGGGTCCTCGGCTGAGCGCCGTCTGATCAGTTCGCCCGCGTCCAGTTCCCCCACGTTGTTCCACAGGTAATCCCACAGGATCGCGTTCACACCCCGGGTAACCGCTTGCCGCCGCTGCGCCTTGAACAGTTTCGGGATCGACGTGTACGCCTCGAAGACCACGCGCGCATCCGGCGCCCCCACGACGCGGTCGTACCGCTCCTCGCGGCAGCGGCAGAGGTCCGTGATGATCAGCCCGTGCAGGAACGCATCCTCCCCGATCATCCCATCGGGGAAACACACCCGCCGCAGGAACTCCCCCCGCCCGCAGTACATCATCCCGCACAGCCCGTACCCCCGCGCCCGGTTCGTCGCCCCCAGCAGCAGCGTCAGCCATTCCAGCAGGCTCTTGCGCCGCTTCAGCGCCACGTGCTTGATGAACTCCGGCGTCGAGACCACCGCCTCCGGGTGCTCGTCCAGCGCCTTGATCAGGTTCAGCATCGTGTCCGGATGATCAATGCGGATGTCCCCATCCATCATGATCACCCGGTCGGCCGCCTGGTCCGAGATCCGGGACATGAACTCGTTCCAGGCGTTCACCTTCCCCCCGCGAGCCAGTTCCACCACCCGCCCCGTCACGCGACCCGAGGCGGCCGCCGGCAGGCGTGCCATCCCCTCCTCGATCGCACGCTTCGCCACCGCGGCCGTGTCGTCCGTGCACCCGTTCGGCACGCACACCAGTTCGATCTTCTCCACCCACTCCGGCGGCGCCACAAGCAGGCTCTGCGCCAAGGCCGAGCCGATCGTCCGTGCGATCACGGAGGATTCGTTGTATGCGAGAATGCCAATGCTGATCCTCATCGACTGGACCCGCTCTCGGCAAGCACCTCCCCGCGCTGGGGCGGTGCCGACTGCTTCGCGCCCTCCTTGAGGACGGCGACGTAATCCCGCACCTTCCCCCCCTGCCGCAGATACGAGGCGGCCGGTACCAGCCGCCAACCGAACCAACCGCGGCGGATCGCCATCAGATCGTACCCAAGCCTCCTGAACATCTCGTTGATCACCGAACCCTCCGCCGTCGGGTCGCCGAAGTGCTCGAACACGACCGTCCGCGGCGGATGTTCCCGGAACACCGGCTCAAGCGACTTCAGCACCGATTCTTCGTGCCCCTCGACGTCGATCTTGACCAGGTCCAACCGATCAAGGCCCGAAGCCGCCATCACCGCCTTCCCGGTCAGCAACTGCACCTCCAGCCGCCGCTCCTCTGGAACCTCCTCGGCCGAAGCAACGAGGTGGCTTTTCCCAAGGTTATTGGCGACTTCCATAGTCCCCACCCCCTCGTGGTCGCTGACCGCCGCCCTCACCGCAACGCCCCGCCCCCCGAACGGCGCAAGATTCTCGGACAGCAGCGCGAAGCACTCCGGCTGCGGCTCCACCGCCGCTACCCGGCACCCCTCACACCCGTGCAGCAACGCGCAACTGATGTATCCGACGTTCGCGCCGACATCCAGGATGCGGTCCCCCGGCCGCGCCAGCGACAGCAGCACCTCGGCCACATCGTGGCTCAGCGCCCGACCCGTGTAGTACACATACCGCCCGATGAAATCATTGGGCATCACCGTCAGGTCGAACCCGGCGCGGGTCCGTACCCGGAGCCTTGCTTCTGGGAACTTGATCGCCCGAACCGTGGGGCTATCAACGATCCGCCCGTGCCCTCCGCTGAACGGATAGGCCCGCATCGCCGCGCGAATCAGCCGTTGGACGAGCCTTGGCATAGGTTCTCCTGTCCGGGATACAGCCGGGATCGATGTGGCCGGAATTCACGGAACAAATTCCTTGACAAATGAGAACGGCCCGCGCGACCAAGTGTAGCGCGGGCCGGTCCCAGGGTTCGTAGGTTGTCTTCAGCCGATCACAGCGGCGGCAGGCCGAAGCCCTCCCGCACGTAGTTCACCACCGCGCGGGCGGTAAACTCGGACCGCCAGTTCGTCCGGCTCTGCTGCCGGGCCTCGTTCAGGAAGGCCTCGAGCGTTGCCGGGCGGCCCAGCGACTGCATGTAGGTCTCGACCGTCCGCTGTGGGTTGGGGAACGAAACCTGCGAGCTCGACGCACCGGTCTCGCCGCTGACTCCGACCCAGCTCGACAGCGACCGCTCTGTCCCTGCGTGGTTGAACCACGTCGAGCCGGACCTCGAACTGAAGTAGGTGTTCTGCTGGTACGCGTACTGCGAGAACCCGGAGGGCGCGTGCCACACGACGTACCCGCCGTCCATCTGCTGCACCTTGTTGTTCTGGATCAGGATGTTGCGCCCGCCGGTGCCGTTGAACGACAGGCCCTGGCCCGTCCCCGAACGCGCCCACTTGTAGATGATGTTGTTCCGGATCGTCAGGTTCTCGTGCTCGATCGCCGTGCGGATCCCGGCCACGTTCGAGCCGTTGACGTTCTGGGTGCCAAGGTGCGCCACGATGTTGTTCTCGATCGTGACGTCGGCGCAACGCTCCAGGTTGATCCCGCGCCCACGCGGATCGCCGTTGACGTCCGTCCCGCCCAGGATCACGTTGTCCACGATCCGGCCGCTCGGACGGTACTGAGGCCAGGTCACCTGGGCGTGGCCCATCGAGATACCCGTGGGGTTGTAGAGCACCAGGTTGCCCCACACGTCCCCGCCCGGACGGCACTGGATCCCCGTCGCCGCCCCGCGAGCCACGATGTTGTTGCGGATCGTGATGTTGCGGTTCACGTCCTGCTTGATGTACATGTTGTGGTTGTAGATCGTCGCGACCGCGCCGGAGACCGTCTCGTTCCAGCCGCAGTGATCGAAGAGGCACTCCTCGATCAGCAGCCCATCGACATACTCCGTGTAGATCCCCTGCGAGTGGTTCCCGACGCCGTAGCTGTCGGTGATGATGCACCGGCGGATCCGCACATCACGCATCCCCTCCGTGCCCCCTGTCTGCAGGTTGATGGCGTTGTTGTAGAACCGGATCACACAGTCTTCGATCAGGAAGTTCACGCCGTCCTTGTACCGCTGGATCCCGTGCGGCGCCTGGCTCGCGGCCGACGACGAGAACGCGGCATTCGACGGGTCGCGTCGGTGCGCGTAGAAGTGGATCCCGACGATCGCGAGGTGATCGCGGCTGGCGTCCCCGCTCATCAGGAAGATGCCCGGGTGGATCCCCGACCGGATCTCCGGCCGCGGCCCTTCGCCGTAGGCCCCGATCACCATCATCTCCGTGGCGCTGCGCCCGGACTTCTGCCAGGTCCCCGGCACGCCGTTGATGGGCGTCCCGCCGAGCGCCTCGTCCGTCCACACGTCCCCGCGCTTCAGCAGCAGCCAGTCCGGGTACCGGTTCCGAAGCTGGGCGTACCCCGCGGCGAGCGTCCGCTTCGGCGTCGCCGGCGACAGCCCGTCATTCGAGTCGCTGCCCGACGAACTCGACACGTACACGATCCGCGTGTCCGTGCTGGGCGTGAACACCGTCCATCCGCCGGTCAGCGACGCGGTCACCCACCCCGTAAAGGGCGAGTCGCCCGCGAAGTTCGTCGCCGCGATCCGGTAGCGGTGCACGCCGCTGCCCGGGGTGTCGTTGTACGTCGTCGCGTTGGCCGGCGCCGTCAGCACGGTCACCGACCCCCACGTCCCGCCCGCCTGCTCCGTCTGGCGCTCGATGCGGAAGCCGCTCTCGTTGTTCGAGTTGTCGGTCCACGACAGCGTCACGCTGTCGTTCCCGTTGGCCGACGCCACCAGGCCGCTGGGCGCCGCCGGGGCCGTCTCCGCCACCGTCACCGACGCCCACGCCGAGTACGGCGACGCGCCCGACGCGTTGACCGCGCGCACGCGGTAGCTGAACGTCCCCGGGCCGCACTGATCGATATACCCCGACACGTTCGCCGCGACCATCACGGTCCCGCCCGCGAACGACGGGCTCCGCTCGATCTCGAACCCAGTCTCGTTATCCGACGCGTCCGTCCACGATACCAGCGCGCGGCGGTTGCCGACGTCCGACGCCAGAACGCCCGTCGGCGCCGCCGGCGGCTGCGCCACCGACCCCGCGACCGTCGCGACCGTCCACGGCGTGTACGCCGACTGGCCGAACGTGTTGACCGCGCGCACGCGGTACCGGTACGTCCCCGGACCGGCGCTGTCCACCCACGACGTCGTCCCCGCCTGCAGCGTGTTCGTAATCAGCAGACCCCACTGCGATCCGTTCTGGGCCTGCTTCTGAATCTCAAAGTGGCTCTCGTTCGTCGAGTTGTCCGACCAGGTCACCCGCACGTGCCAGTGGTTGCCCTGGTCCGACACCTGGAGGTTCGACGGCGCCGCCGGCGCGTTCTGCGTGACCAACACCTCCGCCCACGGCGAGAACACCGACGCCCCGCCGCTGCTCACGGCCCGGACGCGGTAGCGGAACCTCCCCAGCCCGGGGGCGTCCGTCACCGACGGCTGGTTCGGCCCCGACTTCAGCGTCTGCTTGTTCCCCCACGTCGAGCCGGTCCAGCGCTCGCGCTCGATCTCAAAGCCCGTCTCATCCGACGAGTTATCCACCCACGCCACGCGAACATCACGGCCGTTGCCTAGGTCCGACAGCGTCACCTGCGAGGGCGCGTTCGGCGGCTGCCCGATCACCTGCAGCATCGCCCACGGCGTGAACTCCGACGATCCCGCCGCGTTCGCCGCACGCACCCGGTACCGGTACGTGCCGTTGCCGGGATTATCGACCAGCGACGTCTGGTTCGCGTCCGCCAGCAGCGTCGTCGAGCGGTGCCAGGTGTTCCCGTTCTGACGCTGCCGCTGGATGTGGAACGTCGTCTCGTTCGTCGAGTTGTCCACCCAACTGATCTGCACCCCGCCCCCGGGCGCCGCCTGCACGACCGGATCGCTCGGCGCCGCCGGCACCGTGATCCCCGCGGGCGCGTCCTGCGGCGCCCACGCATCGCCAACCGCCGTCGGCCGCGGCAGAGCGCCCGCCGGCGCCGAGCCGGCGACCGCGCTCACCCGGCCCACACGACCCGCACCGCCGTCGTGCTGCTGCGGGACGCTCGGCGTCCCGACCACCGCCGTCGTCTCTTCGCCCGCGCCGCCCGACCTCTCCGCGGTCTCGGACGAAGGCGCCGTCGTGCTCGGCCGCGGCGTCCACCCGCGCGACATCCGCACCAGCCGCGGACCCGACGGCGTCGACACCACCGCCCATCCGCCCGTGTTCAACGGGCTCGATGACGGAACCTCAATTGCCTTGGACCCACCCCCGGTCTGGGCCGGCGCATCCTGCGCCAAAGCGTTTCCGCCCCAGGGCAAACCCGTCAACAGCGCTGTCGCCAGCGCGACCCGTGAACAAAGGGCTGACAACGTCATTCACGAACTCCCTTGGGCCGAGCCTCTGCGCCCACGACACCTTCGGCGGGCAAAACCCCGCACCTTACGGAGCCTGCGTCGAGCACATCGCTTTCCCAGTTCAACACACATCACCGGGGGTACAGTCGCTGGCCTCGACAAATCTCCCGGAAGCGTCGTAGGTGGCACACTCGCCCTGAGTTACTCGGTCCCGGCACTCGCACACTCCTTGTGCGACGTTTCCTTCCGGCCGGGGTCCGTACATAGGTCCGGTAATCTACCAAGCCGGTGCGGCCTCCGCAAGCGAGGTCCGCGGCACGCCCGCGAGCCCCAAACGCCGCGCAGCACACCGCACGCGCCACGCACATAACTCCGTGTGTTAGGTACACTTGCCGCGACCTGGTCGCGCGCCCGGAGTCGCCCGTCATGCTCGCCGCCGGCGGCGGCATCGGGCCTCTCATGAGCAGCCGTTCACCGGCCCGCTCACGGGATGATTCGATACACCGTCCATCGGCGGCGAGTTCCCCGGTTCCGCAAAAACACCCGGGCCCCCGCGTGAATGCCCCGCAAACCCACTTTTTTCAGGGGGTTAGCAAGCGGTTACTTGCGCCGAACAATCACGCAAGCCAAGCGCACCAAGCGTCGCGCACGCCGACCTCTTCTATACGTCTACACGCGATCGCCAGGACGCACCGGCCGGATCACGCGCAGCGCCCGCTGCCCGCGGAACTGCCCCACGTGCGCCAGGTGCGTCTTGCGCCCCTCCACGCACAGCACAACCGGCTCCGCGGCGCTCTTCTCCGTCACGACCACATCCCCAACCGCCAGCCCCATCAGATCGCGCAGCGTGATCGTCGTCTCCGCCATCAGCCCCGTCACCGTCAGCCCGGCGCCCGCGAGGCTCGACGCGATCTTCTCGCGCAGCAGCGGCGACTTCTCCGCCTTCGCCACGCTGAACCAGTTCTGCTCCGCCAGTTCCTCCATCACCGGCTCGATGACGGTGTACGGAATGCACAGATTCATGGTCCCCGCTCGCGCCGCCATCTTCAACTCGAACCCGATGACTACAACCACCTCGTTCGGCGGCACGATCTGCACCAGTTGCGGGTTGCTCTCCGTCGCCGTGATCGAGAACTCCAGCGGCTTGACCGTCGCCCACGCCTCCGCCAGCGCCGTCAGCCCACGCGCCGTCACCTTCCCGATCAACCGCGTCTCGATCAGCGTCATCGGACGCTGCGGGATGAACAGTTCCTGGTTCGTCCCCCCCAGCAGCCGGTCGATGATCGGGTAGATGATCAGGGGCGAGATCTCCAGGCACATCTGCCCCTGCAGCGGCCGGGCCTCGATCAGGTTGAAACTCGTCGGGTTCGGCAGCGCACTGATGAACTCCGCGTAGGTCATCTGCTCGCACGTCGCGACCTTCACCTCGACGATCGTGCGCAGGAAGCCGCTGACCGCCGCCCCGAAGTTCCGCGCAAACCCTTCGTGCAGCGCCTGCAGCGCCCGCATCTGGTCCTTCGACACGCGCTCCGGCCGCTTGAAGTCGTACGGCCGAACCTCCACGTGCTCCAGGTCCCGCCGGTGCCGGCTGAACACCTGCACCGGGTCCACCTCCTCCCGGACCTCCCCCGAATCCACCGCCGCAAGCAGGGCGTCAATCTCGCTCTGATCAAGAACGTCCGCCATTCGGCCTCACCTCACCCCCCCTCCTCCGTTTCCCTCGTCCTCTATCGGACCGACCCCCACGACCCCTTGCAGAGCAGCAGCCAAGGGTGCGAAGAGGACACAAAGGATGCAGAGACTGAGGACTAAGGACTGAGGACAGTTGGTGGTGGGTTTGGGGGCTTTCTTTGCTGCTTTGGTGCTTTGCTGGTTTGCTGCTTTGTCCTGCCGTCCTGCCTTGTTCCGCAGGGAACGCACGTGGCGAGCCCACGGCCGCCTCCCGGAGGCCCCCTCGCTGTTCAGGGGGCCTCAGACAAGGTCGGCACGGCCGATGGCACGTGCGCCTGCGGCCGGCTGATCCGCTCCCGACGCTCACAATGAGCGTCTGAGCGGGTCCGGCGGAGGACACTGCCGGGCGCTGGACCGGGCGGAGGATCGTGGGCACGGGCTCGCTCCGGCTGGCGGCCTGTGGGGCTTCCACAGGCCCGCCGGGATCCCTCGGGTGCCC